>Ga0172382_10006909_pt1 | contig 16299 bp, 15 predicted proteins | sample Leawel138RmetaG_FD_122245 | JGI IMG/M metagenome (GOLD analysis project Ga0172382, IMG submission 122245) | Leachate microbial communities from a municipal landfill in Southern Ontario, Canada - Leachate well 138R metaG | ecosystem: Engineered > Solid waste > Landfill > Unclassified | place...
CAATTACACTTTTTCGCTGTAGTTCTTTATTGCTCATTTCGATTGTCCATGTCATAGCTCCTATTATCATTTAGGACATTTCTAAATTGCTACTTTAGGACATTATCATGTTGCTCTTACAAATTTTACTGATGTAAAATGCTACAAAATGATCTATAGTAAGAATGGATTTTAAGATTTAGAGAAAGGAAACAAAATGAAAACCATCAGAATTGTCGTGTTAGCCATTTTGGCATTAACGTTAGTTGGCGGAGCTGCTGTTTTTGCAGCGGCACCAGAGAAGCCAATGTCAGATCGTGCTGGATATCCTTGTCCTAATTGTGTAGGTACACAATATGGCTGGTATTGTATTAGTGCTAACTGGATGAGGCATGATTATAATAGTCAAGTAGGAGATATAAACTATTTCAAACGAAATTGTGTCTGGTCTCACTATGCCGATTGTACCGTTAATTGTGTTTGTGCTCCTGCTGGATATCCAGATTATTGTGGCAATTGGTAAATGTCGTTGAAAAACCCCAAAAAATATATGAACCTAATACATGGAAAAATGCAGGGGGAATATCTGTAAAACACAACTTAAACAAATAACTTTTCCAGCTTGCTGCTTTTATCTTTTCAGGCAAGCTGGAATTATTTTCCTAAGCTTTAAACATAGAAAACTCTGATGGATAATTAGACATCAATAAATTTCCACTAATTTTATCTAGTTATTGTTGACGTATTAAATATTTATTCTTGCAAATCTATTCGTGATAAAGAATATGCTATATCATCAGGCAATTCAGAGTAGAAAAAAAGGAACACATCTTCAGTAGTAACACGAAAACTACCATCCTTAAAACCAGTTTCCTCAACAGATCTGGTCAGCCTGCCGCTGTTTAGATCAATGAAATGTCGTCTCACTTCATCGGTAAACGGTTTATTAGAAAAACCCTCACCGCCTTGAACTTCGCTCATATCATATTTCATTTCTATGACAAAAAAAGAGGCGTCGTTTTCTTGAATAAACCAAGCTTTTGGTTGACAATATCCTGAAAAACTTGGTGTTTTCTTACATAATGTAAAAGCTTGGGCAAGCCCCCCTACATAGCCAGCCACTTCGTTATTGCCGGTTAGCAATCGATATACCTCTGTCGTTTTGCAGTTCCGCTCAACCTGAATTACTTGCTTGTTGATTTCATCGGAGATATTGCACCATTGATTCTCAGGTATTCTCCCGTCATAATATTTTTTAGCAGTAATTTGTCCCTGGTTGTAAAGAAGGTCATAACGCAGATCTACGGAACTTCCTCCCTCAATCAAGTGCACAAGCACTTCTTCTTTTGTTCGTTGTCCGTTAATCAGGACAAAATTATGAAGCCAACCGTCCTGTCGGGCAAAAAGGCACTCTTCAAGATCGCCTAATGCCCGAAGAATTTCCATGATCTGGTTTTCATCCGTGATCGGGTTACTCTCATCATATTCCCAGGGGGTTTCCAGAGCCAGTTTACAATCCTCAGTGGGTTCAGTGGGTAATGTTTCTTTATTTAGAAGCGTGTCTGTGAACGCGGGGAGTTCTGTTGCCATGACAGACTCGACGTTCGGGACAGGAAGCTGAGCTTGCTCCGGAGTCGGGACAGGCGTAGGTAAGCTGGTATTGCAGCCAAAGAGCAGGGTGGCTGTCAGAATAAAAGATAAAAACAAACTTACTTTTGATATTTTTTTGTTCGTCAGAGTTTCTAAGATATGCATATTTACCTCTTATAGCAGGGCTAAAAAATCCTGTGCATCATTCCTTCGCGACCGAGAAAATATTTTGTTTCAATGATCTGAAAAAGCCAAGGCTGATCAACAGACAAATCCAGATCATCCAATACAAGACGGAGATTGGAATCGGTATTAATCGCACCGGAAGACCTCCAAGATAAGCAACATGATGGGATGGCAAAAATTTCACCCAGGAAGGCGGTCCGCTAAGAGAATTTCCAATTAAGGAAACAAAAACAAACGTAAAGCCTCCTATCAGTCCGAACAGGGAACGAGAGGTGAACAGGGTAATGACTGTTGCAAACAAACCGCAGGTGAATAGTGCCAGAAAGATCAGCAATAAGGTTTGAGTGAACAGATCAAGGGGTGTTATATATGCTTCTTCTGTACCTGCAGCAAAAAGATTGGCTGGCACGCCAGACATGAAACGGTTAAAAAAAGTTTGTTCAGAATAATCCAAGCTCCAACCATGCGTAAGTCCGCCAACCAAAACGACTGGCGCGACGAAAAGGAACATATAAACGACTGCCAGTGTGAGCAAGGTTAGTATTTTACTTAGCCACCATTGACGTCTTGACTTTAAACGAAACAAACTCAATTGGCCATAGCTCTTTTCTGGTAACAAGTCTCCAATCAAATATAAGAAGGTGGTCAAAATGACCAGATGTACAAAATAGGTGCTTCCCAGGGTTGAAAAAATGACATCCCAGACATTTGCAGGTTTCATTATGTGCAAAGCTGGATCACCCTGCAAAATAGTTGCATTTCGTAAACCAATCAGCAAGCCCAAAACGATAGGGAACAGCCAACGGTTACGCTGTATCTGACTTTGTATCTGATAACGTGTGAAAGTAAAAAATGCTGACAGCTTGTTTTCTTTTTTATTTTTTTCCATAAGACTTCATTACCAATCCAATCATGATCAGACTTGGGATCAAAACGATCAAATACTGTACCATCTGGAGCAGTAAATCGTGATTGCCCACTGGTCGAGCGGTATTAAAAGGCATCAGACCCCGCAGAGGTATGAGATACCATGGCTGCGGATTCATACTCACACCGATAAAATCCACGATCTGAAACAAGAAAAGCGGGACGCTGAAACCGATAAATTTGTTTTTGAAGATTACCGACATAGCCGTCCCAAACAATGAGTAGGTTATTCCAAATAAGAAGGCGGATACGAACAGATAAACCAGATACAACGCTGGTTTGGTCATGAACAGCGCACTAAAAGGGCCGAATGGTTCGGTCTCATTGACCATGCCCGTGGCATAAATTCCGCTTTTAAAATTAATGCCATAGACGGACGAAGACAAGACCATAACCAATAAAACCATGACCAGGCAAACCCCGCCACTAAGTCCTATGGCAAAAAGTTTTGAGCGAAGGTAATCTTTCCGACCAGACCTGAAAACCAAAAAATCTATCGCCCGGCTTTGAATGTCATTCAATAGAGAGTCAGCATAGGGTATCAAAATCAGCAATGGAACGATGAAAGTCAACTCGCTGTAAGACATTGCCAGCATCAATCGGTTTGTGGTGTTAATAGCATATTCTCCGGTCACGGTGATTTGGGGGAATCTTGTTTTACCAATGATAAAAAGGACGACCCCAATTAACACGATTAAAATCCAACGCGGATTTTGGAAGGCTCTTTGTAGTTCGACCTTCAGAATATGATTGTTTGTTTTTTCCTCATTTATTTTCATAAGGTTTTCCACCTACTTACCGTTTCCGTGAGACGGCGCTTCTTCCTGAAGTTTGCCGTTCACCAACCAAAAAGCTTTTTCACTGACCCTGCTGACTTCCCAGGGACTGTGACTGGTAAAAACAATGGTTTTGCCCTGATCGCGAAGTTTCAGAAAGAGTTCGTGCATTTCGATCTGGCTTTCGTAGTCCAAACCGGAAGTGGGTTCGTCCAATAAAATCAATTGTGGGTCTTCCATGATGGCTTGCGCCAAACCAAGCCGCTGCAGCATGCCAACCGAATACGTGCGGACAGGCTTTTTATCGTCCGGGTCCAAACCAACCAAATCCAGTGAAACCCGAATGGTTTTTTCATCTGCCAGCCCGCTGATTTGACCCAACAAAGCAAGGTTGGCATAGCCGCTGCTGTCGGGCATGTAGCCTGGGCGGTCAATTAATATTCCAGTCGATTTTGGGAATTCAAGGTCCTTTCCAATCTGCTGACCGTGAATTTTGACGCTGCCCGTATCTGGCAGGATGAATCCGGTCAGTATGCGGAATAGCACTGACTTGCCGATACCATTTTTCCCACAGATTGCATAAATCGCACCCTCAGGAACCTGAAAAGACAAACTCTTCAGTACATGATTTTTCCCAAAAGATTTGCAAATGTTGTCTGCGTCAATCACATTAATCATTATTTATCACTCCTTTTTACATTAAATAAGCTTAGTGTCTTATTTTTAGTATCATCCTTGTAGCATACCTGTTTATTGGATTAACTGATTTATAAATCCAAGTAATACATTAGCTCTTCAATTGAATTGTCAAATTTTTTTTGGATACTTTCTGGAAGATTTTCAAAATAGAAAAACTCATAATCCACAAAGGTACTTCCACTCCAAACTTCGTTTGGATACTCTATTGCCAAATCGAGACGAATCCGATTTCCTGTACTTTTGTCGTAATAAAAAGTTTCTTTTTTACCTATCGCGTTTTGAGGCGTCCCGAGCTGGTCTGTATCATCTCCACGGTAATGAATTTCAATAATTATTACCTCAACACCATTATATATATCTTCTCTGTAGTTAGCCTCTTGAATGAATTGCATGTTTTTTAAGATCGCGTTCAAGTCATTTAATGGCATTGACCGATCTGAAATTAGGCACTTAACTGGTTTTTTGTTGAGTCCTTCTGTCGAATCATTGAAATAAACTGTTTGACGAAGTTTAATAACATCGCCTTTATAGCCATTAGATGTTAGTATTATTAATTGACCATCCTCATCATTTTTTGTTCGACGGATTATCCACATTTCTTCCAGACACGTTTTCGAATCTTCTGTGAAATGAGTCCATCTTTCTTGATAAGTAAACTTAATTATTCCTTCTGGTGAAGGAATGCTCACAACTTGGATCCAACCATCATGATCTGCTAACCATTTAATGTTAATGGCAGCTAATTCTGATAATTGGTCGTATATTGGTTTAACTTTTGAGTTTAATTTTGGCGGAATTATGTTATCCGGATCAAAGGAGCAACTTGAGAAAAGTAAAAACAAGACTAGCATCAAGAAAAGTATTGTTTTTTTCATAATAGACACCTTTCTAAATATGAACATCATTTATATCAATAAAACCTGACACGAGAGCTTTCAATACAACCTCCACCCTGTTTCTAACTGAAAACTTTCGCGATAATTGTGTAATGTAAGTTTCAACTGTTCGACAGGATAAACACATTTTCCTTGCAATTTCTTTATTAATCATGCCCTGAGCAAGGTAGCTCAAAACTTCCGCTTCCCTTTCTGTCAAGGAAGACTCATTTTTATGATGGACGTCTTGACTTTCGTCTATGTTAGCCTTTACTTTATCGCTTATCCAAAAATGTCCTTCCATCACTGCTGAAATAGCCTCTAGTATTTTCTGGTGACTTTCTTCCTTCAACACATAAGCGTCTATTCCCATTTTTATTATAGGCGCAGCCATTTCGCAAGATTCATTGTCAGTAAAAACAAAAAGTTTTGATTGTCCTAAATAATTAACGCACTGTTTTAGTTTCTTTATGGAGCTTATGTCGCATTTAACTACATCAAAAAAAATAATATCGGGAAGAGGATTGTTCTGCATGTCAAAAATGAAATCGTCTTTTGAGCACATTTCTACGGTATTTACCGATCCGAAATCATAAAGAATTGCTGAAAGCCCCAACCATGTCACTGGGTGAGAGCTCACAATCAATGCATTCATTGCATAGCCCTATCATCCTTACAGATAGCTAAAGTAAATTAAATTATTTGACATACTTTAGGCTCGACCTCCAGGATTTGTTGTTAACGGTTAAAACTATTACAATCATGGTGACTGGTTTCATTTCCTTTGTCGGTTCTTTCTCCTTTTTACTAATCAGTTATTCATTCCCATGATTGTTTGCAGTATAAGAAATGTCGTGTTAAATCTACATTAAATGCCAGTTTATCAAGTCCTCCAATATTGATAAAAGCACTTTTGTATTTGCTAGATTGAAAATCACGATAATTAAAGAGACTTTGGAAATGATTACCGTGACAATCTATAATTTGGAAAACCAGTTTTCGACGAAGAAATGAAAACAAATTATTTTCAGTGAGGCTGAAAGTAGTTTCCGATATAGTCATTCATCCTAATTATTGGGCATACTCTATGGGATAAGCCATAATAATACGCTGATCCGTTGGTATAGGAATTCTTCTCGCATTTCCTGTGGCAATATTATGTACCATCAATTGATTGGAGTTTGATAAATAGATGTATGATCCCAAACCACCGTAGAAAGCTATCACATTACTTGGCAAATCTAGCAATGATACAGAATTAGATCTGTAATCCCATATATAAAACAGGGCTTCATTACCGGCTTTTTTCTGTGTAAAAATTAGTTTGTCGGAACCTATCCACTTCGTAAAATTACTATCCTTAAACATTATCTGATCGTTATTAATTATTTGATTTTGATCAATACTGATAAGTTCCAATTTAGCTGAATGACCCAAATAAGTATTATAGACTAGATAAGAGCGATCAGGCGAGACAGAAAAATCTTCAGCAGGCAAATCCAAATAGGAGTCAATATGACCACTACTCGAGTTAAAAGAAAATAAAGCACTTTTTGAATTACATTCTCCCGTGAATAGTATCTGATTATCTGATAAACCAAATCTCGCCTTTTTTATAATGCATGGGATATCAAGGCTTATCATCTCATTGAGATTCATGTCGAAAAGGTAAGCGTTCGAGGATTCCTGTCCTTCCAAAGTAAGATTTGTCAGAAGAAGCATATCGCCATTAAAATCTTGAAAATAATTGTAACCATCCGATGAGATAGTGATCCTCTGGTTTGGGTTTTTTAAGTCGATTGAATATACAGAAATTCCATCAGGTTGATTTAATGAGAGTAAAAGTTTCACTCCATTATTCGCGGGAACAAAAGTTGCAGAAGAAATCGGTTTTTCTCCCTGGTAAATAGTGCTACATTTATCGCTACTGCAAAGGTATAGGGTGTAACTGGCTATACTTTGTTCATTTTCGTTGATTGTTATGACAACGAAAAAATCCGAGTAATCACTTGGACTTATTTCTGTAACCGGTTTTTTAGGAACGATTATTGAATATGAGGTTGCTTGGGGTATTGGCGTAAAAAACCTAAGAATAGTAGGATTTTCCTGTGTTTCTGTTGCCTCCGTAGAAATAGACTGATGCTCTAACCCTGTAGAACAGGATGTTACAAATAGGAAGAGAAATAGAATCGTTAAAAAGATTTTCCTGTTCATTATTTAGACCATTTTGGAACAAAATCAGCCACCTATGAATAAAGGTCTAGATGGCTGATTCATTTTAAGATATCCTAATTAAATGACGATGTGCAGTCTCCTGTGTTTTGAGAATTTGTACAAGGTCTATATTTAGCATCATCCCACCATACTTCATACCATGTACTACATCCAAAACCTGCAGCACAAGAATTATCCATCCATGCGTATGATGAAATGGGGTCCCCAGTGCCTTTTGCCCAACCTAAAAAAACCCAAGCACCCCAATAGTTTTCTTGATTAACAACAACAGGCCAACCAGCTGATCCTTCGTGACTATTATAGCAATAATATTCTACAGCTCCATCAGTTGCGCCACTATTATATGGAATATATACTTTCCATGCATAATCCGTTAAATTTGTAGTTGGCAATGTTGTTCTCCACTTTCCCCAAGCACTTGAAGAATACTGATTTCCACTCAGGTGACCAAAGTGAGAAGAACCATTTATGGTTGTTCCACTGGATGAGAAATAACTTCCTTCATCTTGGATTATTGTCGTAACACCAATTGCGCTGGCAAAAACTGAAGAGAAGATTACAAAGGAAACGAGCATTGCAATGCAAAATGTAAACAGTTTTGTTTTCATTGACTTTCCATCTTTCTATTAATTGTTATCCATTTTCCAATCTGGTTTAACGACATAATTAAAAATGTCGCTATCAAACACTGGATTTAAAATAAATTCTGTGGCGACTGTCTTTTGAACCCAATCACCGGTTGATGGATCAAGAATCTCGACCTGTAATAGAATTCCTGTTTCGGTATCAATCCAATATCTGTGCCAACGCCCAATGCTATTTTCGGTTGTGGTGTCCATTGCGATCCTATCTATTTGGAGCGCTGGTCTATTACAAACGTCTGTCAATCCCCCAATTCTAATTTCCTGTCTGACAGTTTCTGTGATCTGCGTTTTCAACAACTCCTGCCCAATGGAAACAGGATAAATGTATTCATTAAAAGCGCTGGGAATGAAAAGCGCCCCAGTATCGAAGGCGGAATTAATGTTTGACATAGAAGGTGATTCCGTGCTTGCGCTATTTATGTTTTTAACTAATGTAGAAGGTAGATTCGATTGTCTGTATGTTTTCGTGCGTGGATATTCTGTCCAAAGTACATCTCCATCATTGACCCAATTTAGCGTGGAAATACCATTATCGATAACAGTCAATTGTCCGCGACCCATACTTTCTAATTTAAATTGAGATATAGAACTCCAGAATGATTCTGTGTTGTCGGGATATCGAAACTCTGATTCATAGGTTAATTCTATCGTCTTCCATTGAATAGGACTAGATTTTAAGAGGTTAACAATTTCCTCGATGCTTGAATTTTTATCTATTGAGTGAATTGAATTCATTTTTATTCTTGGCGATCCAATGTCCGAGGCGGAAACTATCTGTGGATAGTAATTTGAGCCAGTAAATACTGACAGAAAGAATCCTACCAGCAAACCAAAAATAACAAACTTTCCAAGAGATTTCATATTACTTCCTCCATTCTTTTTCGATATACGTATCCTTTTAAACTAATTTCTTAGAGCATATCAAACAGTATTCATTTTTTCTTTTAATCATAATTTTTGACCTCCATATCCTATTCTACGGACTCGTGTATTAAATCCGCGTTAAATCATATTCGTGCCGTTTTTTTAATGAAGTATTATTTCTTAGCAAGGCGGTCTATGGCAGATTAATTGATAATTTCGATTATTTCCTTGGTAATGATATGTTTCTGATTACACTTTATTAAATATAATAGAACTGTCCATATGAGAAGAATATTTTAAATTACCCATAAATCATAGTTTCAGTTTTTTAAGATAAACAATATTAGTTGAATGGCATGACCTCTTGCGGCCTCCTTATAAAATAATTATTTCATTCATCAGAATTTGTTCTGCCAACCATAACAAATTTGTGTCAAGTTGAGAGCAATAGGTTTGAAGCTTTTTTATGTCCTTATTATGCTCAACAAAAAAATTGCGAACAATTTGGATGCACTGAGAACCACACAATACCTCATGATTCCCCCTATACTTCATCTCTTTTCATTCTATTCTTGTTCAATTCTTTTAGAAGTTTCAATTTCTCAGAGCAAAAGCATATAGAGGTCAATAGAAGAATTACTTACCGGAAAGGGAGGTGCCCAAAGGAAGAGATTGGCAAGAATCTCTTCTCGGGTGTTTTATGTTTTGAAAACTTTGGTTGGAGAGTTGTAGCAAGCAAAGGAAGTGTATATACACATCCGAAAATTACATTTTCAATAACTGAAATCGCTTACCTTTTAAAGTTTAGGAAAGATTAAGGTGAAAGACTGTGAGAGCATATGACTAATCGAAGACGAAAAAATCAAATCTTGTTTTATGTGAATGACGAAGAGCTACAAAAAATCGATTCAAGAATGAGAGCCACAGGGATTTGGAATAGAAGCGCATATTTACGGAAAGTTGCGATTGATGCTTACATCATTCATATTGACTACTCCTTTTTAAAAGAACATACACGCCAAATCAGAATGATTGGAATAAACATCAATCAAATTGCGCATCACCTAAACGCCACTGGAAATATTTATCGGCAGGATATTGAAACAATTAAGGAAAGGCTTGATGATATATGGCGATTACAAAGATCCATCCTATCAAGTCTACGTTAAAGCAAGCCTTGGCTTATGTTCTTGATGGAAAGAAAACCGATGAAGGGATTCTTGTTTCAAGCTTTGCTTGTTCACCTGAAACTGCGGATTTAGAATTTGGCTTTACGTTATCCCATTGTATGGAAAAAGGGAATAACCTTGCATTCCATCTCATCCAGTCTTTTAAACCTGGCGAAACAAATCAAGAAACCGCTCACAAGATTGGTGCTGATCTGGCACATGAGGTGCTCAAAGGAAAATATGAATATGTACTCAGTACACACATTGATAAAGGGCATATTCACAACCATTTGATTTTCTGTGCTGCAAACTTTGTTGATTATCATAAATACATATCAAACAGAAAGTCTTACTATCAAATCAGAAAAGCGAGCGACCGATGCTGTGAGCAATATGGATTATCTGTTGTTGTTCCAGGTGAAGAGAAAGGGAAGTGTTATAAAGAATACCTTGCCCAAAAGTCTGGGATAAGTTGGAAAGATCGCTTGAAGAAAGCTATAAACCAATCTGTAAAATACAGTTCTTCATTTGAAGAGTTTACTTTAAGAATGAATCTCGCTGGTTACGAAGTCAGACAAGAAAAGCATCTTGCATTTCGTGCAGAAGGGCAACAGCGTTACATAAGCTCAAAGACTTTGGGAAATGCTTTTACTCAGGAACGTGTTACAGAAAAGGTAAACAGAAATACAGACAAGCAAACTATTTTGAAACCAGAACGGGATTTACGGCTTCTCATCGACATAGATAATGCAATCAAAGCTATGCAAAATCCAAGATATGCACAAGCTCTCAAAGTTCAAAACCTTAGGAGGACTGGTAGGACTTTGAACTATTTGACCGAGCGAGGAATTGACAGCTACACCAAGCTTGATATAAGGTACTCACAAATCAAGGTCGCTTTTGACCAAACCAAAGCAGAAATTAAGAATCTCGAAAAGAAAATCGCTGAACTATCAGCTATTGTGAAGCAGCTGAGCGTCTTAGAGAAAACGTCATCTATAGATGCGCAGAGTGATGCTTCAAAGACAAGCTATCAAACCTTGGCTGACATCGCCTCAAAGTTCCTTTCAGAAAAAGGTATAAGACCGCCTTATCCTTCAACAGTAACGATGTTAGATGAAGTCAAAAATATGGAAGTGGAAAAAGAAAGAATATACCGAAGTTTTTATCAACTTAAGATAGATTGGAAACAAATTCAAATCGTAAGAAAAAACATTGAACAGCTTATTCGTCCTGGGGGTAGCCCTAGTATGGAGAAAGAATAAAGTCATTTTTCCAAATCCACAAAATGGGTACCATCCAGCAGCAACTTGGCTATACTTCTTTTGAAGCATGATAAACTTATTATCAAGGTTGATACAGCGAAGGAGTGTTTTTTGTATCCGGAGAAAGAAAGTTCCAAGATCGAATTAAAGAGAGAATTAACCGATTCCTTTCTTAAAACTGTTAGCGCTTTTGCCAATTATGATGGGGGAAAAATTGTCTTTGGCGTCTCAGAAAACGGCAGTATCGAGGGCATTGTTGATCCTGAAAAAACACGTCTTCAGCTTGAGAACAAGATTAATGACAGCATTTCTCCAAGACCAGATTTTGTTCTCAACACGGTTAGCTTTGAGGAAAAGCAAATCGTGGAATTAACAGTAAGCAAAGGAAAGAACGCGCCCTATCTTTATAACGGTCGAGCTTATAAAAGAAGTGATACGTCTTCCACGCCGTTGGATCCCAATGAGTTACGTAGACTTTCTCTAGATAGCAGCACCATGACCTTTGACCAACTGCCATCGAATGAAGAGGAATTGAGCTTCAAAGTACTGGAGCGTTGGTTGCAAAAGACGGTCGGTCTCAAGAAACTTGGCGATGATTCATTGCGTACACTTGGCTTAATGAAAGGCGATCAATTCTTGCGCTCCGCTGAATTATTGGCTGACATAAACCAAAACGCTCAATCTGCAACCATCATAGTCCGTTTTGGGAAAACCATCTCTGAGTTTATGGACCGTGTGGATCTGACTCATCAGTCATTACTTTCGCAATACCAAGGCGCGTTGGAAATGTTTGATAAATGGTATCAGCCTTATGAGGCTGTAGATGGCTTTATAAGAGTCCCAAGAATTCAAATCCCCAGAGATGCCTATCGCGAAGCCGTTGCCAATGCTCTCATTCATCGTCGTTATGACCAAGGTGGTGCAGTTCAAGTCGCGATGTATGAGGATAGAGTTGAAATTACATCGCCTGGCGGTTTGCCGGAAGGGATTAATGAAACCGCATATCTCTATAGCCAGCTATCCATTCCAAGAAACCTAATTTTAGCTGAAGTTTTTCACCGCCTGCACTTGATTGAAAAGTTCGGAACTGGTATCGACCGCATCCGAAAGGAGTATGAGCCATATGCCTCCAAGCCACACTTCGAAGTTTCCGATGTGCTGATCAAGATTGTCTTGCCTGTCATTGATTACAAAAAACAGCCTGAAGAAATATCTTTGGAAGAACTTATTTTAACGACCATTGGAAACTCAGATGGAGTAAGTCGTTCTGGACTAGATCTTGTTACTGGTCTGCAACGAACTCGCCTTACAGAAGTGCTGAACAAATTAATATCAGAAGGAAAAATTGTACGAACTGGTGGTGGGCGTAGTGTTAGATACAAATTGAAATACAATTAATCTACCGCTCATTCGACCTTTTCGGTAGATAAAGCGGTAGTTCTTTGTCTAACTAAAGGCGGGTATTAGAAAAATGTCATTATGGAAACGCTAGTAAAATCTAAATCCTTTCCACACTCTTTGCAAGATACAAGGCATTAGAGGTCTCGCACTTCAGGACGGTGTTAATAAAAACAATTACACATCAAGCTTCGGAAAACTGCCTTCATACGTATGATACAAACCGAAAACATTTACAAACAAGATATCAAATACGTACCAAACGTTTTTATTTAGACTTTCTTTCGCTTTTACGCCTGAAGTGGACTGCCAAAATAAACGGTTATTCTCAAATATGACGGATGAAAATCTTCCATCATCTGCAATTTCAACAATTTGGTAACCTTTCAGACAAATATCTTTATAGAAGAATATGGAAGCGTTAGTATCGCTAAATATTATTCTTAAACATTGGAAATTGCTTTTTAGAGTAAATCTGATGGATTGTTTAGAACGCTATTCGAAAATCATTTTCTGTCAATGCCTCGTAAATCCCAGTTTTTGATTTTTGCATCACGACTAGCTGACCATAATATCGAATCACTATCAAACTCCAAGTCTGTAATATCGTCGCTGTGACCTTTGATTTCGAAAAGTCCTTCAATCTTTCCCTCGTTTATTCTCCAGAGCCTTATTACCTCATCTTGTCCCCCTGTTGCGACTATATTTCCGTTTGGGCTAAACGATAAACAAATCGCATGACCATTGTGAGCCTTTTTAGTAATAATACTTTTTGTTTCGATATCAAGAATTGAGAGGTGACCGCCGCTATCGGTAAATCCGACGCAACTTCCATCAGGGTTGAAAACGACATCTCTAATGATTTCACTCTCTGGTATCTTATAAAAACTTTTTATATTTTCAAGTCTTGGATTATCACACATAAACAATTCTCCATTGCTATCACCGCAAGCGAAATACCCATAATTAGATATTGCCATTTTCCTAATCTCTTTTGTCGACACTTGAGTTTTCTCAATAACCGGGCTTGAATCACTTATATCTATACGTGAGACCAAACCAGTTTTACTAGAGACATATATCATGTTGTTATTGATTGCTAGTCCCCTGCTTTGACCTAATGGCTCGCAATCGATCTTAGTGAGTTTGTCACTTTTTGTATCAAAGAGTGATAGTGTTCCATGTTTGCCATTGAGAATTACCAAAATGTCCGATTTCTTAGCAAACCGGATATTTCCCACCCAGCCTTCGGAGGGCAAACGATGAAGCACATTATTAGTTTGTAAGTCCCATATAATCGTACTTTCATCACCGCTACAAGAAGCTAAATATTTCCGTTCACTATCTACTGCGATCGCATTAATATGGTATGTGTGTTCGTAGAAAGTATGTAACGGTTTTGAGATGTAATCATACTCTTTACCGATGAATATTTTCAATGCAATAATTATCAAAATGCTGACATTTATTATCAGGAGAAGCATCGGAGTTAATTGAACGCTTGGGAAAAGTATGAAAATTAATCCAAAAATATCTATGACGAACAACAACTTAGTAAATTGATAATCAAGAATGTGCGTTACATAACTCCACAAAAGTTGATTTTTGTAATTTTTATCTGACACTTTTCCACCTACCGCATTTTTATTTATTTTATTATATCAAGATGTACCAATTTTCTTCGAAATCAGTATGCAAACTAAATATGCAATAAGCTTTTTGTAATTAACAAGAATTAAGCTAAAAATACATTGAATTCATTTTTTAGACGAAGAAACAGATCTCTATTTCTTTTTGCTACTGGTGTATTTATATGGCTAGAAGTTTAAACACAACAACTGCCAACTGCTTGTACCAATCTAACACCTCAATAGATGATTAATTCATCGATTCTATTCTCCTTAACCTAATACGCGAACACGAACCAGTATATATTTCTTCTACAACAAAGGTTACAACATCAGATTATTTCCCTTTCCACACTATTCTGTTCCTCATTCTGGTTTTGATGTGCCTCTGGCTTTGCTAAGCGCAGTCGTTCGCGAATGGATGTCTTCTGCTCGACACCATCGCGCTTGTCCATATGATGCGTGACCTGCACACGGCTGTCCTGATCATCGATATCCACCCGCTCCGGTGAGCCATCCAGGTCCAGATCGCGCTCCTTCAGATTTGCATTCAGATATTGATCCAGTTGTGGAAAATCAAGGGTCTGTGGGTTCTGGCTGAGGTTCATCTGCTGTCTGCTTTCCTGTACGTAAGCAGTCACATCCGCATAGTAAGCCGATAATGCCTCTCTTTTCTCCTCCGCAACATTGGAAAGCCCTGCCTGGTAGACTTCCGTCCGTTCCTTGAGGAAGGTCAGGGCTTGATGCTGATTGAAATAGGGTAAGAGCTCATCACGCACCTCCCCCAGCGCATTGGGATCGGCTTGTAACTGCGTTTCACCCATTTCTTTGAGGTAATTGCGCCAGGAACGATCTGAGAGAGCCTCCTGAACGGTCAGCTGCATGTGATGGGAGAGACTGCCATCTCCAGCACCTATCTCCTGTTTTCCGGTATAGGCTGCTGGAAGACCTTCCTTGATGTACTCCATCCGAAAATCAGTACTGTAGGTGAGCGGTCCAGCGTAATCAGATTTTTGACGGTCGATCGCCTGACGTTGATCCAGCCTTTCCATCAGACGATTGGCTTGCGAGAGGGGCATACTCATGCCATCGGGGATTTGATCATGCTGCGAATGGCTGAAAGAAACCATTGGCTCACTGATCCGCAGCGCGTTCAGATGATCGATCGCTTCAGCTGTAAGCAGGGTAGCAGTAAGCCCATCCCGTCCAGCTTCACTCAGGGAAAGGTCTCTGGCAGCATCCAGCATCAGATCCGGTTCGCCAAGGAGCCCTTCGGATACTGGATTTTGAAGACTGTCGGTCAGGGTGTAATGAACCTGATCGCCTTCACGCAAGAGAGATAAGATTTCGCTGTTTTCCAGCAAATAGCTGGCAGAAGATTCCTGGATCAGATCGATCTGCTGCAGAAGCTTGCTGGCCTGGGTGGTATAGGGGCTGCGATCTTCATGGACAAGCATTTCCAGCCATGGGCGTAAGGTCCCGGTTTGTTCCAGCTGGCGGTCGTCAAAAACCAGCGCATTTTCAGGCAATGGCTCAAAGGCGTAAGAATCCAGGGATTCTGCCAGGGCAGCCACCTTCCCTTTGACGGCTTTCACCGCCTCTGTGCGGGTTTTGGGCGCTTCAACCTCCAGCTGCTGCTTCAGGCTCTGAATCTTTCCATCAATCGAAGAAATCAAATCGGATGCGGTATCGCGGATGGTTTGAAGAGAAGCTTTTAGTTCAGTCAGGTCTTTGTCGCTGCTCCAGCCTGCCAGGTAGCCAAAACTGTTGTCCGCTGTTTCAATGCCATAATACTGGCAAACGGCATAAGCAATGCTTTCAGCTTCAACCTCCTGCGTGCGCTGATCCTTCTCTTTTCCTGTGCTATCGCGTTGCTGGGGCTCACGATCATGCAGTTTGGCATGGGATATCTCGTGAATGGCAGTTGCCATGGTCTGTATCTCGCTCATGCCCTGGCGGATAGCGATTTTCTTGTCCTTGAGGTGGTAATAGCCATCCTTGCCCGCTTTCATTGCCTTGAACTCAATTGGGACAGGGGAGACCGCTTGCAGGGCTTCAAACATA
>Ga0172382_10006913_pt1 | contig 16288 bp, 19 predicted proteins | sample Leawel138RmetaG_FD_122245 | JGI IMG/M metagenome (GOLD analysis project Ga0172382, IMG submission 122245) | Leachate microbial communities from a municipal landfill in Southern Ontario, Canada - Leachate well 138R metaG | ecosystem: Engineered > Solid waste > Landfill > Unclassified | place...
ATTTTTTGAGCAGTTGTTTTTTTCATTTATCAATGATTAATTCTAGCATTTTCGCCAGAAACTGACAAAAATGCTAAAATAAACGAAATGGAAATTGCTCGTAATAAAAAAGCTTCATTCGATTATGAAATTCTAGAGAAACTAGAAGCGGGTTTGGTCTTAACCGGAGCTGAGGTAAAATCGGCCAAACTAGGTCGTGTTAGCTTAAAAGGAGCTTATGTAAGTATCTTGGGTGGCCGTCTTTATTTAACCGGAGCCACTATTTCAGCTTATCAGCCGGCCAACCAACCATCTGATTATGACGCAACTAGGCCTCGCTTATTATTAATTAACAAGAAAGAACTTAGTTATCTAACTGGAAAAATGAAAGAGAAAGGCTTGACGATCGTGCCCTTAAGAATGTATACTAAACACAATCTGGTTAAGCTAGAAGTTGGTTTAGCCAAAGGAAAAAAGAGATTCGATAAGCGTCAGCAAATCAAACAACGAGATGACGAACGTCGAATTAGAAGATCATTAAAAGGAGAAGAATGACCGGGGACGAACGGCTTCGATAGAATTTCGAGACGAGCGGTGCGGGCTAAGGTGCTGAGCCCTTAAAAAACACTCAGCAAACTACAAGTGTCAACACGCTTCGGGGTTTAACCCCCGCCTACGCTTACGCCTGAAAGTTTCAGGATAAGCTTTCATAGTTTTTTTGCCTCCCTTCGGGGAGGAATCCGTTTTGAGGCGATTGATTCGCCCTCTTTAGACCCCTTTCGAGGGGCTACGCCCGTAGAAACTGCCCGTTGATCGGCTTTCTAGACGTGGGTTCGATTCCCACCGTCTCCACCTTATAATTAATATTTAAGAAAATAGACCAGTATTTTGCCAACAATGCAATTGAGCGGGGCCTAAGATGGGCCAAAAAATCGCCGAACCAGATTAGAGTAATTGACTCAGATGGGGCACAGCTCGGCGTATTTAGTTTGAAAGAGGCTCTAATCAAGGCTCGAGAACAAAACCTTGACCTGGTTTTGATTACAGCCAAAGCCAATCCGCCAGTTTGTCGAATTACCGAAGCAGGTAAATTCCTTTATCAAAAGAAAAAGGAACAAAAAAAGACAGACACGGTCGAATCAAAAAAACTAAAGATTAAATTCAACACCTCGGAGCATGATATGACAACTCGAGTCAATCAAGCTAAGAAATTCCTGATAAAGGGTGACCGAATTCAATTAATTATGATGTTACGAGGACGAGAGAATGCTTTAAGAAACCAGGCGGAAGAAAAGATGAAAGGCTTTATCGCCATGATTGAAGCGGCTCACCCGGTTAAAGTTGAGAATCAAACATCGCGCAAATCAAAGATAATTCAATACGAGGTCATTCCTGATTTATCTAAAAAACATGAAAGCTAAAACAAGAAAATCTTTAAGTAGTCGATTTAAGATTACCAGCACTGGTAAAGTGATGCGCCGAGTAACAGGACAAAATCACTTACGGCAAAACAAAACCAAGAGGGTCAAGCAATCTAAAAACAGCTGGCTTGAGGTCCCTCAGCCTTTGGCGAAAAAGATTAAAAAATTGATGAAAGGATAATATGCCGAGAGCAAGTATTGGGCAAACTTCGCCCACCAAAAAGAAAAAGATATTTAAAGCCACAAAAGGCTTCCGCTGGGGACGAAAGTCAAAATTTAGGTTAGCTAAAGATGCTTATCGGCACGCCCAAGTTCATGCCTATACTGACCGGCGCCGAAAGAAACGTGATTTCCGACAGCTTTGGCAGCTTAGAATTAATGCTGCTGCTCGCCAAAACGGAATAACCTATTCTCGTTTAATCGACGGTTTAAACAAAGCAGAGATTAAGATAAATCGAAAAATGCTGTCTCAGCTAGCCCAAGAAAGACCAGAGAGCTTTACTGAGATAGTAAAGAAAATAAGCTAAGAAAAAATCCCTGGCTTTAATTAAGGCCGGGGGTTTTTGTTATACCAAAATTTTTTCAGCTTCTTAAACAATTCATCGGCCTTATCTTCTAAAATCCGGCCAGAAAAATAGATTAAATAAACAATGCCAATGGCACAGACGATCAAGAACATTCCTCGCCAAACGAAACTAAGTCCAATGGCGGCTGTCTTGCCTAAGCCCAAAGCACCAAATCCAATAGCTTGGAGAGTTTCCATGCTACCCAAGCCAGCCGGAAGCAAAAAAAGAAGACTTAATCCGGCAAAAGCGTTGCTGACCAATGAATAAGAAAATGAAACTTGACCAGTAATAAAAAAGAAAAGGCAAAAAATCTGAAGCCATACAAGCAAAGTCTTGACCACCGTTGCCCCTAGCACATGTCTTGATCGACTTTGTCGTAAATCAAAAAAGCTAACAATTTCCGCCTCTTCTTTTTCGAAGTTAGATCCCTTTTTTTCTTTAAGAAACTTTTCTAAACCGAATATGTGAAGAGCTGGTTTAACAATCCCTTTCTTTTGACGGATACGAATGAAAGCGTAGCTTGAAAAAGCAATTGCTCCAATTGGCACTAAAGATAGAGATAAAACTAGTTCCGGACTTTGAAATCCAATTAAGATCCAAAAGATAATCAAGCCAATTAGGATCAAAATGGCACTTATCAAAAAGTCGGCTAGTTTGTAAATAATTAGAGAATTAATCCCTCTCCGCCAGGGGACTCTCATGTCCATATTTAATAGATAAAGAACGATTGCCTCCCCGCCAATAAAAGCCATTGGGGTGACAAAGCTGACTGCCGTTCCAATAACCATAATTCGCCAAAGCTTATGCCAGGGCAAACGATATCCGATATGGCGTAGAGTTTCTTGCCACGACAAGGTCGCCATTCCTTGTATTCCTAAAGTCAAAACCACTAACAAAGCAAACTGCCAGGGCTTAATCATCCTGAGTGAGTCCACAATCTGGCTCCAGTCAACCTGACCACTAATGATCAGAAAAAAGAAAATACCGATGGTAAGCGTAACCAGGAAAAAAAGAATATTTTTAAACGACATAATTGACAAAGAAAACGCGCCAAAAGCATTGCCTTTGACGCATTTTCATAGAATTAAGCTTTGTAAACACGATAACCCGGACGAACCTTCTGTTCAACTTTCATTCCCACTTCTTGTTTCGCTTTAGCCTTGTCGATCTTTTTATGTTCCACTTCCATCGAACTAACATCTTGAGTAAAATCTGTTTCACCACCAACAAATCTGATCTGGTCGCCAACTTTCAGCGCTTTGCTTAGACCAATCACCGCCACCCCGATCTGATCGAAGTAATGAATGACTTGGCCGATTAAATTTTTGTCATCCAAATCTTCTTGAGGCATAAAATTAAAGATATTTTTAATAATTTAGATCTTTGATGGATCAATCCATCATTGATATTGTAACAAAATTAGCTCAATTTTCCAGTTCTTTTTGGAAGAATAGTACCCCCAGAAGGAATCGAACCCTCGTCCCGGCCTCCGGAGGGCCGTGCTTTATCCGTTAAGCTATGGGGGCTAAAGAATGATGGGAAATTATATCTCCATCTTCTCAAAATAACCAAATTCATGGTAGTCTATTGTAATCCGGCTCAATGTTTTAATCAATTGCAGAAAATGAACCAACCATTAGATTGACTTGTTTTTTATGAATTTAACACCTAAAGAGGCTTCTCAAAAAATTGTCGCCATTCTAACTGCTCAATCCCAGATAACGCAGAATGATTTAGAGCGAGTCAAACATTTAATTGCTCAAGAATGCGGGCAACAACCGCCTACTTCTCAGATACTTTCAGTTTATCAAGAATTAATTAGAGAACAAAAGATTTCTCCTCGCCCCGAGCTAGCAAAGTTGCTGGTTACTCGACGAATTCGCTCTCTTTCTGGAGTCAGCGTTGTTTCGGTTTTGACCAAGCCTTACCCCTGTCCCGGAGAATGTCTTTACTGTCCTCGACAAGCAGGAGTACCGGTAAGTTATCTAGACAATGAACCTGCCGTCATGAGAGCCATTCGTTGCCAATATGACCCTTATCGGCAAGTAGCTAGCCGGATTCAGGCTTTAACTGAAACCGGCCACCCAACCGATAAGATAAAACTTATTGTTCTCGGTGGCACCTGGAGTTATTTGCCGTTAGATTACCAAGAACAGTTTATCCAAAAATGTTTTGAAGCCGCCAATCAAGAACCAAGTTCTGATTTAAACCAAACTCACCAAATAAATGCTCGGACAGAGCATCGAATTATTGGTCTTAGTTTAGAAACTCGCCCCGACTATATCAATCCTGAAGAAGTCCAGAGAATGAGAAGATTGGGAACAACTAAAGTTGAAATTGGGGCTCAATGCCTAGATGATCGAATTTTATCCATTAATCGACGAGGCCATGGAGTTTTAGCTATCGCCCAAGCAACTAAATGGCTGAAAGAGGCCGGATTTAAGGTAGGTTATCATCTAATGTTAAATCTACCCGGAGCTAACATTGCTCAAGAAAAAGCCGCCGCCCAACTTTTATTTTCGGACCAACGATTCCGTCCCGATTTTCTTAAAATTTACCCGACGGCCATTCTGCCCGAAGCCCCGCTCTATCAATGGTGGCGAGAGGGTCGCTATCACCCCTATTCCGATCGCCAGTTGATTGACCTGCTCAAGTTTGTCAAACGACAAGTTCCAACCTATTGTCGTATTCAGCGAGTGATTCGAGACATTCCCTCAATCAATGTCCCCGTAGGGCCAGTAAAAACCACCAACCTGAGAGAGATTGTTCTCCGAGAGATGAAAGAAGAAAACCAACCCTGTCAATGTATTCGTTGCCGAGAAATAAGAGACTATCAGTTGATTGAACCACTAATAATGTTTCGAGAAGACTATATGTCCGCCCAGGGAAAAGAAATTTTCCTCTCTTTTGAAGATCAAAAACGAAAACATTTAGCAGCTTTACTGCGCTTAAGAATCCCAGCTAGTTTTTTATCTGGTCAAAAACATTTCTGGCCGATCCTTGAAAAAGCCGCCATTATCCGAGAAGTCCATGCCTATGGACAGCAGCTTCCTCTAGGACAGAAAGATGATTCAGCCACCCAGCATCATGGCCTGGGACAAAAGTTAATCGCTCAAGCAGAGAAAATTGTACGCCATGAATTTGGTGGTCAAATTGAAAAGATGGCTATTACGGCTGGCGTCGGAACTAGAGAATACTATCAGCGTCTTGGTTATCAGTTAGAGGATTATTATATGATCAAGTCTTTAAGCTAGCTAGCTCTTTTCGTACGACGGCTCGATCGTCCCAAGGAATCTTTTGCCCGTTCTGCCAACACATTAAGTTTTCCGATCCTTTACCGGTAATGACTACTGCATCTTTTGGTTTTGCTAATTGAAGAGCTTTCTGAATTGCCATCCGGCGATCCGCTATGATTAGTAGTTGTCCGGAAAAATCTTTTGGAATTCCAGATCGAACCTGTTCGATAATTTGCATAGGATCTTCGTCGTAAGGATCCTCGTTCGTCAGAATAACGACCTGAGCATATTTAGCTGCTAGCTGACCAAAGACGAGACGCTTCCATTTATCTCTTCCACCGCCACAGGCCCCTAAGACCACCAAGAGGCGTCCTTCAATATTATGCTCCACTGTTTGATAAACAAACTCTAATGATTTGGGAGTATGCGCATAATCAACGATCACTCGAAAAGGATCATCGAGCACCGTTTCCATTCGCCCCGGGATACCTTTAGTGCAGCTTAAGATTTGAGCTGATTTTGACAGAGAGACCCCCTGTGACCAGGCCGTAGCTGCAGCTGCCAAACCATTAAAAACGTTAAATTCTCCCCAGAGAGACCATTCAACTAATTGACCATTAAAAACAAACCGACCCCCCTTGGCTGATAGAGACATTTCCTCCAAATAGATACCTTGATCGACTGAGTTATTCGATTCCCGACCAAACCCGATCCGTCGGTCGCTCTTGAAACTTAAAAAATAAGGAGCTTGAGGATCATTAACATTTGCAATTATTGTACGATTGTTCTTTCGACTTTTAGCCAGTTGAGCAAAAAGCCTGCCTTTGGTCTGACGATAATTATCAAAACTACCATGTCGCTCAATATGCTCCGGCGAAAGACAGGTAAAAACCAACGCATCGAAGTCAATAAATTTATGACGATGCTGACTGATACCTTCAGAAGTGACTTCTATGACCGCATACTGGCATTGAGCTTGTTTGGCTTGGTATAGGAAGCGTTGCATCGCCCCCCGCCCCGGCATAGTCATCTTAAGTCTATTTTCCTCGACTTGATCAGCAACCTGAAAACGAATCGAAGAAGCCGAAGCCACTCGATAACCATCTTCTCTTAAGATGTGAGCCGTTAATTCGACTACCGTCGATTTACCACTAGTTCCAGTTACTCCAATAACTTTTAACTCCCGAGAAGGAAAATGGTAACGGATTGCTCCTCCGAAAGACCAAAGCCAGTGATAAAAACTAATTAATGTTTTAGGCGTTAAACTGCGAATTAAAGATTTAATTTTATTTAAAGTTTTCATTTTCTATTCTTTATGATAGAATCAAGTCGCATTACTTTCAAATTATGCCTAATACTAAATCTGCAAAAAAGTCTTTACGACAAGATCAAAGACGACGTCAGGAGAACTCGATAAAAAAGAGAAATCTCCGAGAATTGCTGAAAAATATTAAAAAAATGATCAAGGACAATCAGGCTGCAGAGGCTCAAAAGCTTCTGCCGGACTACGATCGAGCTGTTGATAAAGCCGCCAAAACAAATGTGATTAAAAAGAACACAGCCGCTCGTAAAAAGTCTGGCATTCGCCGTCTGTTTAAGGGTTAATCAATTCTAGCAATGAACAGATCAAAGCCGGTCCGGAAATCAATCCGGCCGGTTTTTATTTGATAATCAAGCCGAAAGAGCTGCTGATAAATATCAGCTAACTGCTGTCGATCTGACTGTTCAGCTTGAGCATAAATCTGGCCGAAGACGAATGGAGGAACTCCGGCTGCTCGCCGAATCTGATAATAATCAGATCCACGCTCCAACAAATCACGTACTATTAATAACTGGCGAAACTGATAAACAATTACCGGCAATAAGCGCTCTGGGCGACCACCTTGATAAAAGAAGCGATGGACTAAACCGAGGGCTTGCTTTTTCGCTCCTCGGGCAATTGCTCCAGTCAATTGAAAGATATTAACTTCTTGAAAAGTCTGATCCTGATACTGCAATTGGCTGATTGCTTCAGGCTGACCATTCATGGCCGCTAATCGTCTGATCGCTTCTTGACCACGTTGCCAATCAGCCCCGACGTAATCGACCAACTCTCCGAAAAGCGATTCCGGGAGATCCATCTGATGTTCTTTAATTGTTTTGGCTAACCAAATTCGAGTTTGGTTTTTACTTGGCTTAACAAATTCTTGAACTTGACCGGCAACTTTTATCCGATCAGCCAATTCTCGATCAGCCTTTTTAATCCGTTCAACTATCGACCAGGCCACGACCACTTCTTGACCTTGATTGAGTCGATCAATTTGCTTTTTAAAATTCTTCTTAAAGTCTTCCCCCTGGAAAAGATTCTCAATGATGGTCAGTCGATGCTCAACAAACATTGATGGTTGTTGTATCTGTTGCCAAAAATCAGCAAAACTCGCCTCTTGAGCATCAAAGCGCGTTAAATTAAAACCCTGATGCTTCTGACGATATCGTTCGACGATCTCGTTTAGTTTCTCTTTGATTAAGTAGCGATTAGAGCCGTAAAGTAGAATAATCATGGTTGACACTGGGGACAGTAATAAGTTGAGCGACCGCCGATCATTTTCCGGACAATCTCTCCTTGGCAACGAGGACAGGGCTGCCCCTTCCGTCCATAAACCTGAAGATAATTCGCATATTCTCCTTTTTGGTCTTCAATATCACGATATTCCAGCAGACTTGTCCCTTTTTTAATAATAGCCTTTTTAAACATTTTTTGGAGACCTTGAAAGATTTTTTTTCGTTCATTAGACGATAGATCGCCCGCTGGTCTTTCGGGGTTTACTTGGGCTAACCAGAGAACCTCACTTGCATAAATATTACCCACTCCGACAATAAAACGCTGGTCCATTAGCCAGCTTTTTATCCGCTGACGCCGGCCCTCAATCAATTGGTTAAATTCCGCAAAAGACATCTTAAGCGGCTCTAGACCTAACTGTCGCAACCAAGGAATTTGAGCAATGTTATCCACTGACCAGTATTCAAGACGAGAAAATTTACGCTGATCCGACCAAGCCAAAAATGTTTTATCACTAAAGCTTAAACTTAAATGAACTGATTTTTCTTTGATGAAATCATCGTCAGGTTTTGATTCTAGAAATAAAAAATGGCCGGTCATCTTCGGATGTGCCAACCAAAATCCTTTTGGTTGAAGATGAAAAATAATTATTTTCCCGCGGCGCTCGATATTAGTAATCTGTTGACCGATTAATGACTCCTTAAAAAGACGAAAAGACGGATGATGAATCAACTTTTTCTCATCCGCCCATAAATCAGTAATTTGTTTTCCTTTGACTCGGGAAAGTAACCCCCGAACCATTGTTTCAACCTCCGGAAGCTCAGGCATTGGCCGGCTTGCGGAAAGGAGCTCGGGCTCGCTCGACGATCTCGTCCGGGGTGAAATGAGCCTTGATCAGATAATCATCGGCTCCCAGGTCAAAGCCTTTTTCAATATCTTCGCGCTGGCCCAGATTAGATAGAATAATGACCGGAATAGCACTTGTCTCCGGCTCTTCTTTAATTTTTTCTAAAATTTCAAAACCATCCATTCCCGGTAGAATCAAATCAAGCAAAATCAAGTCTGGCCTTTCCTGCTGAGCCATTTCTAGTCCTTCTTCACCATTGACCGCCTTAATCACGTCAAAACCTTCCTCAATTAGCTTTTTAGCCATTAATTCATTAAGGAAGACGTCGTCTTCGATAATCAATATTTTTTTAGAAGAATTGACCATTTTAAAATATTTATCTTGACTCTTGAATAATCTTATTTATTTTATCCAGTGTCTCTTGAAGACTAAATTCGGTTTTAGTAATCCAATCAACTGCTCCCAACCGCCGGGCCTGACTGATCTCAGCCGGTGCTCCAGAGTTGGAAATAACCACTACCGGAATGTCTTTAGTCTCATCTAGAGCCTGTTTTCTTTTTAATAGTTCCAACCCATCAACATTAGGCAGGATAATGTCAAGCAAAACCAAATCTGGTTTATCAGATCGCAGGATTTTTAATCCTTCTTCGCCATCTTGAGCTGTCTGAACTTGATAGCCGGCATCTGATATCTTTCGGCTGAGTAAACTCAGAATTTCTTGATCATCCTCGATAATTAGGATCTTTTTCATAAGCTAATGTAATTATAACAAGGAAAATTTGCTTTGCAAATTGATTAATAAGGGATTTTAAAGTAGAAAGTAGTCCCTTGATTTTCCTTAGACTTAAACCAGATTTGTCCTTGATGAGCTTCAATAATATTCCGAGTAATAAAAAGTCCTAAACCGGTTCCTTCAGTCTCTTGATTGATGGCATTACCGGCTCGAAAGAAGCGCTGGAAAACCCGAGGCTGTTGAGCTCGAGGAATGCCGATCCCCTGATCCTCAACAGAAACTAAAACATGACCGTTTTCTTCCGCAATCGAAACGATAACCTGACCTCCTTCTTTGGAATATTTAACCGCATTGTCAATCAGATTTTGGATGGCCAAAGAAAGCTTTTCCTGATCTGCTTTAATTAGAGGTAATTTTTTTGGCCCCGGTTTAAAACTGATCTTTATTTTCTTTCGACTAGCCGTCGTTTCGACGGTGGTAATTGATCTCTTAACCATTTCTCTCAAATCAGTCTCTTCCAATTCGTACAGAAAACGTCCCTCCTCAATTCGCGAAACATTAAGCAAGTCGTTTACTAGATTAATCATTCGCTGATTACTCCAGTAGGTCTTTTTCATTAGAGTTTTTTGCCCGTTGTTTAGCTCTCCTTCATCGCCATCAAGTAACATCTTTAGACTCCATTTAATGGCTGAAAGAGGAGTCCGTAATTGGTGAGCAGCAATTGAAACAAACTCTGTTTTCATTCGTTGAACCAATTTTTCTCGAGAAACATCATGGAAGACAACTAAATAATCTTGCCCTTCTTCCGAGCTAGGCATCGGTACTGTTGACACCTCATAAAATATACCCTCCTTGGGCTCAAAACCGGCTCTCTTAACGACTTTTAATTGGTGCCCATCAAGAATATGGTCCAGGGCTGGACTTAATTTTGAATTATTGCCTAATTCCAGCAGTGGTCGCCCCTGATCTGAACCCTGAAGGCCAAATACTTCTCGCGCTCGAGTATTAATCATCTGAATTAAACCTCGATAATCAACCACAAGCAAAGCATCTACAAAATTATTAATAATCGTCATTGTCTTTTCTCGTTCAGCCTCCGCCCGCTGACGTGCCTCTTCAGTATCTTCAAGAATATTTAAAAGAGCCTCAGTTGTTTCCTTCATTTGAGACGCCTCTTGGTCCTCTTCTGGTTCCTGACCAGACTCCAGCCGTTCTTTCAACCGTTGATTCAGGTCTCTGATCTGACGATCTTTTTCCCTTAGCTTTTGAATATTTCGAGTTCGCATCGAGTTTTGCTCCTGACGCAGACGAGCAAATTGATAACCTTCCTCTTTTAATTTTTCTTTCAGGGCTTGATTAATGCGACGAAGCTGATCAGAAGTCCAATTGGCTTGTTCTTGAAAATGGTTAACCACAAATTGAACCATAAAAATCACAAGGCCCGAAAATAACAACAAAAGCCCCTCAGTTGACGACTCGCCCGGGCAAGGACTTGATCCATAATCGAATAAAAATCGGCAGCTACTGTTTAGAAAAATTAAAATAGCTAGAGCAATCCAAATTAAGCCGTAAAAGAAATTTTGATAGATATTATCCCCTCGAAAGAAAGGAGCAACTAAAATAATGTAAAAGATATAAAAAATAGTCGCCAAGTAAGGAAGTGGGGCTTGATAGGCCGCAGCAATAGGCCCAAAGAGATAGAAAAACAACCAAATCGTTAAAACCTCTAAAACAAAAACACCTGACAAAATATGCTGAATTTGATCGAGCGTTAAAGATTCGGTTCGATGAGCAAAACGAGCGACAATTAAAAATAAGGAAAATGAAAAAAAGATGAATCCGGCACAAAGAGCGATTAAAAATCGAGCTTCAGTTTTCCACCCAATCACAACTAAAACAACTAAGACAACCAATAAAACCGGAATGAATAATTGCCTTAGTTTAGCCTGTCGCTGAACGCCCTTCAGAAGTATTCTTTTCTCCGCTTGAGCAGAAAGCTCACTTTCCATGTCCATCTTTTCTTAATTTAGCCAACTCTGTTTCTTTTTGAACCAGCTCGTCTTTTAATTGAACCATCTTTAATTCCCGGCCAACAACCATCCGCCGAAATCTCTCTAATTCTTCGATTCGTCGTCGTAAGGCATCTGTCTTCAGGCGATTCTCTTGACGCAATAGCTCAGCTTGTTCCTGCAACTCTCTTGTTTTGGCTCTAATTCTAATTTCAAGCACTACGGCCGTTTCCTCAAGTTCCCGTCTCTGAAGATATGTTTTATATAAAAACTTCTGGGTCCGGATGCTATTCCAAATCAGAAAAGCCGCTCCGGCCACTGAAAGAATAATCATGAATAAAAAGATTAACAAAGCCGAGGGGTCTATCTGAAAAATCACCAAATGACAAATATAAAAATAGATTAATCCAGTAAAACCAACTAAAGTCGGAGCCAGCGAATCGGAAACTGGAAAAAAATTAGCCTGAATAAAATTAATTAACAAAAGGGCAAAAACAAGATAAGGTAATAAAATTAAAATCCAATCAGCCGGAGAAAGAAAAACTAAATAAAAAAATACCCCAGCCATGAGCAAATTGTTAGTCCAAAGGACTAATCGCTCAAAGCCCGGACGATAAGCTAAAGGAAAATTAATCACCAGCCAAGCCGCCCAGAACAGAAGCAGATTTCCGAAGCTAATCAGCGGTGAAAAATTCAAGACATCCAAATAAGTTCCAAGTAAAAAACAAGTAACGAGCGCTCCAATGTAGATAAAAAAGAAATTAACGAAAGAAAATTTTTCTTTGCCCAAAAATTTCTGAAACTCTCTGTCTTTAATTAATTCCGAATTAAAAATATTTATCATATTGTTTTCAACTCTTGAGCCAGATTCCCTAAACCCAAATGATCTAGCAAGACAGCGGCCTCTGTTGTATTATAGCCTTTTATCCGATATTTTTCTAATTTTCGGTCAAAAGGAACATCGGGCCTAATTCGACCTAAATCGCGACTCATAAAAGCCTGCTCGCGATAATCTGTTAATTTATCCTTTAAGCTAAGCGGAAGGTCATCGAGGTGTCGATAAATATCTTCCAAAGACCCAAATCGTTTGATTAGATCTCGGCCAATTTTATCGCCAATACCTGGAACACCCGGAATATTATCTGATGGATCACCTTTAAGACCCTTGAGCTCAATTAACTGCTCCGGCGTCAGCCCTTGATATCTGTCTCGTACCTCAGCCAGTCCGAAAACCCGATACTGTCCCACTCCTTGTTGGAGTAAAGCCACTTTAGTTTGATTGTCGACTAACTGTAATAAGTCAGTGTCGCCGCTGACTATTAATTTATTAGCTGATTGATCGACTCCCCGAACTAAAGACCCGATTAAATCATCAGCTTCAAATCCAACCGCTTCTAAAACAGAAAGTCCCATTGCTGTTAAGACCTGTTTCACTAAGGGGATCTGCTGATATAACTCATCCGGAGCCTTAACTCGATTGGCTTTATAATCTGGAAAAACTTGATGGCGAAAGGTCGACCCAGGAGAATCAAAAGCGATCGCTAAGTGTGTTGGCTGATACTCTCGAATAATTTTAAATAATACTCGCAAAAATCCGTAGACAGCTCCGATTGGCTCTTTTCTCTTATTTGCTAGAGGCGGCAAGGCGTGAAAAGCTCGATGAATAATCGCATTGCCATCAATTACCGCCAAACTAGTTTGGCCAAAATTAAGATTAAGACGATTCTCCATCAAGAAAACTTTTTATTTTTGATAAACGATTTGGATCGCCTTGAATACTAATATTGCGTCGTTTTTGATCCTGAAATTCTAAATTAATTATTAAACCTGGTGGGCGAAACTTACCCAATCTTTCGCTCCATTCAATAACTACAAAATTCTCCGGAAGGCTAATGATTTCATTAAATCCAATTTGGTGAAGTGATTGTCGGTTATTAAAATTTAATCGATAAAGATCAAAATGATAAAAATTTTTAAAAAAAGAATGATTAATCGGATATCGACGAGACAAAATAAAGGTCGGACTGGTAATCGGGTCAGTTATCCGAAGGCCTCGAGCTATTCCTCGTACTAGCGTGGTCTTGCCTCCGCCCAAATCACCTTCCATATTCAAAATTAAAGCCTGACCGCTGACTGGTGGCAAAACAAGACAGGCTTCCGCTATTTTTTGACCTAACTTTTCGGTTTCTTCGGGGCTTTGAGTGGTTAAAAACATAAATTTTGATTGACGATCAGTCGAAAATGAGATAAATTAACAAAACAAGAGAAATGGATTCACGTCAACTTTCAGAATTTAAACGACTGGTTGAAAACAGCCGAGAAATCGCCTTGGTTCCCTCATTGGAGACCAAAGGCGAAGCTTTAATTTCTGCATTAGCTCTTCTCTTTAGTTTAGATAATTTAAATCGAAAAACAAGCTTACTCCTGGAGGCGTTACCGCCCTCCTTGGTCGGACTAGAAGCAACTCAATCCTGGCGAGATAAACCGACTATCATCATTAATCGTCCCTCATCGGAAAACATCTCTCAAATTAGATACGACAAGAATAATGGACGGGTTTACCTTCACCTGAATGCTCATAATGGATTAATCCGAAATGAAGACGTGATAATGTCTTTTGAGCCGTTTAAGAATGAACCGGATCTATTTATTTGTCTTGGTTTTACTAGTAGTAGCCAGATTAATCATCCTCAGTTTCAAAAACGGTCTGATCGAGCCGCGGTTGTGAATATTGATAATCACAGTGAAAACGAAGATTTTGGACAACTTAATTTCCGAGAGCCCAATAAACCTTTAGCTGAATTAACCGCTAATGCCATTAAAGCTGTTGATGAAAAATTAATCAATCAGCAGGTAAGCGCCTATTTATTAAAAGGATTAAAACTTTATACTCCTTTGTCTGAATTTTCTCATCGTTCCTATCAATGGATTGCCCAATTAGTTAATCAGAACGCTCTCTCTTACGTCCCTAATCCGTGTACCAGTGAAGACATCAATCAGCTTTCATTGCTTGAAAAAGCAATCCGATCTTTAGAATTTTATCCAGCCAAGAATTTAGCTATTTTAAGTCTGCCTTACTTTGAAAATCAAGATATTTCAGCTGATGATATAATTTTTTTAATTGAAGAGCTAAAATCAAAACTGCTTGATCTAAAAAACCTAATAACTCTTTGGCAGCCAGAAAGGACTCTGATTCAGGGTATTATCTATCTAGATGAAAAAAGCCGATTGCAACAATTATCTCACCTTTATCCCGGCCAGTATCAAGAAAGCCGAGGATTGTTTACCGTCAATCAATCCGATTTAGAAACAACCAAAAGACAGATTGTTAATTATCTTCTTTCTTTATAATGGATGATCGGTTTATTGAACGCAACGTTAAGATTGACCCTGAAGTTTCAAGTGAAGCTTTGTCGCGTTTGCGTAATATTCGAGACTTGAAAAGACTGATCAGTTATAACTCTGAAGAAAGTACCTCTCGATTAGTAGATATTATTATGGGTGGAGCGATTGTTCTTCGAGCTTCTGATGTCCATTTTGAACCAGAAGTTGAAGAGGCGCGCTTAAGATTAAGAATTGATGGAGTTCTGCAAACAGTCGATTCTTTACCGAGAAAAACTTACCAACAAATTGTATCTCGGATTAAATTCCTGGCCGGATTAAAGCTGAACATTACCAAAAAAGCTCAAGATGGTCGGTTTGGTATTGATTTTGAAAAAGAGGGAAGAGAAATTGAAATTAGAACTTCATCCCTTCCCTCCAGTTATGGTGAAACTATCGTTATGCGAATTCTGGATCCAGTAGCCTTACTGGACATTGAAAGTCTAGGGCTTCGGCCAGATCTCCATCGAGATATATTGAAAGAATTAAAAAAACCGAACGGGATGATTATCCTGACCGGTCCAACCGGTTCGGGAAAAACAACCACTTTGTATGCCTTTCTAAAAAGCATTAATAGTCCTGAGGTTAAAATTGTTACTATTGAAGATCCGATCGAATATCAACTTGAAGGAGTTTCTCAAACACAGGTTAATCCTCGACAAGGATACGACTTTGCTAAAGGATTATCCGCAATTGTTAGGCAAGATCCTGACGTAATCCTAGTCGGAGAGATTAGAGACTATGAAACAGCTCATATTGCCCTACAGGCAGCCATGACGGGCCATCTTGTTTTCAGCACAGTTCACACTAATGATGCCGCTGGCACAATTGCTCGCCTTGAAGCTTTAGGTGAAAAATCTCACAATATTGCACCGGCCTTGAATGTAGCCATTGCACAACGATTAATTCGAAGAGTCTGCCCGGAATGTGGAGAATTAAAAAAGCCGACCCCCTTAGACTTTAAAGAAATAAAAGAGGGATTAGCTTCATTGCCTCCAACTGTTGAGGTTCCGCCATTCAATGACAAAACGAAGATCTACTATGCTAACCCCGAAGGATGCCATCATTGTAATTTTACCGGATATCGAGGCCGAATTGGTGTTTTTGAAGCTTTCTTCGTTGATGATCAGATGGAAGAAATGATTCAAGAGTCGCCCAGTATTCCGGCTTTAAGAAGAAAAGCTATTGAAAAGGGTATGGTCCCCATGTATTATGACGGATTGATCCGTGTGCTCAACCAAACCTCGACCTTGGAGGAGATTCATCGAGTAACTACCAAGGTTCAGGCCAATGAAGAAAGTTAGTTTTCTAGTCTTAACTTTATTGTTATTAGCTCAGCCCACTTCAGCCTTGATAATTGTCGAGGTCCAGATTGCTGGTGACCAATCTGATCATGATTATGTTAAGATATATAATAGTCAGGATCGAGAAATTGAAGTCAATAGTTACCGATTGCGGAAAAAGAGTGCCAGCGGAAAAGATTATTCCCTTCGTCTTTTTCCCCAAGGAACAGTTATTCCGGCTCAGAGCTACCTGACTTGGGCTAATTCAAGAGAAGGATTCGCTGATAATATTCA
>Ga0172382_10006914_pt1 | contig 16286 bp, 16 predicted proteins | sample Leawel138RmetaG_FD_122245 | JGI IMG/M metagenome (GOLD analysis project Ga0172382, IMG submission 122245) | Leachate microbial communities from a municipal landfill in Southern Ontario, Canada - Leachate well 138R metaG | ecosystem: Engineered > Solid waste > Landfill > Unclassified | place...
ATCTGATTTTATAAAAGAACTTTGGATCGTTTTTTATACTTGATGTCACAAGCGCATGTACAATTGAAGAATGTTCAGATAACGGCACAATGCTACCTTTTTCATTATAAATGTATATTTGATCGCCTAAGTTTGCATCTGATTCATGATACGCACTTTGTTCAACATTAGTTTTTAACGTGAAATATTTAATTTCTTCTTTGGACTTATCTTTAAGTAGATTGTATATCGTTGATTGATTTTCTTTAGTATCGTCCATATATGTCCATATATTACGATTTAAAAAATCAATCGATAGTTCTTTTAATATTGGATCTTTAGATTTTAAAAAGTATGCAATCAATCCATTCATATAATAGTCATCAATCTCTAAATAAGCATACATATTTGACGGATCAATTAGGATTGCTTTTAAAGATGTCACATCATGCTCAAAATCAAAATCTGTTTCTAATAAGTCCTTAACACGCAAATAAATTTTTTCTAGAATCACTTCGTAAGCGCGTGCTTTTGGGTGATAATAAACTTGCCAGTACATATGGTATCTAGCGACCAAATAGTTTTCTATAGCGTGAATTCCTGATGCCTTAAATGCTAACTTTTTGTTTTTAATAACTACCACACGCATCAGTCTATCTAAATCTATGTGACCGTATGCTGCACCTGTAAAATAAGCATCCCGCTCTAAATAGTCTAGACGATCAATATCTAATTGAGAAGATATGAGTTGTTCAATTAATGGATATTTCTTTTTCTTTAAAATGATCCCTGAAACATCTTTAGCAAAATCACTATCTATACTATCCAATAGGTTTCTAATTTCAGGGTGCGTTTGAATGATGGTTGCGCCAATCACTTCATGATTCACTTTAAAGACATATTCAAAAGCATGTGAATATGCACCATGACCAATATCATGGAGTAATGCAGCGACTAAAAATAATAGTTGTTCACGCTCATTTAAGTTATTTTCAATTTCTTTGATTTGTAAGAATCTGTAAGCTAATTCATAGACACCTAATGCATGAGAAAATCTTGAGTGCTCTGCAGCATGAAAAACCATATGAACACCAGATAATTGTCTAATTCTTCTTAACCGTTGAAAAACAGTTGTATCAATTAAGTTTGTGATAATATCATAGTCAATATGGATATAACCATAAAGTGGATCTCTAAAAACTTGTTGTCTATTTAATCTATTCATTTAAGTACCCCTAATGAAGTGAAAAGTGGCATATGCCACTTTTAATTTTAATCTAAAATTTCGTATTTTTTAACAAGTGTTACGGTGTCACCATTTTTTAGCATAAATGCTGCACCATCATCAGTATCTAGATGGCAGTCTAATCTAAAACTTTCGTGTACACGGCATAAAACATTATCTAATATACCGGCTTTAATACCGTCAATTTTTAACGAAACAACATCTTTATCTGAAATACCAAACACTTTAGCATCCTCGGGTGAAAAATGGATGTGTCTATCAGCAATGATAACACCTTCATTAATTTCAACTTCACCTTTTGGTCCAACTAATTTTGCAGAACCGCTACCTGCAGTATTTCCACTTGAACGTACTGGTGCAACAAACTTATAACGGATAGCATCACTTTGAGAAATTTCAATTTGCGTGCCTTTACGAGTTGGTCCTAAAATACGAACACCCTCTAAAACTCTTCCTTGAGGTGATACCACATCAATCTTTTCTTCTGCTGCGTATTGACCTGGTTGGCTTAAATCTTTTAATACGGTTAATTCATAACCGGATCCAAATAATATTTCTAAATGTTCCTTTGTTAAATGCGCGTGGCGTCCTGAGATGCCCACTGGTATTTTATTCATCAATAATTTTTTCCTTCCTAATTATAATCATCATATAAATTATATCACGTAAAGCATGCATCCACAAGCAAAGTTTTTTGATATAATATACCTAAGGAGTTGATAAATATGGAAACTATTTTTACAAAAATTGTAAACCGTCAGATACCAAGTCATATCGTTTATGAAGACGATTTAGTAATCGCATTTTTAGATATTACACAAACAACAAAAGGACACACACTTGTTTGTACAAAATCCCCTTATAAGAACATTCTAGAAGTACCTGATGCTTTGTTTAAACACTTATTTGGTGTTGTACAGTTATTGTCAAGAGGCATTCAAGAAGCATTTAATCCATCTGGCATTAATTTATTAAATAACAATGGAAATATGGCTGGTCAAACTGTTTTTCATTATCATGTCCACATTATCCCACGATATGCCAATAAAGACATTACTATAACACTACCAGATCAATCCAAAACTTTAACCCAAGATATATATAAAAATAGAGCAGCAATGATTATTGCAGCTCTATCGTAAATAATACACCATTTGCGTGATTTATAACGGACACTTTTAATCCGAATCTATCCATTGTTTCTTTTACAATAGCAAGACCTAAACCAAATTGTCCTTTACTACCTTTCTCATATGCTTTAAATATTTTAGGTAGTACATTGTCTTCAATATGCTCACCGTCATTAAAGATGGTGAGTTTTTTATCTGTAATTTGTATGACAATCTTTGTAACAGCATATCTAACTGCATTATCAACAATATTGGAAATTGCTATATGTGCACCTTCTGGATCCATTAAATGTACCCAATCTGTTTCAATATCAATTATAAACCTTAAGTTTGTAATATATTTATAGTTATTAACAACTTGTTCAACAACTTTTTTAAATGATGTTAGCTCATATGTATTTTGGTTATCAATATATCCAATTTTACTATACTCAATGATTTGTTTTACCTTTTTATTTAATAGATCTGCTTGTTTAATAATTAACTTCGTTGATTCGACATCTTCAATACCATCTTGAATAGCCTCAGCATAAGATCTAATCACAGCAATCGGCGTTTTAAGATCGTGTCCTAAATTTTGAATCATTTCTTTTTTAGTTGCCTCATTATTTTTAATCTCTATTCGCATATCATTTATTGTTTCTGCCAAACTGGATATCTCTTCTGCGCTGCTATCTATTTTGACTTCTGTTTGGTAATCTTCATCAATCATTGTATTAACACTAGACTGAAGATCTTTAAGTTTACCAAACGTACTACTACTCCATAGCCAAACAATGATATTACCAAGTACCAATATATTTAAAAAAGCAAGTGTTGTATAAAAAGGAATGTTGCCTGTCATATCATCTACAAATGCTGTGACATTTGATACTGCAAATACACCATATTTCGGTCCATTAGGTGGCCTTTTAATAATGCCTGTATATGCGATTTCGCCATCAATTGTATATTTTACGGTTCTATTAATATAGTTATCTCCAAAAGAAAAATGATCTCTTAACATCTGATTTGAAATTTGGTTAAATGTCTCTTCTGATAAGTTGTTTCTAGAATAATGAACAACTTGATCAAGTTCTATAATAAAGTAGTCATTATATCTTGTTAGACTTTGATAAGAAAACACCGCGGGGTTTTCTTCATACATTCTTAATATTTCACTAAAATAACTATCTAAATAAATTTTGTTTTGATTTTCATATGCTTTACTAAAACTTAAATTTACAATAAACAAAAAAAACATACCACCCAATATTGTGACAAATGAAAAAATGATATTCAATTGTGTGGCAAGTTTTAATTTACTCATAGAAGTCTATAGCCAAACCCATAAATTGTTTCTATTCTTAATAAAGGCATCTTTGAACGAAGGCGTCTTAATAGATCATCTACGACTCTATCAGACCCAACATAATTTTTACCCCATATAGTTTCTAGTAATAATTTTCTTTCAATTGGTTCTTGTTTATTCTTTAGAAATACTAATAGCATCTCAAATTCTTTATTAGTGAGTTCAATTAATTTTTCACCATGTCTAATTTCTCTAGAATCTAACTGAATAGAATAATCACTATACGTCATATGACCTGGTCTAGAGTTTTTACGTTTTAAAACAGCCTTCACACGTAGCATTAGTTCTTTAGGTGAATATGGTTTAGCAATATAGTCATCTGACCCAAGTTCTAATCCTTTAATTTTATCAAGTGCTTGATCTCTTGCAGATGTAAAGATGACTGCAGCTTCTGGATTTTCTTTTGAAATTGCTTTAATGAGATCAAACCCATCAATTTCACCTGTAAGCATAATGTCTAATATCCATAGGTCGACTGAGTCACCAACATGCGCCATCGCAGTTTCACCATCATAGAAAACAGTGACATCATAGTTTTCCCTAGTTAAGTATTTACGAATGATTTCAGATATGTTAACTTCGTCTTCAACAAAATATATTTTCATTAATTGTATTCCCCCTCGGATTCATTAATTATATACTTTAATTTTATCATATAATTTGGATGATTGATATGATAAAGGAAAAGCCACCTTAAAGAAGGTGGCTAATCGAGAGAGAAAAATGAAGTACCTATAGTATATATGTTGTATTTCATATTCTCAATATTTATCGAAAAGTATGTTAATTATTGTAACAAATACCATTATTTAATGTGCTGTAACCCCATGTATGGGACAAGTACTTCTGGTAGTGTTACACTACCATCTGCATTTTGGTAGTTTTCCAATACCGCAATCATGGTGCGCCCTATTGCAAGGCCAGATCCGTTTAGTGTGTGGACATACTCTGTCTTGGCATCTTTAGTTCTTTTAAATCTAATGTTTGCACGTCTGGCTTGGAAATCTCTTGCATTAGAAATTGAGCCAATTTCTCTATACATATTTTGTCCAGGTAACCACACTTCAATATCATAGGTTTTACTCATACCAAAACCCATATCACCAGTTGATAGGACAACCACTCTATAAGGCAGGTTTAATAGTTGTAATATTTTCTCAGAGTTTTGTAGCATTGATTGGTGTGCTTGTTCAGAGTCTTCTGGTCTAGTAAATTTAATAAGTTCTACTTTGTTAAATTGATGTTGTCTTAATATACCTCTTGTATCACGACCTGCAGATCCTGCCTCTGATCTAAATGCTGTCGTATAAGCTACATACTGTATTGGTAAGTTGTCATTATCTAATATTTCATCTCTATAAAGGTTGATTGTAGGTACTTCCGCAGTAGGGTTTAAGTACCATTCAAAACCTTCAAGTTTAAAAGCATCCGCTTTAAACTTAGGAAACTGCCCTGTAGCAAACATTGATTTCTCATTGACGATAAACGGTGGTGTAATTTCTGTATACCCATGTTGGTTCGCATGGACATCAATCATGAAGTTCATTAAGGCACGCTCTAGTCTAGCACCTAAGCCTTTATCAACAACAAACCGTGGACCTGTAATCTTGGTTGCCCGTTCAAAATCTAAAATATCTAAAGCCTCACCTATTGCTACATGATCTTTAATTTCAAAATCAAATGATCTAATATTACCCCACTTTTTAACTTCTATGTTTGCTGACTCATCTAAACCAACAGGCACATCATCTGCAGGGATATTTGGTAAATCAATCATCATATCATGAATTTTGGCATCTATACTGTTTAACTGATCTTCTAAATTAGGAATTTGAACCTTTATGGATTCAACCGCTGCAAGCACTTGGTTTGCGTCTAACTTTTGACGCTTTAAAGCACCAATTTCTTTAGAGTACTCATTTTTCTTTGCTTTTAAGTCTTCTACTGTTTTAATTAACTGTCTTCTTTCTTCTTGAAGGCTAATTAATACTTTTAAATAACTAAAATCACCACCTCTGGTGTTTAGTTTTTCTATAACATTATCGATGTTATCTGTCATAAATTTTATATCTAACATATATTTATCTCTCCTTATAAAATAAATGTCCTTAGACTAAAAATAGTCTAAGGACGATTAATTGATATCGCGGTGCCACCTTAATTCTATTGTATGAAACAATAGCGCTTATAAATTCTATAACGTGAATTACTCGGATGTTTTTAGCATCACTCCAGAGTGGAACTTTTAAAATTAATATCTGTTTTCACCCGCCACAGACTCTCTGAAAATAATCCTTAAAATTAGCTCTTTCTTCGTGTTAGTGTTATTATACCTTATTTTATTCACTACGTAAAGCCGCAACAGGATCTTTATTCGCTGCAATTTTTGCTGGTATTAAGCCTGCAATAAATGTTAGTAATATTGAAATGACAATTAACAGTAGTGCGTGAAGATAAAATAATTGTGCAATATTGTCATTTCCGGTTGGTTCTGCTAAGAATATATTAATGATTGGTACAAGTAAATATGTTATCAGTACACCAAGGGATCCTGCAAACAAACCAATTAATACAGACTCTGCATTAAAGACACGTGAGATGTCTTTTTTCCTTGCTCCAATAGAACGTAATACACCAATTTCTTTAGTTCTTTCAAGTACTGATGTATAGGTAATGATACCAATCATCACACTTGATACAAATAATGATATTGCTGCAAAAGCAATTAATACAGCACTAATAGAATCCATTACTGTTTTAATCATACCCACAGCTGATGCAACACTATCAACATAATTAACTTGTAGTGCTTCATCTTTACCAACGTTATAACCATCTAATATATCCAATATTGCTTCTTTATCATCAAAACTATTTGGATACACCAATATACCGCTTGGTAGTGCTATACCACCCAAACTATATAATATATCTTCTTTTGTATTATTTAGATTAATGTTGACACCACTAACAACGGATGTTTCACTTGCACGTTGTGCAAGAACAACATCAGAATTTGTATTTAAATCAATAATTGTTTCTGCAACTTTTGGTGTGTAATAAATACCTTCACTTACAGAGACAAAACTTGTATTCACTTTTAAAATACCTGCAATGCGAATTGTTAGAACATCTGGATTATTATCATCATTATATAAACTTAATAAGTCTGCTTGATCATTTGTTGTATTTTTGGCTGTAAACATACCTTCAGATTCTTTATACATTGCATTATTCGTAAATATTTTAAATGTTTGATTGACAATATCCTCAAATGGGATAATTTCATTTTCATTTAAACCTAAGAATTTTATGATATTGTTTGGTAATCTGTGACCCTCATCCACAACTATAACTGCTTCAAATTTTGATGTGTCATAGTACTCTCCTGAAATACGATCAAAGTACTCTGTTACAAAATCATATGCGAATGCACTTTGGTTAATATAGTCTGTACCTGTAAATGAAAACGGTGGTTGTGGATTTGACATGGGATTACTATTTAGGGTTGTACCATCTAAATAGTAATACTGTGTTTTATATTCATATTGATATACCACAGTTCCATGATCTTCTAAATTACTATTTTCAATATAATCTATATACGCTTGTGTAATATCATTCGTTGCAAAAGCAAAACTAATTTGTGGGTCATACCCAATAATACCACCTTCAACTGGTTCTGGTTCAACACGGTCTCGGTTGGCATTTATAATTGCAGAAAAATCTGTATATGAACGACTCACCTCAAGCGGTAATCCTGCAAAGGTTCCACGTTCCATATCATTTAAGTATTCAGTAAAGCCATATTGTAAAGACATCACAAGTGCAACCCCAATAATACCAATAGATCCTGCAAGTGCTGTGATTAATGTTCTTGTCTTTTTGGTTAACATGTTTTTAAATGATAACCTCAAAGCCGTAAAGTAATTCATACTTGATTTACTTGTATCTTTATTAAACGTCGTGCTTTCTTTGGTTGTGTAGGGATTTGTATCACCAATAACTTCACCATCTTTTAAGCGTACAATTCTATTAGAAAAACGCTTTGCTAAGTCACTATTATGCGTAACCATAATAATTAATTTATCTTTAGAAATTTCTTTTAACAAATTCATTATATCTTCTGATGTTTCACTATCAAGTGCACCTGTTGGTTCATCAGCTAAAATAATTGTTGGGTTATTAACTAAAGCTCTAGCAATGGAGACACGTTGTTGTTGCCCACCAGATAACTGATTTGGTTTTTTTCTCACATGATCTTTTAATCCAACGCGTGTTAAAACTTCTAACGCTCTTTTTCTTCTTTCTTCTTTAGATACACCAGATAATGTTTGAGCAAGCTCAACGTTAGAAAGGATATCTAAATGCGTAATTAAATTATAGTTTTGAAATACAAAACCAACTCTGTGGTTTCTATAAGCATCCCAATCTTTATCTTTATAGTTTTTAGTTGATACATTATCAATAATGATATCACCACTATTATATCTATCTAGACCACCAATTAAATTAAGTAGTGTTGTTTTCCCAGAACCTGATTCTCCTAGGATAGAAACAAATTCATCTTGTCTAAATGTTAAATCAACACCTTTAACAGCATCAAATGTTTGTTCCCCTATTTTATAGTACTTTGTAAGTTTTTTAACTTCTAACATATATGTTATCCCTTCTTTATGTTTATAATATATATAATATATATAGTAAACACTTTCATGTAACCTGTTTATTGATTCATTTTATCACTTTTATATAACCTTTATATGACTTTTGACAATGTATGTGAAAGTTTTTACAATGCTTACAAACAATAAGCACCACATGTTTATTTGTCAGCATTGCTTTATATCAACAGTTTTACTGGCATCATCATTATATTATATGGATACAGGTGTTTTTAAGTTCTTTGTCTGGACTTTCTTTTCTCCTATGAAACTTACACCTCTTATGTCTTAAGCATATGAACGAATAACAACATAAAGTAGTATTGAATGATACTTCTACCTTCATACAAAATAGTTTTATCATTAATTTTTGATGGTCTAAACCTGTTTTGATTGGCGTATTCAAATACTTTATACTCTGTTTCTATATCCTGCTCTAATTTTACAATCTTATTTGACCTATTTTTAATAGTATCATCGTAAGTGTACAATTAAGTAACGATATCACCTATATGATCTATGTCACTTCTTTCTAAGATATTACCACTATCATCATATGTATACATGGATTCATGGATTAACATAATTTTTTTGATTATTCTTCTATCCTAGATTTTTAGCCCTCCTAGTACTTAGTTAATAGAGCGGATATGACACAAGGTGCATTGTCAAAAATAACTAAAGAAAAAGGAATGCCGCTAGCACCCCTTTGATACGTAAAATTGTTTAGTCACATTTAAAACCAACACGGTTTAGTACGCGATAACGTGGCTATTAGTATAGCCACGTTCCACGTAACAGTGAAACTAAATTTTTCCGGTTATCTACTTTGATGTATCTTTTACATAGCTCGTTAGATTTTCCAAGAATTTACTTGTTCTCTTTTTAACTAATGCCACTATTTCTTTATCTTCATCATTAATGATATACGCTTCACTTCGATACAATCCAAATATTAAATATGGTACTACTTTTTTTTGAATACTTTTAATATCTTTAATTCGAATTACTATTTTTTTATCAAATAGTTTTTTACTGGTAATCCGATTTTCATCAATTTTCCAATAAATAAAACATTTTTTTATTATAAGAATCGTGATTGTAATAATCATTAATCCAAACACTAATGTAGATATGATTAATGCAGCAATCGGATTAGTTTCATTAGCTGGAGATATAACAGTAAAATATATGAGTGTTGAATAGATAAGTATTATTAATACCCATAATAACACACAACAAATCGACTCAAATAAATTATTGTAATTTTTTTTATTGTACATAGATTACTCCTCGAACTCAATCATATATTATTTCGAATTAAATCAATGGTAATTTTAGATGGTTGTGCATACATAAGACCAAACGTAAATTTACCCCACCACTCTAGCGATCTAAATGGATTCGGTCCTTTAGTACCTATGTTTCCCATACTTCCAATAATACCACCAACTCCAAAGTTAATCATTCCTTCTATTGCCACAAATCCTCCGTGCATCATTGCCCTGCCAAAATCAGGTGTTCTGCCATTAAACCACTCTTCAGATGCGTAACCCAGTGCGCCGGCTCCAAATGAGACTGCTCCACTAATGCCAAATGCACTTAATGCTGCAATTCCACTAGCGCCACTGGTTCCTGCAATAAGGGGCCCTAAAAAACCAACACCCATTGCCATAGAAAATCCTAAAGCTGCGCCAACAATTGTACTATTAATCGAACTACCCCAATCTACCTCATTAAAATTCCATCCGTTATTAATTAGTTGGCCCGCTACATTAAAACCGAATCCAAATTCTCCACCTATAACAGTTCCAACTACTATCATAGTTAAAATCGGAAAGTTCCCTCTGGGATCAGAGTACATCACTGGAGTGTTTCATATTTTAAGCAGCAATATAGTTTCTACACTATCTAACTTAATCCAAACCAATAAACATAATTAATTATTGATTTTTATTATCTATATCTTTTTTTGGAAGCGACTTAACAAATAAATCAAAATCACTTTTTAATAAATTCATTTCTCTTTCACGATATATCATAAACTCTTTTTCTGCTTTTTCTATGGCTTGTTGGTGTGATACATTACCATAGCCTTGAAGTAACTTTCTTTTGTTGAAAATAATTTGATTATCCAATTCTTCTATCCAATCCGTCATACTCATTTTTCTTTGCTCTAATGCTTGTAATTCAGCATAATCTAAGAACTGTGACACGAGTAAGTTTAACCTTTGAAGTTCTATTTCAGATAAATAGTTTTTAGCGATTTTAATATCTTCTTTAGTTACATAATTACCTTTAAAATTGGTCATACCTACATAAGGTTTTTCACTACTTACTCTATCATGTATCACTTCAGCAGCAGTATGTTCATGAACAGCGTAGTGTAGCTTATTTTGAACAGTAGCAAAAAAATCTTTTGTGATATCAATTCTTGGATCATAATCTATACTTGTTGCATAAATATCGGTCACTTGCTGATAAAAGTTTCTTTCACTAGAACGAATATCTCTAATACGTTGTAGTAATTCCTTGAAGTATCTATTTCCACCTTGTTTTAAACGATCGTCATCAAGTGAAAATCCTTTTTGAATATATTCATGCAACCGTTGTGTTGCCCATATTCTAAATCTTACTGCACTTTCTGATTGAACACGATAGCCTAAAGAAATGATCATGTCTAAATTATAATGATCAATACTTCTCTTTACATCTCTATTGCCTTCTTTTTGAACTGTCAAGAAATTCTTGTTAGTTGAATCTTTTTCTAGTTCTTTATCTTCGTAAATGGTTTTTATATGTAGACTTATATTTTGTTTTGTTGTTTGATAAATATCTGCAATTTGATTTTGTGTTAACCAGATATCTTCATTTAAAAACTTGACATTAACTTTGATCAAACCATTACCATCTTCATAAATGAGTACATCATTTTGATCTTTCATATCGTTTCAACTCCCATTGAATTTTTCATGTAATTATTACTGCTAGACACTTTAATTATACCAACTAAGTCTCTCATTATAAAGTTAAAACGACAAAATAACCTATTCTGTCGTTAACTTACCAATAAACTTATAATGAATATCAATTTGCTGTTTTCTAATATGATCTTCTTTCTTTACTTCATGGACAACAATCTTTTCAATAAATTCATTTAATATATTCAAATCAAGTTGCTTGATCTCTATATACTTTTTGATAACTGTATTTAGTATAGAACAGTTGGAATGTCGGAAATATTCTATTTATATTTCTTTTGTTAGATTTGACCCAGGATACTACTTTATCTCCTGTGTATGTAATTAAGTTTACTATTCCTTCTATTGAAAGAGCAATTCCCGTTCCTAAAACCCTGTAACCTATTGTGTTTCCTGCACTAAATACAATAGATGAATATCCGGAACCAAACCCCGCCATAACATTTAAAAGACCCAAATGAATATCACTATATATGGCATCTTCATAGTTAAAATATTTATTTTCAATCTTATTTGAAATCCACGAGTTAGTCCCACCTGCGATAAACCCACCACCAAAAGAAGTTAATGTCCCTAATCCTAAATATCCAAAGACTGCTAAGTTACTTGCATTAGAAGCAGACACGAACAAATTCCCTCCTATGCCTACAGTCAGGCCCATAATAAATCCACTAACGCCACCAGAGACCCAGCCCGATAGATAGGCATCTCCACTTACCTCACTTAGATATCCACTAATTAAAGAGTTAACTCCTGCAGTAAGTAATGATCCTCCAAGTATTCCACCAACACCTGTTAACATCATGGCTATACCCCCAACAATCATTGCTCCGCTAATAAGCAATTGCCACCACTGTGGACTAGTTCCGTCGCTATCCAAGTACATCACTGGAGTGTTACATATAAATATTGGTACACAAATAATTATGTCCTAATTCACCCTAATTATAGCAGTTAAAACACCTTTTATAAAGTTATAGCGACAAAATAGTCTATTCTGTCGTCAACTTACCATTAACCTTATAATGAATATCTATTTGTTGATGTCTTATAGTTTTTCATAAACTGGTTCACGTTCTTTGTCTTTGAATTTGATTCTACCAGCTTATTTGATTTTTCTTCATAGCTATCTTTTAGATTCTCTTGTTCTTCTGCATATGGATTAAGTTAATTTCTAAATCGTTTATCATCTACTTTTCCAATAGCGTGATCTTCATATAGTCTACTAATCACCATATCCAAAGTTTCAATTCGCTTTTGATTAAATGATATCTCATTCTTCAATTGTAATACATTGTTTTTAATGTTATTGCTATCTTTGTCTTGGATTCGATTCAAAAGTGCTTCTTCATTAAGATTAGCTTGCTTAATATGAGTTCTGATATCATCTAAGACAACGTTGTATAATTTTTCATAATTAATATAGTGCATTGAACAATACGACTTACCAAACGTCCTAAAGGTCGAACAAGCATAGTGCCCATAACTCTTTCTATCTTTAGTTCTTTTAATAGATAGCGTTCTACCACAGTCTGGAAACCTTAGTAAGCCAATAAAGATTTGTGGCTCATCTTCATCTTTTAACTTTTTCTTTTTGATTGAACTATTTTTTAACTTCATCAAATACTTTTTCGTCTATGATTGCATCATGGTTGTTTGTAACTTCTATCCATGCTTCTTGTGAGCGTTTAGTCAAACTTCTGTCTTTAAATGATTGGGATATGTGTTTATCACATATGATATGTCCTAAGTATTCTCTTTTTTTCAAGATACTAAAGATTGTTTGACCGCTCCAGTCATATGTATATTTAACAAATTATTCAGATACGTATTTTTTTAAGTCTTTCATCATTTTAGCTCTAGGTTTTAAGATACTATCTTGTTTGAGGAGACTTGCTATTTTAAAGGGTGTGATCCCTTCAAGTGCATAATCAAATATGCGTTTAACAATTGACGCCTTTTCCGAATCAATAATTAGATGATACTTATTACCTGGTTCTATTTGAAATCCATAGGGTGCATAAGGACCGGTAAATTCACCTTTTAATGTTTTGGTGCGATAAACTGAATTCATTTCAATTGCTTTGAGTTTTATCTCTTCATCGTAAAATTTGTTCTTTTCTTTCATAATATAAATGCCTCTATTCATTTCACTCTACAATGATTTGAATAGAAGCATTCCTTTTTAATTTTGTCCCACTACATTAGGTTAGTTTTTTCTTTTAATCTTAATAATATTTTTTTATCTCAATGAAATATGTACCTAACCTGATGATTCCTCTGATATTTGGTATCTAAAAATTTTAAACTTTGTTTCTCTATCATCCGTTTCAATGCCCCATGGTTTACTTATACTGAAACTAATTATATTATCCTCTTCTGATAAAATTTCACCCGCAACATAAAACCCTTCAATTGGTAAACTATCTTCTTGAAAATTTTTTGCAGTAAGTACAGGAACCTTTTCAACTATTCGCCATTTTCTTCCATTAACATCATTGAAAGTACATAATACAAAACCTGGTTGTTCATAAGAAATATACTTTTCCACTCTAACTTTCAAAAAAAACATGGTATTTTTCTCCTTTTAAGATTATATTACAATTAAAATTATTTTATTAAGTAAAAACTGCATTTTTTCTGGTGTAAGTGCTGATTTTTCTATGATCTCAAAATGACTTAAATTTTGTCCTTGCTGGACAATTTGTAATCCTCTAGGTACATTTGAAACTCTATAAGCACCACCAAAATTTTGTATTTGAGCGCATTCGTATTAACAGATAAACCTCGTTGGGTACCATCAGTGAGTACTCTATATTCATTGCTTTTTAATGTAACACTATTACCACCGCGATATACAGCAACTCGTCGGCCATCTACAATAACAGTGGAGCGCATATATGTCATGCCACCCTGAACACCACCTACAATTTGGATTTAATACCCTATGATTTCCCCGTGCATCATATCTATATGTTACCACAACACTACCGTTTTTATTAAGAACATCTCTTATGTTTTCCAGTAAGTCTCTTACATATAAGTATTGCTGCTTGTTGTATTCAAAACCTACTAACTGTCCTTGTTCGTTGTAGTTAAAGAATGTTGTGATACCATTTTTAGTTTCTGCTATTATTTTTGAGCCTTGTAAATGGTATTTAGTTTAAACACCATTAACATCCTTTTCTATCCTAATACCTTATTCATTGTATTTATATTTGTATAGAGTACTTCCGGATACAAGTTCTTTGAATATTCTACCTGCCCAAGTTTAATACTTATTACCTATTTGGGTTGGATTACCTAAATAATTTTGATCAAAATTTTAATACGTTTAGCAAGAATAAAGTATCGTTCGGCGATATCACATATATTAAAACATATGAAGGTACACTATACCTATATTTTGTTTATTGTTTCCCATGTTTTTATTACACCTCGTTTGCCCCAAGTATATGAATGACTAACGACATAAAATGGCATTTGAAGTTTTTAGATAGAAAAAAGAGTGCATTTTAACACTCTTATACTACATATTTGATGAGATTTGTATTAATCGCGCTTAACATGAGTATAGTTTAGTATGAGATAACGTGGCTATTAGAATAGCCACGTTCCGCATAACAGTAAAACTAAACTTTTATTGGTTGATATCTTATATTATTAAATTTAGAAATTGTCTTATGTTTTCATATAATCAGCGGTCAATTGGCAATATGTTTTTTCATTTGAATACTTTTTTATACTATCGAAACTATATTCATGGCACCAACACTACTTGATTTATTAGGTAACTGAATATTTTCTGATTATAAATTTCCGAAGTATTGTTTTGGATTTTCACAACATTTAAACTCCTTAGATTCAATTATTTCTTTTTTTATAATGTCTAAATCAGGTTCTAAAACTTTTCCCTTATAAATTATTTTGAAAGTGTATTTTTTTATTATTTCGATGATTAAATTCAACTCAAAAACGGTAATTGTTCTTAAATCTAATCTAAAATCAATTTCATAATTATTATTGTATTCACCAATTTCAATACATGTACCATCCAAATCGCCATAAAGCGTAATTCTATCAGACCAACTTTTATTAATAACATACATTAAAGATATATCATGTTTAAACTTATTTATGATTTCTTTGTTATTGTCGTTTGCCAAACCAAAGTTAAATTGCCATATTGCCATAACCTTTCCTCCTAATAAAACAAATGCATTGGTGTGAGATAGCCTAAGAAAGGTAGACCCACATAATTTACTCTTACAATTTTGATTCCTAATTCTCTCGCAATCATTACTCTATGATTACCATTTACAACATATTTAGACCCATTATACTTTACAACATCCATAGGATTTTTTATCCCATCATTCATAATTTGGCCTCTTAAATCATTATATTTTCTATTGCTTAATGTTTTTCCGTGTGTATTATTTAAATCAGCTACTTTTGCATGTGTCCTCAAATATCTTTGACCAGCAACTGTGGTAATACCAGCAGTCAAGACAGAGGCTATCATTAATCCGTTATATAAATCACCTGTAATACCCCATTGTTTAATGTAATTATCTCCAGTAAAATACTCTTGAATTTCCGCTGCCCCAAATCCTACTGATGCTATTCCAGAAACCAGGGCAATGCTTCCTAATATCCATCCAACAGGTCCTCCAAAAGCAATTAAAGAAATTCCTGTATAAATGGCATTACCACCCGTTATAACACTACCTGCTCCACCAACTAACTGATGTCCAAATATCCCTCCAGCCGCCCATGTGGCAAGCGAACTAACCGCAAACATAATCAGGAAAGTAGAAATTGCGAATTTACCGCTGGGGTCTAAGTACATCACTGGAGTGTTGCATATATATGGGTACATGAATCTTTTGGTTTATAAAACTGCCTTTTGTTTAGTCACACTTGACAATAGTA
>Ga0172382_10006917_pt1 | contig 16284 bp, 7 predicted proteins | sample Leawel138RmetaG_FD_122245 | JGI IMG/M metagenome (GOLD analysis project Ga0172382, IMG submission 122245) | Leachate microbial communities from a municipal landfill in Southern Ontario, Canada - Leachate well 138R metaG | ecosystem: Engineered > Solid waste > Landfill > Unclassified | place...
AACTTCGGAAGTCTGATTTTTTTTCCGTAACCAAATGCACCCGGTTCAGGTTTTCACCCGAAAGGAAATAGCTGCCTTCCGTGAGCTTTTTTACATTCAGGTTACAGGTGATGATGGCGTTGTGCCAACCGTTGAGCGTGATTTCAAAATCAGTAAGGGCATTGGGGTTGTCGTCAAGGTTTTCGTTGCTGTATCTCAGAAAATCTCCGTTTTCATATCGGGCAGGAAACAAAATCCAGTCTTTCAATTCTGTTTTTCCGTTGTTGTCATAACCGAAATGGGTAAACTTATCACTCGGAATTTGGATTTCGTAATGTATCGTAAAACTGATTTTTGTACCCGGAGCCAACGGATATTTTAAGTCAATTTCAATCAGGTCGATATGCTTTTCGGGTCGGTGGTAAGCCAAAGGCAAATCACTTCGGTCTCTGATGGAGAAAACAGTGGTTTTGCCCAATTCCTTTTCGGAGGCATAATAAAAACTACGAACAAACTCATCGGAAAAGCGTTTTGCCAAAGCCGAACTTTTAGACGAAAAAGCATGATTCCAATCGTTCAGAACAATTTTCTCCAGATAGTCGTTTGAAGTATTGTGGTAGGTGATTTCCTGAAACACGTTCATCTTGTCCCCTTCGGCAGAAAGCGTTGCATTCACCTTAGATTGATGCTGAGCCCTGCTGAGTAGAGAACAAGGTAAAAGTAGTAGCAATAAAAACCTGTATAAGCTCAAGTGTTATGGTTTAATGAATTTTAAAACTTCGGTATGGCTGTCGGTTTTAATCAGATATATTCCGCTCGATAAATCACTGATGTTAAGTCGGATGTTTTCTTGTTCGCCAATCAAAACAGAGCGAACCTGTTGCCCTAACAGGTTGTAAATATAAAGGTTTTTTGCCTCAATACCCAGTTGTTGGTTGATGCCCAATTCGATAAAATCACTACCATAATTGGAGGAGTTGAACCACATCAGCGGTTTCTGCTCATAAATCGGAGTAGAAAGGAAAGTTTGTGTGGTTTCAAACTGCATCACAACCGGAGTGTGGTCGCTCATCCAATAGAGGTCATCACGAAGTTCAAACGAAAATTCTCCCTGGCAATTGGTATCGTTAATGTCTTTGTCGAGGCAGTTTCCGTTGTTTCCGTAGGCTTTATAGGTGTTTTCTACGTAATAAAAATCAGTACTCGTCTGGAAGTTTTCGCTCATCATAATAAAGTCAAAACGGTCGTCCATCCCTCCCGAAGCTCCTGCATTGGCTCCTGTTCCGAAACCGCTGTTGGAAACCCTTGTCGATTGGGTATGCACCTGCTGAAAGTTGGTGCTGTTGTTCCAGCTTCCCGGAGTGTCAACAGGGTCAACCATCACAATGGCATTGTCAGGACTCAGAATTTTCTGATAACCGGGTTCAGACGAAGTATAGAAATTGAAATCACCTGCAAAAAGTACATAGCTGTTGGGGTTCAAATCCTCCAAAGCCTGAGTGAATACCTCGACCATTGCCAGTCGAGCCTGTTGGTTGGCTGTTCCGGTGCTCGATTTCAGGTGGGTAACAAAAACTTCGAGGTAAACAGGTTCTGATTCGGCTTCTTCTGTATTGAGCCTAAAGCTGTATTGGTCAATATCTCTGTAGTTGGTCTGGTGAATTTCCTGACCCAAAAACTCGAGTTTATGGGTGTTGAAAAAAACCATATTCTGGATAAAATCAGTACTGCTCGAAGTGTTGGCATGAAAAGCAGCCCGTTGAAAACCCGATAGGTTTTGCAGGGAAGTGTTCAGGATAAGGTCGGCTCCCGATTCGTTTTCCAATTCGCAGACCATAAACAAATCGGGTTGGTATTCGTCTAAAATGTCTCTGAGGATAAGCTCCCGGTTGGCAGGATTTGAACTCGGAAACCGAAAGATATTATAAAACATAGTGTTGAGGGTTTCTTGTGCAAAACCACAAACCGAAATAAAAAATAAGAAGGCAGTAATTACTTTTTTCATCATAACTAAAAATGGGTTGAAGGCAAAGATAGGTTTTTAGTTTTAGGAAAATGTTAAAACAAAAAAACAAAACCCTGCCCGGAGTTTGATTTCCGTGCAGGGTGTATAGCGGTTTTTGAATTTATCGAACCAATGAGAAATGAGAACGGAAACTTTGTTTCTGCCCATTCTGGTAATAAATGGCTTCAAACCAATAATCGGTAGAGAACAATTTCTGTCCGTTGAGTGTGCCGTCCCAGCCTGCTCCCGATGGTTTTATGGAGGTTATCAGCTTTCCGTAGCGGTCATAAATAAAGATGATGGCATCGGGTTGACCCTGCAGGTCGGGGATGTTCCAGGTGTCGTGAACTCCGTCTGCATTCGGAGTGAAAAACTTCGGATAGTTGAATATCAACAACGGAATAACTTCCGTTCCGCAACCGTTCAGATCCTGCACATATACATAATGCTGCCCAAAAGGAACGTTGGTGAATGTTCCGTGACTTTGTGGTGCTCCGTTATTTAGCCAAAAGACATAATCGCCATTTCCTGTAGCAGAGGCTTCTATGGTTCCGTTTCCTGAAAAATGTCCGGAGACGATAACGGCTTCAAAATTCTCAGGAGGTCCTGACCCGAAAACAGTTGTCGAAGCCTCTGCTACTTCACAAAGGGTGAGTCTGTCAATCACCACTACCGTATAAACTCCGGTTTGTGAAACAGTTAGTGAAGATGAGGTTTCATCGAGCATTACAGCATCGTGATACCATTCAAAAACATAATCATCGTCAGATAATCCGGTGCTGAGTATGGTCTCTGTGACACTTTCTTCGGAATCCATACAAAGCACATATTCTTCCTGAAAATCAGGATTTGGGTGAGCCAGTTTTTCCAAAATCAGCTCCACAATGACAAAGCAACCGTTGGTGTTTTCGACCCGAACGTAAAGCGTAGTTGTATTTCCGTTTTCAGGCAACGGATAAACAGCGTTTTTATCAATGGAATTTACTCCTTGAACAGCCTCATTATAGCTTGAATAATAACTTACGGAAAGGTTGATTTCTTCGCTGAAATGGTTGTCATAATCAGCTAAAACTGTGTGATAATTCCAATCTAAATCTTCATCACAAACCAAAGCCTGATAGTCATGGGCAATAGGCGAAAGCACCGTATTTATTTCCAGAACAGCCGTTTCAAAACAGCCTGCTACGGTGTTTTCAAAACGTACATAAATCAGATTATTTCCCAATACTAAAGGATAATTACCCGTAAAAGCATTGGTTTGGTTGTCTGCATCTGCCTCAGAGCCGTAGTAGGTAATGGTGAGAATTTCCGTAAGTTCATCAGGCAGATTTTGGGTCATAGGAGCCGTATAATCAAACAGGTTTACTTCTCTTATATTTCCGTTTTCGTCAAGATGACAGACATTGTTCTCAATATGATTCTCTACGGAAAGATAATGGTGAACCGTAAGGGAAATTTCTGCCAGAACATCACAAAAACCATCTGCACTTACCCGAACATATACCGTGTCGCTATATGGATTGGCATTGGTATAGGAACTAAGGCTGGTAATTGCACCCGTGTTGTTCTGAGCATCGGTCAGGGTAGGGTAGTAGGCAAACGATACGCCTTCCTGTGTTGAAATCTCATTCTGAACAGCCATTAAATCAAATTGGGTCAATCCGTTATCGTCATTTTCATCGCAAATATCAATAGCAACATTTTGACTGTCAACCGGATTGGAAGTAAAAGTAATTGGAGATACATTCACACAGCCCGTACTGTTGTTTTGGGTTCGTACATAAAGCGTTTTCGGGAAAATAGCTATGACAAAAGCAGTTGTTTTGTCAATAGAACCTGTGTTATCCCAAGCGGAACCGGCAGTAGGGTGATAAGAAACGGTTACGTCATTCTGAGTGGTAACTTCCGTATCGTAGTTTCCTAAAATAACGTCGTGTATGCCATTGAGGTCGTCATCACAAATCACATCAGAGACCTCTGCCACTTCGGGAGCAGGGAGCTTGGTAATGAAGATTTCTCTTACCGTAGCACAAAGAGTTGCAGGATTTTCAAAACGTACGAAAACAGCACTTTCTCCAACAATCGGATTAAAATCATTGATTTCGTTTTCTGTCAAAGCATTGGCACCTTGTTGTGCTTCTGCTAAATTGATATGTAAAGTGATGTTGATAAGGTCTAATATACTTTGAGGAGTATTGGCAATCATATCAGGAATATAATCACTCAGATTCAGGGTCGATGGTGTGCCTTGCTGGGTGAATTCGCAAAAAGCAGGAACCGTAACACTATCAGCCGGAATATATGGATGAACCGTTAGTGAAATCATCGCCAGTTTGTCACAAAAACCTTCCACACTTACCCGTACGTAAACCATATCAGCATACGGAATCAGATTGGTATAAGTGCTGATATTCCCGATAGGGTTGGTGTTGTTCTGAGCATTTGTCAGTGTGGAAAAGAACGTAAACGAAGCTCCTTCTGCCGTTGTAAGCATCGTGAGAGAAGGAGTCAAATCAAACTGCTCCAGACCATTATCATCACTTTGATCACACAAAGCAAAAGAAAGATTGTTGACACTTATGGAGTTGGTAATAAAAGTGATTTGAGACACATTGGCACAACCCGTATCGTTGTTTTCTGTCCTTACGAAAAGCGTTCTCGGAAAAGAATTGATGTTGTAAGGATTCGCCTTGTTGATACCATTGTTGCCATTCCATGCAAAGGCTTCGGTAGTGTGATAGGATACACTCATATTGCCCTCTGAGCTGATTTCGGAGTCATAATTACCCAGCATGACGCTATACACATAATTCAAATCATCATCACAAACCAGCATGGTTACATCTGTTACCACAGGAGCAGGAAATTTGGTAACCAACAGCTCTTTGACGGTAAAACACTGGGTAACCGGATTCTCAAACCGTACGAAAAAGACGGTATCTCCGATAGGCGGATTAAAATCGGTTAACAGATTTTCCTGCCAGGCATTGCTGTCATTTTGGGCATCGGTAAGGCTTTCGTGAAAGGTAATATTGAGAATATCAAAAACCTCGGTTTCAATATTTATCGCCATATCAGGAATCTGACTGTTCAGGTTTATAGTGCCTTGTTCGCCCAATCCGGTAAATTCACAAACATACGGAGCAATAAAATCAACCGCTTTGATATACGGATGAACCGTTAGCGAAATTTGAGCCAGATTATCACAGAATCCCGGAGCACTTATCCGTACAAAAACCATATCGGAATAAGGGTTGTCATTGGTAAACGAAGTGAAATCCGTAATGGCATTTTCATCGTTTTGAGCATCTGCCAACGAAGTGTAATAAATGAATGCGACTCCGCCTTCGGTTGCCATTTCACTTTGAACCGAAGTCAGGTCAAACTGGGTGAGTCCGTCATCATCACTTTCGTCACAAATAGCCATAGCAGCGTTTTGTGAAGGAACTTTCGGGTTGGTTGTAAAGGTGATTTCAGACACATTTACACATCCGGTAGTGTTGTTTTGCGTTCGTATAAACAACGTTTTCGGGAAAGCATCAATTACAAAATCAGTCGTTTTGTCAATGCTGTTCAGGTTGTTCCAGGCTTCCATACTGGTGTGGTGATACGAAAGGGTTACATCGGTTTCGGAAGTAACCTCACTGTCATAATCTCCTAAGATTACGTTATAAATATTATTCAAATCGTCATCACAAATCAAATCGGTTACATCTGTAACCACAGGGGCAGGGAGTTTGGTTATGGAAAGTTCTGTGATGGTAAAACACAGTGTAACCGGATTTTCAAACCGTACGAAAACAACCGTGTCTCCAACAGGCGGGTTAAAGTTGTTTGTGTCTGTGAGGGCATTTTCATCGTTTTGGGCATCGGTTATACTTTCGTGAAAAGTAATATCGAGTATATCAAAAACAGCGGTTTCGATATTTGTTGACATATCGGGAATCTGGCTGTTCAGGTTTAGGGTTGTTTCTGCCCCTAACCCGACAAATTCACAAATCACAGGCACTTCAAAATCATTGGCTTTGATATACGGATGAACCGTTAGTGAAATCTGAGCCAGATTGTCACAGAATCCCGAAGCACTTATCCGAACAAAAACCACATCGGAATAAGGGTTATCATTGGTAAATGAAGTGAAATCCGTAACGGCATTTTCATCGTTTTGAGCATCTGTCAACGAAGTATAATAAACAAATGAAACTCCGTCCTCTGTTGCTATTTCGTTTTGAACCGAAGTCAGGTCAAACTGGGTGAGTCCGTCATCATCACTTTCATCACAAATAGCCATAGCAGCGTTTTGCGAAGGAACTTTCGGGTTGGTCGTAAAGGTGATTTCAGACACATTTACACATCCGGTGGTGTTGTTTTGCGTTCGTACAAACAAGGTTTTCGGGAAAGTATCAATTACAAAATCAGTCGTTTTGTCAATGCTGCTTGTGTTGTCCCAGGCTTCCATATTGGTGTGGTGATACGAAAGGGTTACATCGGTTTCGGAAGTAACATCACTGTCATAATCTCCCAAAATCACATCGTAAACATCGTTTAAATCGTCATCACAAATCAAATCGGTAACATCTGTAACCACAGGGGCAGGGAGCTTGGTCATGGAAAGTTCTGTAACGGTAAAACATTGAGTTATAGTATTGTAAAACCGTGTGAAAACAACCGTATTCCCGACAGGAGGCATAAAATTATTTAGCTCTGTTAAGGCATTTTCGTCATTTTCAGCCTCAGTTATATTTTCGTGAAAAGAAATAAGGAGCACATCAAAAACTTCGGTTTCGATAGCGATACTCATGTTGGGAATATAGCTATTCAGGTTGATTATAGCTTCTTCGCCCGAAGCGGTAAATTCGCAAAAAGAAGGAATTTCAAAATCATTGGCTTCGATAATCGGGGCGACCACAATATGAATACGGGCTAAATTATCGCAAAAACCTGTTGCTGTTGTCCGTATGAAAATTTCCTCTGCTGTTTGATTGCTGAAATTTGTCGGGTTGGTTATCGGGTTGGTGTTGTTTTGGGCATCGGTCAAAGAGGTGTAATAGATAAAACCTGTTGCTTCTGTACTGATTTGGGCACTCACCGAAGTCAGGTCGAAAAACAGTTCGCCTGCTTCACAGGCATACATCGTGATTTCGTCATTTATCTGAGGCACTTTAATACCCGATTGAAAGGTGATTTTAGAAATCGTAAAACAACCGTTTCCGTCTGTGGTGAAGGCTTTTACATATACGGTATATTCCATAAGATTTGAAAAATCATTCAATACCATATCCGAATAATCGAAAGTCAGGCTGGCAGGAATTTCGTTGGTTTCGTTTTCAGCATCGGTTAAAGTAGGGTAATATTGGAAAACATACAACAATTCCACATTGGGTTCTCCGGTTATCCATTGGGTTTTGTAGCTGTTCAGGTTATAGGTAAATTCGCTGTCTAAATCAGTATCGCAGTTGTTTACATACACCGGATTCATTTTCGGTGACGGATATACCGAAACCAAAAGTTGTTTGATTACGAAGCAGCCCGTAGTGTTGTCGGTAAATTTTATCCAGACTACTGTAGAAGGCGTAGCATAATATTCGTTGATGTTGTCGGTAATCGGCAGGTTGTATATTGCATTGTTTTTGGTGGTGTGATAAGTAATTGTGTAATCATCAGGGTTGTCAACCATCACCAAAGGATAATCTTCCAGATTGATGATTCCGTTGAGCTGTCCTTCTGCACAAAATTCGGCAATAGTGTCTTGAACGTCTAAAGCAGGATGCTCGTTTATAGTGATAGAAGCCACCGAATAACAGCCTGTGGTTGTGTTGACCACACGGGTGTAAATGATTTTCGGAAATTCTGTTATGTTGTAATAAGAAGAAACTCCCCAGCCTCCGTTGAGAGCATCAGCTTCGGAAGTGTAATAGCTAAAGGTATATTCACTGCTGTAAGGGAAACCCAAAACCGCATCTCTATAATCATTCAGCACCACATATTCACTGATTTGATTGCTGTTGTTCTGGCTGCTGTTATTACAGATTTCTACTTCAATATCGTTCAAAACGGGTGACGGAACAAGGTTGACACTTATTTCAAAAATGTCAAAACAATCTCCTTGAGCCGTGGTGATATGCACCCAAATTGATGAAGTTCCGGTAAGGGTTACTTCGGTAATCGGGTTTTCGTTTGCCAAAGCATCGGTTTGACTCTCAAAAAAGACAAATGCCATAGCGTTGTTTATAGTTCCCCAGTTGTTGGCAATTAAAAGGTTTTGAATTTCGGAGGTAAACACCTCCTGATAGTTGTCGTTTCCTTCGTCACAAATGGCGACCTGATTGTCGTTTAGCATCGGGAACGGAACCAATTCTAACGAAACCGGAACTATCTGAATACAACCCGAAACCGTATCGGTAGCTCTGATATAAACAACCGAAGTAGGCAGTATCTGATAATTCAGTGTGGCTCCTTCGGTAAAAGTCCCGATATAAAAATTACTGTCCTGATTTTCTGCTGCTGTTTCGGAAGTATAAAAATCAATAACCGAATTTGGGTCATAAGAAGCGATAATTGCATTCAGGTTTATCGTTTCGACATTGTCAAAATCCGTATCACAGATGTGTGTATTCCCTATTCCGGGCGAAGCAGCCGCATCTGAAAAAGAAAAATTCATTTCAACAATAACCGGACAGGCATTGGCAATTTCAACTCTCACATAAACAGTCATTTGTCCGGTTGCTATACTATATTGAGAAGTGTTTGAGATAGTCCACCACCACGACCCTTCACGGGCATCATTTAAGGTGTTGTAATACAGGTAATTGTTTATGGAACTTGCCTGATCGGGTGTGAGTGCCGAAGCGATGTTTGAAGTATAAGTATTCAAATTGATAACCTCCTGTTGGTCTGAATCAAAATCACAAACCACAATAGAAACCGCTTCTTCTTCCATAGGCATAAGGTGTAACATAGCGATGTGCTCATAGTTACAACCAAAATATTTTGCCAGAACATAAACCGGAGTAACCGGAGCGGTAATGGTTATGAAAGAGAGCGGAACAACACTTTCGTCATCGGTTATGTAACTGTCTAAATCGGCTTCGGAAGCAAAAAAATAGATTTCGTCAGTAGGGTAATACGTCTGGAAAAAAGGAAGGATAGACTCATAAAAATATACGGTTTCCGTAATATCGTTAAACACGTCACAGATATAAAAATCGTTTTCCGTGATAGCAGCCGGTTCGGTAGCATTGATGTTGAAAGGCTGCGAAATTTCGAGCGAAGAACTGTTTATCGTATAGGAAGCATAAATGGTTGTCGAACCGGTTTGCGTGATTTCATAGGCAGCATCTACAGGAATTGTCTGGTTGCTGTCCAGATAAAATCCGTTGACGGTAACATCAGCAAGTGTAAGCCCTGCAGGGAGGTAATACACTAAAAAATCAGTTTCCAGATTTACGTTTATCGGAAGTTCTTCTCCACAACTTGAGGTTATTGTTTCTATTTCTTCGGGAGTTGCAGGTTCGCTTCCGTCAGCCAAACCAGGACTTCCGTCACAGTCATCGTCTGCAATTATCGTAAGTGTTGCATCAGTATTACAATAACCCTCGGCTGAAATATAAACATAAATTGTCGAATCCATCGTAATTGTAGCACTCACAGGGTTTGAAATCATACTCCAATACGGATTATAGGTGTAAAACTCAAAAGAAGCTCCTTCAATCGAAGTGGGAAGCAAGTTAGCTGTATATTGCATCAGGTTGAGTGTAATGGTCTGCCCTTGAGTTACATAACAAACCAAAGCCTGATAATCCTGAGCTTCTATCTGAGGTAAAAGTGTAAGCTGAATCGGAACAACCGAAAAACAGTCAGGGTCAGAAAAGTTATAGGAATTCCAAGCTCTTATGTAAAGCGTTTTAGTATGATTGGGCAGAATCGAACTTATGTCCAGCAGGTAATTTGAAGTGTTTGTGATTTCTCCCGTTCCTGCTATGGCATTCGCCTCTGTTGCATAAAACTTTACGGTATGCATCCAGCTGATACCAGAAATGGATAAACTGTTCAGGTTAATGGTTTCCTGATTGTTGTTGTCGTAATCACAAAAAGTGAACTCTTGATTTTCGGGAATATTTGGCTTTCGGTTGACTCGAATACGGATTTGCCCCACAATAAAACAAACTCCGCTCCGCAACACCCGGACATATACATAAGTGTCATCACCCGGAGGAAGAGTATAAGCCTCAGGATTGGCAATAGGATTGGTGTTGTTTTGAGCTGCTGTAGCACTGCTGTGATAGCTGAACGTAAGCGTAGTATCAGGATTTATTTCTGTTTCATAGGCGGTTAAATCTACCACTCCTGTTTCTCCTGTAGCCAGACAAATGATTTTTTCCAGATTGTTTGCCGTAGGGAAATCTGCTGAAAATTCAATATCAATCTCGTCTTCTACCACTATAGAACTACACAGATTATAAGTAACTTTTGCCGTATAAGAAGTGTTGGTGGTAGGAGAGATCGTCAGAGGATTAGAAGAGCCTACATAGCCTCCGCTGCTGTTGAACCATTGCAGGGAAGCAGCATTGATTCCCGAAGGCACAAAAGCCCAGGCTTCGCTGGTTGTTTCTTCTACTTCCCATAAGCCGCTGTTTCTGTCCGGAGCGGCTAATCCGCTTAATCCGGTTACATTGGTGAGTCCTATCATTGCCCGTTTTCTGGCATCGTCAAGACTTGGGTCGGGATTTAAAGGTTTCTCTTTTACATACACTTCAATCCGGTTGGTTGTTTCATACAAAACAATTTGTGAGGTAGAGTGATAAAGGTTGGTTCCGTATTGAAGAATATTGTTATAATTGACGATAAACTGCCTGTAAGGAGCGGTTCCCATAGTGAGAATGCGAACTTCATCGTTGTTTTGCATATCGTGAAACACTCCGAAAATGGAATTTTTAGGCAAACCCTGATTCGGAATAGGTCCGGAAACAATAAACGGACAATCTGCATTGGCATTGGTTTCTTCAAAACTCAGCACTCCGTTGTCGCTTATGGTGATGTTTTCATATTGATTTCCGTAAAAGCAAAATTCAAAAGGAAGCGAAATCCAATCCCCGAAAACGTCATCTTTTTTGCCTGCCTGACCTTCTATTTCAATAAGAGTTCCTGCCGTATAGGCAGCTACGGGTGAATGCGGAATAGACTCTACCGTATAGGAATTAGTCTGATAAATAGCAGGATAAGTGGCAGTAAGCTGAATGGTTTGTCCTGTATTAAAATCATAGTTACAGTCGATGTCTATCTGACCTGTTGTATTGTGTTGGTCTGTAACCGTTACCGAAGGAGTCTGAGCATAAAGGTTTGCTATTCCTGCTAATAGTATAGATAAAAAATGTAGCGTTTTTCTCATAACTCTATTTTTTTTGCGAAAAAAAATCTATTTAGTATAAAATTGATATTGACTTACAAAGATAATAGATTTATTTGAAGTAAAAATCACCCGAAAGGGTGATTTTGAAGGCTTAAATATATTCCCCTTGGGTATTCATTGATTGATTTTGAAGAATAGAAAAACCCTGACGGAGTTTGAAATTTCGTCAGGGTTTAAATTATATTTCAAATAAAACTATTCCGTTTTTTCTTCCGAAGAAGCATCTTTTACATCTTCGCCTTTCAGATAAGTCGGAAGATTAAGCCCTGCCATATTGAATAAATCATTCAAAGGCGGAACGGTTTTCATCATTCCTGATACGAAATTAGCGGTCGAATTGTTTCCGTTATCTGCATTTGCTCCCGAATCCCAAACCGTAATTTTATCAATTTTGATGTTTTTAACTGCCTCAACCTGAGTTTTAACGAGTTCAGGAAGTTTTTCGATAAGCAATAACTGGAATGCTTTTGTCGGGTCGCCTCCTGCAGCCGAAACCACATCTTTATATCCCTCTGCCTGTTTGGTCAGGATTTCGTAAAGACCTTTTGCTTCTGCTTCCATTTTGGCAAAAATAGCATCAGCTTCTCCTTTTGCCTGAACTCTGATTCGTTCTGCTTCTGCCTGAGCCTCGATAATTGCTTTTTGTTTGGAAATTTCAGCAGGGACAACAATATTGGCAATCTGGGTAGAACGTTCTCTTTCCGAACGGGCTGTTTCAGCTTTCTGCTCTGCCAGGTAGGCTTCTTCGAGAGCTTTTGCCTGTTGTACTTTTTCGGCTGAAATGGCAATTCTTAATGATTCGGCTTCTTTTTCTCTACGAAGTGCATCAGAATTGGCAATGTTGATTTTAGCTTCATTTTCTCCTTTTACAGCCACTGCATTTGCCTCCGAAGTAGCCACACGGGTATCTCTTTCTGCCTCTGCCTTTCCGATTGATTCATCTCTGAAAGCCGAAGCAATGCTTACTTCTCTGTCTTTGTTGGTAATAGCAATTTTAACATCTCTGTCCCTGTGGGTTTCAGCAATCTGAACATCACGTTCTCTGTCTGCCATTGCTTTTCCGGTTTCTCCAATTTTTTCCTGCTCTGCAACCGAAATTTTAGCTTCGTTAATTGCCTTTGCAGCCGCTTCTTTACCCAAAGCCTCAATATAGCCCGATTCGTCTTTAATATCGGTTACGTTTACGTTAATCAGTTTCAGACCGATTTTTTTCAGCTCCGTATCTACGTTTTTGGAAATATTATCCAAGAATTTATCCCTGTCCGAGTTGATTTCTTCGATAGTCATCGTAGCAATAACCAAACGCAACTGACCGAACAAAATATCTTTTGCCAGTTCCTGAATATCACTCGGAGTAAGCCCAAGCAAACGTTCAGCAGCATTATTCATACTGTCTAAATCGGTTGAAATGGCAATCGTAAAACGACAGGGCACATCAACACGGATATTCTGTCTTGATAAAGCATTTGTAAGGTTGGCTTCAATCGAAATCGGTTTTAAATCCAGATAGGCATAATCCTGAATTACAGGCCAGATAAAAGCCCCTCCTCCGTGAATACATTTGGCTGAGCTTCCTCCTGTTCTTCCGTAAATTACCAGAATTTTATCGGAAGGACAACGTTTGTATCTCGATACCAAAGCCAGAAATATGACAAATCCGACCGTAACTGCAATAACAAGTAATAATAATTCTCCCATTTTTTTTAGTTTTTAAAAGCCCCCAACCCCAAAGGGGAGCTGTTTGTTGATAGTTAAATTTTAAGTTTTATTTGGTAGATAGGGGGCTTACTATCAGCAGATTTCCTGCTTCAACAGCAATAACCCGTACGATATTTCCTGACGGAATTGCATCATTTTCGGTAACGGCATCAAGTTCGTGAGTTGTTCCTTTTACGGAAACCTGTACTTTTCCTTTCCCTGATTTTCTTTCGGGAATGGTAAGGTAAACCGAAGCTGTTTTTCCGATAGTGCTTTCAATTTTAAAGGTGTTGTCTTCGCCTAATTTCAGAATCTGCCTTATCAGAAAGAAAAACAACCCGACAAAGGCGGCTCCAACCAGAAAAGCGACAAAAACCAGGATAGTTTTGTTTTCAAAACGGTCATAAAGCAAAACACCTGCCCACCCGAAACCAAGTAGAAAATTGATTAAATTCCGTAAAGAAAAAAGCTGAAAAGGAGCATCACCTCCGTCAAAATCGCCTTCAAAATCCGCTTCAATTCCGTCTGAAGCATCTGCTCCCATAAAGGTCATAATCATCTGAATGACAAATATAACACTCACAGGAATCGCTATATACCAAAAGGTTTGGTGTAAAGCTTCAAGGTCTTGTAAAAAGTACATAGTTGATAGAAATTGACCTTAAAAACGGTAGCCTACACTAATTCCCGCATTGGCTTCGATAGCCGAAAAGCGATCGCTCACGTCTTCGTTGAAATTTCGGGCGATGCTGGCATACGGGCCAATGGCAAACTTGTCATTCCAAGCCCATTTGTAGCCCACTCCCAAACCGAGGATAAAGCTGTCCATCTCCGTATTGCCTTTAACCAGGTCTTTATGTTCTCCGAAACGGTATTTCACAAACGGATAAGCATAAAAAGTGGCAGCATTTTCGGGGTTGAAATAGTAGTTGTAATTCAACAAAACACTATTGGTGTCAAATTCTTTGGTGTCGCTTTCATCAGCATACGAAAAGCGGTCGTTGATATGAACTTCTGCCCCAATCGACTGGTTGTCGTCAAGGAAAAACTCATAACCCACTTCAACCGAAGCAATAGCAATGGTGTTCAACACGTTGAATTTTACTTCACTTTTATACTGTGCTGAGGCAAAAAAGATACTTCCCAACAGAAGTACGGTAGTAGTGATTTTTTTCATGATTTTCGATGTAGATTATAGATTATTCACAAATATAAATATTTTATTGAATTGGTTCGTATTTGTTTCGTAAAAAATTAAACAGATTTTTTATGTACCAGCAAAGCATATTCTTTGGCAAAATAGCTGGCAATCAAATCGGCTCCGGCTCTTTTAAAAGCCATAAGTTGTTCGACCATTACGGCATCGTGGTCGAGCCAGCCTTTTTGGGCAGCTGCTTTTATCATGGCATATTCTCCCGAAACCTGATAGACCGAAACCGGAACATTTACGGCATTTTTCACTTCTCTGACGATATCCAAATAGGGCAATCCCGGTTTTACCATCACAATATCTGCTCCCTCTTCAACATCGGTAAGGGTTTCTTTGACAGCCTCTATGCGGTTGGCATAATCCATCTGATAGGTTTTTTTGTCTCCGAATCCGGGAGCCGAATCCAGAGCATCACGGAAAGGTCCGTAAAAAGCCGAAGCATATTTGGCACTGTAACTCATGATTCCTACATTCGGGAAGTTGTTTGCTTCCAGCATAGCTCTGATGGCTTTGATTCTTCCGTCCATCATATCGCTCGGAGCTACAAAATCGGCTCCTGCCTGAGCGTGTGAAAGACTCATTTTGGATAACACTTCAACGGTTTTGTCGTTTACGATTTCTCCGTTTTCGACAATTCCGTCATGCCCGAAACTCGAATACGGGTCAAGAGCCACATCGGTCATAACTACCATTTCGGGAACAGCATTTTTTACCGCCTTGATAGCTCTTTGCATCAGTCCGTCAGGGTTTAGGGCTTCGGTTCCTGCATTGTCTTTCAGTTCATCGGGAACTTTTACGAAAAGCAAAACCGATTTTAAACCCAAATTCCACAATTCTTGTACTTCTTTTTTCAGATTATCCAGACTCAGCCTGAAATAGTTAGGCATAGAGGCGATTTCTTCTTTTATGTTTTCGCCTTCGGTAACAAAAAGCGGAACGATAAAATCATTCACACTTAAAGAGGTTTCTCTGACCAAATCCCGAACCGATTGGTTTACCCGTAGTCTTCTGTGTCTCATTTTTAAATTATTTATTAGAAGAAAGCCAGCCCATTATTTCGATTTTTAAATCTTTTAGGTTTTTTGACTTTCTCTGTTTTTTCCGCCTGCAAAATTACGAAAAAATGACTACTTTTGGCTTATGAAAAGCACAGTTTCAGGAAAATTATATTTAATTCCCGTTATGATGGGAGAGACGAGCAACCCCGGTGATGTGTTGCCCGAGAGTGTAGCCAAAACTATCGAAATGATAGATTATTACATCGTTGAAAACGAAAAAACGGCTCGCAGGCATATTAAGAAAATCGTCCCACACAAAAAACAACCCGAACTACAAATTCGCTTGTTGAATAAACATACAGATAATAAGGAATTTTCTGAAATGTTGCAACCTTGTTTGGATGGAATCAACGTGGGTTTAATGTCTGAAGCCGGTTGCCCTGCCATTGCAGACCCGGGGGCTGCTATAGTGAAAATCGCTCACCAAAAGGGCATTCAGGTAGTGCCAATGGTCGGGCCTTCTTCGATTCTGATGGCGATGATGGCATCGGGTTTCAACGGACAAAGTTTTGCCTTCAACGGCTATCTCCCGATAGACAAACAGGAAAAGAAAAATGCTTTGAAGGGTTTTGAAAGGCTGACTTCCGAGAAAAACCAGTCGCAGATTTTTATTGAAACACCTTACCGCAACAACAAACTTTTTGAAGATTTACTCCAGATGCTTCAACCCGACACACTGCTTTGTGTAGCAGCCGATATTTCCTTAGAAACGGAATACATCCGAACCAAAAAAGTCTCGGAATGGAAAAAAACAAAGGTCGATTTGCACAACCGACCTTGTATATTTATACTGTCAAAACAGTAAGAGCCTGTTTAAAATTTATCTAATAATTTGTTTATGCTTCTTTTTGGCTGCAACTTCGTTATATTTTCTTGAGATAGAACACCGCTATCTCAAGAAAATATGCCTTGTTTCGCTCAAAAA
>Ga0172382_10006918_pt1 | contig 16284 bp, 12 predicted proteins | sample Leawel138RmetaG_FD_122245 | JGI IMG/M metagenome (GOLD analysis project Ga0172382, IMG submission 122245) | Leachate microbial communities from a municipal landfill in Southern Ontario, Canada - Leachate well 138R metaG | ecosystem: Engineered > Solid waste > Landfill > Unclassified | place...
GGCCGGCCACGACGGTCACCGCAGCCCTGCTCCGCGAGACCGTGGGTGACGGGGCGGGGTGGGTCATCGGTACAGGTCCAGGTCGGTGGAGTCCACGGACCCGTGGCGGGAGCATTTCGCCCACCAGCCGTCCGGCCTGACCTGGACGATCATCTTGCGGCCGCAGGCGGCGCAGAACCGCGGCGGCTCCAGCCCGAGCTGGGCCGCGGTGGGCACCGCAGTGCCCGCGGCTCCACCCAGCTCGATGCCGGTGTAGACGTTGTAGACGCCCGCGCCGACCGGTGGCGGCAGCTGCGTGCTGTCGGTGACCATCACCCCTCGGTTCTACAGGGTGGCGTTGAGCGCCTTGATGGGCATCTGCAGATCGTCGAGCAGCTGCAGATCCGCCTCGGCGGGGCGGCCCAGCGTGGTCAGGTAGTTGCCGACGATGACGGCGTTGATCCCGCCCAGGATGCCCTGCTTGGCGCCGAGATCACCGAGGGTGATCTCGCGGCCACCGGCGAAACGCAGCATCGTGCGGGGCAACGCGAGCCGGAAGGCCGCCACGGCCTTGAGTGCCTCGGAGGCCGGCAGCACCTCGAGGTCGCCGAACGGGGTGCCCGGACGCGGATTCAGGAAGTTCAGCGGCACCTCGTGCGGATCGAGCTCGGCGAGGTTCGCGGCGAACTCCGCGCGCTGCTCGAGCGTCTCGCCCATGCCGAGAATGCCGCCGCAGCACACCTCCATGCCCGCCTCGCGGACCATCTGCAGGGTGTCCCAACGCTCTTCCCACGAGTGGGTGGTCACCACGTTGGTGAAGAACGACCGGGCAGTCTCGAGATTGTGGTTGTAGCGGTGCACACCCATCTCGGAGAGCCGCTCGACCTGATCCTGGGTGAGCATGCCGAGCGAGCAGGCGATCTGGATGTCGACCTCGTTGCGGATCGCCTCGATGCCGGCGGCGACCTGCGCGAGCAGCCGCTCGTCGGGGCCGCGGACGGCCGCCACGATGCAGAATTCGGTGGCACCGGTTTTCGCGGTCTGCTTGGCGGCCTCGACGAGGCTCGGGATGTCCAGCCACGCGCTGCGCACCGGGGAGGCGAAAAGTCCGGACTGCGAACAGAAGTGGCAGTCCTCGGGGCAGCCACCGGTCTTGAGGCTGATGATGCCCTCGACCTCGACGTCGGGGCCGCACCAGGCCATCCGCACCTCGTGGGCCAGGGCCAGCAGATCGTCGAGCCGATCGTCCGGCAGCTGGAGCACCTGGAGGGTCTGGTCCTGGTCGAGACCTTCGCCGCGTACCAGCACCTGCTCGCGTGCCACTGCCAGAATGTCGGTCACCAGAGCGTCTCCCTGTGGTAATTGAACACGTCGGCGGTGCCGACAATTGAACACCGTTCAGGCTAGGGTACGGGCGTGCAGCTCCACAAACGGGACGTGGTCGACGTGGCAACCTCGCTACTGGACGACTACGGGATCGCCGATCTGTCGATGCGCCGGCTGGCCCGCGAACTCAACGTCTCCCCGGGCGCGCTGTACTGGCATTTCGCGAACAAGCAGCAGCTCCTGGGCGCCGTCGCCGACCGCATCCTGGCGGCAGTCGACGACGTTCCCGCCGGCTGGCGGGACCGGATCGCGGGTATCTGCGCACAATTGCGCGACGCGCTGCTCTCGCACACCGACGGCGCCGAGTTGGTCTCGGCCAGTTTCGCGGCCGGGCAGTCCCCGGCCATGACCGGGGTGCTGGGCCGCCTGACGGCCGCGGCTGCCGACGCCGGCGTGGCACCCGAGCACGCGGAACTGACCGCCCGTACGGTCATCTACTACGTGCTCGGTTTCACCGCCGACGAGCAGTCCCGCCTGCAGTGGGATGCCGCAGGAGCCGATGTGGCACAGACGGTCTGGGCCGAGGACCCCAGCGCCCGGTTCACCTTCGGGCTACACCTGCTCGTCGACGGCATCGCGGTCCACAGCCGCGCGGGGACCTGAAGCCGGCCGTCAGATCCGGTGCTCCGTGTGGCTGTCACCGTCCCAGTGCCGCAGACCCACCACGGTGGCGGGAATGTCGCGGGTGACACCGGGCAGCGCAAAGACGGTCGCCAACTGGTCCAGCGGGAGCCGGCGCGCCAGCGTGACGTGCGCCGTCCAGTGACCGGGCTGCCCGTGCGGTAGTGGGCCTCTGGGCATGTGCGGCAGGCAGATCCGATGCACGTCGGCCTGCACTGCGAGCAGTTCCGCGCTCGGCACCACGATTCGCACCAGCGTGACGGAGCGTCCGCCGCCGAACACCATCGGCGCCCCGATGATGGCGCGCAGTGGAAACCGGTCGCGCAGCGGGTGTAGCGCCTCATCGACACCGCCGTCGATGATCTCGGCCACTGTCAGGGTGACGTGGGGCCTGTTGGTCGGCGAGCGGTGGCCGGCCAGGCTGCGAATCCCGGCGCCTGCCAACTCATCCCAGACCTGGCGAACCGCGGCATCGGTGCGGTCGTCGAACAGCAGCTCGACGGAGTGCACCATCAGGTCGCCAGGCCCTCGACCCAGCTCGGGTCGAACGCGTCGACACTGAGACGCTCGAAGTCGGCGCGCCCGAGCGATCCGGCCCCGGCGGGCAGCGCCGCACGCACCGGCGCCAACCGGGACAGCGCGTCCCGATTGTCGATCTCGGCCACGCCCGGTTGGGCAGGCCATGCGCCGATCACCAGACCAGCGCTGGAAATCTGGCGGTGGGCCAGCGCTTCCAGCGTCAGCACGGTGTGGTTGAGCGTGCCGAGGCCCGGTGCCACCACGGTCAGCACCGGCGCACCGAGGTCGGCGGCGACGTCGCGCAGAGTCGAACCGTCGGAGGCGATTTCGACGAGCAGTCCACCCGCTCCTTCGACCAGCGTGAGCCGGCCCGGGCGGTCTGCCGCGGTGATCAGATCAAGGATCTGCGCGCGGGTCGGCAGTTCGGCGCCGCTACGCTGCGCGGCGGCCAGCGGCGCCAGGGGCTCGGGAAAGCGTGCCAGCGAATGCAGTTCGGTGACCCCGGCAAGGCGAGCCACCTCGGCGAGGTCGTCGTCGCCGTCCTGGGTCCCGGTCTGCACGGGTTTGCACACCGCCACGTCGATTCCGTGTAGCCGGGCATGGCAGGCCAGCGCCGCGGTGGCGACGGTCTTGCCGATGCCGGTGCCGGTGCCGGTGACCACGAGGACGCTCATCGGGGCGACAGTACTTCCGTGAGCACCCGGCGGGCCAGCGTCATCTCGTCCTCGGACAGCGAGGCACGGGCGGTCAGCCGCAGCCGGGAGGTACCCGCGGGCACCGTGGGCGGACGGAAGCAGCCGACGCGCACGCCGCGGTCCAGGCAGGCAGCGGCTGCGGCGAAGGCGACCTCGGGCTCCCCGAGGATCACCGATACCACCGCCGAGGACGGGACCTCGGTCACGTCACAGATGGACGCGAGTGTCGCGGCGTGGTCGAGCACACGCTGCGCGCGCCACGGTTCGTCGATGAGCACCTGCAGCGCAGCGAAGGCGGCACCGACCGCAGCCGGGGCCAGACCGGTGTCGAAGATGAAGGGCCGTGCCGTGTCGATGAGGTGCGCGCGCACCGCGGCGGGCCCGAGTACCACCCCGCCCTGGCTGCCGAGCGCCTTCGACAGGGTCGTCGTCATCACCAGATCCGGCGCACCGGCCAGTCCGACCTCGTCGAGCAGTCCGCGCCCCCCGTCGCCGCGCACGCCGAGCCCGTGGGCCTCGTCGACGATCAGCAGGGCGCCGTGTTTGCGGCACGCGGCGTGCAGCGCGCGCAGAGGCGCCAGGTCACCATCGGCCGAGAACACCGAATCGGTGACCACGACGGCGCGCGCCTCGGAGCGGGTGGCCAGCGCCTGTTCGACGGCCGCGGTGTCGTTGTGCGGGGTGACGACGACCCGGGCGCGCGACAACCGGCAGGCGTCCACCAGCGACGCGTGCGTGTTCGCGTCGGAGACCAACAGCGATCCGGGGCCGGACAGCGCGACCACGGCACCGAGGTTGGCGGTGTATCCCGAGGAGAACACCAGGGCGGACTCGGCTCCGACGAACGCCGCCAGCGCGTCCTCGAACGCCTCGTGCAACTCGGTGTTGCCGGTGACCAGGCGGGACCCGGTGGATCCGGCACCCCAGGTGCGCAGCGCGGAGACCCCGCCGTCGATGACGCGCGGATGCTGCGAGAGACCGAGGTAGTCGTTGGAGGCGAGGTCCAGTTCGGCGCCCACCGGCGGACGGGTGCGCAGCGTGCGCCGCAGTCCGGCCGCGCGCCGCTGGGTCTCGACCTCGTCGAGCCAGGCGAGCGGGGACAGACTGACGCGGGTCACGGGCGCTCCTGTCGGCAATTGAACGCGCCGGCGGGCCGGCGATTGAACACGCCGGCGGGACCCGGCAATTTGAACACGCCGGCGGGCCGGCAGTTGAACACCGTTCAGGTTAGTGCACGCACGACCGCGAGCATCGCCGAGGTGATCTGGTCAACCTCGGCGGCGGTGCAGATATAGGGCGGCATCACATAGACGAGGTTGCGGAACGGCCGGAGCCAGACGCCGTGCTCGACGGCCACCGGGGTCGCGACGGCAAGGTCGACGGGCCGATCCAGCTCGATCACGCCGATGGCGCCCAGGACCCGGACGTCGGACACATTCGGCATCGACGCGGCCCGCGCCAGACCGCACCGAAGGCCGTCCTCGATGGCGCGCACGCGGGCAGTCCAGTCGGTCGCGAGCAGCAGCTCCACCGAGGCCACACTCACGGCGCAGGCCAAGGCGTTGGCCATGAAGGTGGGGCCGTGCATCAGGGCGCCGGGCGGGTTGACGCTGATGGTGTCCGCGACGACGCGTGTGCACAGCGTCGCCGCAAGCGTCAGGTATCCACCGGTGAGCGCCTTGCCGACGCACATGATGTCGGGGCTGACCCCGGCGTGGTCGGCGGCGAACATCGCACCGGTCCTACCGAACCCGGTCGCGATCTCGTCGAAGATCAGCAGCACGCCGTGCTCGTCGCACAGCCGACGAAGGTCGACCAGATAGCGCGGATCGTGGAAGCGCATGCCGCCCGCGCCCTGGACGACGGGTTCGACGATCACCGCAGCGAGTTCGTCTGCGTGCCGGCCCAGCTGGTCGGCGAATGCCGCGACGTAGGCCGGGTCGTAGTCCGCAGGAACCGGCGGCGCGAACACCTGATCGGCCAGCAGCGAGTTCTCCCCCGTCCACAACTCGTGCATGCCGCCCTGCGGATCGCACACGCTCATGGGGGTGAACGTGTCGCCGTGGTAGCCGCCGCGCCACGTCATCAGCCGGCTCTTGCGGACACGACCGGTGCTGCGCCAGAACTGCAGCGCCATCTTGACCGCGACCTCCACCGAGACAGAACCCGAGTCACTGAAGAACACGGTCTCAAGGCCCTCGGGGGTCACCTCGACCAGCAGCTGCGCCAGCCGCGCCGCGGGTTCATGGGTGAGTCCGCCGAACATCACGTGGTTCATCGTCGCCAGTTGCCGGGTGATCGCCGCGTCCAATACCGGGTGGCCGTGCCCGTGCACGGCGGTCCACCAGGACGCCATCGCGTCGAGTACTTCGACCTCACGGCCTTGGTGGACCAGCGTCAGCCACGCTCCGCGCGCGCCCACCGCGACGGTCGGCGCCAGCGCGGTGTCACCGATCGGACTGTACGGATGCCAGATGTGAGCGGCGTCGATGGCGCTGATCTCGGTAGGCGTCAACGCAGGCATCTTCGGTAGATTAGCCGTCGATCATGATGACCCTCGCCCCCGCCCGGCCGGCGTCCCCCACCGTTCCGGGCCCGACCCGGACTGCGTCAGTACCGCCAAGCGCCGGCATGGGAACCCGCACCAAGGGCTTCTATCGGCATGATCTCGACGGCCTGCGCGGAATCGCCATCGCGCTGGTCGCGGTGTTCCACGTGTGGTTCGGACGGGTGTCCGGCGGCGTGGACGTCTTCCTGGTGCTGTCCGGCTTCTTCTTCGGCGGGCGGTTACTGCGGGGTGCGTTGACTCCCGGCGTGGCGCTGCGGCCGGTACCCGAGGTCACCCGGCTGATCCGCCGACTGCTTCCTGCCCTTGTCGTGGTGCTGGCGGTGTCAGCGGTGCTGACGATCCTGATCCAGCCCGAGACGCGGTGGGAGGCTTTCGCCGACCAGAGCCTGGCCAGCCTCGGGTACTACCAGAACTGGGAGTTGGCCCGGACGGCCTCGGATTATCTGCGGGCCGGCGAGACGGTCAGTCCGCTGCAGCACATCTGGTCGATGTCCGTGCAGGGCCAGTTCTATATCGCCTTCCTGGTGCTGATCATGTTGTCTGCGTGGCTGTTCCGCCGGTTGCTCGGGAAACGCGCGCGGGCCGGTTTCGTCGTGCTGCTCGGCGCGTTGACCATCGCGTCGTTCGTCTACGCGATCATCGCCCACAACGCCGACCAGGCGACGGCGTACTACAACAGCTTCGCCCGCGCCTGGGAACTGCTGCTCGGCGCACTGGTGGGTGCGGTCGTTCCCCATGTGCGCTGGCCGATGTGGCTGCGCACCCTGCTCGCCGTCGTGGCACTGGCCGCGATCCTGTCGTGCGGCGCACTGATCGACGGCGTCCACGAGTTCCCCGGCCCGTGGGCGCTGGTGCCGGTCGGAGCGACGTTGCTGTTCATCCTGTCGGCGGCCAACCGCTACGCCGACCCTCACACCGGGGGACAAATCCCGGCGCCGAACCGGCTGCTGGCGTCGAAACCGTTCGTGGCGCTGGGCGCGATGGCCTACTCGCTGTACCTGTGGCACTGGCCGCTGCTGATCTTCTACCTCGCCCACACCGGTAATTCGCGGGTCACCTTCGTCGAAGGCGCGGTGATCCTCCTGGTCTCCGGGCTGCTCGCGTGGCTGACCACCCGCTACGTGGAGGAGCCGCTGCGCTCCCGCGGCACGGTGGCGGCCACCGCCCCGGTCAGCAAGGTCGCACTGCGGAAACGGTTGCGCAGACCCACCATCGTGCTGGGTTCCACCGTGGCGTTGCTCGGGGTGGCGCTGACAGCGACGTCGTTCACCTGGCGTGAGCACGTGACCGTGCTGCGGGCGAACGGCAAGGAACTGTCGGTGCTCTCGCTGCGGGGCTACCCCGGCGCACTGGCCCTCGTCGACAACGCGAGAGTGCCGGAGCTGCCGATGCGCCCGACGGTACTGGAGGCCAAGGACGACATCCCGGTCTCCACCACCGAGGGCTGTATCAGCGACTTCGACAACGTCGACATCATCAACTGCACCTACGGCGACACGGCGGCCACCCGGACCATCGCACTGGCCGGCGGCTCCCACGCCGAGCACTGGATCACCGCCCTGGATCTACTGGGGCGCGCACACCACTTCAAGGTCGTCACCTACCTCAAGATGGGCTGCCCGCTCACGACCGAGGAAAAGCCACTGGTGATGGGTGACAACCGCCCGTATCCGAAATGCCGTGAGTGGAACGAACGGGTGATGCCCGAAATCATCGCCGACAAACCGGATTTCGTGTTCACCACGTCCACCAGGCCGTGGAACATCAAGCCAGGCGACGTGATGCCGTCCAGTTACGTCGGCATCTGGCAAGAGTTCTCCGACAACAACATTCCGGTGCTCGCCATGCGCGACACCCCGTGGATGGTGCGCGACGGCGACCCGTTCTTCCCGGCGGACTGCCTGGCCGACGGCGGCGATGCGATCTCGTGCGGGATCGAACGATCCGAAGTACTGTCGGACCACAACCCGACACTGGATTACGTCAAGCGGTTCCCGATGCTCAAGCCGCTCGACATGAGCGATGCGGTATGCCGCGCCGACCACTGCCGAGCCGTGGAGGGAAACGTGTTGCTCTATCACGACGCACACCACCTTTCTGCGACGTACATGCGCACCATGACCGATGAGCTCGGCCGTCAGATCGGCGCCGCGACCGGTTGGTGGAGCGACTGATGTCCTCGGCCGGGCCGTCCGCCCCCACTGTCTGGCCGGGTACCCCATACCCGCTCGGCGCCACCTATGACGGCGCAGGTACCAACTTCTCGGTGTTCTCCGAGGTCGCCGAGCGCGTCGAGTTGTGTCTGGTCGGCAAGGACGGTCGCGAACAGCGGATCGACCTCGACGAGGTGGACGGGTTCGTGTGGCACTGCTATCTGCCGACGGTCACACCCGGTCAGCGCTACGGCTTCCGGGTGCACGGTCCGTGGGATCCGGGTGCCGGTCACCGGTGCGATCCGAGCAAGTTGCTGCTCGATCCCTACGGCAAGTCGTTCCACGGCGACTTCGACTTCTCGCAGGCGCTGTACTCCTACGACCTGCGGGCCGACGACCTGGCCACCGGCGGGGTGCCACCGCAGGTCGATTCGCTGGGTCACACCATGACCAGCGTGGTGATCAACCCGTTCTTCCAATGGGGTTCGGACCGGCCGCCCCGCACGCCCTATCACGAGACGGTCATCTACGAGGCGCACGTCAAGGGCATGACGCAGACCCATCCGGGAATCCCGGAGGAACTACGCGGCACCTATGCCGGTCTCGGCCACCCGGCGATCATCGACCACCTGAAATCGTTGAACGTCACCGCGATCGAGCTGATGCCGGTGCACCAGTTCCTGCACGATCACCGCCTGCTCGACCTCGGGCTGCGAAACTACTGGGGCTACAACACTTTCGGCTTTTTCGCTCCGCACTACCAGTACGCGGCCAACCGTAACGCCGGTGGTGCGGTCGGCGAGTTCAAGACGATGGTCCGCGAATTCCACGAGGCAGGCATCGAGGTGATCCTCGACGTCGTCTACAACCACACCGCCGAGGGCAACCATCTCGGGCCGACGATCAACTTCCGCGGCATCGACAACGCCGCCTACTACCGGCTGCTCGACGGCGATCTGCGCTTGTACAAGGACTTCACCGGCACCGGCAACAGCCTCAATGCCCGCCATCCACACACGCTGCAGCTGATCATGGATTCGCTGCGGTACTGGGTGCTGGACATGCACGTCGATGGATTCCGCTTCGATCTCGCCTCGACACTCGCCCGCGAGTTCTACGACGTGGACCGGCTGTCGGCGTTTTTCGACATCATCCAGCAGGATCCGGTCATCAGTCAGGTCAAGCTGATCGCCGAGCCGTGGGACATCGGCGAAGGCGGATATCAGGTCGGCAATTTCCCAGGTTTATGGACCGAATGGAACGGGAAGTATCGCGACACTGTGCGTGATTACTGGCGGGGAGAGCCCGCAACCCTGGGTGAGTTCGCGTCCCGGTTGACCGGGTCGTCGGATCTGTACGAGGCGACCGGCCGACGGCCGAGCGCCAGCATCAACTTCGTCACGTGCCATGACGGCTTCACGCTCAACGATCTGGTCTCCTACAACGAGAAACACAACGAGGCCAACGGTGAGGACAACCGCGACGGCGAAAGCCACAACAGGTCGTGGAACTGTGGCGTGGAGGGGCCGACGGACGACGAGGAGATCCTCGCGCTGCGCGGCAAGCAGATGCGCAACATCATGGCCACCCTGATGCTGTCCCAGGGCACGCCGATGATCGCGCACGGCGACGAGATGGGCCGAACCCAGCGCGGTAACAACAACGTCTACTGCCAGGACTCGGAGCTGTCCTGGATGGACTGGTCGCTGTGTGAGACAAACGCCGACCTCGTCGAGTTCACCCGCAGGATGGTGAAATTCCGCAAGGACCATCCGGCGTTCCGGCGGCGCAGGTTCTTCGAGGGCAAACCGCAGAGCACCGGCGAGCAGATCCGCGACATCACCTGGATGAACCCGTCGGGCACCGAGATGACGCAGGAGGACTGGGGCTCCGGCTTCGAATGCGTGTCGGTCTTCCTCAACGGGGACGCGATCCCCTCCCCCGACGAGCGTGGGGAGCGCATCACCGACGACTCCTTCTTGCTGTGTTTCAACGCCCATGACGAGCCGCTGGATTTCGTCCTCCCCAACGCGGACTACGCCAAGGAATGGACGGGGGCCGTCGACACCACCCACCCAGAGGGCGCGAGCACCTTGGAAGTAGCTGCCGGGGAGACGATCTCGCTGCAACCCCGGTCACTGCTCGTACTGCGCAAGACGGCCTGACAATGGCCGTGCTCTCCACGTACCGGCTGCAGATGCGCGGACCGGCCAGCGGTGAGGCGTTCACGTTCGCCGACGCCGAGAAGCTGGTCGACTACCTCGCCGACCTCGGCGTCTCACACCTGTACCTGTCCCCTGTGCTCACCGCGGCCGAAGGCTCCAGCCACGGTTACGACGTGACGGATCCCACCACCATCTCCGCCGAGCTCGGCGGTCCCGAGGGTTTCGAACGCCTGGTGCACACCGCGCGCGCGGCGGGTCTCGGTGTTGTCGTCGATATCGTGCCCAACCACGTCGGTGTGGATGTCCCCGCGCAGAACCGGTGGTGGTGGGACCTGCTGACCCACGGCCGCGGGTCGCGGTACGCCGAATTCTTCGATATCGACTGGACGTTGGATCCGGACTGCCGAATCGTGTTGCCGGTGCTCGGTTCCGACAGCGATGTGGCGGATCTGGCGGTTGACGGCGACGTGTTGCGACTCGGCGACCGGACGTGGCCGATAACGCCAGGCACCGGGGACGGCACGGGTCCGCAGGTGCACGATCGCCAGCATTACAAGTTGGTCGGCTGGCGCAACAACGTGTGCGGATACCGCCGGTTCTTCTCGATCACCTCGCTGGCCGGCCTGCGCCAGGAGGACCGCGCCGTGTTCGACGCGACCCACGCGGAGGTCGCACGGTGGTTCAGCGAAGGCCTGGTCGACGGTATCCGGATCGATCACCCGGACGGACTGTCCGATCCCGCAGGGTATCTCGCCTGGTTGCGGAAACTCACCGGGCCGCAGGCGTGGATCGTGATCGAGAAGATCCTCGCCGTCGACGAGGCGCTGGACAGCAGCCTTCCGGTCGCGGGTACCACCGGGTACGACGCGCTGCGTGAGAGCGGCGGCGTGTTCGTCGACCCGAGCGGTGCAGAAGCCCTGACCGCGCTCGTCGAGTCGGCGGGTATCCAATACTCCGCCACCGATGAGCCCGCGCGCGCGTTGAAGGTCACGGCGGTCACCGTCACGCTGGCCAGCGAGCTCGCCCGGCTGCGCCGGAGCGTCGTCGCCGCCACCGGGCGAGACCACGATCGGTTGGGTGACGCGATCGCCGCATTGCTGAGCCGTGTCGGCGTGTACCGGTCCGACTACCTGGCCCTGGCGGGGATCTTGCCCGTGGCCATCGCCGAAACCGTGTCGGCTGAGCCCGACCTGGCCGAGCCCCTGACGGTGCTCGCCACCGCGCTGTCGCATCGGGAGGTCGAGGTCCGGCTGCAACAGCTGTGCGGGGCGGCCACCGCCAAGTCCATGGAGGACTGCCTGTTCTACCGCGACGCCCGCCTGGTGTCGCTCAACGAGGTCGGCGGCGAGCCGGTCCACTTCGGGGTCGGCATGGCGGAGTTCCACCAGCGCGCCTCGGTCCGCGCGGCGCTGTGGCCGCAGGCGATGACGACGCTGACCACCCATGACACCAAGCGCGGCGAGGACGTCCGGGCCCGCATCGGGGTGCTCTCCCAGGTGCCGTCGCTGTGGGCCGAACTCGTGCGGGGTTGGCAGTTGACCACCCCTCCCCCGGATGTGACGACCGGACTGTTCCTGTGGCAGAACATGTTCGGGGTGTGGCCGACGGACGGTGTGGTCACCGACGAACTCCGGCGCCGCCTGCACGGCTACGCCGAGAAGGCCATCCGTGAAGCGGCCCTGCGCACCTCGTGGAACGATCCCGACGCCGACTTCGAGGGCGCCGTGCACAGCTGGATCGACGCGATCCTCGACGGGCCGGTAGGTACCGAGATGAGCGCGCTGGTCGCCCGACTCGATGCCCACGGCCGCAATGACGCGCTGGGGCAGAAGCTGATCGCGCTGACCGGACCCGGGATCCCCGACGTCTACCAGGGCACCGAACTGTGGGAGGACAGCCTCGTCGACCCGGACAACCGGCGCGCGGTGGACTATGACGCCAGGCGGCAGGCGCTGGCCGGTGCGGAGCACCCGAAGATGCGGGTGGTGCGTGCGGCACTGCATCTGCGCCGCGAACGGCCCGACACCTTCCTGTCGGGCGGGTACCGACCGCTGCTCGCCACCGGAAAAGCCGCCGAGCACCTCGTCTCGTTCGGGCGCGGAGACGACGTCGTGGTGGCGGCGAGTCGCTGGACCGTGCGTCTCGCCGAGACCGGATGGGGGGAAACCACTCTCGCCTTGCCCGACGGCACGTGGACCGACCGGCTGACCGGTGCGGCGCACCACGGTGAGGTGCGTGCCGCCGAGCTGTTCGCCAACCTGCCCGTGGCGTTGCTGGAGCGTGGCGATGCCTGAGCACGAGTTCGCGGTGTGGGCCCCGCGGCCGGAGCGGGTACGCCTGGACGTCGGCGGGACACTGCACCCGATGACGCGCGGCGACGACGACTGGTGGCGCGCGACCGTCGACGCCCCTGCCGACGCCCGCTACGGGTTCGTGCTCGACGACGACCCCAAGGTGCTTCCCGATCCCCGTTCGCCGCGGCAGCCCGACGGCGTGCACGAGCGCTCCCAGCTGTGGCGGCCGCAGGCCGATGCCTGGACCGACAGCGGGTGGCGGGGCCGCTCCGTCGAAGGCGCGGTGGTCTACGAACTGCACGTGGGCACCTTCACTCCCGGCGGAACGTTCGACGCGGTGGTCGAGAAGCTGGACCACCTCGTCGACCTCGGTGTCGATTTCGTCGAGGTGATGCCCGTCAACGCATTCGGCGGCACCCACGGCTGGGGCTACGACGGCGTGCTGTGGTACGCCGTACACGAACCCTACGGCGGTCCGGACGGGCTGATCCGGCTCGTCGACGCCTGCCATGCCCGTGGCCTCGGCGTGCTCATCGACGCGGTGTTCAACCATCTGGGACCGTCCGGCAACTACCTGCCCAAGTTCGGGCCCTACCTGTCCAGCGGCTCCAACCCCTGGGGCGAGTCGATCAACATCGGCGACGCCGGCGCCGACGAGGTGCGCCGCTACATCCTCGACTGTGCGCTGCGATGGATGCGGGACTTCCACGCCGACGGCCTGCGCCTGGACGCGGTGCACGCGCTCGTCGACACCACCGCGATCCACATCCTCGAAGAACTCTCTGCCGAAACCGACGCGCTGGCCGACGAACTCGGACGCCCGCTGTCGCTGATCGCCGAGAGCGACATGAACGACCCGAGGCTCATCACCCCGCGCGAACACGGCGGCCTCGGCATGACCGCACAGTGGGACGACGACATCCACCACGCGATCCACACCGCGGTATCCGGTGAACGGCAGGGCTACTACGGCGATTTCGGGACACTGGAGACATTGTCAGAGACGTTGCGGCACGGGTATTTTCACGCCGGTAGCTATTCGTCCTTCCGCCGCCGCAGACACGGTCGCCCGCTCGACACCACGGCGATACCGGCTACCCGACTGCTGGCCTACACCCTGACCCATGACCAGGTGGGCAACCGGGCCGTCGGTGACCGGCCGTCACAGAACCTGACCACCGGCCAACTGGCCGTCAAGGCGGCACTGGCACTCGGATCGCCCTACACGGCAATGCTCTTCATGGGTGAGGAGTGGGCGTCCTCGTCGCCGTTCCAGTTCTTCAGCTCCCACCCCGAACCCGAATTGGCCAGGGCCACCGCCGAAGGCCGCAAGCGGGAGTTCGCCGAGCACGGTTGGGATGCCGACGAGATCCCCGATCCGCAGGATCCGGAGACGTTCGAGCGTTCGAAGCTGCAGTGGGATGAGGTCGGCATCGGGGACCATGCCCGGCTGCTGGAGTTCTACCGGAGCCTCATCGCCCTGCGGCACACCGAGCCGGACATGGCCGACCCGTGGCTGGACCACCTGAAGATCGACTTCGACGAGAATGCCCGCTGGTTCGTGATGCACCGCGGCGCGCTGGCGATCGCCTGCAACCTCGGCGCCGATCCCGTCGACATCCCGGTCACCGGCGACGTGGTGCTGGCTTGGGACAAGCCCACGGTCGGCGTCGACGCCACCCGGGTGGGCGGGCATTCCGTCGCAATCCTGCGGCATCCGTGAGAACGGTTCTCAACCCGAGCGAGACCGCGCACCTCGGCGTCAGGACCCGGCGCGATGCCGACCCCCGCGCTCTTCCGGGCGCCGCGTCGCGGCCAACCCGCCGATCAGGAGCCGGACGAGCTCGGCCTGTCGATGCGTTCCGGTCTTGAGGAACACGTGCTGGAGGTGGCTACGGATAGTTGGCAGCGACAGCGACATCTCGTCGGCGATCGGTCGCAGTCCACTTCCCCCGAGCACTCGCCGCGCCACTTCGGCTTCTGTTTTGGTCAATCCGTAGAGGCGTCGCAACGTATCCGCCTCGGGTTCGGGTTCACGCTCGGGATCGGCGATCACGATCAATGCGCTCTGTGACGCCATGTCGGTGGAAACCCCAGATCCGAGCGGGATGACACGCGCCACATAAGGGCGTCGCCCCGACGGGCGCGGGATCGCCAGACATCCGCCCGCCGCGACGTCGGCCGGCCCGCCGACCGACGCCTGGTACACCATGCGGCCCAGTGTGCTGTCGGCCCGTTCGCCGGTGGCAACGAGATGTCCCGAACGTACGCCCAGTCCGTCCGCGGCGGCCACCATCGCCGCGGCCGCCGGGTTCATGTGGACCACCCGACCGTCACCACCGACGATCGCCACGCCATCGGACAACGAGTCGAGCGCTGCGATGAGGTCCGCGTTTCGGCGGTCGAGATCGGTCAGTCGCACCTGTGTCCGGATTGCCTGCTGCAGATGGCCAACGAGAGCTTGCACCAAAGCGATCCGTTCGGGTGAGCCGAACGGATCCGCTGCGGTCTTTGCGGCAACAGCGAGCCATGCCATGCTGTCACGCCCTCGAATCAAGACCGAACCAAGGCCATCTCCATAGTCGTTGGGAAGCGACCAGTCGTTGTAGAACTCGCTGCCGGCGAACTGCTCGGGAGTCGCGAGGAACTTGAAGGGCAGAGCACGCCCGGCCGGCATGCTCTTGAGAGCGGCGACGACGATGTCCAGCTCGCCGTAGTGGTCGTTGTAGGCCATCACCGCGGCCGGGTCGGCACCGGCTGACCTGGAGGTGATCACGTTGCGCTCGCGATCGGTGATCAACAATGCGCAGCCCGTCGCGCCCAACACCGACGCGATCTCGTCCAGCGCGACCGCCCAGTTGTCTGGTTGCACCGCAGCGTCATAGATCGACTGCACCAGTCGCGAGTAGTGGTCAAGAGCAATCATCCGCGCGGCCCCTTTCAGGGCATTCGGTCACCGAATTTTAGCGCTTGCCGACCTCCACTGCTCGGGTAGCCGACTACCCCTGCGCGGCCGAGAAATGGTCCGACGGAACCGAACCGCGCCGCCGTCGTCACAGCAGCAGCCTCCCGTCAACACATGCCCCCGAATGTGAGGAATTGGTATTGGATGCAGTAGACCGTCAACACGGTTCCAGATCTCATCTGTTCGGATGAGGCCCGGCGCGCACCACCGTGATGTGATTCGCCCATGACCTGCTCGAACGTCAGTCAGTCGGGGGGACACCGACGAATATGCCTATCCGACAACTCAGAGGAAGGTGTCATGACCACAACACGAAGGGCGCGCAGCGCAAGCGTGGCGGCGGGTTTACTGCTGGCTTCTTTCATGGCAGCACCGGTGGCGCACGCCGATGTACTCGCCGACCTCAGGGGCACCGTCACCGCCGACCGCCTCAAGTACGGGCCGTCCTGTCCGCCATTGAGATACAACAACGTGCTCCAGGACATCGGTTTCGCCCAAGGGCAGTTCGTTCCCGACACTGCGAAGAGCCAGGGGATGATCGCCTCGTATCCGGGGGAAGTGCGGTCGTTCATCGGTGTCGGTGATCCCATGGCCGCAGCACGGACCAACGCCTACGAGAAGGGCGCGGGAAGCCTGATAGGCAACTGCGCATGGACCGAGTACGGCGTGAGCTTCATCCGTTACGAGCCGACCGAAACCGACTGGGTGGGCATCGTCTTCGGCAAGCCGTCGGGAGTCACAACGCCGCCGTCGGGCCCGGGTACACCCGGAGGAGGCCAAGACCCGGCACCGGCCGGTACACCGGCACCACCGCAGATGAAGGCTTGCCCGCCGGGAGGACTAAACCTGAATCCGTGGATCGACCTTCCCGATGGGGCCGGGGGTCGGTTTCAGTTTCTGGGCTTGGTGCGGGCAAGAGGGAGCCGCTGGTCTGCCCA
>Ga0172382_10006919_pt1 | contig 16282 bp, 10 predicted proteins | sample Leawel138RmetaG_FD_122245 | JGI IMG/M metagenome (GOLD analysis project Ga0172382, IMG submission 122245) | Leachate microbial communities from a municipal landfill in Southern Ontario, Canada - Leachate well 138R metaG | ecosystem: Engineered > Solid waste > Landfill > Unclassified | place...
CGGAAACCCAAATTTACGCGAAACATTTGCGCTGAATGCACTGGTAGGGATCGATAATGCCATTTGGATGTTATATGCTAAAGAAAACGGCTTTGAAACATTTGATGAAATGATTCCTGAAAAATGGCGACCTGCTGTTTCTCACAAGAGTAAAACAGTTGCAAGTATCCCGTTAATGGCTTATTCCATACCGGTATCAGAAATAAAGCAGGCCGTGGAAGACGGGTATTTTTTTATGAAAATAAAAATCGGGCACCCCGGGACACAGGAAGAAATGCTGAAAAAAGACAAAGCTCGGCTTACCGAAATTCATAATGCTATAGGCCATTACAGAACCAATCATACAGAAAGTGGAAAACTTCCGTATTATTTTGATGCAAACGGCCGTTATGAAAAAAAAGAAACCCTTCTTAGATTAATTGACCATGCAAAGAAAATAGGTGCTTTTGATCAGATTGCCGTAATGGAAGAACCATTTCCCGAAGAATTAAAAATAGATGTGAGTGATATACCGTTAAGATTAGCTGCAGATGAAAGTGCTCATACAGAAACATATACTGCTGAACGAATCGAAATGGGTTATAAAGCCATTGCTTTAAAAGCAATAGCAAAAACCCTAAGCATGACACTAAAGATAGCCAATGTCGCTAAACAACATAATGTCCCTTGTTTCTGTGCAGATCTTACTGTAAATCCGATTTTAATTGACTGGAATAAAAATGTTGCTGCCCGTCTTGATCCTTTCCCGGGCTTGGGAACCGGACTGTTGGAAACCAACGGACACCAAAATTACAAAAACTGGATACAAATGGAAAGTTATCATCCTTATACAAATGCCCGGTGGAGAAAAACAATCAATGGTGTTTTTAATACAGATGAGGATTTTTACAATACCAGCGGTGGAATATTGACAGATTCAATCCATTATAATAACATGTTCTTATACAACACTTCATTAAAAAACCAGAGACAATAGTACCCGAAGACAGAACCTGCTAAAATACTGATTACTAGTAGCTTAAAAATGTTTAATCTTTTGTTTTACTCATTTTCAAATAGATATTCAGATTTTTATCGACGTATCGGATTCAACTTATGGAAGGAATTACCTTGATTTATTCTTCTATCTTTGTCAAAAATCAATTTCATGATTCGTTTTTTTGAGAACTACAACTTAAAACCGCATAATACATTTGGTGTAAAAGTCAAGGCCCGTTATTTTTTTGAATTTACCGAACCTGACGATTTGGATATCTTCATCCGGGCCAATGAAGGATATAAGGATTTGCCGCTGTTGTTGATAGGAAGCGGCAGCAATATTCTGTTTTTACAAGACTTCAGCGGATTGGTTATTCACCCGAATGTTCCAGGCATTATAAAAGTGAAAGAAGACCGGAGTCATGTTTGGTTAGAAGTTGGTGCCGGTGAAACCTGGGATGATTTCGTTGGCTATTGCGTTGAAAATATCCTGGGTGGTGTGGAGAATTTGTCACTGATTCCAGGAAAGGTGGGAGCTGCACCGGTTCAAAATATCGGCGCCTATGGCCAGGAAGTGAGTCAGTCGGTCGAAAGCGTAAAGGGATATGACCTGCAAAAAAAAGTACAGGTAGAATACCATGCAGAAGATTGTGCATTTGGTTACCGGAACAGTTTGTTTAAAACCAAATTAAAAAACAGGTTTGTCATTACCTCAGTAGTTTTCAAACTGGATAAATTCCCTGAGTTCAACCTGGAATACGGATACCTGAAAGAAAAAGTACGTGAAGCAGGAGAGGTCAGTCTCCAACAAATCAGAAAAACGATAATAGCTATCCGCAGTGCTAAGCTACCTGATGTTTCGACACTGGGCAATGCCGGCAGTTTTTTCAAAAATCCTTCAGTTAGCCCGGAAGAAGCAGAACGCATGAAGCAAATCTATGCTGACATTCCGATATATCCGGTAAACAGTAAGTCAGTCAAGCTTGCTGCCGGATGGCTCATTGAAAAAGCAGGGCTCAAAGGTTACCGTGAAGGTCAGGTGGGAGTTCACGAAAAACAAGCTTTGGTTTTGGTGAACTACGGTGATGCCAGTGGGAAGGAGATTTTTGATTTCTCTGAAAAAATCAGGCAGACTGTCCTGGAAAGGTTCAACATTGAACTCGAAAGAGAAGTAAACTGCATTTGACATCTCCCTCAGGCATCATTCAGAACCTCACCAGGTGCCTGCCAGGATGGATAACCCGTAATCAAACAGGCCTATTCCACATCCCAGTCATCGGTTCTGAATGAAGAAGCAGGAAGGCCTTCATTATTATACAACTCACCCACAACAAAATCCTTGAAAGCATAGCGGACAGCGACAGGTTTTTCAACCGCAGGAGAAAACAGGGTAATTCCCTGGTTAGTGATATAAGCAGTAGCCTGGATAAATTTTTTATTTTCACCCGCTACATAAAAATTTTTCAACTCATTTCCAAAAGTTGTCAATCCATTTTTTGCATGGTCGAAAGTAAGCTTTACTACACTTCCCTCTACTTTCATATCGCGAAGGACTGGGCCTGAATATTCAATACCCCTCTGACCGTAGGTATTGGCAAGGGCAAGATATGCCAGTCGCTCACCGATCACTTTTTTATTGGCCGGATGGATACAGTTCTCTTCCCCGGCATCCATTGCGCAAGCCATACCAAAGTTAGGGATGGCAGTAGAAGCTTTAAGTTGGGCTTCCCGTAAAAAGGCAGAGTTTCCACTTCCATAATAATAAGGTGCGATCTGGACATAATAAAAAGGAAAGTCTCCGATATTCCACTCCGCTCTCCAGTTTTTGGCCAGTCCGGCCATCATTTTTTCATACTGTTCAGGTTCATTCCGGTTGGATTCACCCTGATACCATAATCCCCCACGAATAGCATATCCTGCCATAGGAGCAATCATTGCGTTGAACAGCACGGTTGGGACCTGTTGACTAAACTCCTGGGTGCTGTTTTTTTCAGGTAGTTTCACCCAGGGAAATGGTTCAAGCCCGCTTTCACTGATCCAGGGCTGGATCAGTGTTCCGCCCCAGCTTGAACAAATCAGTCCCACAGGAACATCCAGCGCTTCGCGGATCATTTCTCCAAAAAAGTAAGCTGCAGCACTAAAATCAGCCACATGCTCTGGGATACATTCCAACCATTCGCCCGAAAAATCATTCAATCGTTCCAGACTTTTAGTTCTTTCCACTGTAAATAACCGGATTTTCTCATCTCTTGAAGAAGCGATGGCCTGATTTGCCCCCAGAACTGGCTGGTTCCGGTAACCACTCATGGTCATTTGCATGTTCGACTGCCCCGAGCATACCCATACTTCTCCAATGAGTACGTTTTCGAGTGTCAGGGACTTCCCGTCAGAAATGGTAATGGAGTACGGACCTCCGGCGATGGGAGTATTTACAAAAAGCTTCCAGTTCCCCTGATTATCAGAACGTGTTGTATAACTTTTCCTGTCCCACGATGTGGTCACTTTTACTGTTTTGTTTTCCGAAGCACTTCCCCAGACAGCAGCCTGAGTCTGTTGCTGCAGAACCATGTGATCACCAAAAATGGCCGGGAGCTTAATCTCGGCATGAATAGCTGAGGCATAAAGAAAGATAAGAACAAAAATGAAAAAATAAGCAATTCGTTTCATGATTAAATTTTATTTGATGATTAAAATTATTTAATAAAAACTGGCTATAGCATTCTTTCAACAGAATACTTCTATCTGTTATTCAGCCTGTTATATTGTTGAAAAATTAATTTTCGAATGGCAAAATGATTGGGTATAAAATTCCTACTAAAATACAATAAAAATCATTACGTACACCCAACGGCATCAGCAATAGATTCCCCAATGATTCAGTTTTTCTACACCAAAACACAAACTTATTTTTGCAATCTAACCGCCTCACACCATGGATTCCGGTTTCAAAACACACCCGGACTTCTGCCAGAGAGTTGCATACGAATTCCTCATTTCCAGATTTTCCGTGCATTCAAAGCTGCCCGGTACCGGGCAGCATAACGATTATGTTCTGTCAGCGTTGTGGAGAAATGATGGTATCCCGAGAAATCTTCCCGAGCCACCATGTATACATATTTATGTTGTTCACAGTCCAGTACAGCATCAATAGCAGAAACTTCCGGGAAATTAATTGGCCCCGGAGGTAAGCCGGCATACTTATAAGTATTATAGGGTGAATCTGTTTCAAGATGTACATTCAGTACCCTGCGCAATGAAAAATCGCCCACAGCATACTTCACGGTAGGATCAGCCTGAAGAAGCATCCCTCTTTTCAACCGGTTTATATACAATCCGGCAACACGTTTTAATTCATCTGACTTGACTGTTTCTTCCTGCACGATTGACGCAAGAGTTGCTACGTCAACAGGATCCAACCCCAGGGCTTCAGCCTTTTGTCGCCGGTTATCATTCCAAAAACGGTCATATTCCAGTTTCATCCGGCGGGCAAATTCTTCGGCACCGGTAGTCCAGTAAAACTCATATGTATTGGGAATGAACATGGCGCTGAAGGTTTCGGGAGTAAACCCCCACTCCTCCATCTGATCCCGATCGTCAAAAAGTTGTAAAATTGAAAGAGAATCAGCCTGAATATACCGGCTTACTTTTCCTGCCAGATCTTCTTTAAAGCGGGCATTATTAAAAATCACATGAAGTGGTTCCTGTTCACCTGCCCGTAACTTATTCACAACCTGGTTGGTATTCATTCCCTTTTTCATCAGGTAACGTCCGGGTTTCACCGTAGAGGGATATTTTTTTTTATTCGATACCCATCTAAAAGCCTTGTAGTTCAGCAATATATCGTTTGCTTGCAAGGTATCTGTAACCTGATAAACAGAAGCTCCATCGGGTATGATAAAAGCTTTTTCTGTTTTTACATTTTCCTGAAAAACATACGTATATAACTGATATCCACGCAACCCGACAATAATAAATGCAATAGAAAAAAAAATGATAATAAACTTCCCTATTTTCGGGAATAACATCAAAGTACTTTTCTTTTTAATGGCCATGTTTTATATGAATTGTATGAACTACATGCAATCTTTTTTCTAATCCAAAGATAAAACAATTTTTATCTGTTTATCCTTGTTGATTTCTTTGATAAAGATGAAGCTTCCATAATTTTTATCACTTACGTTCGTAATCAAATTTCCATGTTATTTATATAGTAGCAAAATTCCTCCTGAATTTTCCTCTGGCAATAACGGTAAAATCATTAATTTCGCGCCTGAATGTAAAAACAAGAATCATGCAACATATAAATATCACGGACGACATTTATTTTTTGGGATACAATGACCGACGCACCCATTTATTTGAGAATATCTGGCCTATTCCATTTGGCATTTCATACAATTCGTATCTAATCAGGGATGAAAAAATTGCTTTAATTGACACAGTTGAGCGTTCATTTATTGATGAATACCTGGAGAACATTGAAGAGATCATTGGTGACCGGGAAATTGATTATCTGGTCATCAACCACATGGAACCGGATCATTCAGGCGCTCTGAAAGCCATTGTGCAGAAGTATCCGGATATTATCCTGGTGGGTAATAAAAAGACCTTTGGCTTTGTTGAGAATTTTTACATGAAGCCTGAGCATGTTCTGTTGGTACAGGACGGATCGATATTGGAACTTGGGAAGCACCGGTTACAGTTCCAGACCATTCCCATGGTGCACTGGCCCGAAACGATGGTAACTTACGAAGAAACCAATAAGATCCTTTTTGCAGGAGATGCATTTGGCAGTTATGGCACGCTCGACGGAGGGGTCTTTGATGATGAGATTAATCTGGAGTTTTATGAAATGGAGGTGATGCGTTACTTCACGAATATTGTCGGGAAGTATTGTCCACATACACAGCGAGCAATTCATAAATTAGACCCGTTTGATATAAAAATGATTGCAGCAACACACGGACCGGTATGGCGCAGTGATCTGCAATGGATTCTTACCCGTTATAATAAATGGAGCTCATACGACCTTGATCAGGGGGTAGTAATTGTTTACGGCTCCATGTATGGGCACACCCAGGAAATGGCTGAAGTAATTGCCCGGCGGCTGGCGGAACGGGGCATAAAAAACATCCGGGTTTATGATGCTTCCAAAACTCATACATCGTACATTATCAATGATATATTTAAATACAAAGGGTTCATTGTGGGGAGTCCGGCCTACAACAATTCACTTTTCCCCAATGTACAGGTATTACTATCTACCATCGAACATATGGCACCCAAAAATCACTATCTGGGTATCTTCGGCAACTACTCCTGGAATGGTGGCGGAGTAAAAAATCTGAAAGTATTTGCTGAAAATATAAAATGGGAGCTGGTATACGACCCTGTTGAGGAGCAGGGCTCCCTGAAAAAGGAAAACAAGACTCAATTGATTGACCTGGCCGACGCCATGGCTGATAAACTTCTGGCAGTCTGAAGAATGAGTTAGTGATTCCATTTTAATGGTGTTCGACTGAATGGACGAGCATATTTCATCTGATGAAACTAATTCGTCATTCATCATTCTCCTATCACCCTCTGGTAAATACAGGATTTTCCGGTTTTGACAATCGGGGATTAAAACAGTAACCTTCCCAATCGAAAGCTTGCAGGTCGTTAGGATTTAGAATATTATTTTCCAGGATAAACCGTGTCATGAGGCCACGTGCTTTTTTTGCATAGATAGAAATAATTTTATACTTCCCGTTTTTCATATCCTTGAATGCCGGATTGACAATCTCAATGTTCGGATTTTTGATATGAATACTTTTAAAGTACTCCTGCGATGCCAGGTTAATCAACACGGGACTTCCCGATTGACCGACAGCTTCCTGAATATTTTTTGTAATTTTATCTCCCCAGAACTCGTATAAATCTTTTTTCTTCCCGATGCTAAGCTTTGTTCCCATCTCAAGCCGGTACGGTAATATCAGGTCTAATGGCTTAAGCACACCATAAAGACCCGATAGAATTCTCAATCGTTTCTGTGCCTGCGCCAACACCTTATTCGGAAGAGAAGCAGCATCCAGTCCGGTATACACCTCACCATGAAAAGCCAGCACGGCTTGTTTAGCAATCCCGGGAGTGAATGGAAGCTGCCAGTTTTGAAATCTTTCATAATTCACATCTGCCAGATCAGCTGAAATATTCATCCGTGAAGCGAGATCTTTTCGACTCATCTTCCGAAGTATTTTCACGAGCTTTTCAGCATAGTGGATCAATTCCGGCAAGGAATACTCTTTTACTTTTGAGACCGGTTTAAAATCGAGTGTTTTGGCTGGAGCAATAATAACAAGCATGGAAATATTAAATTTTCAGTGGATAGATGAACTACAACAGTCAAACCTTGTTTCACTTTGGGTTAGAATTCTGCAGAGCACGCAGCGACTCTTGCAATGCATTTCTGTCCTGCATGGATATTCCATCTGTCTTCAGGGCTTTTTCATACAATGCCTTCACCTCTTTCATTTTTCCTTCGCGTGAATATATATCGGCCAGGAGGCTCACGGCATTCAGGTATTGCGGGTGGTTATCGATCAGTTTTTTCAGGGTTTTGATTGCATCCGTCTGCCGGTCAATTTGCAGTTGATAGTATGCCAGAGTATAGCTATATTTAGGTTCACCGGGCCGGGCTTCAGCAGCAACATGGGCGTACTGCACTGCTAGCTCCGGATTATGGGAAGAAACCAAAACGCTAAGGTTATATGCAGCTACAGCTTGCTGAGGATTAGCATTCAGTGCGTTCACGAGAGCTGCTTCTGCCTCCGTAGTTCTTCCCTGTTCAGCAAGAAGTAATCCCAGGTTCAGGTTAGCTGCCTCATTTTCAGGATCAATTTCCAGTACTTTTTCCAGGTTTTCTTCTGCTTTGGAGTGATTTCCGATATAGGAATAGAGCACACTGCTATTTATCAGAGGCATCAATGCCTGTGGATAGAGCCTTGCAGCGGTTTCATAAGCATCAAGAGCCTGGTTGGCATCCCCCTTATTTTGGAAAAATATCCCCTTATTATAGTGTGAGCTCCAATCGTCGGGGCGGGCTAATAACGAAGAGATATATTCGTGTGTAGCGCCAGTCATGGATTGCACTTCAGTTGGCGAGAACCTGTCGTCATCAAAACCAGCCAGGGTGCTTGCAGCATAAACGCGTACCAGACGCAATGGATCACCAGCCGCTTTCAACAAGGCTTTTTTTGCTTTCTCTGAAAAATTTCCACCAAGAGATATGGCTGCGGCAGCTCGGACCAATGGAGATTCGTTAGTTTCCAATGCGTCGATCACGGTATCCCACTTTTTTTCATCGCGGCAATTGGGCAGCAATCTCAGGAAGGAGGCAACGACAACATTGTTATACCTGTTTTCCGAAATGATTTGCAACATTTCATCCAGCCGGTTCCACTTTTGATCGCGTGCTTCCTTGATCAGCTGTGCCCAGTACAATGTCTTTTCCTGATAATCAGCATTTTTTCTCTTTTTCACTATCGTGTTGGCCCATTCCGGCGATTTATCGGTGTGGCATTGGTTGCAGGCATTGGGAGAACCAAACTTTATGGTAGCTTCAGGCATTGGAGGCCTGAAAGAATGATCACTGCGTAAAAAATGCCCTACAAATTCTCTGGTTGGCATGTGACAGTTTATACAAACTGATCCTTCACTGTCAGGTTCATGCATAGTATGGGCTTTCAAATTTTCCCTGCGTTCCTGATGACAGGACATACAGGCATCATTCGGTTTCTCAGCATACCGGTCGCGACCGCTGGAAGTATGGCAGGTAACACAATGCAAGTCACCAACATTTGCACATTCATTCATCTTCCATCCGGTATAAGTATAATTTTCACCCAGATCCCTTCCATCAGGATAAAAATCAGGATCCTCCAGGGTAGTCAGATCGAAATGATCAAAATAGGGTTCACCCGGCATATAACTGGCAGTAACCGGTAACATTTTAGCATGACAGGGTGAGCAGGAAGAGTTATGTTGTTCAGGAGTAAAAACATTGGTACTAATAATTTTCAGATCATCCGGAACGTTGTCCTCCCCTGCTTCCAGACAAACGCGCACGTGCTCGCCGCTTGGACCGTGACAGGTTTCACAATTGATGCCCGGTTCTCTCCAGGTTGTATGATAGGTTTCAGTCTCCAGGTTAAAATTATTTTCCAGCTGACTCACATGGCAGTTGTAACAGCCGGTATTAAAGGTATACATCCGGTCTTTCCAAGGAAGCGCCTGATCTTCTGCCTCTTCCCCAAAATGACGAATGGCTGATTCCGGATAATTAAACCAGGTTTGACGGTTCTTGTCATAGGCCAACGGAATGGTTTGCAGTTTCCCTTTATCCAGAGGTGTTAAAAAAGTAAAAACATTTTTCCCCCCAAGAGAATATTGAATGGTGTAGTTTGTTTTCACTTCACCTGACACTTCTACCATCAACAGGGTAGTATCCTGCCAGAACATCTGATAATTCTTCCCTTCCAGAAAAAACTCTTCACTGGAAGGAACACCCTCTTCAGCTTTAAACCGGGCATCAACCTGGAGCATGGCTTTGCCGTGATAGGATGATGACCAGAGTTCGTAGAACCTTTCGTGACATTGGATACAACTCCCGGAACCGGAAAAATCATCCTCCACTGAGGCCGTTTTTTTGTTCCTTTGTGTACAGGAAAACAGAAGGGAGAAGAGCAACAGTCCGAAAATCCAAAACAATCTATTAAATGCCATATGCCTCCATTTTATCCCTACAAATATTGACAATTTTTTTGGAAAAAATAAATCGGTTGATAAGCAGGGAAAAAATCGGCAGACTTTCCCCTGACTTTTCTTCCCGCATAAGCAGTCAGGTCATTCCGGGGTCACCTTTTTTCAAGAGGCTGAATGTTATTCGTGGCTGAGGTGATTGCTGCTCATCCAACAGAATTCATCACCCCCGAAAAAAACGTTTTGAAAGCTACTCGTTTACCGTATCATTCAGCCAGAGCTCGTAAGATGTACCCACGTGCCCGCTGTAGCGAAAAAAATCGAGGTCGCCGTCACCGTCTGCATCCCCCATATAAGAGTTATACGCACCTTTCAGCGTCAATACCTGTGCTGACCATTTATTATCTTCCTGCAGAAACAAAATTACAGGACTGTATTCCGGGTCACCCTGATCTCCGTTATTTCCGGAGATGACATCCAGGTCGCCGTCGTTGTCCATATCCCCTACCTGCAATGTATGCGAATACGCATTTTGTCCGATTTCATGACGGATCCATTTGTCGGTATAATTCGGGTCGAGATCATACCAGGCGATACGCGTGCGAAATTTTTCCGAGCAGGAGATAAACACCTCATCCCGGCCATCGTCATCCACATCGGCACAAACAATTTTAGTCGCGTTGTACTCCCACGAATAACCATCCTCGGTGTTCCAGTAAGGATCGATATTGCGAACAGACCACGGAGCGGTCATGTCACCACCAGGATTAAAAAAGCAAAAACCGGTGGAGACCACATCCACATCGCCGTCGCCATCCACATCTCCCACATGCTGACCTTCATGCAAATGCTCGACATAGATCTCTGCCGCTTTTGTCCAGTTTTCGGGATCATCCTGGCGGAAAACAAACATTTTGCGGTTGACATGTGTCGTTGCCGCCACATCCAGTTTCCCGTCGGCATTCAGGTCCACCAGATCAAAGTCCTTTACAAAACACGGGAATACACCGATTTTATGCGCTTTCCAGCCCGGATTTTCGTACCAGTAAAGCACAGTGGGTTCCTTGGATCCGCCCCATTCACCGGGACTCGCCGGTCCCAAAACATCGATGTCGCCATCGTTGTCTATATCACCGCAAGCAAGATCCCCTGCAGCAAAGGGTTTTCCCTCCGGACTGGTTTCGGCAATGACATGTCTCTTTGACTCCCCGAATCCGGGCGCTGTCTCGTACCATAAAAGAGCCCCGCCCCCGGCGTTGTTGTCTATCACAAAAAAATCCATCAGACCATCGTCATTGATGTCTGCATGGCTTCTTGCCCACCAGCTCTCCGCCACACCCTCCGGCACAATAGTGTATTTTGTAAACTCTACCTGTCCGAATGACACAACAGAAATTAAAACCAAAAGAACAGTGATTGCTGTTTTTGTTCGTTTCATAATGATAGTATTTAATGTTCCAGATATTTATCTTCAATAAATTCGATCAATTCCTGATGATCAGCTTTGTTTTGAATTGTTTTGGGATACATGCCGATCACAAATTTATTGCTGCCTGTTAAATAGCGGGTCACTCCCTCTCCGCGTCCAAAGCCAAAAACCGTCATGCCGTCCGGACTGTCAAATCCTTCTTCCGTATTGCCGAGGAGAGAGATCATATCGGAAAAATCATCCTCATTGCACTGAATCAGGTAAAACGTGTTATTCACATTTCGGTGCCCGGTATACATCCATTGAAAAGTCTCTCTATAAACACTGCCTTCGGAATAGTTGTAGGTCAATTTTTCCGGTCCGGATATATCAGTGCCAAAGAAAGTATTTTCCGGATCAAACCTTCCTCCGGGGGTTCCTTCATACAGAAACCAGTATGCCCGGATGGTATCAACCGAAAGAACCTCGAGCACTGCATGATCGTCAAGAAACTCCCAGCTCCACATCCATTTTCCGGAAAGCGACTCGGTGACAATCTTTTTATCTTCAATCCATGATTTACATTTATCGTGTCCCGGGTGACCGGCACCGCCGTCATCGCCCTGAAAAACAAAATTGGGCAATCCCCTGAACGCACCAGCAGCACTGCCCGGATATTCATCCCAGGGTTCCATTTTAAAGGAGACCCAGTCGTTTCCTTCGTCATCGATGATGCGGGAGAAGCCACCCCCTTTTACATCATAGTAATAGGTGATTTTCGGCGTTACAACCTTATAATGCTGCCGTCCTTCATATGCTTCCACCGTCACCTTGAAATCAGCTTCTTTTCTTGTTCGAACCTTAACCATAATTCCCGGCCATTGCACCTCCATTCCATGCACCATCTGACCGTCGTGCAAAGGTTCTTTTCCTGAATTAATGATATTTGTCCCCTTTTTCAAAATCAACGGATCGACCAGGTCAACTTCATGTGCCATGTATTCATAGCACAACTCACTCCGGTCGTAAATCTTTCGGCCATTGATAAAAACACCGTTTGAATAACACGGGCTCCAGCTTACCCAATACGCTTTTGCTGCGCCGATTTGGGAAGGATTGGTTTCCATATCGAATTTAGCAGTAAATTCATCCTGACGGGTAACCCAGTTTTTAGGCTGATCGTAAGGTTTACACAATTCTACCGAATAGTTGCGATCTGTTTTTAAGTCTTCCACAGGTTCGGTAAAATAGATCAGTCCGGTGTTGCTTGTCACCCGGGCAGCGACTTTTATATCGTCCTGATCGGGAATCCACGAGGTATTCCAAACCACATCAAACGGGTACATGTTTGAACTGCCGATGTTGTGCACCACCCGGCCGCGGAAATAGTGATAATGCCACTGATCATAAATTCCGTCTCCTTCCCAGTTGACATCTTCATAACAGCCAATGTATTCCACCCGGTAAATGCCGGCATTTTTATCCGATAGCTTGAGCAACTGTTTATCCTGCAGCATTCCACCGTCAACCACTCCCCGGACAACCGGTTTGAACGCCACATTCTCCGGTTTGTAATAAACCCTCAGAATAACTCCGTAAATGATGTTTTGAGGCCAGTTCCAGCGCTGTTCCTGATCCACTTCGAACCGGAAAGCATTTCCTGCTCCTTCCTTCAGCTGTTCCAACGGAACCTGAATCACAGGGTAGTGGTGATGCATGTAATCCGATTCGGGATCGGGAATACCTTTGGCTGCAGGAAAAACGAGGAACGGTTGCTGATTCAATGATACCCTCAGGTTTTTTGTGTCTTCATGGGAACCCAGTTTCTCAACGACCATTTCCGCCTTTACGGCATCCTGCAAGTCAATATCTTCCAGCAGTGGGATATAGCCATTTCGGTGCTCATCCGCCGGGAAATGCGCTTCACTGGTTTTATAATCCAATCGTCCACCAACACGCAAAAATTTCCCCTGCTCCTTCGCCATTTTCGGAAGCCAGATATATTCCCGGAACAGGTCGCCCGGACCGGGCTGGGCGAATGATTGAACGCCAGCCAATAAGAAGAAGATCAAAACAGCAACTCTCATCTGTTTAAAATTTTATCATTATTGATCCTTTCCTTCATTGATCCAAAGGTGCACAAACGGGTAGTTATCCCAACCTATGCTGACGATATCCAGGTCGCCGTCTTCATCCATGTCGGCCAGCTGTGTGCCCAGATGACTCTCCTTCCCGGTATCCAAAATATGTTTAATGAATTCACCTTTGCCGTTGTTTTCCCAGAGCTGCAGCTCCAGGTCCGGACCTTTATGTTCCGCCGTTAAAAGATCGATATCGCCGTCATGGTCCATGTCGGCCACATCCAGGTTGTTCATAGAATATTGTGTGACCACCCAATGTCTGATCCACTCACCCTCTTTGTCCTCCGGTTGTTCGTACCAAAACAGGTTGCCGTCCGGTTCCTTCCCCGGATACCTCTCCTCTGCCACAATGATATCAGCCCTCTGATCGCCATTCAGGTCAGCAATCTCAATCCGGTCGGCAGGATGATTGGTCCGGCCAACCACCACACCACTCCAGTTTCCACTTCCGTCGCCCGGATTTTCGTACCAGACGATGATCAGCGGCTCGCTTCCCCCCTCCGGCCGTCTTCCGGCAGCTACATCCACATCGCCATCGCCGTCGATATCACCGGTACCAATTCCCTCATCCGATGTATCTGCTGCAATCAATGTTATCTTCCATTTCTCTTTCTCAGGATCTGCGGGAATTTCAAAAGAGTAAATATCACCGTTGCCGGCAATCACAAATTCATTCTTGCCGCCGGAAACAATCTGTGCTTTTTCAAACCCCTGGCTGTTGACATGCGATGTGGCCGGTATCTCCCCTATTTTAACGGATTTCCATTTTGTTGCTTCTTTATCCGCTGCTTCCAACCAGTAAACATCAGGTAACGCCTGGGCAATGATGTCGCTGTATCCATCGTCATCCACATCCATTATCAGGATGCCATCCACATTCAATCCCACATCCACTTTTTCCCACTTACCAGCCATGTCGTTCCCCGGATTCAGGTAGACCCACCGGCCGCTCAGAATATCCTTCAGCCCGTCATGGTTCAGGTCTCCCATATCCAGACCGAAATACCTCAGCCAGGCGGGTTCATCGTAATCACCCCATTTGCTTTTTTCAAAGTCAATTTCCATGTAGGTCCAATCCGCGGCCCTGGTTTGAGCAGAAACCACATGCCCCGTCATGAAAAACAGACAAATTAAAATCAATAAACCGGTAGTCTTCATCTGAAAATAACTTAGTTAAAAATTTATATCCTAACCTAAAAGGAGCGATTCCCGCTCACGACAAAAAAATTGAGTTACTTCGTTTTTATCATACAAATATTAAGAAAAAAACAATTAGAATGAATAAAACCTGGAACCATCCACCCGTCCTGGAACATCAAAGACTACTATCTCTTTGTAATTCAATCTTATACGAGTGTAGTTCTGAATGACAATACACAAAAGACAGGCAACAGCAATCAAAAAAAAGAAAAAACCAGCAAATTGAAAAAAGAAGACACGACCTATGCCGGCATTAGCTGGGGTTTGCAAATTATTTACTGGGTTTTAATCCCCTTGAATGCTCTGATAGCTGTCTGGGAATATATTGATTCCCGGAACGTGAATGATATCTTCAGCGGTCTTTGTATAATTCTCGCCTTCATCATGTTTGCGCTTCTCATCAGAAAATATTACAAGGAATACAATTCCGTTGATTATTCTCTGCCGACTGTTCAAATGTTAAAGAAGGCAGCCTATCGATACCATCCATTCAGGAAAAGCGTCATTTGGGCATTGCTGGCAGTCTTATTGCTGGATGCCGGTTTAACCCCAAAAAGACTGGATAATGGCTTTTCAGTGGTATCGACTCAAATTATGTTCGGTGGTGCCATAATTTTCGGGTTATTGATCGGACTGATTATCTGGTATATCAAATACAAACCTATTCGGGATGAAGACCAGCAGCAGATCAAAGATATTGAGGGGGAATGAATGCCAGCATGACTGGGTACCTGGATCAACTTACGGATTCATTTTCTGAATCAGGGTTACATTTTACTAAAATTATTTATGGAAATACCGGATAAAAGATTTTTCTGTGTTATATTTATCAAAAACGTTTAATGAAGCTTGGTATATTACGAGAAAGGAAAAGTCCCCCCGACAACCGGGTACCGCTCACACCGGAACAATGTATAGAAGTTCAGCAAAAATTCTCCGGAGTGCATGTTGTGGTAGAATCAAGCCCGGTACGTTGTTTTACCGATGATGAATATGCAAAAAAGGGTGTTCCTGTTCAGGATGATCTGTCAGATTGTGATGTATTGCTGGGGGTTAAGGAGGTTCCTGTAGAGGAACTGCTTCCTGAAAAAATTTACTTTTTCTTTTCCCATACAATAAAAGAGCAGGAGTACAACCGTGGGTTGCTGCAATCGATCCTTCAAAAAAGAATTCAGCTGGTTGATTACGAAGTACTGACCGACAAGCTGGGCTTCCGGATTATTGGATTTGGTCGTTTTGCTGGGTTAGTGGGTGCTTACAACGGTATCCGGGCATATGGTTTACGTAGCCGGATCTTTGAACTAAAGCCGGCTTTCCGCTGTCTGGGATTGGAAGACATGCTGCAACAGCTTTCCCGGATTGATCTGCCTCCGGTAAAAATAGCTTTTACAGGGGATGGCCGTGTTGCCCGCGGGGTTGCCGAGCTGCTCGAACACGTGAAGGTAAAATACCTTTCGCCCGATCAGTTCATCAAAGTTCCCCATCCGAAGGATCCTGTATTCACCCAGCTTACCCCGGAACATTATGCCCGTCGTAAGGATAGCACTGCATTCGAACTATCGCATTTCTTCAAACATCCTGAGATGTACGAAAATGCTTTCCTCCCTTATGCCCGGGCTACTGACCTGCTTATTGCTGCCGCTTACTGGGACCCCGGAGCACCGGTACTTTTCACGACAGAAAACATGAAAGAAGCAGATTTCCGGATTCGGGTGATTTCTGACATTACCTGCGACATAAACGGTTCGGTACCCTCCACAAAGCGAGCGTCCACCATTGCTGACCCCTTTTACGATTATGATCCGGAAACCGGTGA
>Ga0172382_10006922_pt1 | contig 16278 bp, 15 predicted proteins | sample Leawel138RmetaG_FD_122245 | JGI IMG/M metagenome (GOLD analysis project Ga0172382, IMG submission 122245) | Leachate microbial communities from a municipal landfill in Southern Ontario, Canada - Leachate well 138R metaG | ecosystem: Engineered > Solid waste > Landfill > Unclassified | place...
ACGCCCTGCCTGTTTTTCCAGATGCCCGCCTCGCCCGGCCTGGAAGACCGGGACACCGTGCTGTTTTACGGCCACCTGGACAAACAGCCTGAAATGAGCGGCTGGCGGGCCGACCTCGGCCCCTGGGAACCCAAGATCGAGCAGGACAAACTCTATGGCCGCGGCGCGGCCGACGATGGCTATGCCTGCTATGCCGCCGTGACGCTGCTGGCCGCGCTGCAACAGCAGGGCTGCGCGCACCCGCGCTGCGTGGGACTGATTGAAACCAGCGAAGAAAGTGGCAGCCCCGACCTGCCGGACTATCTGGATATTCTGGCCAGCCGTCTGGGCAAGGTCGGCTTGGTGATCGGTCTGGACTCCGGCTGCGGCAACTATGAACAGCTCTGGGTCACCACCTCCTTGCGCGGGCTCTGCGGCGGCACCCTGACTGTCGACGTGCTGGAGGAAGGCGTGCATTCCGGCATGGCCAGCGGGCTGGTGCCCTCCTCATTCCGCATTGCGCGCCAATTGCTGGATCGCCTTGACGACTCACGTACCGGGGAGGTCAAGCTGCCCGGATTGCATGCCGCCATCCCCGCCGAACGCCTGGAACAGGCCGAGGCGGCGGGCCGCATACTCGGCGATCAGGTCTGGAAACAGTTTCCGTGGGTCGGCTGTTCGCATGGCGAAGGCGCGCATCTGCGCTGCCAGCCCACCACCACCGATCCGGCGGAAGGGATCTTGAACCGGACCTGGCGCCCCGCGCTTTCCATCACCGGCGCCGCGGGCCTGCCCGCGATCGAAGAAGCGGGCAATGTGCTGCGCCCGAAAACCGCCTTCAAGCTCAGCATGCGCTTGCCGCCCGGCATTGATGCGCAACAGGCCAGCCAGCAGATCCAGGCCGTGCTGGAAGCCGATCCGCCCTACCAGTCGCGCGTGCGCTTCGAGGCGGAAGCCGCGGCCGATGGCTGGAATGCGCCGCCCACGGCGCCGTGGCTGCTGGAGGCGCTGGACCAGGCGTCCCGCGCGGTGTTCAAGCAACCGGCGGCGTGGATAGGCGAAGGCGGCACGATTCCGTTCATGGCCATGCTGGGCGAGCGCTTTCCGGAGGCGCAATTCCTGATTACCGGCGTGCTGGGGCCGCAATCCAACGCACACGGCCCCAACGAGTTCCTGCACCTGCCCTACGTCAAGCAACTGACGGCGGCGGTGGCGCTGGTGCTGGCTAAGATTGCACAGCCCGCGCCCGGCGCGAAGACTTGAACAGCCACGCCGCGCAGCACAGCGCCGGGATCATCATCATCAAGTAGGCCAGGCTGTAATGCGGCTCGCCCGGCGGGCCGCCCAGCGCCGCAATACCGCCGAACAAGGGCTGGCCGATCAGCACGCCCAGATAGGTATAGACCAAAGTCCCCCCGGTGGCCCGGCCCGCCTGCCCCGGCGGGGCGCGGCGCGCCACTTCGGCCAGGAACACGCCATTCCAGCCGATGGCCGTCACGCCGTACAACGCCGCCACGCCCGCCACCCACGTCACGGAGCTGTCCGGCGTCAGGGCCGCCGTCAACAAACAGGACACGGCCATCAATAAGGCCAGCCAGGCCAGCAACCGGCGCGGCGACATCCAGCGATCCGCCACAAAGCCCCAGCCGATCCGCCCCACCACGCCCGCCACCTGCGTCACCGACATCATCATGCCCGCCATGACCAGCGTCCAGCCCAGCGAAAGATTCAGGTAGGTCACAAGAAAAGCCGTGGCCGCCAACTGCACGAAGGAAAAGAACAGCGAGCAGACAGCCACGATGCGCAGCGCGGGCGTTTTCCAGACCAGCGCCACCGGGCGCAGCAGATCCAGCAAGGCCACGGGCGTATTCGCCTGCTTATCGGTATCCAGACTGGCCCGGTAGTATTCCGTGGCGAAGGCGCACAGCAGCGCGGCCACGGCAAACAGCCCCAGCGTGACGCGCCAGCCCACCCAGGACTCCAGCACGGCCCCGCCCACCGCCGCAATCACGCCGCCAAGCGGCACGCCGGTCTGCTTGATCGAGAAGACCAATGAAAGTTTGTCCTTCGGCGTGCTGCGCATCAGCAGGAAGGAGCTGGCCGGGGTGATCGGCCCATAGCCGACGCCGATCAGCAAGGCGCCCAACACCCCCAGCCACGGCTCGGCGCTGGCCAGCAGCAACAGACCGGCCGCACACAGCAGCAAGGACACCTGGCTGCACCGCATGGCCCCGAAGCGCCCCACAATACTGCCGCCAATCACACTGGTGAGCATGGCAGCCAGATACACCAAGGCCATATACAGGCCGACCGCCGTGGAATCAATGCCATAGTCCGGCGTGGCGACCGGACCCAACACGGCGGGCAGAATCATTGCGCCGGAAGCCAGCGCCTGGACTGCCATCGTCACCGTCAGCACGCCCACGGCCGAAGGCGTGGGCGCGGGAGGAGTCGGCGTTGCGGACATACCTATGCTTTCTTTTCCTTTTTCAGCAATGCCTTACCCGCGTCAGCCGACATCCGGGAAAAGGCCCAGCCCGAAATGAGCGATGACAGCGCGATCAGCAGATAGCCTGGCACCACGTCTATGGCTTCCAGTTTATCCACGCCGCGCAGCGTCATGCTCATTTTCAGCGAAAAGGCTGCCACGGCCACGCCCATACTGATGGCCAGCTGCTGCGCCGCGCTTGCCATGCCCGAGGCGCTGCCCATTTGTTCCGGCTTGATGTCGGCATAGGTCAGCGAGTTCACCGCCGTCAGCTGCAGGGAGCGAAAGAAGCCGGACACCAGCAACACGACCACGATCACCGCATGCGGCGTCTGCGCCGTGAACAGGCAATTGGCCACAATTGAGAAGCCCAGCAGCCACGCGTTCCAGACCAACGCGCGGCGAAAGCCGAAACGGTTATAGATGTGGGGAGCGGTGAACTTCATGACCAAGGCGCCGACGGCGCCGGAGAAGGTCAGCATGCCCGCCGCCACCGCGCTCAGTCCAAACGCCACCTGCAATTGCATGGCCAGCAGGAAAGGCACGGCGCCAATCGCCAAGCGGCATAAGTTCCCGCCGATGATGGACGTCCGGAAGGTCTGGATCTTGAACAGAGAGAAATCAAGGATGGGCTTGTCCCGGCGCTGAGCATGCAGGTAGTACAGCAGGGCCGACCCCAGGCCCAACACCAACAGCCCCCCGATCCACGGCCATTCGACGTCAGCATGGCTGATCAGGTCAAAGCCGAAGACCAGCGTGGCCATGCAGATGCCGGTCAGCACGAAACCGACGAAGTCCAGCGGCGCGGGCTCGCCGCCGCCATCTTTTTCAATGAAGCGGAAAACCAGATAGACTCCCAGGACGCCGATCGGCACGTTCATGAAGAAGATCCAGCGCCAGGTCGTATAGGTCACCAGCAAGCCGCCCAGCGCCGGTCCCAGAATCGGACCGAACAGGGCGGGCAGGCTCAGAAAGGAAATCGCCCGGACCAATTCCGACTTCGGCACGGTCCGCAGCAGCACGATCCGCCCGACCGGCACCATCATTGCGCCCGCAAATCCCTGAACGAAACGGCCCGCGATGATTTGTTCGAGCGACTGCGCCAGCCCGCACCAGACCGAGCTGAGCGTGAACAGCATGATGGCCAGCACGAAAACACGGCGCGCGCCGAAACGGTCAGCCGCCCAGCCGCAAATCGGCACGAACACCGCGGCGCTCAACAAGTAGGCGGTCATGGCGATGTTCATCCGGACCGGACTTTCCCCAAGATCGTCCGCCATGGCGGGCAAGGCGGTGGTGATGACGGTCGCATCCAGCATTTGCATCAGCAAGGCGCAACCGACGATCAGCGGCACCGTCATTGGCCTGACCCGCCGTTGGATCCAGGCCGAGATCACTTTAGCAGGACTCATTGACCGCCTCCCCCAGCTTTTGCAAGGCGGCGCTGGCGGCCCGCAGCGCCGCGCGATCCTCCGCCGTCAAGGTGGCCACCCGGCCCGCCAGCCAGTCGGTACGGCGGCGGCGGACTTCAGCCAGCAGGCGTTCGCCCTCCTCGGTGATGCGCAGCCCCACGCGCCGCTTGTCCTGATGGGTATTCTGGCAGCGCAGGATCCAGCCCGCCGTTTCAAGCTGCTTGATGTGCGCGCTCATGCTCGCGGCGCGCATGTTTTCACGGGCGGCCAGCTCATTGACGCCAATGCCGGGCTCACGCCGGATGGTCGTCAACAGGATGGCGGCAAAAGCATTGGGACCGAGGCCGTCGCTTTCGCGCCGCATCTGGCGATGCAGGCGGAAAATGACGGTCCTCAGCGCCACCGCAATATCAAAATCGGTTTGGCTGGGCATGGGGAACAAGGGAAAGATGTAGTTAGTTAGTTTAACTAACTACATCGGAAAAGAAAATATTTTTCTGCCGCGGCAAAGCGCAAGGTGAAGACCGGACCGGGCCGGTCTTCGTCTGAACCGCGCCCGCTCAACCGTAATCGACTGCCGAGCCGCCAACGAACTGGCAGGCTTGCGCCGCGATTTCAAAGGAGCGCAGACGTTCGGGCAGGTCGAAGATCTGCGCCGTCAACATCAGCTCGTCCGGCTGGTAGCGCTCGATGAAGCGCTTGATGCCCGCCGCCACCTGGTCCGGATCTCCGATCACCGAGCAGGCCAAGGTCCGCTCCACATGGCCTTTCTCGGCGGGCGACCAGCGCGCCTCCATATCGTTCACCGGCGGGGGGAGCTGCCCCGGCGTTCCCCGGATCAAGGCCAGAAACTGTTGCTGCAGGGAGGAAAACAGCTGCTGGGCCCGCTGCTCGGATTCCGCGGCAAACACATTCATGCCCAGCATCACCGTGGGTTTGTCGCACTGCGCGGAAGGCCGGAAGTTCTGCCGGTAGAGTTGCAGCGCCTCGTTGATCATTGACGGCGCAAAGTGCGAAGCAAATGAATACGGCAGCCCGTGATAGGCGGCAAACTGCGCGCCGAACAGGCTGGAGCCAAGAATCCAGATCGGAATGTCCAGCCCTTCGCCCGGCACCGCCCTCACGGCCTGCGGCCCCTGCCCACCCCGGAAGTAGGCCTGCAAAGCAGCCACGTCTTCCGGAAAGCTGTCCGCGGTGTTCAGACCCTGCCGACGCAAGGCCCGCGCGGTGGCCTGGTCGGAACCGGGCGCGCGCCCCAGCCCGAGATCGATCCGGCCCGGGTACAACGTTTCCAGCGTGCCGAACTGCTCGGCGATCACCAGCGGCGAATGGTTGGGCAGCATGATGCCGCCCGCCCCGACCCGGATCCGGTGCGTGGCCGCCGCCACGTGCGAAATCACCAAGGAAGTAGCCGCGCTGGCAATGCCCCGCATGCTGTGGTGCTCGGCCAGCCAGAAACGCCGATAGCCCCAGCGTTCCGCCAGTTGGGCCAGCTCGCGCGAGGCCTGGAAAGCCTGGGCCGCCGATCCGCCTTCGCAAATGGGGGAAAGATCAAGAACCGAATAATGAAAAGCCATGGTGACTTCCTATAAATACATCAGGCCGCTGAGCACCTCGGCGCCGTCTTTTTCATCGGTGTTCTCCCCCTTGCGCTCTCTGAACGAAGCGCTCTGCTCACTCAACCACTCCCGGAAAGCGGTCAGGCTTTCCTGGTCCGCCTGTTCGAACGGATAAGCCAGATAATACGCGCCCTGGCTGCGAACGAAGAGCGGGTTCAGGATGGCCAGCTGTCCGGCCTTGACCGGCTCCGCAATCAGGAACTGCGGCAGCAGCGCCACGCCCTGACCGGCGCAGGCCGCGTTGATGATCATTGCCTGAATATCGTAATGCGCGCCGCGCATCGTATTGCTTTCGTCCAGCCCCGCATCATGGCACCATTGTCCCCAGGCCTGCGGACGGCTCTCCAGATGCAGCAGGCGGTGCTTGACCAGCTCATCGGGCTCCAGGAAAGGCTGGCCGTTCAAAAAGGACGGACTGCCGACCGGCACCAGGATTTCATCAAAGAGATAGTCCGTATGCGCGCCGGGCCAATCCGGCTCGCCAAAATACAAGGCGCAATCGAGCGCGGTTTCATTGAAGAAGAACCGGGAGTTCCTCGCATTGACATGAATTGTCATGGCGGGATAGCGTCGATAAAAATCGCCAAGACGCGGCACCAGCCAATTGGACCCCACGGTGGGGAGCGCCGCCACGTTCAGCACCGCCCCCGCGCCCTCATACGCCATGACGGCCAGCGTGTCCCGCTCCATCCGGTCAATCAGTTGCCGGACCCGTGAGCTGTACATCACGCCGGCACGCGTCAAACTGATGCGTTTTTTAATTCGATTAAAGAGCCGCACGCCCAATTGCTCTTCCAGCAGAGAAATCTGGCGTGACACCGCGCCTTCTGTCAGGCACAGTTCTTCAGCGGCACGAGTGATACTCGAATGCCGGGCGGCGGCATCAAAAGCATTCAATGCAGCCACGGTGGGAAGACGACGACGCATCATAGTTCTTTAGAAAAACTCAACAAGTCCTCAGAATATATCGATTGTAGCCCTCACTTCAACAAACCTAAGATGGCTAATGGAAATGACTTCCTGAAACCGACGGATGCGCGGCCCCTGCCCCTTTCATCGGTGTCGGGCACAACCTGGAACGAGCGAATCCGGCATAAAAGCTGGAGGGAGGAGACCACCCGAGGATCTCGCTTCAACCAGGGTCTATCCACTGAAGGCATGAACGCCTTCAGGCTTAACCCCGCAGAGAGATGAGTGCTTTCCATCCGCCTCTCTGTCCACCACATCCGGGAGCCCCTATGATTCGCACCGCAGCACTGGGCACTTTGCTTGCCTTGACCGCCCTGACCACCCCCGCCTCTGCCCAGAATTTCCCTGAAGCGGGCCGACAACTGAGCATGCTCACGCCGTTCCCGCCGGGCAGCACCAGCGACATCCTGCCGCGCCTGCTGGTTCCGCACCTGAGCAAGAGCCTCGGCATCAACGTCATTGTTGAAAACCGTCCCGGCGCCAACGGTTCGCTCGGCGCAGCACGCGTCGCGGGCCAGCCGGCCGACGGCTATTCACTGTTGATGGCAACCACGGGCGTGCTCGCCATCAACCCGTGGGTCTACGACAAACTCTCGTATGATCCCGCCAAAGACTTCACGCCGGTCATCAACGCCGCCATCACGCCGAACCTGCTGGTGGCGCATCCCGACCTGCCCGCCAACAACTTGAAGGAACTGATCGCCCTGGCCCGCAAGGAGCCCGGCAAACTGACCTTCGCCTCCGCCGGCAATGGCAGCACCAGCCACTTGTGCGGTGAATCGCTGAAGGCCACCGCCAACGTCGATCTGGTTCATGTACCCTATCAAGGACCGGCGCCGGCCATCCAGGATGTGCTGGCGGGACGCGTCTCACTGATGTGCGACAATTTCTCCAACGTCATCAACCACGTGAAATCCGGCAGCCTCAAGGCCATCGTGCTCACCAGCAATGAGAAAACCCCGCTGGCGCCCGAAATCCCGACGTCCGCGGAGGAAGGCTATCCTGAGCTGCTGGCCGGTAACTGGTACAGTTTCGTTGCCCCGGCTGGCACGCCCGCACCCGTTGTCGAGCGTCTCAACAAAGACATCGCCGCGGCGCTGGCCAAGCCTGAAGTCACGGAGCGCCTGAACAGCCTGGGCCTGAAAGTCGTTGCCGACAGCCCGGAAGCGTTCAAGAAGTTCATCGCCGAAGAATCGGCCCGCATGAAAGTGCTGGTTGAAAAATCCGGCGCAAAAATCAACTGATCTGAGTCGACCACGAGGAAGGCAATGGAATTCAAGCTTGTCAGTCAATCATCGGCCACCGTCCGGGCACTCCCGCTCAAGCAAGCCATTATTGCGGGTTGGACCGGTCGTGACACCGAAGCCATGGAACATCACATCCAGGAGCTGGAAGCCCTTGGCATTCCACGGCCTGCCTCAACACCGATGTATTATCAGGTCGCCGCCGCCCGCCTGACCCAGGCGCCGTCCATTGAAGTCTCCGGCCCGGACTCGAGCGGTGAAGTCGAGTTCATGCTGGTGCGCATCGATGGCGCGTTCTGGATCGGCATCGGCTCCGACCACACGGACCGCAAGCTGGAAACGGTCGGCGTGGCCATTTCCAAGCAGCTCTGCGATAAACCCATCGGCGCCGTGCTGTGGCCACTTGATGAAGTGCTGCCGCACTGGGACAAGCTGATCCTGCGCGCCTACATTGAAGAAGGCGGCCGGCGCGTGCTCTACCAGGAAGGCCCGGTCACCACCATGAAGGACCCGCTTGAACTGGTGGCGGGCTTTGAGGCGCAGGGCGGCACGCTGACTGAAGGATCGGTGATGTTTTGCGGTACGCTGGCGGCCAAGGGCGGCATCCGCCCGGCGGGCCGTTTTGAATTCGAGTTGGAAGACCCGGTCCTCCAACGCAAGATCGAGCATGCATACGGCATCATTGAGCTGCCGATTGCAGGCTGAAGTTTGATTGAGCAAGGAGTTGACATGGCAATCAATAAAATACACGACGAGTTCCACACCCTGAACATGGACGAAGGCTGGCAGTTGCCCGCCGGCTATGAAGCAGACTCCGGCGCCGCCGAGAAAATCCTGTCCGGCTCGCTTGACGAACTGAACAAGAAAGGCAGCCGCACCCGCCTGCTCCGCCTGCCGCCCGGTTTCTATTCCACCGCGCCGTTCGTCCACGATTACTGGGAAGAGGTTTTCCTGGTGGCAGGCGACTTGACGGTCGGCAACGACGATAAAGGTGAAGGCGGCACGCCGTTCAGCGGCTATACCTATGCCGTGCGCCCGCCCGGCGCCTGGCATGGCCCGTTCAAGAGCCACGAAGGCTGTCTGCTGCTTGAAATCCATTACTACGATCCCGCCTGAGACGTCTTATGAAGCACGCTTTCCCGTCGCTGCGGCAACTTGCCGAGCAGCTGCAACGCGGTCAACTCAGCAGTGAACAGCTGGCTTCCGACTGCCTGGCGCGCGCGGCGGACCCGCGCGGAGAAGGCCAGCGCGTCTTCATTGACCTCAAGCCCGATCAAGTGCTTGAACAAGCCAGACAGGCGGATCGACTGCGCGCGGCGGGCAAAGCGGGGCCCTATGCGGGCATTCCCGTTTCCATCAAGGACCTGTTCGACGTCAAAGGCGAAGTGACCCGCGCCGGTTCCACCCTGCTGGCCGATCAGCCGCCCGCCGAGCACGATGCCACCTGCGTGGCCCGCCTCCGCAACGCAGGCATGGTGCTGATGGGCCGCACGAACATGACCGAGTTCGCCTATTCGGGCCTCGGCCTGAACGCGCATTACGGCACGCCGAAAAACGCCTTTGACCGGGAAACCGGCCGCATTCCGGGCGGTTCCTCGTCCGGCGCGGCCATTTCCGTGACGGACGGCATGGCCGCGATCGGCCTGGGCTCGGACACCGGCGGCTCCTGCCGCATCCCGGCCGCGCTGAACGGCCTGGTTGGTTTCAAGTCCACCGCCTCCAGCATTCCGCAAGAGGGCGGCTACCCGCTGTCCGTGCACCTGGATTCATACGGCGGCATCGGCCAGGCCGTGGACTGCTGCGCCATCCTCCACAACATGATGAGTCAACAAGCCTTCCCGCTTGATGAGTTCGTCAACCTGCAAGGCCTGCGCATCGGCCTGCCGCAACGCTATGTACTGAGCGGCATGGACGAACACGTGGCGCGTCACTTTGAAGCCACCTTGCAAAAGCTGGCGCGTGCGGGCGTGGTATTCGTTGAGCAGCCGTTCGATGAATTTGACGAACTGCCCGCCATCAACGCCAAAGGCGGCTTCCCCGCCTATGAAGCCTACCAGCGCAGCCAGCACTGGCTCGCCACCCGCCTGGACGAGTTCGACCCTCGGGTCAGCGTCCGCATCCAAAAAGGTGCGCAGCAAACGGCGGCAGACTTCGCCCAGTTGCAGCGGGACCGTCAAGACTGGATCCAGCGCGTCAATGCGCGGTTTGACGGCTTTGACTTCATCGCCATGCCAACCGTTCCCCGCGTGGCGCCCACGCTGGCCGAGCTGGCCGACGACGACGCCTACGGCTTTGCCAATCTGCTGATGCTGCGCAACCCGACCGTGATCAACTTCCTGGACGGATGCTCGATCTCGCTGCCTTGCCCGGTTCAGGATGGGCTACCGGTCGGGCTCATGGTGTCGGCGCGCCATGGCGAGGATCGCCGCCTGCTGGCGCTGGCCCGCTCTCTCGAGGCAGCGTTGTTGCGATAGGCCGGGGCTCTTCTATTTTTCCGTAGGAGCGAGCGCTGCTCGCGAATGTTCGCAAGACACGGTTCGCGAGCAGAGCTCGCTCCTACAGAAGAACTCCGCGGGTTCGCGAGCAGCGCTCGCTACTTCGGCATTCATGCGATTGCTTTTTCCAGGTCCGCCGCGCCCCTCTTCTTCAATCCTGCCCCGCTGCAAACACCTTTTTGCCCCCCACCCAGGTCATATCGGGGCGAACCGCACTCAACGCGGAGGCCTCCATCGTCAGCGGATTGTCGCGCAACACGATTAGGTCGGCCTGCTTGCCCGGCTCCAACGAACCTCGTTCATTCTCATCCAGGCACAGCCATGCCCCGTGGGTCGTGGCGCAGCGCAGCGCTTCTTCGCGCCCGATCCGCTGCGTCGGCGCAATGACGCCGCCGGTTTCGCGGTCCATACGCTCAACGGCATGCCAGATGCAGGGCCACAAGGAGATGGGGACGTTGTCCGTTGCCAGCGAGACCGGGACACCGGCGTCCAGCAGCGAGCGAATCGGACAAATCGTGTGTTCCTGCGCCTTGCCCACTTGCCTCAACGTTGCAGCGGCGCGGCGCCAGATGTACGCGCCGGTATGCGTGGTCACGACCATCCCGTTGTCACGGATGCCGGCAATCTGCTCGCCGCTCAGGGTTGCCGGATGCGCCACCACCCACCGGAGGTCGTCGATCGGCGCGTACCGCGCCACGTCGATGAAGCTGTCCGCCATGGAAGCGCGAATGCCACATACCCGCAGCTTCGCCCGCGCCGCCTCATGCAGCAGCACTTTCAACTTGTCCGGCGGCAGGCCGCAATCATAATGAAACCCGGCCCAGCCGGTGCGGGGCGCGCAGGCGGCGCGCAAGCGGGCATCGTCAGGGTCGGACCACGGTTCGGCAAACAGCCCGGCCATGCGCAGCCAGTCATCGCCCTGGCCTTTGCCATCCAGCCGCCCGACCTGCTCCCGCCCAGCGCGACCCGCTGATCGGCCATGCGCCCTTGCCCGCCCTGACCCCGCAATCCATCACCGACCCGCAGGCGTTTCGCCTCATGCTGGAGCGGATCCGTCTACAGGGCCATGCGCTGACCGATCAGGAATTCCACCTCGGCATCCGCTCGGTGGGCGCCCCGATTTTTGACCAGCAGGGCCACGTGGTTGCGGCGGTCAACGCCACCTCGACCGTCCATTATTTTTCCGACACTTTCCTGGAAAACACGGTGATTCCCCAGGTCAAGCAAGCGGGGGCGGAAATATCCCGAAGCCTGGGCTATCGGGGGTAGAACAGAGGGCCGCCGCCAATGGCGCGATGATTGCCAAGATGCGCAATATGGGCGAAGCCTGCACGGCGGCGAACCGCTTTTATGTGGGTGCGGAGATTCATGACCGTTTCGTTCAAACGTTCACGGAAAAAATGCGCAGCCAGACCATTGGCCACGGCCTGGATGAAAGCAAACAAGTGGGCAGCCTGATTGACGAAGCCACCTTGAACAAGGTGGAAGCCCTGGTTCAGGATGCACTTGATCGAGGCGCCCAACTGGTCTGTGGCGGCCAACGCCTGCCCGGCAAAGGCTATTTCTATCCGCCCACCGTCCTGACCCAGGTTTCCTTGGACAGCCGCATCCTGCACGAAGAAATCTTCGGCCCCGTCGCCCCCATCGTCAAGGTCGGCGCGGAAGCCGACATGGTCAAGCTTGCCAATAACACCGAATACGGGCTGGCCGCCTATCTCTATACGCAGGACCTGGCAAAAGGACTGAAGCTTGCCGAGCAGCTCGAATTCGGCATGGTGGCGCTGAATCGCGGCTTGGTGTCCGACCCCGCCGCGCCCTTTGGCGGCATGAAGCAAAGCGGCCTGGGGCGCGAAGGCAGTTGGGAAGGCATGCAGGAGTATATGGAAACGAAATATATCGCAGTGAAATGGTGAGCATCGGCAATATCCCTGCGACGTTCATTATGACTCGCCTGCCCCCCTCAGGGTAAGGCCAGGCGCCTCAGCACGCCATCAAGCGCGTGCCTCCGCCGCCGCCATCCGATACAGGATCTGCCGCATCATCAAGCCCGGCTTGTCCGGCGCAAAGCTCAGGTCGAACTGTGGTTCGCTGTCATTGCGCACCACATCCAGGATCCACTCCAGCGCATCCACGTCTTCCTGATAGGCCTTGGTTGATGCGGTCAACAGGTGCTCATCGGCCGCCGGGTCATCCAGATTGAAGTTGCGGCTGCAAAACCACCAGTAATGAATGCCGTGGTTGGTTTCAGGCGTGAAGATGTGGGTGATGTTGAAACGGTAGGTACGGGGCGTACCGCTCGGGTCGTTGTTGTCAACAATGCGTGCATAAGCCGTATGCAAGGCGGGCGAGACGAAACGCGCATCGGAAAACCGGTCCACCGGCTTGCCGGTCAGCCCGGTCGGCACGGCATAAACACCGGGCGGCGGCGAGTTCAGCAGCTCCCGATCAATAATGACGCTATTGCCTTCCTCGCGCACCTTGAGCCGGGAGCGCGCATACTCGGGCGTGCCGATGGCGCCCGGGTGCAGGAAGGGAAAGTGGGTCTGGTCCAGCAGATTTTCATGCATCGCAATATAGTCCGAGGCAATGAAGAAACTGCCGCTGACGCTTTTCCAGTCGGGGCTGTCCAGCCAATGGGTATCCGGCACCAGGCTTTCATCGGCATGATCCGGGTCACCCATCCAGATCCAGATCAGCGGGCCGCGCTCAATGAGCGGAAAGCTGCGCACGTTCGCATTGGTCGGCACAATCGGCATCGCGGGCATGCTGACGCAGCGGCCTGATGGATCGAACTGCATGCCATGGTAGCCACAGATCAGCACATCCCCTTCCAGCTTGCCCTTGGCCAGCGGAAAGGAACGGTGCGGACAGCGGTTGCGCACCGCCACGGCGTCGCCCGCCAGCGTGCGGTACAGCGCCACGTCCACGCCCAGCAGGCGGCGGCTGATGATGTCCCGCGATACTTCGCTGGCCAGCGCGGCCACGTACCAACAGTTGCGCACCAGCGGCGTGGCGTGGTCGGCAAAGCCACCGGGCACGAATTCAGGTTCCTGCTGCACGTCGACGTCAAGCGCGGAATCGGCAATCAGAGGGGTCATGGAAATCTCCTACAGGATGCATGGGAAGGACCTCGGCCCGCGGGCCGGATCCGGACTCAGGCGTCGAGAACCAGCATCGCGCCGCGGGCGCGCGACACGCAGATGCACAGCGACTCATCGGCCGCCTTTTCCTCGGGCGGCAGGTAATGGTCGTGGTGTTCAATACCACCCTCAGCGGAAATCACGGTTTGCGGACACAGGCCGCACTCGCCGCGTCGGCAGTCCCAAAGCACCGGCACGCCTTCAGCCAGCAAGGCGTCAAGAATGCTGACGTCGCTGCCGACCTGCACGGTCTTTCCGCTGCGCTGCAGATGGACGGAAAACGGTTTTGCATCCCCCGCAATGGCGGCGGAGAATTGCTCGCTGCGTACCCGCTCGGGCGGCCACCCCAGCCGGGCCGCCGCCGCATGACAGGCGTCGATCATGGGTTTCGGGCCGCAGACATAGACTTGGGCGGATTCCGGCTGGGCGCGCAGCAAGCTCTCCAGATCCGCCTGTCCCTGCGATTCGCTGTAATGGAACTGTGCCCGCGCCGCCGCCAAGCTCGCCAGTTCCGCGTGATAGGCCATGCCTTCGGCGCGGCGGCCGGTATAGAACACGCGGTAGTCGCAACGGCGGCGGTGCAGGCTGCGCGCCATCGAGAAAATCGGCGTGATGCCAATGCCGCCGGCAATCAGCAGCACCGTCTTGTCACGGCGGTCCAGCGGAAAGTTGTTGACCGGCGGCCCAATCCGCAAGCGGGTTCCCGGCGCGAAGGTCTCGTGGATGTGCGCCGAGCCGCGAGCGGGTTCCTCGCGCTGAACCGCGATGCGGTAAGTGTGGCGGGCATCGTCGGTCAAGTCCTGGCCACCCACCAGGGAATAATGGCGAACGATCAGCCCCCGCTCGGCGGACTCGGTGTGCAGGGCCACGTGCGAGCCCGCCGAATACGTCGGCAACGGACTGCCATCGACGCTCGTCAGCAGGTACTCACGCACACGATCCGTCAGTTGCCGGACCGCGCTGACTTGAACATTGAAATTGGGCCTTGCCATGATTCACCTCAGTCCAGAGAAATACCCGCCGTCCGGATGATCGGCCCCCAGTTGTCCTGCTCTTGCTTCATCAACGCACTCATGTCGTTCGGCGACATGGTGTAGGACTCATAGGTGAACAAGGCCAGGCGTTCGCGCATCTTCGGGGTATCCATTGCCTGGACGATGGCCGCGTTCAAGCGGTTCACAATCTCGGCGGGCGTGCCTTTGGGCGCCAGCAGGCCATTCCAGCCGCCCACCGACCATTGCGCAGGCGCGCCGGTTTCAGCGGCGGTCGGCACCTGGTCATAGCCTGCGATCCGGGCGGGCGCGGCGGCGGCCAGCAAACGCACTTTGCCAGCCTGCAACATGGCGTCCGCCGAGATCGCGGAGCCGATGGCCCAGTTCAACTCGCCGTTGGCCACCCCGGAATACAGTTGCGAAGACTCTTTGTACGGCACGTGCAGCATCTGCACCTTGGCCGTGTTCTCCAGCATCAGTCCGCCCAAATGCGCCGGACTGGCCACGCCCCATGAGCCGTAGGTAATGCCGCCCGGCTGGCGTTTGGCCTCGGCCAGCAGCTCACCGATGTTTTTCCACGGCGCATTGGCGGGCACGACCACGAAGAAATAATTGCGGACCAGCGGTGTGACCGGATCAAAATCCTGCGTGGCGCTATACGGCAGTTTGCTGAACAAATGCGGCTGCGTGCCGATATGGAAGCTGTCCATATGCACCAGGGTATAGCCATCGGCCGGAGCGGACTTGGCCGTCTGGAAGGCCACGAAACCGCTGGCGCCCGGTTTGTTCTCGATCACCACCGGCTGCCCCAGCGTCTTGCCCAGCTCCTCGGCCAAGCTGCGCAGCAGCACGTCCGGGCCCTGCCCGACCGGGAATGGCGTCACGATCTTGATCGGGCGCGCCGGATAGGTCTGGGCCTGGGCGGCGGGCAGCGCCGAGGCGGCGAAGGCCAAGGCGGCACAGCCAAGAAATGACTTCCGATTCATCTTTGTCTCCTCAACGTGGCATTTGTTGTGAAGCCAGTATATGATCGAAATTAAAGTCTATTTGACTAAATAATGGTTGTTACTTTTCGATTTTTTGAATCAATGGACATCACGACCCATATCCGCACTTTTGTTGAAGTCGTGCGCTGCGAAAGTTTTTCTGAAGCGGGGCGCCAGCTGGGCGTGGTGCCGTCGGTCATCGCCAAGCGCATTGCCCAGCTGGAACAAACGCTGCAAACGCGGCTGTTTGATCGCAGCACCCGGAAAATCGCGCTGACCGAAGCGGGCGAGCGTCTGTATGCGCGGGCGCCGGGCGTGGTGGCGGAATTTGAAGACCTGCTGCACGCGGTACGGCGCGATGAAGGCAAACCGGAAGGGCATGTCCGCGTGATGGCCCCCACCACCTTGACAATGCTGCGGCTCAGCACGGTATTTTGCGCGTTCATGAGCGCCCATCCCCGCATCACCTTGGAACTGGCGTTGATAGACCGATCAACCAATCCGGCGGAACTGGGTTTTGATCTGGCCATCAGCGGGCGGGCGGCCAGCTATGAGGGCGTGGTGGACGTCCCGCTCTGCCCCGTGCATCCGGTCCTGTGCGCCGCGCCCGCCTATCTGCAGCAGCGCGGTGAGCTTTCCCATCCACGTGACCTGACGGAGCACGCCTGCCTGGTTTTCTCCGCCACGGGAACCAGTTGGGTGTTTCAAAGCAGCCGGGGCGCGCTGGTGGTTGATGTCCAGCCGCATTTGCTTGCGGATGACAACCAGACCCTGCTGACCGCGGCCCTGACAGGCTTGGGCGTTGCCCTGCTGCCGCGCTATATTGCCGAACCCGAATTGGCCCGGGGCGCCCTGCTTGAAGTGCTGCCAACGTTCACGCCGCAAGACAACTGGTTCCGGGCCTTCGTGCCGCGCCGCAATCTGCGCACCGCACGCGTCAAGGCACTGCTGGAC
>Ga0172382_10006924_pt1 | contig 16273 bp, 14 predicted proteins | sample Leawel138RmetaG_FD_122245 | JGI IMG/M metagenome (GOLD analysis project Ga0172382, IMG submission 122245) | Leachate microbial communities from a municipal landfill in Southern Ontario, Canada - Leachate well 138R metaG | ecosystem: Engineered > Solid waste > Landfill > Unclassified | place...
CTTCACGTAGGAGGTCACGGTATGGTCGTCGACCACCATGCTTGCCTCGCGCATCAGCGCATCGCGATCCTTGACGTGGCCGGGATGGCGGGCGAGCGCATGCAGCATCCAGAACTCGGTGACGGTGAGCTGCACCGGCGTGCCGTCCCAGCTCGCCTCGAAGCGCTGGAGGTTGAGCCGCAGCGGGCCGCGTTCGATGACGTCCTCGGCGGTGTTCGCCTGCGCGGCCAGGTCGGCGCGACGGAACAGCGCCGTGACCCTGGCGAGCAGGTGCGGCAGGCTGACGTTCTTGGTGACGTAGTCGTCGGCGCCCAGGCGCAGTCCGGAAACGATGTCGATCTCGGAATCGCGCGCCGAAAGGATCAGGATCGGCAGGCCGGGCGCCCGGCTGCGCAGCCAGCGACAGAGCTCGAAGCCGCCCTCGGGCTCGTCGCCCAGGCCAATGTCGACGATGGCGAGATCCGGGAGCCGGCCGTCGAGGCCCTGCTGGGCGGATTCCCGGTCGGGATAGGTGGTGACCTCGAAACCGTGGCGCGTCAGCGCATCGCGCAGGTTGTCGCTGATCGACGGCTCGTCTTCGATGATCGCAATGCGTCTTGCCATCCGACGAGGGTACCGCATGGACGGCCGGGCACGACAGACGAACGGCAGGCGCCGATTTCGTGCCTCGCCGTTGCCACATTCGATCACTTCTCTGCCCGTCGTGGTCCCGGCCGGGCCTTGCCCGGAACGTCGAATGCTGCCATGGACAGTGCGACGAAACCGCGGGGTACGGGGATGGGAATGCCGAAAGCCGAAGGGCAGGACACGACGGGCATGGCCGGGACGATGACGGGCGAACTGCTCGGCGCCGGCGAGTCCGAAGGACGGGTCCGCCATCCGGGCGCCTGGCTGGAATGGCTGATGCTGGTCGGCTATGCCGCCGCGACGGCCATCGCGATCGGTTGCGCCCTCGGAATCGTGGTCGCGCTGACCGCATCGGCCGCCATGGCCTCGCCCGCCGCGGGCGGCGCTGAAGGCCCACGTTCGGCGAGCCGGGGCGTCGACAGCCAGAGCCTGCTGGCCGACCTGCCCCGGATCATGCAACTCGACGAAGCGGAAGGCGCCGGACTGCTGCTCGACACCAGCACGGGGCTCGTCGTGGCTCCGGTACAGGCCACCAGTGCGCGGATGAAGGTCACCGGCAGCGCGGTCCGCGGCACCGTCACCCAGCGCTTCACCAACCCGAGCGACGACTGGCTCGAAGGCGTGTTCGTCTTCCCGCTGCCCGACGATGGCGCGGTCGACCATGTGCGGATGCGGGTGGGCGACCGCGCCATCGAAGGCCGGATCGTGGAGCGGGGCGAAGCGCGCGAACACTACGAGCGCGCCAAGGCGCAGGGCCGGCAGAGCTCGCTCGTCGAGCAGCAGCGGCCGAACCTGTTCACCACCCGGGTGGCGAACATCGCGCCCTGGTCGACGATCGAGATCAGCATCGAATACCAGCAGGCGCTCGCCTTGCGCGATGGCGCCTGGCGGCTGCGCTTTCCGGCGCTGTTCATGCCGCGGCAGGCCATCGGCGACGCCGCCGATATCAGCGCGCTGCAGCGGCCGACGACACCGCCCGCGGTGTCGATGCTCGTGGACATCGACGCCGGCATGCCGATCTCGCGGCCGGTATCGGGCTCGCATGAGGTGCTGGTGATCGAGGACCGCGCCATCGGCGACCCGGCATCCGCGAGCGAGTCCGAAACCGGCGATCGCTACCAGGTCACCCTCAAGCCCGGCCACGCACTGCCCGAGCGCGACTTCGAGCTCGAGTGGCAGCCCCTGGCCGGCCATTCGCCGGCGGCGATGCTGCCGATCGAGAAGCATGGCGACAACTGGTACGCGATGCTCATGCTCAATCCGCCGGCCTCCCTGGCCAGCCCCGTCGCCCCGGCGCCCCGCGAGATCGCTTTCGTCGTCGATACTTCCGCGTCGATGGCCGGCGCGCCGCTCGAGCAGGCGCGCGCCGCCCTGCGCTTCGGGCTGGAGCGGCTGCGCGCCGGCGACCGCTTCAACCTGCTGGGCTTCGGCGATCGCCACCAGGCCCTGTTCGACGAACCCCGCGCCTACAACGCCAGCACCGCCCGCCAGGCGCGCGCCTGGATCGCACGGCTTGCCGCCGGCGGCGACAGCCGCAACCTCAGCGCGCTCGAACAGGCATTCGCGACGCCACTGCGCGATGGTGTCGACCATCTGGTCGTGTTCATCAGCGACGGCGATATCGACCAGGAGGACGAGTTGCTGCAGGTAATCGACGCCGGCACCGGCGCGCAGCGCCTGTTCACCGTCGGCGTGGGCACGGCATCGAACAGCTGGGTGATGGGCAAGGCGGCCGAGGCCGGCCGCGGCACCTTCGCCCGGATCGCCCGGACCGGCGAAGTCGAACGGCGCATGGCCGCGCTCTTCGCCAAGCTGGGCCGTCCGCTGGTGACCGGCATCGAGATCGCGTTCGATGGCGCCCAGCCGCTGGATCCCCTGCCCTCGACCCATGAGTTGCATGCCGGCGAACCCCTGATCGTGCGCGCGCGCTTCGCCCGGCGTCCGGCGGGCGCCACCGTCGCGGGCTGGCTCGGCGACACCCGCTGGGAAGGCCGGGCGAGCGCCCGCGTCACCGAAGGCACGGGCCTGCATGTGCTCTGGGCGCGCAATCGCATCGAATCACTCCAGGACCGGCTGCGCTTCGCGGGCGGCTCCGACACCGAGCAGGAACGGCTGCGCGACGAGATCCGGGCGCTGGGCATGGCGCATCATCTCGTCACGCCCTACACCAGCCTCGTCGCGATCGACCAGGCGCCGGTACGCGAGGCGATGTCCTCGCACCCGCGGGCCGCGCCGGAGCAGACGCGCCCCAGCGCCGGATGGGAGCACATCGCCGCGCTCGCGCCGGGCCAGATGGCGAAGGCTGCCGCAGCCGGCCGGGAGATCGCGATCGGCCTGGGGATCCTGCTGCTCGCGCTCGGGCTGCTCAGCATCGGCGCGATCCGCCCGACGCCAACGGCCCGGGGAAGCTAGCAGCGCAGAACCGTCTCCGCCATCACGCGGCGGCCCGGCGAGCCGCCCTCCGAGCGGGCCCCGCCTGTCCACGCTCCCGAAAACGGGCTTTCGGAACGCCTCGCGGCGATGCATGCCCGACCGGGTCCGAGTTCGCTTGCGCTAGATCAATGTCGCTCGCTGCACCGCAGCGTAGCCTGATCCCGCAGTCCCCACCGGCACCTCGGAGCGGCGCCGGCAGGTAATCCGATCAATGGAGCTGACGTGATGACGACAACGAGACAGCACACCACCCTCGGCGCGATCGCGCTGGCGGTATTCGCCATGTGCGCCACCTATTCCACGAGCCAGGCGCAGCAGGCGCCCGCCGACCCCGTGGCGCAGCAATACCAGCAGGCGGACGGTTCGCCGCTGGCCGGGGCCGAAATGGTCCAGAGCATCCATCCGAAAGCCCCGCCGATGACGACGGCGGAATTCGAGCAAGCCCGCCAGATGTATTTCGAGCGCTGCGCCGGCTGCCACGGCGTGCTGCGCAAGGGCGCCACCGGCAAGCCGCTGACACCGGACATCACCATCGAGCGCGGCACCCAGATCCTCAAGACCTTCATCCACTACGGCTCGCCCGCGGGCATGCCGAACTGGGGCACCTCCGGCGACATGAGCGAAGCCGAGGTCGACATCATGGCGCGCTACATCCAGCATGAGCCGCCGACCCCGCCGGAGTGGGGCCTGGCCGACATGAAGGAGACCTGGAAGGTCATCGTCCCGCCCGACCAGCGTCCGACCAAGAAGATGAACGACTGGGACATCGAGAACATCTTCTCGGTCACCCTGCGCGACAGCGGCGAGATCGCCCTGATCGACGGCGCCTCGAAGGAGATCATCAACATCATCACGACCGGCTATGCGGTGCACATCACGCGCACCTCGGCATCCGGTCGCTACCTGCTGGTGATCGGCCGCGATGCGCGCGTCAACCTGATCGACCTCTGGATGGAGAAGCCCGACAACGTCGCCGAGATCCGCGTCGGACTCGAGGCGCGTTCGGTCGAAACCTCGAAGGCAGCGGGCTATGCCGACAAGTACGCGATCGCCGGCAACTACTGGCCACCGCAGTACGTGATCATGGACGGCGACACCCTGGAGCCGCTGAAGATCCAGGCCACGCGCGGCATGACGGTCGACACCCAGGAGTACCATCCCGAGCCGCGGGTCGCCGCGATCGTGGCCAGCCACTCGAAGCCGGAGTTCATCATCAACGTGAAGGAGACCGGCAAGATCCTGCTGGTCGACTACACGGACCTGCAGGCCCTGAAGACCACCGAGATCGAAGCGGCGCGCTTCCTGCACGACGGCGGCTGGGACGCCAGCGGACGCTACTTTCTCGTGGCCGCCAACGAATCCGACAAGATCGCGGTGGTCGACAGCGAGGAAGGCAAGCTGCAGGCGCTGATCGATGTCGGCCGCATCCCGCACCCGGGTCGCGGCGCCAACTTCGTCCATCCGAAGTTCGGTCCCGTCTGGGCGACCGGCCACCTCGGCGATGAATCGATCGCGCTGATCGGCACCGACCCGGAGAAGCATTCCGACCAGGCCTGGACGGTGGTCCAGTCGCTGGAGGCGCAGGGCGGCGGCAACCTGTTCATCAAGACCCATCCGAAATCGCGCAACCTCTGGGTCGACACCCCGCTCAACCCGGATCCGGCGATCGCGCAATCGATCGCGGTGTTCGACATCGACAACCTCGACAAGCCCTACGAGGTGCTGCCGATCGGCGAATGGGCCGGCGTTGCCGACGGTGCCAAGCGGATCACCCAGCCCGAGTACAACAAGGCGGGCGACGAAGTCTGGTTCTCGGTCTGGAGCGCCAAGAACCAGGAGTCCGCGATCGTGGTGGTCGATGACAAGACCCGCAAGCTCAAGGCGGTGATCAAGGACAAGCGCCTGATCACCCCGACGGGCAAGTTCAACGTCTACAACACCCAGAACGACGTTTACTGAGCAGGACCTGCAGAAAAAGGGGTCAGACTCCATTTCGTCCCGAAATGGAGTCTGACCCCTTTTTCGATTTTCGCGCGGCACAATAGACAACGCACGAGAAAACCCCGGGGGACAGGCATGGAACAAACCGACACGATGCAGGGCACCGACTGGGCCGCGCTCACCGCCGAGCTCGAGCAACTGCTCAAGCTGCGCAGCATCCCGATCGGGATGAAGCTCTTCGAGACCGTCGAGGCCATGGAAGCGGTACCGAAGATCCGCCGGCCCGATGCGATCCATACCACCGACCAGATCGTGGCCCAGGCCGCCCGGCTCGGGCGCACCATCGGGATCACCGGCGACGACCTCGTGGGCGCGCAGTGCCGCGCCGTCATCGGACTCGGCACACAGGATGCCACCTGGCGCAGCGGCCAGTCGATGGTCGGAGTCTGGTACGCGACGCCGGCCGACGCCAGCGCCCACCAGGCGGCGATGCATGTCGTCCCGGAAGGTCGCTATGCCGGACTGGCCGTCTCGCCGCTGGCCTCGGGCCGGCTCGACCCGCCCGACATCGCGATGTTCTACGCCACGCCGGGCGCGATGATGTATTTCATCAACGGCCTGCAATGGTCCGGCTACAAGCGCTTCGACTGGAGTGTGGTGGGCGAATCGTCCTGCGCCGACTCATGGGGCCGCGCACTGTCGACCCGTACACCGAGCCTGTCGATCCCCTGCTTCGCCGAGCGCCGCTACGGCGGCGTGCTCGACGAGGAGATGCTGATGGCGCTGCCGCCGACGGACATCCCGAAGGCGATCGCCGGCATGCGGGCGCTGGCGAAGAACGGCTTGCGCTACCCGTTCCCGCAATACGGCATCGGCCAGGATGTGCGGGCGGGCATGGCGGTGAGCTATCCGGGGCGCGCGAAGCCCTGAGGCGGGCGGCGCCACGTGCCTGGGTTCCGGACGGCGCCGCGGCGGGTGGGCGGCGTCGCGTGCTCATCCGGGGCGGTCGGCTTCAGCCGGGAAAATGGGGTCAGACTCCATTTCCCAGGAAATGGAGTCTGACCCCATTTTCCCGCCCGCCACCGCTGAGCGAAGCGCCGCGAACGCAGCCGAAAATCAGTGGTCGTCGGAACCCACCGACGGAGGCGGCGACGTCACGAGCACCACCGCCGGATCGGGGCGCGTCGCGATGAACAGGGCCGAGCAGGCGAGGAAGGTCAGGACCATGGCGAGCACGAGCAGGCGCTCGTGCAGGACCAGGCTGCAGATCACGACACTGCAGGCCAGCCCGATATAGGCGGCGTGCTTGGCGCGCCGGGGGATCGCGCCCTGCTCTTCCCAGGTGCGCAGGGAATGGCCGTACACCGGGTGGGCGAGCAGGCGGGCGCGCCATGCCGGATTGCCCTTGCCGAAGGCCCATACGGCAACCAGCCAGAACGGCACGGTCGGCATCACCGGGACGATGATCCCGATCATGCCGAGCATGAAGAACAGCAGGCCGATGGCGCGCCAGAGGAGAATCAGCGCGGTTTGCGTCATGGCGTCAATCATAGCGCCAGCGGCCGTTGCTGGCAGCATTTTCCCTGCCGGCGTGCCCATTCAGCCGATCGACGCCATGTGGTTGTCATAGGCGAGCGCCACGCCGCCCCTGGCCGGCGCGATGCCGGCGACTCGCCAGCCCGCCTGCTCGCGGATGAAGTGGCGGATCTCGCCGGCGCCGCCGGCCGCACTGGCGGTCCCGCCATCGGACGAGATCGCGACGGCGCAGACATCGAGCATCGGCAGGCTGGCCTCGAGGCGGTTTTCCTGCCAGTCCCAGAATGCGAGCGCGTTGCCCCGTGGCGAGCTGGCGATCGCGTGGCGTCCCCGCGCAGCGGCGCGGATGCTGCCGACGTAGCCGCGCAACGCCACCCAGTCGCCGGGCTCGGCATGCGGGAACGCGAGCGCATCCTCGCCACGGTGGCGGGCGAGCAATGCGCCGCCCCGCCCCTCGTTCGCATCGCCTTCATGCTGGATCGCGAGCAGGACGGTGCCGTCGGCGGCGACGTCGAGATGCCGGATACCCTGCCGATGATCGGGCGGACGATAACTGCCGAGCAGGCGGCCGGAGTCGATCTCGATGTAGTTGAGCGCGGGGCGCATGAGATCGACATCGAGCTTCTCGCGGGGCCGGGAAGGATGAGTGCGGATGCCGCCGATGGCCACTGCCAGGGTGCGCCCGTCGGGCATCAGGCGCAGTTCATGCGGACCGACGCCATGGGCCGGTATTTCCCCGACGACGCGCCAGTCGTCGGTGGTGCGCACGACGATCACGCCCCGGCCCGCTTCGTAATCGTTCTCGGTCGTCAGCAGGTGCGCGCCGTCGCTGGTGAAGGCGCCGTGGCCATGGAAGTGCCGCCCCGGCGCGGCGGTGAACCGGCCGGCGAGCCGCTGTCCGGCAAGGTCGAGGATCCAGGCTTCGGTGCCGGGGCGACGGCCGAACACCGCGACCCTGGCCGGACGGCCCGCATCGAGCGCGAAACCGTGCGCGCGCGAACCGACCGGAAGGCGCGCGAGCTCCGCGTGGGCGGGGTCGTGCAGCAGCAGCACATGCGTGCCGTCGGCCTGGCGCGCCGCCATGACATAGCCGGTGCGTGATCCCGTGGACTCGCAGGCGGCGAGCCCGCAGGCCAGTGGCAGGCCGAGCGCGCAGGCAAGCAGCAGGCGTCGCCGTTCGTCGACGATGTTCCCATCGATCATGTCTCAGTCACCGTCTGCAAAGTTGAAGGTCAGGACGACCTCGAGCGCGGACATCATTTCCAGCTGGACCTGGATCTCCAGGTCGCGCACCCGGTTGCGCAGCTCCGCGAGCCGTGCGTGCTCGTCTTCATTGCCGGCGCCCTCGTAGATCGTCACGCCGTCATCGAGCAGGGCGCGCGCCTGCTCCAGCGAGGCGGCGAGCAGGGCTTCGAACTCGGTCGCGACGGATTCGGCTCCGCGCAGGGCGAGCAGGTCGTCCAGGCCATTGGCGTCGTCCGCGCCGCCGGAATACACCGCCGCCACCGACTCGAGCGAGGCGAGCACGCGCTGCAGCGAGATGCGGCTGCGCCAGGAATGCGCGAGCCGCGGCCGGGGCGGGAATATCTCGCCGGTGGTGCTGATCCCCAGCGGTGCGCCGATGGCGACATCCTTCAACTCGACGAGTTGCTGCATCAGGAGATTGCCGAGCTGGTTGATCACGTTGTGCGGCGGCACCGCGGCGCCGCCGGCCGACACGAATATCGAATTGGCCGTCGTGCCACCCTCCAGGCCGCCCCGCCAGAGCCTTTCCTGGGCGCTGCCGATCCCGGCAAGGTTTCCCGCAATACCGACGACGAGCGCGCAACGGCGATCGCCGGCGGCGTCCGCCGCGAAATCCGCCGGTCCGCGATCCTCGAAGAGGAGGGTCTCGAGCGCCGGCAAGCCCTGGAGATGTACCGGCTGGTCGGCGATCGCAACCGCGTCGACCGCCTGGCTCGAGGCAAGCAGCTGGCGCACTCGGGTCGCGACGAGGTCGAGCCGTGCCTGCGGCCAGGCATCGATGCGCAGCATCCGGTGCTGGTCGCTGCCCGGGCCGGTCTGCAGCCAGCGTATCGGCTGCCAGGCAAGGGCGGTATTGCGCCAGGCATCCTGGAGCGCCCCGAAACGCGTTTCGTCGCGAGCCGCGCAGAACGCGCCGGCGGCGGCCGCCAGCTCGTCGGCGCGGGCGGCGAAGGCGGCGACGCCGGGCACGATGTGGCCGACGAAAAGTCGGTCGATCATCCGCTGCTCGGCCGCGGCGATGGCTTCGGGCGACGGCCCCGGTGGTGCGGCGGGCTCGCGCTCGCAACCGGCGAGCAGGACGCCGGCGACGAGCCAGCTTGCCAGGCAGCGTAGGGAGAATGCTCGCATCATGGGTTCCTCGGACGATCGGGGAAGCGGCCTCGCATCAGAGTCCCCGAAGATGGTCGAGCAACACGCCGCGCGCCGGCTCGTCCAGGGCTCGGAAGCGTTCGCGGGCCGCAGCCGCCTCGCCACCGTGCCAGAGGATCGCATCGACCAGGGTATCGGCGCGACCATCGTGCAGGAAGCCGGCGCGACCGGTGCGTTCGCGCCGACCGAGATCGACGAGCGGCGCGGTCCGCCATTCGGCGCCGTCGGCATCGCCCTGGCCGAGCTTATCGGCAAGCCCGGGGCCCATGTCGTGCAGCAGCAGGTCGGAATACAGCGCGACCTGCCCGCCATCGATGGTGGGCAGGAGCGGGACATGGCAGGCTGCGCAGCCGATCGCCCGGAACAGGCCCACGCCCGCGGCCGAAGCCACAGCCGCGCCCGCGCCCGCGCCCGCGCCCGCGCCCGCGCCCGCATCGTCGGCCTCCCCTCGCACGGCGGGCAGGGGCAGCGACGCGACATGGGCGACCAGGGCATCGAATACCGCGTCGGGAATCTCGTGCGGGCCGTCCGGACCGGCCCCACTGGGCGCCGAGACGCATGCCGCCTGGGCCGGGGTGCAGGATTCCCGGGGAAAGAGCCGATTGGTGATGCCGAGATCGTCGCGCAGGGCGGCGCCGACCTGATGGGCGAGATCGGGATGCTCGGCCTTGTGGCCGAAGCGACCGATGCGTGGCGCGTCGACGGATCCGCCGGGCAGGCGATGGGCACGTCCGGAGATGCCATCGCCGTCCCGGTCGTCCGGATCCTCGAGCGCCAGCAGGGTGGCGTCGGCGATGCGCTCGATCCGCCCGATGCCGGCCAGCAGCGGGGCAAGCCGGGCCGATACCAGCAGCCCCGGGGTCGGCTCGCCATGGGCGAAGGCCTCGATCCGGGGGACGGGACGCAGCAATCGGCGCGGCGCCCCCCGTCCGTCGTCGAGCTCGTCGGCGACGTACTCGAGATGCCAGCGAGCCTCGCCGGGCACATCGGGCGCCCCCGTTCCGGGCAGGGCGCGACGCTGGAGCATGTCGCCGTAGACCGGATCGGGCACGAAGGATTCACCCGCGCGCCGTCCGATACGCAGGATCATCCCGGTCGGTGGCTCCGGACGCGCCCCGGCGATCGGCGGCAGCGCACGCCCGGCGTCGCGATGGCAGCTGGCGCAGGCATGCGCGTTGTAGAGCGGCCCGAGGCCATCGCGCAAGGTCGTCGATGCCGGCGCGGCGACCCAGGGGTCCTCGAAGAAGGAACGCCCGATGAAGCCCTCCAGCGGCGGCATGGCCGGGGCCGGACCCGCGAGGACCATCATGATCGCCGCGACGCCCATGCCCATGCCGCGCAGCACTGCGCACCGCCTGGCGTGCGCGCCGATCGGCTTCGTCGACGTGCTCACAGCGATTCGAGGAACTCGAGCAGTTCGGCGCGCTGCGCGCGGTCCGCATGCCGGAAGGCCTCGGCCGCGGGGGCGCCTTCGCCACCGGATCGGGCGTGCCAGAGGATCGCTTCCTCGATCGTGCGAGCGCGGCCGTCGTGCAGGAATCCCGCCCGCGGATTGACCACCTGCACCAGGCCGAGCCCCCAGAGCGGCGGAGTGCGCCATTCCGATGGCCCGGCCTCGCCCTCGGGCACGCCATCGGCAAGGCCGGTGCAGCGTTGCACCCAGTGGCAGTCGGCCCCCGCGTCGCAGGCCTCGCCGGCGATGGTTTCGCGGCTGACCTCGCAGTGCCCGCCCATGTCGTGCAGCAACAGGTCGGTGTAGGGGAAGATCCGCTGCCCGGAGAGCTCCACCAGCTCGGGGGCGGGCCGTTCCAGCCGGACCAGGTCGGTGATCGCGCCCAGCGCGCTGCCGGCCGCCGGCCCGGTGCGCTGCTCGGGCGTATGGCAGGCGGCGCAGCCGAAGCGGCCGAAATGATCGCGCCCGGCGCGGATCGCCGGCGACCAGTCGCCGGTCGCGGCCTCCCAGCCGCGACGCATCGGGACCGCGAGCGTACGGGTATAGAACTCGACCTGGGCGAGCTCGAGATCGGTCAGGTCGACCCCGGCCGGTTCATGCAGGGCCGACAGTTCACGGGCCGCGGCCGCGATGCAGGCGGCCTGCCGTTCGGTGCAGGGTTCGTCGGGAAACAGGCTGCTGGTCAGGCCCATGTCGTCGCGATAGGCGAGGGCCGACTGGGCGAGCACCGTGCCGACGCCGGCCTTGAGACCGAAGCGCCCGACCAGCCGCGCGCCGCTGACGGGATCGACCGCCCGGTTCACGCGCCCCGAGATGCCGTCGCCATCGGCATCGTCCGGATCGGCCGCGGCCAGCAGGTCGGCTTCGGGAATCGCTTCGAGCAGGCCGGCGCCGAACACCGCCGGCGCAACCCGCGGGGAAAAGCGGATGCCCTCGGCGAAGGGCCCGTACGAGGCCTCCGAGATACGGTACACCGGCTGCAGCAGTTCGTAGGCCGTGCCGTCGGGATAGTGCCCGGCGATCGGTTCGTAGACGATGTCGACGCGCGCTTCGCCAAGGGCCGGTCCGTCACCGATCGCGCCATCGTGGCGCGGCTCGCCGTCGACGCCGCGCGTCTGCAGCTGGCCGCCATAGACGGGATCGGGTCCGAAACCGCCATCGTCGTCGACCCGCGCCAGCCGCAGCAGCATCGCCACCAGCGGCTCCGCCGGCGCCAGCGGGCGGGTCGCATCGCGCGGCGGCTGGCCGCGACCGTCGCGGACATGGCAGCCCTGGCAGGTCTGGGCATTGGATATCGGCCCGGTGCCGCGCTCGGCGCCGCGCGGCGTACGGAACAGGTGATTGCCGTTCTCGAACAAGCTCTTGCCGATGAAGTCGAGATTCGCCGCTGGCCGCGCGAAGGCATCGAGATCGGCGACCGCCACCGAGGTCGCGCCGCCGCTGGCTCGTTCGGCCGGATCGGCCGGGGGCGCCGCCGATGCGGGGCCGGAGCGATCGCAGGCCGACACCAGGAGCCCCACCGCCAGGAGCCCCGCCGCCAGCACGGCCACGCCGGCGCGCACCCGAAACGGCGTCCTCATGCGATCACAGTTGCTGCTCCGTATCCTGTCGAAGGTCGCCCGCCTTCAGGCCGAGGGCCTCGATGGCCGCCTGCACCGAAGCGGTCTGGGCGACGAGCGCCGCGATCATCGCATTGATCACCGGGTCGTTGGGGCCGCCCACCTGGATCTGCATGTCGAAGGGCATGCCCCCTTCGGCCCGCTCGACGATCGCCTCGGCCGCGGCGACCGCCACATCGATGCGCCGGCCGAGTTCGTCGGCGATCGCGACGTGGCCGCGGGCGCGCAGCAGCCCATCGAGGCCGGTGCCTTCGATCAGCGAACCATCGATGCGGCGGTAGCTGCCATCGAAGCTGTTGCGGATGCCAAGCGCGTTCAGGTAGATGTCGCGATGCGTATTGTCGGAGAAGCAGGAATGCTCGTCCTCCTGCGAATCCAGGATGAGCGGGATCTGGATGCGCTCGCCGGCGAGTTCGCCGTAGCCGAGCCGCCCCATGGATTCGAGCATCTTCGCGACCGCGACATCGCCCGAGGCGACATAGTGGCGATGGTAGTCCCCGTCCTCGGGATCCCAGCGCGCGACGATCCCGGCGAGATCGTCGACGAGCAGCTCGGTCGCCGCCCTGAGATAGTCGCCCCGGCGCTGGCAGATGATGTCGGGCTGGGGTGAACCAACGCCGCTGGTGCAGCCGCCGGCGGTATCGTAGTCGCTGCGCGGACGCTGCCCGGGCGTCGCATCGCGACGCGCGATGCCGTCCCAGCCGGTTTCGGCCTCGCCCTCGTTGAGATCCTGGCCCCAGAGCAGGAACTCGATGGCGTGATAGCCGGTCGCAACGTTGCGCTCGTCACCCCCGTCCTGGTCGAGGGCGGCGATGGCGGCCTTGTCGATGCGCGGCACACGCTCGCGGTCGGCGATGATGCTGGGCGACACCGAAGGCGTGCCGGCCTCCGGCCCCGCGTCGCCATCGACCCGCTCGGCAACGTAGTCGATCAGCGCCTCGCCGAGCGGCCAGGCATTGATCCGGCCCTCGGGCCCGTCCTCGTCGACGCCGTTGGTGGAATCGATCGGCGACAGCCGGAAGCGGTAGACCTCGCTCTGGCCGTAGGGCTCGCGCGCATCGAGCCAGGCCTGGCGGGCGGCGGTGTAGTTGGCTTCGCTCGGGTCGGCGAGGAAATCCTCGACGACGGTGCGCAGGCGGCGCGCGGTCTCCAGGGAATCCTCGTAGACCGCGTGGGCAATGCGGGCATCGGTGGTCGCGACCTCGGCGGCACCCGGTCCTTTTTCGGTACATCCGGCGATCAATACCCCGGCGAACGCAAGGGCGAAAACGGCGAGCCGGCAGGACGACCGGCCAGGGCGGCTGCTGTGCATCTGGAAACTCCCCCGATGAGGAAATCGTACCGGCTCCCGGGGTGCGCCGGAGGGTATCGTCGACGGACGGTCGACGAGCGACAGCACGATCCGGGTGCACGGCGCCCGCCGTGCATCAGGCGTTGAGGATCAGCTTGCCGTTCTGGGTGATCCGCAGGCGGTACTCGCGGCCCCGATGCTGGATCAGGATCTCATCGTCGCCGGCGAACAGGTCGGCGCTCTCGAGCCGACGGGGCGACCGGGCAGTCGCCGCAAGCCGGCCCGCAGAGGCCGGCGGGCCGCCCGGTTCCGGCCGACGAGGGGGTTCGACCGGGGGATCCTTGGCGTGATTCATGTAGTTGCAAATGCGAATGGTTTGTGTTCATATTATCTTCAGCTTGCCGGCGTCACAAGCGGCAAGGAGTCGGATGGAGCCGTAACGACGATGATTGTCTGTGTCTGCAACGCGATCAGCGACCAGGAGATCCGCGCGAGCACCGAGCTCGGCATCTCCAGCTTCGATGATCTCCAGAACGAGCTCGGGGTCGGCACCTGCTGCGGGCTGTGCCAGGAATGCGCCCGCGAAGTCCTCGAGGATCAGCTGCAGGTGCCCGTCCGCGCCTGAAAACAAGCGGCGCGCCCTCCGCGCCCGGCGATGAACGATTTCCATTCCGGTAAGCGCCCCCGCGTTTCGGTATGGTTGCTCCTTTGAACCGTATCGGGAGCCAGCGATGGGCAAGAAGAATGCATCGGCGCTCGCCGGTGACAAGAAGGTCATCGAGGCGCTCAACAAGCAGCTCACCAACGAGCTGACCGCGATCAACCAGTACTTCCTGCATGCGCGGATGTACGAGAACCGCGGACTGGAACGCCTCAACGAAAAGGAATACGCCGAATCGATCGGCGAAATGAAGCATGCCGACCGCCTGGTCAAACGCGTGCTGATGCTGGACGGGCTGCCCAACCTGCAGGCGCTGCACAAGCTGCGCATCGGCGAGAACACCCCCGAGATGCTGGCCTGCGACCTTGCACTGGAAGTGGGCGCCCGCGACCATGTACGCGACGCGATCCTGATCTGCGAGCAGGCCCGTGATTTCGTCTCGCGCGAGCTGTTCGTCGACATTCTGGACGACACCGAAGAGCATATCGACTGGCTCGAGACGCAGCTCGACCTCATCCAGGCCATCGGCCTGCCCAACTACGAGCAGTCGATGATGGGCGACGGGGAGCCCGGCTGACCCATGCACTACGATCCGCGCAGCGAACCCCACGGCCTGGCCTTCGACCCCTTCAAGGCGCTGGTGGCGCCCCGACCGATCGGCTGGATCGGCACGATCGGGCCGGACGGCGTACCCAACCTCGCCCCGTACAGCTTCTTCAATGCGGTCAGCGACAAGCCGCCCTTCGTGCTGTTCTCGTCGGTGGGCCGCAAGGACAGCCAGGCGAACATCGAGGCCAATGGGGAATTCACCTGCTCGTTCGCCAGCTGGGAGTTGCGCGAGCAGATGAACATGAGCTCCGCGCCGGTGGCAACCGGGATCGACGAGTTCGATCTCGCGAAGCTGCCGATCGCGGCCTCGACGCACATCGCGCCGCCGCGCGTGGCGGGCAGCCCGGCCGCACTCGAATGCCGGCTCTGGAAGACGATCGAGCTGCCCGGCAATCCGCGGCGCCCGGACCAGCCGGGCAACACGGTGATCATCGGCGAGGTCGTCGCGATCTACATCGACGATGCCTACATCCGCGATGGCCGCTTCGATACCGCCGGCGCCCGCCCGATCGCCCGCATGGGCTACATGGACTACGCCGTCGTCACGCCCGAGACGTGCTTCGAGCTCAATCGCCCGACCGTCTCGCCCGACGGCCGCAGCGCCGCCGTCGAGGCCGGCCCCTGGGACGGCGTCTACCGCTAGCGCAGAAAGGCGAAAATGGGGTCACGAAAATGGGGTCAGACTCCATTAATAAATGGAGTCTGACCCCATTTTCGTGTGACCCCATTTCGGACCCCTATTTCCGATGACACAGGAAAAGACATGAACGGCACCAGCCACGACACCCAGAGCATGGCCCTGTTCTGCGACTTCGAGAACGTTGCGCTCGGCGTCGAGGAGGCGCGCTACGACAAGTTCGACATCGGGCTGATTCTCGAGAAGCTGTTGCTCAAGGGCAGCATCGTGGTCAAGAAGGCGTACTGCGACTGGGAGCGCTACAAGGGCTTCAAGGCTGCCATGCACCAGGCTTCGTTCGAGCTGATCGAGATCCCCCATGTGCGCCAGTCGGGCAAGAACTCGGCCGACATCCGGCTGGTGGTCGATGCCCTGGATCTCTGCTACACGAAGTCCCATGTCGACACCTTCGTGATCATCAGCGGTGACTCCGACTTCTCGCCCCTGGTGAGCAAGCTGCGCGAGAACAACAAGACGGTGATCGGCGTCGGGGTCAAGAACTCCACCTCGGACCTGCTGATCGCCAACTGCGACGAGTTCATCTACTACGACGACCTGGTTCGCGCCCAGGCCCGCCCCAAGGCGCGTACCGGCAAGGCGAGCGGAAAGGCCACCGACAAGGCCGCCGCGAAGCCCCGGAAGAAGACGAGCGAGAAGTCGGCGGCCGGCGCGGCACGCAAGGATCGTCCGTCGAAGCCGGCCGAGGAAGACAGCCGGGCGGGCGCCGCGACCGAGGAAGCCGTGGCGGCCGAAAGCGGCGACGAAACCAGGCTCCAGCAGGCGATGGACCTGGTGATCGACACCTACGAGGCCCTGCTCACCGAGCGCGGTTCGGAGGAGAAGATCTGGGGCTCGATGATCAAGCAGGCGCTCAAGCGCCGCAAGCCGGGCTTCTCCGAGAGCTACTACGGCTTTCGCTCCTTCAACGGCCTGCTCGAGGAAGCGCAGGCCCGCCAGCTCATCGAACTCGAGCTCGACGAGAAGTCGGGCGGCTACAAGGTGCGCGCCGCCTGAAGCGAGAGAAATGGGGTCA
>Ga0172382_10006925_pt1 | contig 16272 bp, 8 predicted proteins | sample Leawel138RmetaG_FD_122245 | JGI IMG/M metagenome (GOLD analysis project Ga0172382, IMG submission 122245) | Leachate microbial communities from a municipal landfill in Southern Ontario, Canada - Leachate well 138R metaG | ecosystem: Engineered > Solid waste > Landfill > Unclassified | place...
AACACCGCCTCTTTGGTTCTCTCCGGATAGTTTCCCTGAAAACCGTCCGTGCCGATTATCTTTCCCTTCAATTCCGTTTCTCCGGAAAAGAAATATATTTCAGCCATGTTGTTATAGCCGCTGTCTGCCGACAGATAACGCAGGTAGTGGAAATTACCGGGCGGCACCGCAATATCGTAATACTCCATGTCCACCGATTCGGGCACCGTATGTAACGTTATGGCATCACTAAAATCCGGCTTGTTAGCACCCTGGAAACGTCCTCCGACAGAACGTATCCGGAACTTTTTCCAATAGTCGAAAATTTTGTATTTGCGTTTAAGAATTACATTCTGCCTTTTTTCTTTGTCGGGTTTCACCTGTACGATCCTGCCGTCGTCGTAATAGAGGACGGGGTCGGCGAACGTTGCGTATCTCTCGTCGTAGTAGGCATAAGGCATATATGCAATCCCCGGTTCCATATATCGGAATCTCACAGAATCACGCTCTACCTTGCTCCAGGCCATCGGTATCCACCGGGTGTTATTGAAAACGCTCAAATACATTATTTTTCCTTCATACGAATCTTGTCCCGCATACAAGGCGATTTCTCTGTCGGGGAAATAGTATTGCGACACATCCCGAAGCAATTTACGGTTCAGTACTCCGGGTATATGATCCCTGTTATTCTGGAAGGGGAGGGACTCCTGTTGAGATGCGAAACATAGTCGGTAAACCCGGCCTAGCTTGCGTCCGCGGTCTCTCGGTTTACCCGGCTTCTGTTCGTAGAAATCAAAACTGAAGTAATTGCCATCGGTACCGCGGACATAGTTCCAGAAATGCCCTGTGAAAGAGTTGTCGGGATTCTGCACGATGATGTCCATACCCACCGGTAAACCCACCGAGCGCATCACGTACATCAAGAATTCAGCCTGATCCTTGCAACTCCCATACCTTGCCCGGAGCATGGTAGAAGCTCCCAATCCCGGTACCGACAAGCCTGATTGGTAAATCCATTTTTCGGGATTTACCGTCACATACTCGCATAGCAGGCTACACGCTTTGACAGGATCATCACCATGGTAAAGGCTATCCAGTATGGGCTGGAATATACTATGATATGTTTCTTTCCAGTCTTCCAAAGGTTCGGTACCCACCCGATAAGGGAGTACCTCCTCGCAGAAATCCTCAAACGATATATGTTTACCCCATGGTGCCTCCTTCCATATGCGGAATGAAGACTCAATATTACAGATCAGATACCCGGCGGTAATTGTTTTGATATCGAACGTTTTCTCATACTGGGTCTGTTTCAAGGAACCGTATTCTTTTTCAAACGTATTAAGCGTACCCCAGATAAGCTTGTCCTGTGAGACCAGGTAGTGCCGGAATGTGTCAAGCAAAACGCTGTTATTGGTATGGTGATTTGGCATGTTCATGATCAAGAACTCCGCTGCGCGCCGTTTCTGACTGTTATCGGGTCCCTTGTAGTTGTCAAGCACTTTTTCCAGTTCTTCACGGTTGTCACCTGCAAGTTCAAGTGCCGATTCCAATTCGGGAGAATATTTGGAACAGGCAATCGCAAAAAATATAAAAAGAGCACATAAGAATCTCATAGTTTTTTTATTGAAATTTTGATATCAAGATGAATATTAAAAATAATAGTTAGTCCCTATATATCAAAGAGGGCTATTTCTTTTTATCAGCAACAGAGGCAGAAGTATCCAAATCCCGATAACCGACATTATCAGGCCTCCTATTGTGCCGGCGGCTAACGGGAACCAAAATCCTTCTTTTTGCGTTCCTACCATAAAAGGAATAAACCCGAGAATAGTGGAGATGACTGTCAGGAAGATGGGGATAATTTTGTTGTTCCAGGCTTTCAGGTAAATCCTGACCGGAGGTAGGAGCGGTTTTTGTTTCCGTATCCGGTTGTAATCGTCCAGGATATAGATGCTGGCGTTCACGGTAAGCGCCGACAGCAGGATGAAGGAGGCGAATCCCCCTTGGTCGAAATTCAATTTGAACCAATAGAATGTCAAGAAGATACCGATAAAGGATACTGGAATGATGAATATGATGGCAAACGGTTGTTTCAGCGAATTGAACAAAATGGATGTGGTCATGAAAATAATCGCCGCCAATAACCCTATCAGGTAATACTGCTTATTGTCCTGTTTTCCCCAGCCCCAGTAAGAGCTTTCCCGGCCTGCACTATACCCCATGGGAAGTTGTTCGTTGAATTCCTTCAGTTCCCTGTCGAGTATCCTGTCCCCCTGCATGGGAGAACCGATGTAATCGTATTGCAATACCATCCGGTACTGTTGATTTTCCTTGCCCACTTCCCGTGGCGCTTGCCCTTTCTCTATGGCGGCAACTTCCCCCAGTTTATAGAACTTATTGCCGACATGGCGGCCAATATGCTCCATCGCCCATATGTCGTATTCTTTGGACTGTTTGCTACCCAGCACGATATGCTGGTTTTCTCCTTCCGCGACCACCGATCCAACCCACATGTCGCGGGTAAAAACCGGTTGCAGCGACCTGTACACATCACCGGGCAGAAGCCCGCGGGTAGCGAGCCATTCCCTGTCCAGTGCGAAAGAAAACTCTTGGTAATCGTCCTTATACCTTGCATAATTGGAATTCACAAGAATTTCTTTTATACGGGAATAGCTGAGCAGGCGATTTTTCAGCGTGTCTGTCCATGCCGAGAGTTCATCATAGTTATAGCCATATAGTTTTACACGGTATGAACCCGGTGTCTCCCTCACATCGTTACTGAATCCCTGATCCTCCAGTCCGCTTACACTCCAGCTCCCACCACCCAATTCCAGCGCCCTGCTCACCACTTTGTTTTTCAATTCGTAGGGGAAAGCTCCCTGTTCTTCCTCCTTCCGGAAGAAAACGCTGATGGATGCCTGTCGGGCGCTCGAAATACTTGTCTGGAACTGCCTGATCTCGGGAAAGGTACTTAGGAAGCGTTCCATTTGTACTATCAGGTTGTTCATCTGTGGTAAAGTCGTCCCGTTGGGCATTGATGCGTAGATGTTCAGTATGGTTTCCTCTTTCCGGGTAAAATAACTCCCCCGGTACACTTTCTCGGCAAATAGCCGCCATGTGCCTCCCAATATCTTATTCATCAATGGCTTTACCTTCTCCTTGTAGGTGACATTCTCGGCTATTTTATTGTATCCCGATGCAAACGGGTTTTCCTGGTTGATTTTTTCCGGCAACAGGAACACCGGTAACCCGAAGAGTAAAACCACTGCCACGAAAGAAATCCATTTCCGGCGGTTCATCAGGCAGATCATCCTTTCATATAGGCGTGTAAAACGGATACTCAGCCGGACAGGAGAAAAAAAGAGAAACCGTCGGGGGCGACCTCTTTTCACCAGTCGGACACGTTCAAACATGGCCGGTACAAACCATAGTGCCACGAAGAAAGAGACCATCAGGTTAATAATCAGGATGACTGCAAAATCCTGCAGGTTGAGGCGTAATTTCTCGTCCAGCAGGAAGATCATGGAGAGGGCACCTATGGAAGTCACCGTTGCCGTCAGTATGGGCATAATGGCTTTCCGGTTACCCTTGTGTACCATGTGGTCGGTCATGATGATGGCATTGTCGATGATCAGGCTCAGCGAGATGGTGATACCGGCCAAGGAATAGAGCTGTATTTCGATCTTGAGGAAGTAGTAGAATATGGAGGCGACCGCCAGGTCTATAAAGAGACTAACGCCAATCAGCAGCAGATAGCGTATGTTACGGGTCATTAGCAGTACGAAGAGTAACAGGATCAGCATGGTCATCCCGCCGCGGACATAGACTTTCCGAAGCTCGGCCTTTATATAATCGGTGGCGTCATAACTGGCATGGATTTCATAACCGGGCGGCAGGCCTGCCTCGATCTCCGCCATTTTCTTCTTCACCAGTCCGCTCAGGTGTAACTGGTTGGCCGACTCGTCGGCAGTAAGGGAGAGGTAGATGGAATTCAACCCGTTGATACGGTAATAGCCCGAAGGCGCACTCTCGGTATGGATAACTTTCACTAATTGATCCAAGCGGATAAGCGCCCCATCCTGGTTGGCGACAAAAACAGACGAGGGATCAAAACCGTTCTTTTCCACCTCCGAAAGCATCGTGATACGTGTCCACGAGGAAATTCCGCTGCGGGACCCGGTTTCCGCCATACCCAGGAACTGGACGGCATAATATTGCGATATGGCTTGCCGTATATCATTCACCGTTACCCCGACGGTTTCCAGTTGAAGGGCATCATATTCGAGTTGCCATTCCATCGGGGTCGCGCCGCTTACACTAACACTGTATATTCCCCCGATACCACCGAGTGCTGTTTTAATGACATTTTCTGCATACCGCTGGATAACGATGGGGCTGGCAGCCGAGTTGATGGTGTAGGTCATGAAGGGGCGGGTCGCTTGCGCATCGGAATGGCTGACCGAGATGGAGGGATAAGTTACCCCCCGGGGCAGTTCCGGCCACACCTGACGGATAATGGTGGATACCTCGAACCGGGCTACATCGATGGAGGTATGCTTGTCGAATTGGATGGTTATACTACCCCGTCCGTTTCCGGAAGTAGAATGAATACCGCGGATACCTTTCACACGTGCCAGCATCGATTCTATTTTGGAGGTAGCTTCCGCCTCCACTATACGGGGAGCGTTTCCCGGCATGCTGAAACTCACCGAGATGGCCGGCAGGGTACGGGAAGGCGCCAGCTTTACCGGCAATAGGGGAACCAATGCCACCCCTACGATGGAGAGGCATACAAACAGGAGTATAACCGTGAATGATGATATGTCTCTTTTTTCAGCCAAAGCAGTCTTGATTTATCCGTTCATTGTGGTTCGCCTGCCATGCTCCAGTCGAATGCATCGGCAAGGGGGATACGTCTCTCGAAATCGTACAGCGTTATCCTGCGTATCTTGAAATAGTTCTGCCAGTAGTTCCTCAATGCTGAGATATAGTTGCGCTGGGCCGACTGGCGGCGGTTAGAGGAAAGGGTGAGGCTGTTGATGTCGGCCTTACCGATGATGAAACGCTCGCGTGTCTGTTCATAAGCCAATTTGGCCAGTTCCACGGCCTCCTGCGCGCTACGGATAAGTTGCTGCTGCACGGTAAAATGGCCCACCGTCATGATGACATCCTCTTCAAGTTGAATGGCCCTTTCTCGAGCGGTCAACTTGGTAATATTGAGGTTACTTTTAGCCATATTGTATCTTCCGCGGCGTACTCCCCAGTCGACCAACGGAACGGACAACTTCAGCGAAACGATATCCTGTTGCAACGGGTTCCGGTAGGCCTCCCTGAACGATTCCGCCACCTGGTTGAAGCCGATGCTGGCGGATACCCCGGCATTGAACCGCGACTCGATTCCGGTACGCTCCAGCGACTGTTCCGATTGCAATACCTGCTGTTCCGAATCCAGGTATCCCGGATTGTTTTCCTTGGCAAATAGTAATGCTTCATCTACCGCCACAAGCACATCTTCAGGATAATCGGGCAGTTTCAATGTTATTGTCCTGTTCTTGTCGATGTTCAGATAAGCAGCCAGGGCGAACATGCTCCTTTTCAGGTTGATTTCCGCGTTTTGCAAGCTGTTCTGCGCGTTTACCCGGTCCAACTTGAGTGTCAGTAAGTCGGCTTGCCCGATGGAGGCGATCTTATGCTTTTCCACTCCAATAATATAGAGTGTATCGGAATTGGCAAGGTTTTCCAGTGCCAGGTCGTATTCCGCCTGTGCCATGGCCAGTTCGAAAAAATATCCGATAGCCGTTTCAGCCGTCTGTTCCAGTTGATAGAGCAGCTCTTTTCGTGCTTTCTCGTATTTTACGGGAGCAATTTTTTTCTCCCATTTGAAGGCATTATACCCGAACAGCTCCTGCCGGTACCCGACACGCACCGGGACACTGGTAAACTGGCTGTAGGAACGATCCCCGAAGTTACGGATGTATCCCAGTTCGGAGTCGATAAAAAACGTCCCGCCCGTCAGGTCGAAATTCTGCTGCACCGCCAAGTTCCCATAACTGTAAAGGGATTGCTGGCGGCGATACATGTCGATATTCTGTTGGGAATCGTACCGGCGCGTGTAATCCCGGTTATACGACAAAGGGGTCATATGGAGCGTCAAGGAAGGCAACCGCCGCGCCTTGAACGACCGGTACTCCCAATAACCGGCCATGTAACTGTTTTTCGCCCGGAATGCCGACAAAGAGCTGTCGTTCGCCAGTTTCACCGCCGTCTCCAAGTCCAGTTCAATCACCTTTTTCTGCGCATGACCCCGGTACGGCAGGAAAACCGCCGTACATATTAAATATATCACTATCAATTGTTTCATATTTTTAATCATCAAATCTTCACATCCTTTTTCCTATAAATAGCCCAATAAAGCAGTGGGATAAAGAAAACACTCACGAATGTGCCGATGACCATGGTGCTGATCATGGTAATGGCAAGCGGTTTCTGCAATTCCGACCCCATGTCGAACGTAAAGAGAATGGGGATCATAGAAAAGACGGAGGTGAGCGCGGTCATGATAATGGCCCTCAACCTCCTCACGCCTGCTGTGTGGATTGCCTCCATCAGAGGCATTCCCTTTTTACGCAATTCATTGATCAGGTCTATTTTCAGGATGGAGTCGGTGAGGATTACCCCGACACAGACCACGATACCGATAGCGCTCATCAGGTTCAGGGTGTTGCCTGTCAGCCATAGTACGATCAGGGCAAAGGCAATGTCGATCGGAATTTCCGTCAACACGATAATGGGCTGAAGGAAATTCTCGAACTGGGATGCCAGGATAAAGTACATGAGTAATACCGATACCAGCAGGATGACCGCCAGTTCACGCAACATCCTTGCATTGGAGAAGAAATTACCGGAAAAGTCCACATCCCATGTGCCGGACCGGCGGACAATGTCCGAACTTTCCTTCATGAACTCCCCGGGATTATCCACCCGGTAATAATGTAACGGGATATACTCGCCATTCTTTCCGGCAATGATGGTTTTGATGTCTTCACCCATTCTTATCCCCACCAACGACGAGACGGGCATGCTGACCGGCTGCGTGCTGTTTGCCGGTCTCCCTTTTACCAGTGTTTGCTGCAGCACTTCGGTGATAGTCTGCTGTTTTCCCGAAATGGAGATAGGCAGGTATTGCTGGAAAGAGCGCAATATGGCGACTTGGTTGTCCCGGAAAGCGGTTTTCAGGACTTGGTGGATTTCCTGCCGTGTCACCCCGTAGAGCAACATCCTCTCCTTGTCGGGAATGATTTCATACTGCTGTTCGAACGGCACGCCCTCCGCCTGTTGCCCGGTTTCCTTGAGAAGCATCGCCTCCATTTCCCGTATCTCCCCCGGGTCGGGCAATGCCTCCCTGTTTTTCGCGTAAAGCTGCAGGATGATATCCGCCTCCCCGGTATCGAAAATTTTCTCGAACACGTTTTCAGGAGGAGAGAAGGAGATAACGCCACGGGGGTGGTAACGCGCCATCCACTCCCGCACCTCTTTTTCCAGCAGAGCGATATGCTGTGGCTTCGCTGTCTTGAAGTAAAGCCGGGTTTCCGTGCCGGTCAGCTCGTTATCCTTGTCCAGCAAGTACTGGCGTTGCCCCACATAGCACGCGTTCTCCACGGTGTACTCCTCCACCTGTTTCAACAGTTCCGCGGTCCGCCGACCGTTTTCATCCACGTGGATATTCTCGTTCCACTCCACCAGGGCGACTGTTTCCACGTAGTCCAGCTTGGGCATCGATGTCTTGGGCATTGCCTCGAAAAGATAGACGCACAGGGGAAAGGAAATGACCAGCAGTGCCAGGAAGAAAACCTTGTGTCTGAAAACGTAGGCGATACCCCGGTCGTAGAAGGGGAATACCACTCCGTCAATCTTTCGCTGCATCCGGGCGAAGAAACCGGAAAAATCCCTTTTTGTGATTTGTGTCCCGTATGCCAGTTTGTAGAGTACCGGCAGCATGATAATTCCGGTGAGGTACGACACCAGCATCCCGATGGTAACCGCAAAAGCCTCTGAAAAAAAGATGGCACCCGCGATGCCGCTCATGAAAACCAGCGGCACGAACACGGCTATCGTGGTAAGGGTGGAACTGAGGATGGGCATGACCACCTCTTTGGTTCCCTTCTCGCAGGCGTCGTCGAGCGCATACCCCTCCCGGCGGTATTGCGTGATGATGTCGGTGACCACGATGGAGCTGTCTATCATGTTTCCCAAAGCGAGAATCAGGCCTGCCAGGGTTATGATGTTGATTGACTCCTTGAAGAGGAAAAAGAAGATGAAGGAGGTAATCAGGGCTGTAGTCATGCTGATGCCGATAATCATCGGCGACTTGGCATCCCCCAGGAACAGCAACGCTACGATAAAGACAAGGATAAAACCCATGACCAGGTTCTCCTGCAGGTTGGAGATGGTGTAATCAAGCAGTTCCGTCTGGTTGCGGTTCACGGTAAACTGCACATCGGGATAACTTCGTCCGAAACTCCGGAGTGTTTTATTGAGCGACAGGCGCAGGTTCTTCATCGTCTCGTCGGCCTGCTTGATGATGCCGATGGTTACTGCCCGTTTGCCGTTCACCAGCGACATGCCCGATTCGGGTTGACGCACCACCTCTATCCTGGCGAGGTCCCTGAGTTGGAAGATGCGCCCTCCCTTCTCGATAAAGATGTCCCGCACATCTTCCGGCGTGCGAAGCAGGGAAGAGAACCTGATGTTGTATTCATAGTAGCCGTCCCGTACCACCATGCTTCCCGGTTCTATATTGTTGGCGGCAAGTATGTTTTCAATATCGCCCAGTGTGATGGAGGCCGATTCCAGTATTGGGAGGTCGGGCACTATCCGCAGGTGTTTGTACATCAAGCCTGTTATGTCGGCCATCGCCACCTCCGGCAATTGTTCAATACGCCGTTTGATGACATTGTCGGCAAATTCCGACAGGTCGAGGAATTTTTGCTCGTCGGTTGTGCCATAGGGAATATCTTCCTTCAGGCTGATATTCACGTAAAAGACGGGAAGGTCGGTAGCGCTGGCCTTGATAACCCTGGGGCGGCGGAAATCCCTCGGCAGGCTGTTCATGGCCGCGTCTATCTTCTCGTTCACCTCGATGAAAGCCAGGTCGGTATTGGTGCCGTGGTCGAATTTCAGGCGGATGATGGCTGATCCGTCGCGTGTCTCGCTCCGTATATCGCGAAGTTTGCCCACCTGCATCAGTTGCCGGCGGACCGGTTTTGTCACCATATTCTCCAGTTCGCGTGCCGATGTGTTGTCACCCGATATTTGGACGGTGATCTCAGGGATGGCGATATCGGGCAGTAACGATACGGGCAGCGTGTTGTAGGTGATGATGCCCAGGATGACGCATGCCAGGAACGACATCAAGACCGATATGGGGCGCTGCAGGATGGCTTTTAGCATGGCTTAGTGTAAATATTGTTGTTCCTGTTCTTCCTTCTGTTCCGGATCGTCCGCAGTTCCTACCACGGTGACCGGTGATTCGTGCGCCAGGTTGATATTGCCGCTGGTGATGACCATGTCTCCCTCTTTTAAGGTTTCACCGGTAATGGTGCAGGACGCGGAATTTTCCAGGCCTGTCTGCACGTAGTGCCACAAAGCCTTTCCGTCCGCCAGGGTGAAGACCACCTGTTTCCCCGAGCGGAGCACTACCGCGCTCTTGGGAATCACCCACTGTTTACCTGTCGCGCGGAATATGCTCACCCGCGCATTCATGCCTTCCACCAATCGTGGGTGGTATGCCACCGACGCCCTTACCTGTACCATTCCGTTCTTGTCCACCCATGGGTTGATTTCCAAGACCTTTCCCTCTACGGTGACGCCCGGGAGGGCGAAAGGGGAGATGGTCACCCTGTCGCCGTTTTGTATCAGGCCCAGTTCGTTTTCCAGTACGGTAAAGGATATCTCAAGGCTGCGCATGTCCACGATGTGGCAGAATACCTCGGAGGAAGAGGAAAGAGTATGAGGTTTGGCGAACAGGTTGGCAATCACCCCGTCGATGGGGGCAGCAAGGGTGGCCCGTTGCAGCTCATAGGTTGCCATGTCTCGGTTCGTTTGTGCCGTGTTGAAGCCGCTTTTTATCTGTGCCAGCCGCATCACCTCTTCCGGCACGGCATCCATGTTGTCGAGTTTGAATCCTTGGCCGATCAAAACATCCTGGAATTCCAACTTGCTACGCTCCAATGCGTCCTTTGCCTGAGACAACCTGTTTTGTAGCCGGAAGGTGTCCAGCACGGCGAGGAGGTCGCCTTGTGCTACCCGGTCACCATTTTTGACAAATACTTTGGCGATCACCTCCGAAGTTTGAAATCTGACCTCGGCCATCGTCCTTGCGGAAATCTTGCCGTTGCTCACCAATTCATGCTCAAAATCGGCATATAGCAGCGGCACGATGGTCACTTCGGTCTGTTTGTCAGAAGGGAGTTCCTTGATGGAGGCCTCTGTACTCTCTTTTTTCTCTTGATTGCATGAAGAGAGATGCAATAAGGCTACGAGAATAAATGGAATCCAGTCAAAACGGTTCATAATGTAGCTCCTTTTTTTATCCGTGCGGTTGACTTATTTTTCTTCATCTTTAAATTTGTTTTGTAAGTCTATTTCCTCGCTTTAGTCTTTCAGCTCATAATAGAATAACGGGGGATTCATCTCTTCAGAAAATTGTTTGAGATGGTTATGTTGTTTTTTGCTAAGCCCGTATTTTATATTTCCCGATTCATAGTTATTAATGAAAAGCGGCACACTGAGAACGGGGATAAATGCATATATCCCCTTTTCATCCGAACAGGCAAAGTGATGTTTGGACGCCTTGGCTGCTGTCTCGTAAAAATAATCGTCAAAGAAAACGTTATATAAATATGCCTCCCCTGAGTTCTTAGAGTACAACAACATGTCGGATCCAGATGTATAATCATCCATATATTCACAAAAAATATAGTTGTCAACTTCCAGAAATTTTCTAATTGTTTTTATTTTGTGGATACGGTTGATTTTCGTTGTCACAACAGGTCGGGAAAGATCCAACCCTTCAAGGTCCCCCTTCCGCAGCAACCGCTTGCTACTGATTCGAAAATAAGGCGATACACCGTTATTATTTAATGAGAAGACCATGCTGGAATAGATAGGTGCGAAACATGGCGCATAGCTGTTATTCGGGTAGAAAAAACTGCCGTCTTTAAAAGTGACACACTGAAATCCAAGGTTGTGCTCATGGGATGACAAATACTTCCCTGCAACTTCTCCCGATTTCTTATCCACTTTCAACAATAACGGCAAGTCCTTATCCAGTAGAATTCTCTCTGGTTGAAAATAGAGATATAAAAAATCACCCACGACCTGAATGTGCCCTACAAATCCTATATTTTTCAACTCGAACGAGGAAATATACTCTCCCGAAAGGGTATATGAATGTATTCTATGCCAATCAACGGTATAGATTGTCCCATCCTTGTCAATAGTAAAATCAGTGATACTTGAGAATTCCCCTGGTCCGGATCCCAAATTCCCGATTTTCCTCACAAACTTTCCCTCCTTGTCAAAACAATAAAGTCTCTCATATTTGTAGTCCAGGATAAAAATGTAGTCATCCGTCACCTGAATCTCATTGATAGACTGTATAAGACAATTTTCACTGGTTTCCAGAAAAATGGGCCTTACCGATTTGAAATAGGAAGAAGTGGTCGCAAAATCTTTCTTCTTCAATGCATCGATATCAACCTCATACTTCGGATTGTTTATATCCCGACTAGTCTCGTTGGAGTTACAAGAAAAGAAGGTTACTGAAAACAAAAAAGATATTATTATTTTTTTCATATTTATCATAAACCATTCAAGTTTATACACGCTACTGAAAAACTAAAGGTAGTCCCTATGTTATTAAGTATATGAATATTCAGGAAACCGCTATATAGCGACATTCCATGGAATAACCAGTATTAATTTCATGACAGTCCATAGGCAAAAGAATTATAATTTTCACAAAAAAACAGAGAATAAAACAGATATAATACTCTTTTTGCGAAAAATATCACATAATTAACGCAGGAATAATTTCAATTGTCAAGAATAGAGCCCCGGTATCCACACTTTTTTAGTCCGGGTTGATAACCGCAACATCCGGTCACCTATTTTATTCTTTTCAATACTCTATTCCATCTGGTCTCTTCCAAGAAAGGATCGACCGACTTCCATACTATCCATGCTTTCCCGACTATCAGGTCGTCGGGAAGCAATCCCCAATAACGGGAATCGTGTGAATTCTCCACCTTGTCGCCTCCCATAAAATAGTAATTATGGGAGAAGGCATAGTCTTGCAACGGGGTCCCGTTATCCCGTAACGTGTCGTTCTCCAATGGAAGGGGATAGCCTTTCTCCCATTCAATGATTTTTTTATAAAGCAATGCGTTTGTCCTGTGTAATGTGATGCGGTCTCCCTTGCGAGGTAGATAAAGAGGACCGAAATCCTTGATATTCCAGTTCAAAACAGTATCCCGGGGGAAAGTATTGTATACCCCTTGCGGGAAAGCCTCTTCTGATTTTTGGCTCATGACCAGTTCCCCCTTGTAGTTGCCCAACCGTTTCGATGTGTCGCCGTTCACGGCATAGATGCCGTTTACGATTCGGAGTGTATCGCCCGGGATAGCGATACAACGTTTGATATAATACTTCAACATGTGCATCTCCATCTTGTCGGGTTTGTTGGGGTAAGGAATATGGAATATGACCACATCGTCGTGCTTGACGGAAGTGTAACCCGGCACACGTTTAATCCTCACCTCTTTTTCTTCCATCGCACTGAAAAGGTCAAAAAGCCGGGCGCCGTAAGCCAGTTTGTTCACGAGCACATAATCGCCGGGTAATATGGCCGGCTCCATGGAGTCGGAAGGTATCCTGTAAGAACCGAAAACAAAAATGCGCAGGAGAATAAAACCACACAGGGCCATGGAAGAATAGTAAAATATGTCCAGCAGAACATGCCCTGTTTTGCATAATATCTTACTTGCTTTATTCATGGCTGATTCCTTTTTCTTTCAATATTTTCCTCACTTCAGCCCGCATTTCCATGATGGCCATGGAGTGGACTTTCGGTTCTTTTTGCAACACGGCATTTGCCGCGCGGACCATCTTATCCGGTTGGTAGTTGGCGGGATCGGCATAGAGTTTAGTAAGCAAAAAGTATGGATAGATACGTTCGGGCAGAAGCAATGTGGATTTTATATAACAGTTTTCAGCCTTGTCATATTCTCCCATTTCGTAATAATTACGGCCTCTCACATTGTAAAACATCGCATCACAGCTTATTTCCAATCCCCTGCCGAAGATGCTGTCGGCTTTCTCTTTCTCTCCGGATTCATTCAAGGCCCTTCCGTACTCGAACACGAATTTCCGTTTATGGTCGAGCAAAGGATAGAGTCCTGCATAGCCGTCTATAACTGCTGTATATGCTTTCCTTTTGTACATCGATCGTTGCTTCTTCCATTCCCTCTCTGCTTGGTAAAATTCTTTTTGCTTTATAATACCCGTAATGGAAATAGAACACAAAATCGCTATCAACAAAAATGAAGGAATTATTTTTTTCCAGCTATAGGGTTGCTTCTCGACAGTTTTATAACCTGGCTGTACAATACAAACGGTTCCCAACATTACCCATACGACAGGAAACTCCCACAACCGGTAAGGATAGGAGGCCAATGCAAATACAGACAAAGCCAGAAAACTGCCGGCCGCTCCAATCTGCCTGTTCTTAATTCCATTTTTTATAATCAGGCATGTAAGCGACAGAAACAGGATAATGCCTGTCAATCCCTGCTCCAGGAATATCTGCAGATATTCATTGAAAGCGTAATCCGGACATCCCGCCACCAGTTTTTCGGCTTGAGTGGCTTTATCGCTTTTAAAATACTCCATTTGCGCCTTCGCGTAAGCAGCAGGAAATCCTCCCGGACCGGTTCCTTTCAAGGGAGATTCTCTTATTGCCAAGGCGGTAATTTTCCACATGAACATCCGCCCGTCAGCCGAATCTTTTTTCAAATAGTATATCCCATAAACACCTCCGAACAGTAATATAGACACAACGGTTATAGTGATAATGGATTTCCTCTTATGACGTCGCCAAAAGATACGTAGCCTTGAAATAACAGGTGTATCTATTAATAGAACGGGCAAACACCCTGCCACGGCTGCAACCCATGCCGCACGGCTTAACGTGGCTGGAAACACCATCATACAAACCGCTCCCACAAAGAGAAAAAGGTAACCAATCCATTTCTTCGTGTGTTTGAATACAAACCAGTAATGTAATGCCAAGGAGAACAGCAAAGCTATAAATCCACCGTATGGGCCGGGATTCATAAATGACCCCGTTGTTTTAAAGAGCCTGTGTTTCGAGGGGAAAAAGTCATATAATTGCCCTAAACCCCATACAGCCTCCACCAGCCCGAATAGCAATATTCCAACGCAGGTGTAAAAAGGAAGGGAGGGGAAATAAGTATATAGGAATCTGAATAAGAACCACCCGCTACACAACTGCACAGAAAAAGCCAACCCGTCAGGAAGCATATCTTTCCGATAGTTGTATGTAATGAGTATTATCCCTGTGAAAAGGATAATAAGCAGATCAATAACTGCTGGCTTATTTATTTTACCTGATAGGTACATCGATGTTTACAATGTGGAAATTTAAACAATCGATTACTCGGGAAATTTTATTGAGAACGATATCAATACAGGATTTGAATCATCATACGTATTCTCAAAAAAAGTCTTTAAAATTCCATCAGGTAGTTGATCTCTAACCTGATCTATAAGCAACGGATGAGGTGAAATGTAAAACCTGTTACCATGTATCGATACTGGGTAGCTGAAAAAAATATCGACAAGATTCCTGTCCCCTTTTACTTTTTCCGGATCAATAAAAAGTGACTTATTTAACGATTTGGAATAATAAAGATAATATTTCTTGTCAAATCCAAAAGCAAAAAAGGCATAGTCTGTCAAATCGCTCACTGCTCCCCAACTTAACAAAAAACCTTTCGACTCTTTTTCTTTCATGCGTTTATCTCCCTTTCTCACAATATACTCAAAAGACTCCTTTTCCTTTTGGCTTAAAAACTTATGTTTGGAGGAATTATCCACTAAACCATAAAAAGGTATAACTTTTTTACCGGTTCCAATCTTATAGATGATGTTGCTTAATACTGGTTGGAGCAGGATTTCCCCATTTTCTAAGCAGTCCGTTTTATAATCCGAACCAATATCAATTCTTTCGGGAGTACCGACTTCAATAGCCGAAGAGATAAATTTGCCCTTCGAATCAAGAAAATGAATGTTGTAATTTTCCATTTCCGGATTCTCATATTCATGTCTGGGGCCGGAATAGATTTGTAAGAAGCCGTCTTCATAAGGCAGAATAATAATTGGATTAAAGTCGAGTTGGATTACATTTAGTTGATTTCCGTTTTCATCATAAACAAATATCCTGCGAGAAAAACCATCTGCAATAATAACTCTTTTATTAATCCTGTCAACCTCAAAACTTGTGATTGAAATATACTCTAACGGGCCATTTCCCTTGTCCATTATCTTGTTTATATATTTACCCCGAGAGTCGAAAATATACACTGTTGTACGATCCCAGGCATTAATATAATATCGATCCCCCATAATATGTATATTTTTGATTTCATACATTATGGATGCATCGGAAAGTTCTAGCCTCAGGGTATCGACGTCCACAATAAAATCTTCCAGTACAATTTCGATGGGATTATTAATCTCGATGAGGTGTTGCGCTTCAACAATCGGCTCAATCCGTTTCTCTCTACAAGCACTTAAAAATAATAAGGTCGTGATAATAGCTGCACCTAAATTTTTCATAATAATTATTTAAATTTATATAATTATGTTGTTTTGTATTTAAAATCGAGTAGATAGGGGGATTAATCGCTCGCCCTCCGTTTGGCAGCCTTACATATAGTTTTTGTAGATAATAAGCTGTCTTTGAGAATGGCTTCTTTCAGGATTTGCAGTCGCCTGCAACACCCTTGCCATTTGATAATGCTTCCTATCAACTCTGCGTATGCAGAGACTTGCCCCCTGCGAGGTTAGCACCATACCCAACATTCCAATCGAGTAGGAAGATAGGGATTAATTCCCTATCTGTCCTCTCCCACCACCCGTACGTACCGTTCGGTATACGGCGGTTCTTTAGTTTACAACCTTTAGGGAGCGGTAGTAATTGGTAAAGAA
>Ga0172382_10006926_pt1 | contig 16271 bp, 16 predicted proteins | sample Leawel138RmetaG_FD_122245 | JGI IMG/M metagenome (GOLD analysis project Ga0172382, IMG submission 122245) | Leachate microbial communities from a municipal landfill in Southern Ontario, Canada - Leachate well 138R metaG | ecosystem: Engineered > Solid waste > Landfill > Unclassified | place...
ATCTCGGCCGGGATGCCCAGCTGGGTGGCGACCATGTTGCGCAGCACCTTCGCGCGGCCGGTGACGTGCAGCAGCGGCGCGGCGGTGGCGCGGGGCAACGATCCGACCAGCGCGGGCAGCCCGGCGGCCGCGGCGATCCCGCGGTAGATGCCGCGCAGGCCGGTCGTCTTCGGCGCGGTCAGGTGGAAGGTCTGGCCGTCGCGACCGTCGACATGCATCAGCGCCACGACGGCTTCGACCACGAAGTCCACCGGCACGATGTTGGTGCGGCCGACGTCGGGCAGCAGCATCGGGGTGAAGCCGGGTAGCGCCGCCAGCGCCGACAGAACGCCGAAGAAGTAGTAGGGCCCGTCGATCTTGTCCATCTCCCCGGTGCGCGAGTCGCCGACGACGACGGCGGGCCGGTAGATGCGGAACCGCAGCCCCTCGGCCGAGCGCACCAGCAGTTCGGCCTCGAACTTGGTCCGGTGATAGGGCGTCGGCAGGTCCTGGGCGACGTCGAAGTCGTCCTCGGTGAACACGCCGCGGTAGGTGCCGGCCACCGCGATCGACGACACGTGGTGCAGCGTGGCGCCGAGTCGTCGGCTCAACGCGACGACCGCCCCGGTGCCGTCGACGTTGGCGGCCCGCTGCCGATCCTCCGGCGCGGTGATGTCGTAGACCGCGGCGCAGTGCACGACGTGGTCGATGCGCCCGAGCTCGGCGACGGTGACGTCGCTGATTCCCAGGCCGGGGACGGTGAGTTCACCGACCAGGGGTTGCACCCGGTCGTCCCAGTTCAGGGCGAGTCGCTCGAAGCGGCCGAGCGAGTCGCGGCGCACCAGCACGTGCACGGCCGCGGTGCCGGGATCGCTCAGTAATCGCGTCACCAGTCGACTGCCGATAAACCCGGTACCGCCGGTAACGACATAGCGCATGCGGGACATGGTTACCTGTGGCCGACGCCACGTCAACACCGGCTAGTCTCGGGCCATGCCCCTGGACCCCGATGCCATCGGCGCGACGACGCCGCCGCAACTGTTCACCTGGACCGACCGGGACACACTGCTCTACGCCCTCGGTGTCGGCGCGGGCACCGGCGATCTCGCGTTCACCACCGAGAACAGTCACGACGTCGAGCAGCAGGTGCTTCCGACGTACGCGGTGATCGCCTGCTCACCGTTCGCGGCCTCGGCCAAGATCGGTTCGTTCAACTTCAGCCGGCTGCTGCACGGATCGCAGAGCATCCGGGTGTTCGCGCCGTTGCCGCCTGCCGGCAGGCTCAGCGTGGTCAGCGAGGTGGCCGACATCCAGGACAAGGGGGAGGGCAAGAACGCGGTCGTGATGCTCAAGGCGACCGGCAGCGACCCCGACTCCGGGCAGGCGATCGCGGAAACCCTCACCACGCTGGTCATCCGCGGCGAGGGCGGGTTCGGGGGCAGGCCGGGGCAGCGGCCGCCCGCGCCGGAGATCCCCGAGCGTGACCCCGATGCCCGGGTCTCGCTGCCGACCCGCGAGGACCAGGCGCTGATCTACCGACTCTCCGGTGACCGCAACCCGCTGCACAGCGATCCGTGGTTCGCCCAGCTGGCCGGCTTCCCCAAGCCGATCCTGCACGGGCTGTGCACCTACGGCGTCACCGGTCGCGCGCTCGTCGCCGAACTCGGCGGCGGTGACGCGTCGAAGATCACCGCGATCGCAGCGCGTTTCACGTCGCCGGTGTTCCCCGGAGACACGCTGACGACCTCGATCTGGCGCCTCGATTCGGGGCGTGCGGTGTTCCGCACCGAGGCCGCCGGCGCGGACGGATCCGACACCCGTGCGGTGCTCGAGGACGGCGAGGTTGAGTTCACCGGATAGCAGGTCCGTGACCGGGCAAGTATTGACGCTGGGAAAAGGTTTGCTGGGCTGGTAGCGTTCCCGGTGCACCGGGGTAATTGATCTGGACTTGAGGCGCTTGCGACGGGGGTGAGCGGATGTTCGACGGTTTGCGGAGTTCCTCTGCTGCCGCGATCAGCCCTGCACTGTGGCGGTCTGATCAGTACTACTGGTTTACTGCGGTTCTCGCGGCCCGCGGTATGCAGACCGCCGCCTGCCGCCTGGTGGCGCTGAGTATCGCGGCGTTGGGGCTGCTGCCCGCGGCCCTGATCCTCGGCAGTTACGGGGCGCAGGGCCTGCACGTGCGCATCGTCGCGATCGTCCTCGCTGTCGGTTCGCTGGCCATCGCGGCGCTGTGGCTGCGTGATCACTGGCCCACCCGGGTGCAGTCGCTGGTCTGCGTCGTCCTCGTATCCGTCGTCATCGGCGTGTACGCACTGATCGTGCCCAGTCCGACCATGGGTTTTCTGGGCGCCGCGACGTATGTGACGCTCAGTGTGTTCGTGGTGTGCTTCCACGCCACCCGACTGCTGGCGGTGCCGTGGTCGTTCGGCGCCGTGGTGCTCGGCGTGCTGTTCGCGCGCGAGGCGTCGGTCGATCTCGCGGTCGCCGTCTGCGCGTCGGTGTTGGTGGTGCTGCTCAACGTGTTCGTCGCGATGGGTTGTCGGGTGGTGATCAAGCTGCTCCAACCCGATGCCCATCACGGCGACATCGAGCAACTCATGGGCCTGCTGCACAGGGACGCGTTCTACCGTTCGGTGGCCACGCTGCTGGCGTCGCGCAGTCGCAGCGACGACAAGTATCTGGTGGTCGTCGCGGTGAACATCGACAGCTTCTCGCTGTTGCTCGGGCTCTCGGGAGCGCGTGGCGGCAACCGGGCCAGGGTGACGGTCGGACAGGCGCTGCGGGAGACGGTGCGGCACAACGCGATCGTGGCGCACGTCTCCGACGACGACTTCCTCATCGCCGACACCTTCACCACCGCCGACGCGTCACCCCTGGTGGAGCGGATCCGCGGTGCGATCGCAGCGACGCCGCAGCGGCTGACGGCCAGCATCGGTGTGGTGTGCACCCCGCTGCCGCCGCTGGCGGCCGAACCGCCCGACGAGGTCCTCGACAAGCTGATCGGAATCGCCACCCAGGCCATCGAGCAGGCCAGGATGGCCGGCGGCAACCAGGTGCGTTACGTGCTGCGGCCGAACCTCGAAGAGGACAACCGGGGCGATCCGGAAGCCGACAAGACCGCCTAGCTTTCGAACGCTTGTTCGATATACTGTCCGGGTGGGTTGGCATACCGGTCCGCCGAGCTGGACCGAGATGGAGCGCGTGCTCTCCGGTAAGCCGCGTCGCGCCGGCTGGCCGATCGATCAGCAGATCGGCGACGGCGGGGACAGCCCCGCCTGGTCGCGCAAACGCGGGGAGTATCACGCGCCGGAGGGGCCCGGCGCGCAGGAGTCGTCGACGCCGTATGCGGAGCTGCACGCCCACTCGGCCTACAGCTTTCTGGACGGCGCCAGCACGCCGGAGGAACTCGTGGAGGAGGCCGCCCGGCTGAACCTGCGGGCCATCGCGCTGACCGACCACGACGGGCTCTACGGCGTGGTGCGGTTCGCCGAGGCGGCCAGGGAACTCGACGTGGCGACGGTGTTCGGCGCGGAATTGTCCCTGGGCGGGGGAACCCGCACCGACGTCCCGGACCCGCCCGGGCCGCACCTGCTGGTGCTGGCCCGCGGGCCGGAGGGCTACCGGCGGTTGTCGCGGCAGCTGGCCGCGGCGCATCTGGCCGGTGGTGAGAAGGGGGTGCTGCGCTACGACTTCGACGCACTGACCGAGGCCGCGGGCGGGCATTGGCAGATCCTCACCGGATGCCGTAAAGGGCATGTCCGGCAAGCTCTTTCCACTGGCGGCCCGGAGGCGGCCGAGGCCGCGCTGGCCGATCTGGTCGACCGCTTCGGTCCGGACCGGGTGACCGTCGAGCTCACCCACCACGGCCATCCACTCGACGACGAGCGCAACGCCGCGCTGGCCGCGCTGGCGCCGCGGTTCGGTCTGGGCGTCGTCGCCACCACCGCCGCGCACTTCGCCGAACCGGCCAGGGGTCGGCTCGCGATGGCGATGGGCGCCATCCGGGCCCGCAACTCGATCGATGAGGCCGCGGGTTACCTTGCGCCGCTGGGTGGTTCGCATCTGCGCTCGGGCGACGAGATGGCCCGGATGTTCGCCCACTGCCCCGAGGTGGTGACGGCCGCGGCCGAACTCGGCGAACAGTGCGCCTTCGGTCTCGCCCTGATCGCACCGCAGCTGCCGCCGTTCGACGTGCCCGACGGGCACACCGAGAGCAGCTGGCTGCGGCATCTGGTGATGCAGGGCGCCCGCGAGCGCTACGGCCCCCCGGAGCGGGCCTCCCGGGCGTACGCGCAGATCGAGCACGAGCTGGCGGTGATCGAGCAGCTGAACTTTCCCGGCTACTTCCTCGTGGTGCACGACATCACCAGGTTCTGCCGGGACAACAACATCCTGTCCCAGGGCCGGGGGTCGGCGGCCAACTCCGCGGTCTGCTATGCGCTCAAGGTCACCAACGTCGACCCGATCGCCAACGACCTGCTGTTCGAACGCTTCCTGTCCCCGGCCCGTGACGGGCCACCCGACATCGACATCGACATCGAATCCGACCTGCGCGAGAACGCGATCCAGTACGTCTACCAGCGTTACGGGCGGGAGTACGCCGCCCAGGTCGCCAACGTGATCACCTACCGGGGGCGCAGCGCGGTGCGGGACATGGCCCGTGCGCTCGGGTTCTCCCAGGGTCAGCAGGACGCCTGGAGCAAGCAGGTCAGCCAGTGGGGGAATTTGGCGGACGCCACGCACGTCGAGGACATCCCCGGGCCGGTGGTCGACCTGGCCAAGCAGATCTCGAATCTGCCCCGGCACATGGGCATCCATTCCGGCGGCATGGTGATCTGCGACCGTCCGATCGCCGACGTATGCCCGGTCGAATGGGCGCGGATGGAGAACCGCAGCGTCCTGCAATGGGACAAGGATGATTGCGCGGCAATCGGTTTGGTCAAGTTCGACCTGCTGGGCCTCGGCATGCTCTCGGCGCTGCACTACGCCATCGACCTGGTCGCCGAGCACAAGGGCATCGAGGTCGATCTGGCGAAGCTGGATCTGTCGGAACCCGCCGTGTACGAGATGTTGGCCCGCGCGGACTCGGTCGGGGTGTTCCAGGTGGAGTCGCGCGCCCAGATGGCCACGCTGCCCCGGCTCAAGCCGCGGATGTTCTACGACCTGGTGGTCGAGGTGGCGCTGATCCGGCCGGGGCCGATCCAGGGTGGGTCGGTACACCCGTACATCAAGCGCCGCAACGGGCAGGAGGCGGTCACCTACGACCATCCGTCGATGGAGTCGGCGCTGCGCAAGACGTTGGGGGTGCCGCTTTTTCAGGAGCAGCTGATGCAGCTGGCCGTCGACTGCGCCGGTTTCACCCCGGCCGAGGCCGACCAGTTGCGGCGCGCGATGGGCTCGAAACGCTCGACGGAGAAGATGCGCAGGCTGCGTGGGCGCTTCTTCGACGGCATGGCCGAACTGCACGGCGTCACCGGCGACGTGGCGCAGCGGATCTACGAGAAGCTGGAAGCGTTCGCCAACTTCGGCTTCCCGGAGAGTCATTCACTGAGCTTCGCGTCGCTGGTGTTCTATTCGTCGTGGTTCAAGCTGCACCACCCGGCGGCGTTCTGCGCCGCGCTGCTGCGGGCGCAACCGATGGGCTTCTACTCACCGCAGTCACTGGTCGCCGACGCCCGCAGGCACGGCGTCGTCGTGCACGGACCCGACGTGAACGCCGGCCTGGCGCACGCCACGCTGGAGAACCACGGGCTGGATGTGCGGCTGGGGCTGGGCGGCGTCCGTCACATCGGCGACGAGCTCGCCGAACGCCTGGTCGGGGAGCGGAAAGCCCACGGGCCGTTCACTTCTCTGACCGATCTGACTCGACGGGTGCAGCTGTCGGTACCCCAGACCGAGGCGCTGGCCACCGCGGGTGCGCTGGGCTGTTTCGGGATCACCCGGCGGGAGGGGCTGTGGGCCGCGGGAGCAGCCGCCACCGAACGGCCCGACCGGCTGCCCGGGGTCGGGTCGTCCTCCCATGTGCCGTCGCTGCCAGGCATGACCGAGCTGGAGCTGACCGTCGCCGACGTGTGGGCCACCGGGGTGTCGCCGGACCGGTACCCGACCGAGTTCCTGCGCGAGGACCTGGACGCGATGGGGGTGGTGCCCGCCGATCAGCTGCTGTCGCTGCCCGACGGCACCCGGGTGCTGGTGGCCGGAGCGGTGACCCACCGGCAGCGGCCCGCCACCGCGCAGGGGGTGACGTTCATGAACCTCGAAGACGAAACCGGTATGGTCAATGTGTTGTGCTCACAAGGGGTTTGGGCACGTCACCGTAAGCTGGCGCAGACGGCGTCGGCGCTGGTGGTGCGCGGCATCGTGCAGAACGCCACCGGGGCCGTCACCGTGGTCGCCGACCGGATGGGCAAGCTCAGTCTGCGGGCGGCGTCGAAGTCCCGCGACTTCCGCTAGGACACCACTTCCGCCGGGTGACCACTTCCGCCGGCCGACCACTTCTGCCGAAATTGCATTCCACGCGCCAGATTTCGCCGCAGGGCCGCACGGAATGCGATTCGGCGGAAAATGACGACGGTAGGCTCGGCGCAATGACGCTCAACCTCTCCGCCGATGAAGTTCTGACGACCACCCGTTCGGTGCGCAAGCGACTGGATTTCGACAAGCCGGTGCCTCGCGACGTGCTGATGGAGTGCCTCGACATCGCGCTGCAGGCGCCCACGGGGTCGAACAACCAGGGCTGGCAATGGGTGTTCGTCGAGGATCCGGAGAAGAAGAAGGCGATCGCCGACATCTACCGGACCAACGCGACGCCCTACCTCGCCATGGAGAAGCCGGCGACCGGCGACATGCGCGACGGGCAGCGGCCCCGGGTCGAGGACTCCGCGCGCTACCTCAACGAGCACCTCGAGAAGGTCCCGGTCATGCTGATCCCGTGCCTGCAGGGCAAGCCTCAGGACGCCGTGTCCGGGGCCAGCGCAGGCTACTGGGGTTCGCTGCTGCCCGCGGTGTGGAGCTTCATGCTCGCGCTGCGCTCGCGCGGTCTGGGCTCGGCGTGGACGACGCTGCATCTGCTCGGCGACGGCGAGCGGCAGGCCGCCGAGATCCTCGGCATCCCGTTCGACAACTACAGCCAGGCCGGGCTGTTCCCGATCGCCTACACCAAGGGCACCGACTTCCGGCGCGCCAAGCGGCTGCCCGCCGAGCAGCTGACCCATTGGGACACCTGGTGACCGGCCTCAGACCGCGCCGCTGAACCCCTGCTGGCGCCACGCCTCGTACACCGCGACGGCGGCGGCGTTGGACAGGTTCAGCGAGCGTCGTCCGGCCAGCAGCGGGATCCGCACTTGCGCGGTGATGTGCGGGTCGGCAAGCGTGGCCGCATCGAGGCCGGTCGGTTCGGGGCCGAACATCAGCACGTCGCCGGGTCGGTACGCGACATCGGCGAACGACGCGGTGGCATGCGCGGTGAACGCGAACACCCGCGCCGGCGTCACCGCCGCCCACGCGGAGTCGAGATCGGGGTGCACGGTGACCGACGCCAGGTCGTGGTAGTCCAGTCCGGCGCGACGCAGCTTGGGTTCGGACAGGTCGAAACCGAGCGGCTCCACCAGATGCAGTTCGCACCCGGTGCCGGCCACCATCCGGATCGCGTTACCGGTGTTGGGTGCGATGCGGGGCGAATAGAACATCACCTTGAACACAACGGGATAATGCCAGCATGGTCGAAACGAGCATCTGGATGCAGAAGGTGGCGGCCGATCCCGGGCATTCACGCTGGTATATCGAACGTTTCCGCGCCATGGCGCGCGCCGGCGACGATCTGGCCGGCGAGGCACGCCTGGTGGACGCGATGGCGCCGCGCGGCGCCCGGATCCTCGACGCCGGCTGCGGGCCCGGCCGAGTGGGCGGGTATCTGGCCGCGGCCGGTCACCAGGTGGTCGGTGTCGACGTCGACCCTGCGCTCATCGAGGCGGCCGAGCAGGACCACCCCGGACCGCGGTGGCTCGTCGGCGACCTCGCCGAGCTCGACCTGCCCGCGCGCGGCATCACCGAACCGTTCGACCTCATCGTGTCGGCAGGCAACGTGATGACGTTCCTCGCACCGAGCACCCGGGTTCAGGTGCTGGCCCGGCTGCGCGCCCACCTCAGGGACGACGGCCGCGCCGTGATCGGCTTCGGCGCAGGCCGCGAGTACGAGTACCCGCAGTTCCTCGACGACGCGGCAGCCGGAGGGCTCACGCCCGATCTGCTGCTGTCCACCTGGGACGTGCGGCCGTTCACCGACGACTCCGACTTCCTGGTCGCGGTCCTGCGGCCGGCGTAGGACCTCAGTCCAGGCAAGTTTCGTAGCTGGCGATGGAGACCAGGTCGGTGAGCGTGTCGACGTCGACCACCTCACTGCACATGGCCCGCATCAGCGGTGAGTCGCCGATCTCCGAGACATCGGCCAGGGTGGCCACCTCCACGCCGTTGCGGACCATCTCGCACCTCCGTTGTGCCGGACCGGTTTACCCACGTGCTGCTTCCATAGTTCCCGCTCCGGCGGCGTCGTCGGCATCGAAGGCGTAACGATCGCCTACCGGTTCGTACCCGCGCCGCCGATCACCGCCGGCGACGGTTTGCTGGCGGTGTGCCCGCCGGATACTTAGCGTGTTTGCGGGCTTGTGCTGTTCAGTGCCAACGGTGGAACCCGGGGGATCGGGCTGGCATACTCGTCCAATTGCCAGGCCCAGCATGCCCGCCCGCCCTGGGGCGCCGTCAGCAGGAAGCCGTATGAACGACACTCGATCAGTCAAGCGGCCGGCACCGTTGGCGTTGTCCAACTGGCCGGTCCGGGTGAAGGTGCTTGCCATCGTGGTAGTGCCGCTGCTGCTGGCCTGCGTGTTCGGCGGGCTGCGTATCTACTCCAGCGCGACGGAGGCGGCCGAGCTGCGGCACGCCGCCCAGCGCGCCGACATGGTGCCCGCCGTCGTGGACTACATGGCCGCTCTGGAGGCGGCCATGGTGACCGCCACCGAGGGCGGCGACGCCCGGCAGGCCCTGACGGTGTTCGAGTCACGCCGGACCGGGCTTCAGCATCTTCTGGACGTCACGCCCGTCGACGACGGTGTCCGGCTGGCCACCAACACGCTGATCGACTTCGGGCAGAACCTGATCGACAAGATCAGCGCCGACGCGATCGACCTGCGTACCCGGGTCATGACGTATGCCCCGCTGCTCATCACCTCGGAAACCGCGATCACCGGCCTGGTCGGCGCCGACGACGAACGCGTGCGTTCCGACGCCGACACGTTGTCCCGTGCGGTCGGCGCCCGCGGGCAGATGGCGATGCAGCGGATGCTCGTCAACAGCGGCGCCGAACTGCCGGAGCCGCTGCTGCGTTCGGCGATGGTCACCATCGCAGGCACCGAGCCCGCGACCGTGACCGCGATGGGTGGCTACCTGGGCGGTGCGACGGAGCAGGCCTCGACGCTGCGTTCGGAGATGGTCAAGCGGATGGCCCTGCTGTCCGAACCGACGACCGCGCTGGTCGGCAACCCCGAGCTGCTGGCCTCGCAGAAGATCACCGGTGACATCGCCGCAGGCCTGATCGCGCAGACCACCGAGGACATCCCGGCCGCGGTGGCGCGGCAGGCCGATGACGCCCGCACCGCGGCGATCCGCGACGCCGCTCTGGTCGGTGCCGCGATCCTGGTCGCGCTGATCCTGGTCACCCTGGTCGCCCGCTCGATGGTGCGGCCGTTGCGGACATTGCGCGACAGCGCGTTGAAGGTTGCACACGAGGACCTCCCGCGCGAGGTCGAGCACGTGCGCAGCGACGGCAAGGAGTTCCCGGTCCAGACGATCCCGGTGCACACCACCGAGGAGGTCGGTCAGGTCGCGCACGCCGTCGACGAGCTGCACCAGCAGGCCGTGATGCTGGCCGGCGAGCAGGCCCGGCTGCAGCTGCAGGTCACCGACATGTTCGAGACGTTGTCGCGGCGCAACCGGTCGCTGGTCGACCAGCAGCTCTCGCTCATCGACCGGCTGGAGCGCGACGAGGAGGATCCCGACCGGCTCGAGAGCCTGTTCCGCCTCGACCATCTGGCCGCGCGGATGCGCCGCAACGGCTCCAACCTGATGGTGCTGGCCGGCGCGCAGATCTCCCGCGAGCGGGCCGAGTCGGTGCCCGTCACCGCGCTGGTCAACGCCGCCGCGTCGGAAGTCGAGGACTACACCCGCATCGTCACCACCGGCCTGCCCGACGGCGAGGTCGACGGCGTGGTCGCCGGTGACCTCGTGCACCTGCTGGCCGAGCTCTTGGACAACGCGCTGCGTTACTCGCCGCCGACCACCGAGGTCCGGGTGTCGGCCGTGCCCACGGGCAACAACGGTCTCGTCATCGAGGTCAGCGACACCGGCCTGGGGATGACCGAATCCGACCTGCGGGTGGCCAACACCCGGTTGGAGTCCGGCGGCGAGGTCAACCCGTACACCGCGCGCCACATGGGCCTGTTCGTGGTAGGACGGCTGGCGGCCTCGCACGGACTGGTGGTGCGGCTGCGGAGCACCGTGGCGGGGGAGCCCGACTCGGGCACCACCGCCGGGGTGTACATCCCTGCCCGACTGCTGATCCACACCGCGCCCGCGCAGTACGGCGGCCGCGACGACGAGCCCGTCCCCGCCGACGCGCACGCGGGCATCGTCACCGCGCTCGCCCTCGAGGTCCCCGCCGGGGTACCGCGGGAGGCCCCTGCTGTCGCTGCCGGCCCGGCCACCGACCTGTTGCCGCAGCGCCGCCCCGGGGCCAGCGGGATCGTCGAAACCCCGGCCGAGACGCCGGTCGCCCCCATCGAGACACCGGTTGCGACACCGGTTGCGGTTGTGACGCCGGCCGCGACACCGGTTGCGGCGGTAACGCCGGTTGCGCCTCCGGTGGAGACGCCGCCGGCCCGGTCCGAGGTCGCCGCGTTCTTCTTGCCGCGTCCGCAGCCGACGGAGACGAACGGGCACGCCCGCCATGCCGCGGCCGACAGCGACCCCGACGACGCGATCTACCAGAAGATGCTGTCCGAGTGGCTGGTCGACCCGCACGAGCTGTCCCACAGCACCGACCTGAACTGGAAGTCGGTGTGGGACCACGGCTGGTCGGCGGCGGAGGCGGCCGAGGCCGCGCCGGTGCTCGACCACACCGCGGAGGGATTGCCGGTGCGCAGGCCGGGTGCCCGCCTGGTTCCCGGGCACGCCAATGGCGAGCCGGTAGCATCGGCCGGACGCGACCCGGAAGCCGTCCGCAACAGCATCGGCAGCCATTTCGGCGGCGTCCACGCCGGCCGCCTGCGGGCGCAGGAAACCGGAGGTGCCGACTTCCCATGAGTTCGCTCGACTGGCTGGTGGCCAGGTTCGCCCGCGAGGTGCCCGGGGTGTCGCATGCCATCCTGGTGTCGGCGGACGGCCTGCTGATGGCGGCCAGCGAGCACATTCCGGGGGAGCGGGCCGACCAGTTGGCCGCGGTGGCGTCCGGGCTGGCGAGCCTGTCGACGGGAGCCGCGCAGCTGTTCGACGGCGGCCACGTGCTGCAGTCCGTGGTCGAGATGGAGAACGGTTATCTGCTGCTGATGCGGGTCGGCGACGGGTCGAACCTCGCGACGCTGGCGACCCGCGGGTGCGACATCGGCCAGATCGGTTACGAAATGGCGATCCTGGTGGAACGGGTCGGAGCGGTGGTCCAGTCACCGCGACGCACGCCGCAGCATTCGTGAGCGGCGCATGGGTGCCCACGGAAAACCGGAACGGGAGTCTGCAGAGCCGAGTCTGGTACGTCCGTACACGCTGACGGCGGGGCGCACGGCTTCGACGGTGCGTCTTCCGCTGGAGGCGCCCGTCGGCGTGGTCTCCCCGCAGCAGCCGCCCCGCTGGCCGGGCAGCGACGTCCGTGGCCAGATCCTGGAGCTTTGTGCCGAGCGCCCGTCGGTGGCCGAGATTGCCGCACATCTCTCACTTCCGCTCGGCGTGGCGCGGGTACTCGTGGGAGATCTGGTGGTGCAGGGTTATGTGCGGGTACATACGACCCTGGGCGAGGTCGCGACGGCCGACGAACGACGAGAACTGATCGGAAGGACACTGCGTGGCCTCAGGGCGCTCTAAAGCTTCGACCAAGATCGTCGTCTCCGGCGGCTTCGGCGTCGGCAAGACGACGTTCGTCGGCGCGGTGTCGGAGATCGTGCCGTTGCGTACCGAGGCGCTCGTGACGAACGCGTCGCAGGGCGTCGACGGCCTGGAAGCCACTCCGGACAAGTCGACCACCACGGTCGCGATGGACTTCGGTCGCATCAGCCTGGCTGAGGATCTGGTGTTGTACCTGTTCGGAACTCCGGGCCAGCGCCGGTTCTGGTTCATGTGGGACGATCTGGTTCGCGGCGCGATCGGTGCGATCATCCTGGTCGACGTCCGCCGGTTGGCCGACAGCTTTGCGGCGGTGGACTTTTTCGAGGCGCGCGGTCTGCCGTTCCTGGTTGCCGTCAACGAGTTCGACGGTGCCCCACGCCATCCGCTGCCCGCGGTGCGCACGGCGCTGGCGCTGTCCGACCACGTACCGCTGATCACCGTGGATGCCCGCAGCCGGGAGTCGGCCAAGGCGGCGTTGATCGCCGTCACCGAGTACGCGCTGAGCCGGCTGGCTCCGACCGGCTGAATGGACGCCCACGAAGCCGATCGCGAGTACGTCGGGCACGATTTCCGCGATCAGGACCTCAGCCGGGTGCGCACAGAGCGGGTGGTGTTCACCGAATGCGATTTCACCGGCGCCGACTTCTCCGATTCCGAGCACACCGGATCGGCGTTCCGTAACTGTACATTTCGACGGACCTCTCTGTGGCACAGTACTTTTCGGCACTGCAGCTTCCTCGGTTCGACGTTCACCGAGTGTCGGTTGCGGCCGCTGACGCTGGTCGAGGTGGACTTCACGCTCGCTGTACTGGCCGGTGTCGACCTGCGCAAGACCGACCTGTCGGACTGTCGGCTGCGTGAGACCAGCCTGGTGGGTACCGATCTGCGCGAGGCGGTGCTGACGCGGGCCGACCTGAGCGGGGCCCGGGTGCAGGACGCCCGTCTGGAGAACGCCGACCTGCGCGGCGCCCGGGTCGACCCCACGTTCTGGACCACCGCCAAACTGCGCGGCGCCAAGGTCGACATCGACCAGGCGATCGCGTTCGCCGCGGCGCACGGGCTCGATATCGGCGGCTGACCGACGTCTGGCCAGGTCAAAAAACCGGACGGTGCAGCGTGTTTAACGGCACAGTCCTATATGTCGCATCGTTGATGCGCAATTAACTAGCGTCGGAGTGACCGACAATTGAAAGGACCTCCGATGACCGTCACCGCAGCCCCCGCAGAACTGGAGCCTGCACACGCCGAGATCGTCACGGCCACGCTCCCGCTGATCGGCGCGCACATCGATGAGATCACCAAGGAGTTCTACCGCCGGATGTTCGGCGCGCACCCGGAGCTGTTGCGCAATCTGTTCAACCGCGGCAACCAGGCTCAGGGCGCGCAGCAGCGCGCACTGGCGGCGTCGATCGCGACCTTCGCCTCCCATCTGGTCGACCCGGAGCTGCCGCACCCCGCCGAGCTGCTCTCCCGGATCGGGCACAAGCACGCGTCCCTCGGTGTGACCGCCGACCAGTACCCGGTGGTGCACGAGCACCTGTTCGCTGCGATCGTCGCGGTGCTCGGTGCCGACACGGTTACCGCGGACGTGGCGGCGGCGTGGGATCGGGTGTACTGGATCATGGCGGACACGCTGATCGCCCTGGAGCACGACCTCTACCGGGATGCGGGAGTTGCCGACGGCGACGTCTACCGTAGGACCAGGGTGGTGTCGCGGGTCGACGATCCGTCCGGCGCGGTGCTGATCACGGTCCGACCGATGGGTGAGCCCTTCGCCGATTTCCGTCCCGGACAGTATGTTTCGGTCGGTGTGACACTGCCCGACGGCGCTCGTCAGCTGCGGCAGTACAGCCTGGTGAACGTACCCGGCGACGACGGGTTGACGTTCGCGGTCAAGCCGATCGCGGCAGGGGCGGATGCCCCGGCGGGCGAGGTGTCGTCGTGGATCGCAGCCAACGTGTGCGTCGGTGACCTCCTCGACGTCACTGTGCCTTTCGGTGATCTGCCGGCGCCCGACGGCAGCGCGCCGGTGGTGCTGATCTCGGCGGGCATCGGCGTCACGCCGATGATCGGCATCCTCGAGCACCTGGCCGCCTCGGCGCCCGACACCGTGGTGCGGGTGCTGCACGCCGACCGCAGTGACCAGACCCACCCGCTGCGGGAACGTCAACTCGAGCTGATCGCCGCGATGCCCGACGCACGCCTGGACATCTGGTACGAGGACGGTCTGACGGCAGGCACACCCGGTGCGCATGCCGGGCTGATGAATGTCGGCACGGTCGAATTGCCGAAGGATGCCCAGATCTACCTGTGCGGCAACAACGGATTTGTGCAGGCGGTGCGGGCGCAGCTCCTCGACCGCGGCGTGGTGGCCGAGCGGGTGCATTGCGAGCTGTTCTCGCCCAACGACTGGCTGCTCGGCTAGGTGTACCGACGGCGACCTGTTGACAGCGACGACCTCCGAGTGACGTGCGCACTTCCATAGCGCACGTCACTCCGGAGGTCGTTTCGCGTTCTGGTGAAACAGGCTGTACCCCAGCGCTTCACACGCAATGGTGGGCCGAACCCGCTCTCTGTTAAAAGGGTGGTGGGTCGTTGCCGTAGTCGGGTTCGTGCTCTGGCGTGTGGAATTGGTAGGGAACGTTGCGGTAGAGGATGCCGCGTCCTTTGGCGATATCCGATGACCTCGTGGTGCAGGTATTCTCGGTGCGGTTGCGTTTGCGTTTGGCTTTGATGGTGCGGGATCGGTTGTGGGCGCGGGTGTTTCGGCGCCGCGGCATCATGGCGCCGCGCCGCGCCGCGCTGCTCGGTGGTGGGGGTTTGGGGTGGGTCGCCGGTCCAGAGGGTGGCGGTGGGTGTGCACAGGGTCGGGAAGAGTAGTCGGCTGCCGGGGTAGGTGGTGTAGGTGTGGCCGGTGGGGGCGGTCCACACGATGGTGCCGTCGGGGTATTGGCGGTCGTGCCAGCCGGTGGCGCCGAGCCAGAACGCTTTCAGGAGATGGTGAAAACGGCACAGGCAAAGAACATTCAAGAGTCCCGATGCGAGAGCCAGGGATGACCCCGCCGACCCGAAACAGGAGCCTTGGGAGCGGGTCGTGCGGGTACCGGCTGACCCCTGCTCTGCCACGACTGGACTCGTACCGCGGACACCCGGATGGAGGCACTAAGGCGCGCGCATCGGGGGCAGAAGACCCTACTGGTGTCAGCGGCGTGCGGTGGAAGGTGAACGTTCAACGTGATTATGGGGGTTGGAAGATGATCCGTGAGCTTCTCGTCACCACAGCCATCACGGCAGCCGCTATCGGCGTGGCTCCAACAGCCAGCGCGGGCCCCATAGAACAGCTGTGGGGCATGCTGCCACCGGGGTACGGCCCCGACTCGTGCCATCCGGTCGAAGACCAATTGGCAGCAGTTCTGGAGTGTCCAGGCGGCAATTCCCTGCCCGGCGGCCCGACAGGCGGGCGCTACTTGCTGTTCCGCGATTTGGGCGAACTGCAAAAGAGTTACGACGTTGCGGTCAACGAACCGACGAGGCCGAGGGTGCCATGCGAAGAAGGGCTGCCGGCGGCAGCGATCCGATGGAATGACGCCCATGACGGCTGGCTGTTCTGCAGCACCGAAGGGGACCACGCCCATGTGATTTGGTCCAGAGAATCCACCCTCTTCAGTGCCCACGTCATGAGCCACGACCTAGCCAGCTTGGTGCAGTGGTGGAAGAATGCGGGCTACAAGGCAGGTTGACCATCAGGTCAGTGATCGCGAGTCGCGCCGCCACAGTGCACCCACACGGCGAACACGTGGGGGAGGCGGTCGCGTAGTGCGATCCCGCGGTGGGTTTGGCTTGAGGCCAGTCCGGGGTGATGTTCTGGGCGGCGGCCAGTTCGGCTAGGACGGCGGCTTCGGGGTCGACCCACAAGTGTTCCCGGTCGTGAGCGGGCAGGTGGGTGCGGCGGGTGAAGATCTCGGCCATCACGGCCAGCTTGCGGGTCGGGCCCCGGCACCATTGCATCGAACATGTGTACTGCTTATCTGCTTAAGTGGACCTATGCTGGTCAGCATGGGTATCCAGGGCGCTCCCGTGGGTGGTGTGGACTATCCACGGACCTACCAGGAATTCCGGGAGTGGTTCCCCGACGATGCCTC
>Ga0172382_10006927_pt1 | contig 16270 bp, 13 predicted proteins | sample Leawel138RmetaG_FD_122245 | JGI IMG/M metagenome (GOLD analysis project Ga0172382, IMG submission 122245) | Leachate microbial communities from a municipal landfill in Southern Ontario, Canada - Leachate well 138R metaG | ecosystem: Engineered > Solid waste > Landfill > Unclassified | place...
CAGGGCAATCGCTTACGAAATGAAATGAACAAGCAACGCTGATGTAGCCCAAGGAGGAGGTGAAAGAAGCACAATAGAAAGAAACGGGAGAGAACCAATGGATCAAACGTTTCTTGAGTTATTGCGTGAAATACAGGATTTCCGCAAAGGCAATGCGATACAGTACCGGCTACAAGACATACTACTGACAGGAACGCTGGCGATCATCTGCAATATGGATACTTATACGGAAATGGAAATGTTCGTCAAGCATGAGCGCGCCTATCTGGAACCATTCTGTGACTTCAGCAGAGGTGTGCCATCCCATGACACCTTTGGGAAAGTGTTTTCTCGACTTGACGCAGATGCCTTGTCGGAGAAGTTCAGCGGTTGGATGAGCCAATTACGGCTAGAACTGGCTGGCGTCGCTGAATTACAGGAAAAAACGATTGCTATTGACGGGAAAACCATCCGGCGAAGCGGCAGCAAAGACCAGAAAGCCAGCCATGTGATCACGGCGTTTGCCAGCGAACTGGAATTGGTTCTGGGCCAGGTCAAGACCGATGAAAAAAGCAATGAGATCACCGCGATACCGGAATTGCTGAAGTTGTTCCAAATCAAAGGGAACATCATCACGATCGATGCGATGGGCACGCAAAAAGAGATTGCACAAACGATCATCGCACGCGAAGCCGATTATGTTCTGGCGGTCAAAGGCAATCAAAAGCATATGTACGAAGACCTTGTGTTTCATCTGGACAGTGAAATTAAGGACAAAGGCAAAGCCGCAATGAAGGAACAAGGTCATTATGCGATCAGCCGAACCAAGGACCATGGCCGGATCGAGATCAGAGAATGTTATCTGTCACCGCATATCGATTGGTATGACTGGAAGGACGACTGGGCCGGACTAAAGGGCAGCGGCGTGATCATCAGTCGCCGCCAAGAGGGTGGCAAACCCGAAACGCAAGAGCGTCACTACTTCATTTACAGCCTGAACGCGCCCAGCGCTGCCGATTTGCTCCGGATCAAGCGCGAACACTGGGCGATCGAGAACAAGTTACACTGGATGCTCGATATGGCCTTTGCTGAAGATGATTGCCGGGCTAGGGCAAAAAATGCCGCTGCAGTCTTCAACATCCTGAGAAAGTTGGCACTTCAGATGCTCAAAACGCAATCACCCTATAAATGCGGCATGAAATCCAAGCGAAAACTGTGTGGCCTGGGTGTTCTGTCAGCGATGCGTGTGCTTGGAATCTCCGATCAGATTTCGTAAGCGATTGCCCTGCATATGAGGTGGATTTCCTCATTCAAAGAGAAAACGACATCCTTCCTGTCGAGGTCAAGTCCGAGAGCAATGTAGACAGCAAAAGCCTAAGAAAGTTCAAAGAAAAATTTGGCGACAAAGTTAAACTGCGTATTCGCTTCTCCCTTGACAATCTAAAGTTGGATGATGATCTTCTGAATATACCGCTTTTTATGGCGGACTTTGCAGATAGACTGATCGGGCTGGCTCTAGCGAACAAATGAACCTTTTCACGGCAAGATCGTGGGTTGTTCTTTGAAGAAAAACTCGTTCATTCGGCAGTTACGGATGGAGGCGAGAAACCATCAGGAAAATCAGAGAAGCACAAAACCATCTTAAGGTAACCTGGGTATCCGGGTAGAATAACCGCACCCGCTCCGGCGCTAATAGCCGGCGCGAGTGGTGTCTGTCATTTCAACGTTTTGTTGCTTCAACCGGGACATAATGGGCTAAAGAGGGGGTGCGGACAAAATCCTGGACAAATTGAAGCAGGAGAACGAAACGCCATAGAGGATAAATATGGATAAGCAAAGATACGGTATGGACTGGGTTGTGTGATGACGCAGTGTTCATACAACAGCGAATCGGCCATCCATTTGGTTTTCCTGGTGATGAACCTGAAAAAGAGGTTGAGAGATCTCTTTGTCTTCATTTTCAGCGCGTTCTATTTTCCAAGATCCTGTTCGTTTATAGGTTTGAGGGCAGTTGGGCGGTAGCTCCTAGCTAGTCTGCATGGAACGGTTGTATCACAAAATTGGTTAAAAACCAAACTGGTTCAGCCGCAACTTGTGCTCTACCATATCAGTCATTTGCCGAGTTGAACACTTCAATCGTGCGCAACCCCTTTCGAAGCCGTAAGGTTTAGGTTGACTTCGCATCCGCAGCAACACGGCACTGATCAAAACGCGCATGTGCCTCTCTGAACATCCTTTTTGAACAGTTAAGTGTTATCATGACGCGCAATACTTGTTTTGCAGGGGCAAAAAGAAGGCAACCGCCGAGCTGGGCCTTAGTTTTTTGGTCTACAATATGAAGCGGGCGTTGAATATGGTTGGGCCCAAGAGGCTGATCGCGGTCATGAACGGTTGAAATACCGGGGAAAGCTGCATGCTCGATTGAGTTTTCTCATGTAACTCTTCATATTTCAATATAAAAACACCGGGAATCGGCCTAAAAAGCCAGACTTCCGGTGTCTTTTCTGTCTGAAAAAATGAGTTTTCAGACAATGTGTGGCGGAGAGAGAGGGATTTGAACCCTCGGACGGGTATTAACCGTCACACGATTTCCAGCAATCTGATTTCTTATATTTCTTATATCGAACGTTTGTTTGTTATTCTTGAAACGCCTTGGCTTCAGTCGCTTCATTTGTTTGGCTATATCATTTCTTGCGGGTGTCACGCATCATGTGTTTACAATTTTCAGCAACATTCTGGCAACAATTGATGCTTTCAAAATATACTATTTTTAATTTCAACTGCCCCATATTTTTAGATTAGTTACACGGCCACTATTTCTAATATAAAAAGCCGCAGCTGCTAAGACTTCTTGAAATCTATCCGGGACTGCAACTTTACTGCTTATAGCTGGTTGAACAACAACAATTTCTGCCGTTAGTTGTTTATTTTGTTTAAGCGTCCGCTCAAGATCAGTAAATTGTCCTTTTTGTAAAATTGCGTGACCACTTTTCCTTCTATCTCGAATTTTACTTAGCAGCCATACTCTAGACTTCAACCAAATAGTAGATTTTACAGCTTGTTGAGTGACTTCATAGATATCTGTTAAATCTCCATTGAAATTAGCTCCATGCATAGCTTTTGCATGATAAAAAACAACCTTAAGTGTGTGGTCGTTTTCTTTAATTGTTATATAATCTGCTATTTCACCCGATGCATGATCATATATCAGATAATCGAAATCATTTGTTTCAAGAAGTATTTCTTGAATCGCTGATTGAATTGATTGTTCTCCGTTTGATCCTATCCCAACCTCAAGTCTTATTTCAGTATTATATGCGGCCCAGTTTACGGAGATGATATTTGTCGGAGAGAAAACAATGGCGTTTGGAACACCGGTGCATATCTCATTGCCTTCTATAACTGCGTCATCAGTTGTTTTGAATATTAAAGGATAGTTGTTCAGGTATTCGGGTAGAAAAACCCTGTTTCGACCGTCCTTCAATAAAATGGATGGTTCAATAGAACTGTATGAACCATCAACATTATATGTCACCACTTCACGATAATTTTCAAGCATTACTATGATATCAATTTTGTTAGCAGATATAGAATCTATTAAAATGGAAGCATCAGTAAGTATTTTGTTTGAAGGTGTATCTGGTGTGTTCATTATTACTGGAGGTGATGAATATGTTCTATCTGAAAAGAAACAGAAAATAATATTGAGAGGGAAAGCATTGAGACGTGTGGGTGTTGGTAGAAAGTCATAATTTGTATTGGTCTTCACTACAATTCTATCATTAACAATTTTTCTTCCGTACAAATCACACCAGTGAATATATTCCGGAATTGAAAGATAGGAGCTACTCCAAATTTTAGATCCACTACTATATCCTATCGTGATTGGGGCTCCATCAGATATAGCTTTGCAGAATACGTGACCTGCAGAGAACATTTTCCCTGTGACGGGGTCAATTGCAGACGCAACGTTCGAGCCTGCATGAATTCGATATGATTCTCCATTTTCCGAAAATCTGCTTTGCATTCCCGTATTAAACATTTCGAATTCTTCCATATTGCCAAGAACTCGATGTATTTCATTTCGAGGAATTTTATCATAATCTCTTGTAAAAGATTCAGCTATCAACTTATAATCAAATTCGCTTTTAGTTTGAGAATATACGAATAAAAGTGAAGTTTCAGCTTGGTAATGAACAATAAATAAAAGGTTTTGTATATCAAGCACATGATCTGTTTCAATCCATAAAGGCTTGGTAATAAAAGCGCCTACACCAACAACCGTGTTATCTATTAAATTCCGAAATACATTATTGACACAATAAATTTCAGGGAAAACCCCTTCAATGTCAAATCCGGAAATATGATACACTTTTGCATGGCAGTTTGGCCGAATACCATGTAGTGGAATTATGTCACTAATTTGTGAGTCAGCTGTCTGATCATCTGGTACAAAATTTCCGAGATCCCTACGAATTTCGGTCTCTCTATGAATAGTCCGTTCACTCATATCTACTATGATGTCTTGCCATATAGCATCGCTTCTATATAGCTGATAATTTTCAATAATAAGCTCTTCGTCATTCATTGCAATAAATTTTGCCGTCCCAATATTCTCAGCATTAGTCCTTGCAAAACGGCCGATAAATTGAAGAGTACTTGCAAGAGACTTATGCGGAGAATGAATCGCTGCAATTTTAAGGTTCGGAAAATCAAACCCCTCGCCCAGCATATCCACACAAATAATGCCATCAATCTGTTTTGCTCTAAGTTCATTTATGCATGTCTTTATTGTCCGGTACGACATTGAACTATCAATTCTCTTTAAACGCAAAGCAGTTTCTTTTTGATATAACTCTTCAAGTTCCTTGGCTTTATCTTTAGTATCAGTTCTAACCATAAGGTAATGGTCTAAACCTTGCTGCCTGTCATTTAGGAATATGCGCTCTGACTCTAGCGCAATCAATTTATCCTTTTCTAAAGCTTCTTCAATCGGTATATATTGAATTTCTCCGAATATATTGTCGTGATAAGCCATCGATAATGGATAGGTATATATAATATCTCCACTTATTTCACGTCGGTCCAAACGGAATGGAGTTGCGGTAAAAAGAAATTTGCCTGCGGAATTCATATTTAGCAATATTTGTTGCCAGGTTGTAGCAGGCACATGATGTGCTTCATCGATCAGAACTAAATCAAACTGGCCTTTTATTTCCGCCTCAGATAATGATAGAGCACATATTGGTGATGCGACGACAACGTTCGCATCAATAACACTCTGCCTTAATTCATTATCATATTTATTTTTAAGTTCAAATACAACTGGAGGTTCAAGATTCTCATTAAAGACCCTTGATTTTATTAATGTGACTAATCCTCTAAAATCTTCAAATATTTGCCCACGTACCATGACACTCGGCGTAACGACCAATACTTTGGATGCACGAATAATAAATGGAGTCATCATCAAGACAGCAGTTTTTCCGGACCCTGTTGGCATCACAATTATTCCAGCGTTTGTCTTATGAAGCGTATGAAAAGATGCAATAGAATGGATAGCACCTAATTGCGCATTTCGTAATCCTGGTGAATCATCAGAACTAACCGGATAGCATAGTTCACAATATGCATCTTTGAAGTAACTCATTTTACTTTCTCCGCATCATTTGAATCGCATTGTTACATATTTCTTGAGATTTGCATTTTAGCCCTACTCGTAGACATAATGGTCTCAATTCACTGCAAATCTTGAGCATTATTTTCTCAATACATAACGAGTTAATAAAAGCTTTTGAAGCAGATCCTTTGATATAAACCTTTCCAGCCTTCTTGAATAGCTTTTCGATTTGATCCATTCCCCCACTACCAGTGCATTTAGTCGAATCTGGTAGTCTTAAGTATCTCAAAACGCCCTCAATATCAAGCAAAAACCAATCCTCAATTGATTTTTGAGCTTTAATATAATTAACTGTTGCTCCGGTTTCTATTAATGCTTTTCTAACCTCCGTCCAATTTATTGGAGGTTGTTTTGATAAAGTAAAGACATCCGTGTCATAACATAAGAACACGTGAATTTTGTAATTACGATATTTGACTTGGAGCTTATTTTTTAAAATACGTTTAGCTCTGTCTTTATATGAACCAATACCCTTCATATTGATGATCTCATGTTTGAAAGCCAATTTTCCACCATTCATTTTGAATAATGCACTAATGAGCAATTTATAAAATTCAACCTCTGTATCACCTTCAACAAATAAAGCAATTACTTCCTCTGCCATTTTATTTCTCCAAGTAGCTTGTCAATTGTTCAATATCCTCTGTCGAACCAGAAAGTAATTCAAAAATATAACTACCCATTGATGAGGAATATTCAGCAGAGTCGTTAATCAATTTGTTGATTTTCGATTTTGCAACCTTTCTAAAATCTGTAATGTTTTTATCATTTGGTATTCCAATATAAATGTCTTGAGCAGGAATACATTCGATTATGTATGGGGAATGACTTGCCACAATAATTTTGCACGACTTTGCAAGTTGAGTTAAAACACGCAAGTAACTCTGAAGAAGCGCTGGGTGAACTGAATTTTCTGGCTCTTCAATTGCTATCAAAGAGAGATTCTTAATGTCAGCAATTATCGCGAAAGTCAACATTAAAAACACTCTCTTACACCCATCAGAAAGCATCGTAAAATTTATTGGTTGATTCAAATTTTTATCAATTACTTGCATGCTGTGAAGCTTATCAGCAATGATAAATGGAGCATTATCCGGAAGCTTGCTTTTTGATTTTTGCTTGGTAAAATCAAATTCCTCAACTTCGATTTGTTCGATCTGAGGAAACAACTGCATATATGCATCCTCAAGAATTTGATATTTATCAGGATAGTCTTTTTTTAGATAAAAGATCGTCCTCGGAATGTTCTCGATTGATCTTATATCTAGAGCTTCAATTCCTTTCCGAATAATAGGATCGGGGCTATAATAATTAGTAGTATCCAAATGACGTTCAACATATACACTAATTGAATTTATAGCTTGAATAATTGCTTGATAATACAAATCGTCAAATGCTTGCAGCTTATTTACTAGTAAATTGTTTTTTTCGATTTTAAGTTGACTACTACATCTTCCGGATTCCGAAGAACGATATAGAGCCCTTTCACTGGTTCTATTCATTAGTTGCGAATATTTTAGATCACGAGACGCCTTAACCTTCAACCATTCTGAAACAATCGATTGCCCTGTGGAATCCTTATTCACCCAAACAAACTCAAATCCATAATTAACAAGATACACATCATTATTGAAGCCAATTTTAAAATTGAAATCCGCCATAAAATTTTTTGATTCAATAGCTCTGTTTACAGGTATAAATAAAGAGTTTGCCATCAAATTTGATTTCTCATCTTTGCTAGCTGAAATAAAATCAAAAGCGAAATTGATAGCATCGAGTATATTGGATTTGCCATACGCATTCAATGCAACTAGCGCGTTAATACTAGATAGAGAAACAGGTGCACTGTCAATATTTCTAAATCCTTCAATTTTTACGTTTAAAATTTCCATAGCTTTTCTCCCACTGTTAATATTTTCGCGCCTCATTGCTGGTTACATTATTCATTGGCATTGATCTCAAAAAAGTTTCATCAGTTTGCATCTTCTGAGTTATTAACTTCGATTACATCACATGCTGATTCGCTAGTATCCGGAACCTTCAATAATATCTATTTATCAAGATTCGTCACTACTTAGTGTCTGACATAGATTACTCATATTCTAGTCGACGTATCACTGCCATCGTCCTTTCTATAATGTAGATTATACCATTCTACATTTAATACGCAAGCTATTTTTGCGTTTATATTTATGTTTTAGCTATATATAATTTATAATCCGTCTAATACGTAATATTAAACGCATTTTGTTGATTACAAGCTCAATCCTATTTCTGTCTTGAGAGGGATAGTCAAGTAGCATTATGACAATGTAAATTGCACATAAAATGTGTTTGTTCAAAATATAATTCTACTTATTGGCATAACACTAATTAACAAATTTCACCTCCCCTCATCCCTTCCCATTACAGCCTTATGGTAAGCCTCCAGCACATACCGTTTCCGTTCCAGTCGTACATCAACATATCTCTCCGTCACGGCCTCCAATCCGCCAACAAACCCCAATGTATTTCCAATCCCCTTGAGCGAATGACCCAGGATCTCGCCGATTGTATAAAAATCGCCGGTCAGCTGATGCATGTTGGTCGCTGCTGCATGCCGCAGGTCATGAAACCGCTGATGAGGCATGTCGAAGCTGGAGACAATCAGATTGAACTGCCTGGAGATATGAGTTTCATCCAGTGGCAGCCCATTGGGCCTGGTCAGGATGAACCCGCGATCATCATAGAATTCCTTTTGCCTATCAATATTCTCCTGCCGATATTGTTGCACGGCCAGAAAATACTCTTTGGATTCATCAGTGATCGGTAGCACACGCCTGCTGAACTTCTCCTTCAGATCTACCGTGTCCTTATCTGACCGGCGCATGGCTTGAAAACCAGCGCGCTGCTCAACAATCGCAAACTGATTATTGATCAGATCGACATTCTCCCATTTGAGACCGAGGACCTCATTTCGGCGCAGGCCGTACAATCCGCCCATGACGATGATGAATCGCCACTGGGGATCCTTGACGTTATCCAGCAAGAACTTAATCTGTTCGACAGAATATGGCTGCGGAATATCGACTTCGCCGGAGAACTTCGTCAGCGTCTTTTTTGCTGGATTGGATTCGATGTAGCCATATTTCATCGCATGCTCCATCGCCACACTCATCGTACGATGAATGTATTTCACCGTATTCGGTGCATAGCCATCATTCAGCAACTGCCGGTACAGCTTGTCCAGGATCGGACCAGATACCGCATTGAGCGGTACCTGGCCAATGTTCGGATTGATATGGTTTTTGATGTTGCGGAAGTAACCGGCATAAGTGTTCGGCCGAACGTTGTGATAGCAGTACTCGGCTAGCCAATCCTCGAGATAGTCCGACAGTTTGTCTTTGCCCTTCTTGGCAAGATCGGCGGAATAGTCCGGTTTAGCCAGCTTCAGACGCATCTGAGCTTCATGGTCCAGCGCTTCCCGCTTGGTCTTGAACCCACGCTTGGCATAGGTTTTCCAATAACCATACTCAGACCTGTATTTCAGATTGACATCATAAACCTTGCCTTCCCGGTTCGTGGAAACGCCGTTCTTATCTTTCTTGTTCTGAATACTTCTCTCGTAAATTGCCATTGACGACTCTCCTCACATCACGATCATCTCTTGCCTTGGTCTTGCACCTATCGTACCAGTCCCAGATCGCTGCCTCGGTCAGCAGGCGACGATTACCGATGCTGACGTAATCAATCTCCCGCCGGTCCATCATGTCGCGCAGCCGGTTTTCGCCGATGCCGCAGATCCGGCTCATCTGGTCGACCGTCTTCAGCATGGGCTGAGCGCCAGGTGCTTTTTCTGCCTTTTCCACTGGTTCAATTCTTTTTCTTGCCATTGCCATTTTCGTTTCCTCCGTCTGTGATTAAATTGGTTTGCCAATATTGGGGGCTTTTGACCTCTTGTAAAAAGGCTTTGATTTGCCTTAGGTCCGTGGTTATTGGACAGGAAGGAAGAGCATCCAGCATTTGCTGATGATATTTGCCCTGGAGCCCTGCCCGATGATCAAGAATGCTGATAACGCAGGTGTCTGACTCAGTCCTGATAGCACGGCCAAATCCTTGGCGCAACTTGGTTTGCATGTCTGGGATGACCGATCCGGCCATATACTGATGGAAATCCAGATACTGCCGCTGCTCGTGCTGGCTCAGCTGATCCGGCACCGCGAACGGCAACGTGACTATAATCAACGACGACACTATATCACCAGGGAAATCCATGCCCTCCCAGCAAGATCCCGTGGCAAACAGGATCGCATTAGGCAGCGCTTTGAATTTACCAACCATCAGCTGAAAATCGCGGTTCGCCGTGATCAGAGGATAGGCCAGCTCAGAAGCGGCAACACGCTCGCTGACCGCCGACATCAGCCGATAAGATGTAAAGAGCACAAGCGTATGGCCATTCGTGACGCCGATCAGCTTGATAATCTGCTGCGCAACCGCTTCGACAAACAGATCCTGATCGACGTTAGGCGACGGCATATGCCCGGGCAAATAGATCAGGCAATTCCTCTGATAATCAAATGGCGACTGTTCCGTGTGTTCAGCCAACCTGAAGATCGTAGACGCCTTGGTTAAGCCCAGGGTTTTCTGAATCCGAGTGTAGTCATTGTTGATTGCCATGGTGCCTGACGTCAGCACGAACGGGACCTGGATCTTCCACAGATCATTCTCCAGATGCTTGGTCAGATCATAGAGCGAGGCTTCCATGACGATGCCATTGCGGGACCTGTCTGCAGCATCGATCTGATAGATGAAACTATCATCCTGATCACGGAAAATCTGCAGGACGCCCTCCAGCGCCAGCAACTTGCGGATTAGCTTTGTACCGCTGGAACAGACCAGCGACTGACGCAGCTGCCGGCTGAGTCCGATCAACAAACTGATGGTATTGAGCAGCTCCTGATTTGGGACAAAATTGATTTTTTGTCCTTCTTCGTCTTCGGCGCGATGAATGGAGCATAATATTCTGTCAAATAGATCTCCGGCCAGCTTCAACATCGCCTTGCTCGTTGAGATCGATGCCCTAGGCAAATCACTGCTCTCTCGGACGATTTCCACGATGTCGCTGAAATCAGCAAGGCAAATGGAGTACCCATACATTTGCCGGGCGGCGTCAGCAAACTTATGAGCTTCATCCAAGATAACGGCTTTGTAGTCAGCTAGCAGCGGTTCACAGCCGGTCGTTCGATGCCGCAGATCTGCGAGAAAGTAATTGTGATTGCAGACCTGAAAGAGGTATTCGCCTTGCTTGACCGACAGCATATGTCGGAAATAGCGGCAGTTGAACGCCATCTGACATTTGTTCCCGCAGGTGTTTTTGACGCAGATCTGTTTCTTGTCGTAGCTGGTGATCCCGGATATCTGGTCAAGCTCAAATTGGCCTGCATTCAGCCGGAGCAGCATGTCAGCAGTGTTGATGGAAACACCTGTAATGCCCTTTACACAGAGGGATGCAGCTCGCGCCTTCCGGCTAGCCTGATGATTGCACAAGCGCTTCTCGCAGATGTAATTTCCTTTCCCTTTTCTGAGGACCGCGCTGATTGGTTTCGAAATCAATCCGGCCTTCAGCAGGACGCTGGACAAGAACGGCAAATATTCGTGCAGGATCGCTTGCTGCAAAGCAATGCTCGATGTTGAAATGATGTAGGACAGTCGGTTCTGGGTTAATGCGGATCCTTGGCGCTGATAGACTGATTTGATCCACCAGTCATCGCTCAGGTGCTGGTGATGGGCGATTGCCGCCACGATGTAGGCATAGGTTTTGCCAATACCGACACCCGCATCCGATAGCATGATCTTTCTGCCGATGATTGCATCCAGATAGGCATGACTCAGACGGATTTGCTCAGGACGAGCCGGCAGGCCATGCTCAGGCAGCAAGGTCAGAAAAACGTGATCAATGAGATCATGGGCAGATTGTTCCGCTGGGCGATGATTATTCATGGATATAATGACCTCCATTGGGGAGCTTGCTTCGTGGAAAAATCCCCCCTCACTTCCATAAGGAAAAAATGAGGGGGGTGTACGAAAAATTCTCTTAACTTTCCACAAATTTTCTTAAGTCATCCAGCGTTTTCTTCAGTCGGTACTGCAAAGACGAAGGTTGCATGCCAAGATGGCTTGCAACTTCACGTATGCTCAATCCTTTGAAATAATGCAATTCGATGATTTCTTGCTGTTCAGAGCTAAGCCTGGGGATGCACTGCTTTATTTTATCGACCATGATATTTCTAATTGCAGCTTCATCAGGCAGCTCCTGGTCTGATTCAAACAGTTCGTTTTCGACATTGAAGCCATCGTCCGCATCGACATTGAAGATCACAAGCACTTCATGCTTCATCGCCAACTTGCCAAGATAAACTTCGCGTTCCCGAAATTGATAATAGGCTCTGTAGACTTCCTCACTGACTTCAATGCGCTGTCCCTTGACTATTACTGTAAACTGACTCATCGTTCTTTCCTCCGTTTGATTTGCTTGGGGCAATGGCAAACTCAAACGGCGGAAGGCGGTGCTCTGCACTGCATTGGCTACCCTTTCCGACAAACGAAAAAAGGGCCGTCCATTACTGGACGACCCCTCATTCGCTGGCCTGCTGTATTAGCCGAAAAAACGCAACAAAAAAGCCCCGGTCACCTGATCTTTAGCATCAGGAACTAGGGCTCAACATTAGAATATATTTTCGGCTATACACAGGATAACCTTATTGAAGTTCACATACAGTACTTTTATGGTACAGATTAGGTTCTCTCTTGGTTCAACTTTAGTTCACATTTAGTTCGCATTAGGTTCGGACTGTGAATCGGCACAGACAAGATAGGTTCCCCACGTAGCATCGACCATTTCCGGAAGGATATATCCCCAGAGTATGGTCCCTAACAGGTTGATCGCTTCCTTTTTTCGCTTGTAGAAGGTTGTCCTTTCAAGATTCAAGGAAGCCATCAGCTCCTGGTCCGAGTACTGGTACATGATGATGTACTTGCGATTGATGATGTCGAAGTAAAGCTCACCATGCAGAGGATAAGTCTTCAAGCGGCATAGCGCTTTATCAATGATAATGATCAGATCACGCGTGTCCGCAAGGCTTTTCAGGCGATCTTCGATGGCATTCTTATTGATATCGTCCTCGAAATCGAACGAAAGATAATTGACCAGATCCTGGATCCGTCGGCTGCCAAAATCATTGGCAGTGACATCCAATTCGCATAAGTCACGTTCAACGCTCCATACAACCTGACGATAAAGCGTCAGCAACAGCTTGGTTTGATGAAGCAGCTGAGGATTTATTTTTCTTTCTGATCGGAACCGGTCCGCGACCCGCTCCAGGTAATTAATTCGTGTCGTCTCCATTTCTATTTTCCTCGTCAAATTGTCCAAGGCACCGGGAAACCTTGACGTATTTTAGTTCATGTCTTATTATAATAAGTGAACAGTATGCCGTCAAGACTAAATAGAACATATTTTCTCTTTGTTCGGTTTGGAGGACACCATGACAATCGGTGAGAAAATCAAATTGCTGAGAAAGCGAGCCGGGATGACGCAAGCCGAGTTGGCTGAGAAGCTGGCCGTGACAACACGGGCAGTTATCTATTTTGAAAAGAACCAGCGGCATCCATCTGATGAAATCATTAAGAGATTGGCTGAAATCTATGAGATATCAGAAGAGGTCCTTGCTGATGATCGCAAAGACCTCGAATTGACCAAGGAAGAGAAGTTTATTCAGCGCGCCAAGTCTGAAGATAACAAGCGCGGCAAAACGGAAGCGGAAAAGTTCCTGGAGAAATGCCGGGTGTTCTTCGCCGGCGGATCCGTCTCCGACGAAGATATGGATCTCGTCTTCGAATCATTGACTGAGATATTCTTTGATGCTAAACGCAAAGCCAAAGATAAATATGGCAAAAAGCTTGGCAATGATAAATGACAGATTACCCCAGGAAACCGCTATTCATAGCCCAGGGCAATTCAATCTTCCAGCCGGTCATTCGCAAAGCATGGATTTTAAACAAAACAAGATCAACGGGTTGAGCCAGGCACTTGCTGATCGTTTCAAGTGAAAGATGTTGATTCATGAGGCTATGGATCTCCAAGTCTGATATCAACAATTCAGCTGCGAAAAGATTGGCTTCCCGCTCAGCTTTGGATCTCGAATCAAACAGGTTCCTTTCCTGCCAGACCGTAAAGCCGGCCAGTTCTTGGTGCAGCCGGTCGTGTCCTAGCTCATGCGCACAGACCAGTTGGAGTATACCCTCATCCAAACAATTATTGAGGACAATATAACGCCTTTTCCGATCAACCAAATAGTAGCCTTTCAGCGACCCAATATCATGGTACTGAATATCAATGCCAAGTTCCACGGCCAGGATCTCTGGTCGGCTCGTATGATATCGCTCTCGCAAGAGCTGGACTTGATCAAGAATGTAGTGCATCAAGATCACCCCAAGTCATTTCAGATGAAGTCAAATCAATGGCGGTAAAGACTGCATTGCTTGTCGACGAGCTCTTTCATTTGTTCGACAACCAAGTCCGGTCCAGTAATGATCGCTTTGCCAGCAAATTGGAAAATCCATGATAAAAATGACGGGCTGACATTGACATAGACCTCAGTCGCGAAGCTCTGGTCATCAACTTTTTGGATGTTGATATCCGTGCCAAAGCGGTCAATGACGGATCCGATCAGGTCATTGTCAAACTTCATTGCAACCTTCTCGGTCGGCCCGCCGAACATGGAGAAGGTTTTCTGAACATAGCTGACCAGATCAAGATCCTGGTCGAGATTCACGCAGGGTTCCTGACAAATTTCAATGTCAGTAATCTTGTCCACTCGGAAATGGGTTGTACCATGCTCTGGGTAATAGGCTATCAGGTAATACTTGTTCCCATCCCAATGCAACGCGTAAGGACTGACGATATAGACATGGCCATTGCGGCGGTAACGCATGGTTTTGGTCAGCGTATACTCGAAGTACTTGAAGGAGACCTGCCGATTCTTTGAAATTGCTTCATGCAGCTTATCAATCGCATAATAAATGCTTTCATTCTGGGCTTTGATGCGTCCGTCGACTATAACCTGCCGACGCAGACTCTTGGCTTCATAGGTGCTGGCCAAGGATTCAAGCTTCCCGATCAGCTGTGAGCTCTTTTTAGACGTGAGAAATTTGGCTGACTGAACAGCATCAACGAGCAGCTTAAGCTCGGCAAGCTCAAAAGGCCGATTCGCCCAGAAGTAGCCGAAACGGTTGCCTTTGGTGAGGACAATGTCCATGCCAAATTCTCGCAGCGTTTCGACGTCAGCATAAATTGATTTACGGTCAAAGCTGATTCCGTATGGCTTCAACCTGTCAGATATCTCGTTAATAGTAATCGAATATTGTTCATCTGTTTCCTGTTGAAGGATTCGCATAACATGGAGCAGACGAAGTTTTTGGCTTGTTATTCTCATCATGCTTCATTCTCCACTCAAAGGGAACAATCGTTCCCGCAATAAGCTGATTCTATCATATATTATGTACATAAATACGGACAATGAATATAGATTTCAATTAAAGTTTTGATTATATGAAATACATTAGTTTATAATGTAGAAAGTGTATGCCTTTGGACAGGAGACTCAGTTTAGATGGTTTGATTTGGAGGGCTTAATGGACGTTTTCAATCTGCATAGCCAAGTCGTCAGTGAGTATGAGAAGTACGTCAGAAGCTTTTATAATTTTCGTGATAAAAGAATTATTGAATTTGTCGATTCGTCTTTATCAAGGGGCAGGCTTTGGCCAGAACCACTGATCCAACTAAACCCAGCTTTTGAAGTGGGCGGTAAAATTGGTAGTCTGGTATCAGAGTCCATTCTTGATAAAGAATGTCTGAATATTTTCCGGCGTAATAAAAGTGCCTCATCTCAAGGTGATGAACTCATTCTCTATAAACACCAACATGAAGCGATTATTGCTGCTAATCAAAAAAAGAATTATGTTTTAACAACAGGTACAGGTTCGGGAAAAAGCTTATCGTATATTATTCCAATTGTTGATCACGTTTTAAAAACAGGATCAGGGAAAGGTATAAAGGCAATCGTCATTTACCCAATGAATGCACTTGCAAATAGCCAATTGGGTGAGCTCGAAAAGTTTTTGGGAGTCGAAAATCCAAAAGTCACCTTTAAGCGATACACTGGTCAAGAGAACTTGGAGGAAAAAACAAGCATTAGAGAGAACCCGCCTGACATATTATTGACGAACTTTGTCATGTTGGAATTAATTCTAAGCAGACATGATGATCGTCATTTAGTTGACAAAATGAAGGATTCTTTAAGATTTGTTGTCCTTGATGAGTTGCATACTTATCGTGGCCGGCAAGGCGCTGATGTAGCGATGCTACTTCGCCGATTACACTGTACTTTGGATTTTCAAAACATCCAAATGGTTGGAACATCAGCAACAATGGGTGGTGGAAATACTTGGAACATAGATTTTCATGGAAATAAATCGACCCTAACGTTACGTTGTCGTTGAGGCAACAAAACGAAGATTCAGATGATTCAGCCAGCTCAGTTTGACTGATCCCAAATCATTCATCTGTTCGAG
>Ga0172382_10006928_pt1 | contig 16270 bp, 14 predicted proteins | sample Leawel138RmetaG_FD_122245 | JGI IMG/M metagenome (GOLD analysis project Ga0172382, IMG submission 122245) | Leachate microbial communities from a municipal landfill in Southern Ontario, Canada - Leachate well 138R metaG | ecosystem: Engineered > Solid waste > Landfill > Unclassified | place...
CGTGTGCCGGGTTCTATCGTGAGTGTTGAGGTGCTGTCGAGGTAAACAAAATCGTAAACCAAATAAGGCTTCTCCGAGGTCCAGGTAGTCGTTTCCAGGTACTTACTTTTTATTAGTTTGAAATCTTGCCCGTAGGCGATCAGTTTTATTTTTTGCCGGTTGGTATTGGTCGTGATCTCAATGGAATCCTGAACCACCATCGGCATATTCTCACCCGTGGGATCGATGGTTACCTCAACGAAAATGAAAATACTGTCGCGGGCAGGAACTTCCACTTCATATGCCTCATTTGAAGATTTCCCATCAATGTTTAACCTGAAATTGGAAAACTCTCCGCCTAAAACTTTTACGCTTGAAATGAGAATAGCTTCATTGTATGGATTATATACCTTCAGATGCTGTGTTGTGGAACCAATAGTGGTGAAAATAGTATCAAACATTACCGTATCAGCAGAAAATCGTAGTTGTGCGTCAGGAGAACTCAAATATCCTTCATCTTCACACGAAAAAAGTGCGACAAATAGCAGAACGCCACAGATTATTTGAAACAAATACCTGACCAATTTTTTTACGTTTACTTAAATAACGTTAATTTGATGTTCTTATTACCACAAATATAAGAAATCAATTCACACAATTTAACATTTGTTTGCAATAATTTTTTCGGAATGTTTTCCTATAATTAAAATGATTGTTTTCTATATTCATATGGATTTCAATTATACTCCTGGTTGATCATTCTGATCCTGTTTGTTCCTGTTGGATAGAAGCCACAGCCCGAGCAGGGTGATGAGTCCGTTTAAGATCAATATTTCGAATCCAAATTTATATCCGTGAAACAATACTTCTGAGTTTTTTGAAATGACGTAGCAGATCACAGGCGACAGGAATGCAACCATAGGTACCCATTTGTCACAGACCTGTCTTTTTGAGAATATTCCAAAAATAAACAGTCCAAGGATAGGTCCATAAGTATATCCGGCAGCAGTAAAAACAGCAACAACCACACTTTCATTATTTATAGCTCTGAAAAGCAGAATGACCAGTATCAGCAATCCCGAAAAGGTCAGATGAACCTGTTTTTTTATGCGTACACGTTTTTTTTCCCGATACTTTTCAATCCGGATAAAATCGACACTAAAGGCTGTCGTGAGGGCTGTAAGCGCTGAATCTGCACTGGAGTAAGCTGAAGCCGTAATGCCTAAAAGGAAGGCAATCCCGGCGGGCAGGCTCAGGTAGTTCATGGCAATGAACGGGTATAAATCGTCGCTGTTTTCAGGTGCCGGAATCCCCTGCTCACGCGAAAAAATATAGAGCAATACTCCCAGGCAGAGAAAGAGAAATACGGTTACTAAGAAGGAAAGACTGAACACAATCATGTTTTGTTGGGCTTCTTTTTTGTTCTTACAGGTGAGGTTCTTTTGCATCATATCCTGATCCATTCCAAACATCACAATGGTGATAAACATCCCGGCAAAAAATTGCTTGAAAAAGTTGTTTCCGCTACGCCATTCCCAGAAGAAGATTTTTGATTCGGGTTGCGACGCTATACGTTCAACGATCGATGAAAAACTTAATTCCAAAGATTGTGATATGGAAAAAATAGTAAAAATGACCGCACTGATCAGGAAAATGGTTTGCAGGGTATCGGTCCAAACAATGGTTTTTATTCCTCCTTTAAATGTATAAACCCAAATCAGGGCGATTGTTACGATCACGGTGATGGTGAAAGGAATGTTAAAAGCATCGAATAGAACTAGTTGAAGGACTCCTGCCACCAGGTATAACCTGAAAGCTGCCCCGATAAGTTTAGAAATCAAAAAGAAAAAAGAGCCTGTTTTATAAGAAAAACTGCCAAAACGTTTGTCGAGATAGGAGTAAATAGAAACTAAATTTAATTTGTAGTAGAGGGGCAACAGGATAGCAGCAACCAGCCAGTAACCGATTACATTTCCAAATACAAACTGCAGGTAGGAAAAGGCAGAGTTCCCCACTTCTCCGGGAACAGAGATGAATGTTACTCCGGAAAGACTGGCGCCTACCATGCCAAAGGCTACCAGGAGCCAGGGCGACTTTCGGTTGGCCGTAAAAAAGGTTTGCGTATCAGCATGGCGGGAGGTGATTCCCGAAATGATCATCAGCAGGATAAAGTATCCAAGGATCAGGCTTAAGACCAGGTAAGGATTCATCATTCGTCAAAATCGGGATATAATAAATATTTTTTTCTTAGTTTTTTGTATTGATCCAGCTCCGGATTCCAGGTTTCATATATCTCTTTTTCTGTAAGTCCCCGCCGGATTTGATCGATCAGTTTGGGGGTGCCTGCCAAAAGATTAAGCCAGTTTTCTCTGGTGAGAAAATCTTGTTCATTTTCAAAATGCTGATAAAACCGGAGAAAATATTCCAGGGTAAAAGGTGGAATTTCATTAAGTTCTCTCAAATCGATGCCATAACAAACTTTCCCTTCATGGAGTGGGTTGGTTGCAGCCCGGGCATCGCTAACAGGCGTGAAACTGAATTCCCCCAATTGGGGATCGGGAGCTCCCAGCACCTGGAAAGGAAATGGAGTGCCGCGACCGATGCTTATGCTGGTAGCTTCAAAAAAGCAGAGCGAAGGGTAGAGCCTGACCGCTTTGTCGTTGGGAAGATTGGGAGAAGGAGGAACAGGCAGGCTATAACGCATCCTGTGGGAGTAATGAACTGAAGGAATTACGGTAAGTTCACATTTCCCGGAAGATTTTAACCAGTTTTCCCCGTTAATCATGAGAGCCAGTTCGCCAATGGTGCATCCATGAACTACCGGTATGGGATGCATGCCAACGAACGACTGGTATTTCGGTTCCAGAACAGGGCCGGCAACATAATCGCCGTTGGGATTCGGTCGGTCCAGGACAACCAGTGGTTTGTTGTTTTCGGCACAGGCTTCCATTACCAGGTGAAGTGTGGATATGTAAGTGTAAAACCGGCATCCTACATCCTGGATGTCGAAAATGATGATATCCAAACCTTCCAGCATTTCCGGAGTGGGTTTGCGTGTTTCCCCGTAAAGGGAGATGATAGGGATGCCTGTTTGTTCGTCAATCCCATCACGGATCAGTTCTCCTGCAGGAGCATCACCCCGGAATCCATGCTCCGGAGTAAAGATTTTTTTTAGATCAATCCGGCGCTGAAGAAGTATATCGACCAGGTGTTCCCGGCCAACCAACGACGTGTGATTCACCACCAGACCAACTTTTTTGTTCTGAAGAATAGGCAGGTATTCCCCGGGTTGTTCTGCTCCGGTTTTTATTGCAGGCGGATGGTTTCCAATACAGGATAATGCGAGGAAAACCCATCCCAGAAATCCAAAAGTTTTGCGCATGCACATACGATTTTTTTAATTTCCGCTAATTTATCAATTGAAATGGCGAAAACCTAAAAAAAAACAGATTTCGGGAATCTTTGTTTTGAGCAGGGATAATCCGGAAGATTACTGTTCTTCTTTTTAATGACCAGACCGGGAGGTTTGTTTTTTTTCTGATCCGTGGTTTTTCCCTTTGTTCCTGAAGTTTTTTCTGGTGTTTGAGTGGCGGGGTTTGGATTCTTTCCAAAGAGGTCCCTGACCGATTTTTTCAGGCAGGGGAAGCTTGATCACGGTTCTTTCAATCATCTTCTCAATCTGTTGGAACTTCCACATGTCCATGTCATTAATCAGCGTAAGAGCCACCCCGGTGGAGTCTGCCCGGGCAGTGCGGCCAACACGATGCACATAATCTTCTGCATCGTGGGGAACATCGAAGTTGATGATCAGGTTAATTTCCCGGATATCGATTCCCCGACTGAGAACATCGGTAGCAACCAGGATTCTTGTGCGTCGTGATTTGAATCCCTGTAGTACTTTTTCCCGTTCGGTTTGTTCCAGGTCGGAGGAGATGTATTCAACCGACAAATTATTCTTTTTCAGTACGCGGGTAAGTTCAGTTACCTTCTTCTTGGTGGAACAGAATATCAGGATGCTGTTGTATTCAGGTTTGTCGGCAATGAGGTAGTTGATAAGTTCTGCCTTTTGTGAGTCAAAACAGAGGTATGCAGCTTGTAACACTCCTTCAGCAGGTTTCGACATCGAAATATTAATTTCTTTTGGATTTGTCAGGATTTTTGATGCCAGGGTTTTGATTTTAGAAGCCATGGTGGCGCTAAACATCAATGTTTGTCTTTTTTGGGGAAGAAAAGAGATGATTTTTATGATGTCTTCGTAAAATCCGATATCCAACATCCGGTCAGCTTCGTCCAGGATAAGATATTGAATGGTATCGAATTTTACATATCCCAGATTCAGGTGAGAAATCAGTTTCCCGGGTGTCGCCACAACGATGTCAGCTCCTTCGGTCAATGCGCGCTTTTGTTGCCCCCAGTCATCACCATCGCTACCTCCGTAAATAGCAATGGAATGAATACCCAGTCCGTAGGCAATCCCCTGTACCTGTTGGTCAATTTGTACGGCCAGCTCGCGGGTGGGAACAAGGATTAATGTAGTGGTTTCACCTGCAGGCTGTCCTAAAATCATGTCCAAAATCGGAATGACAAAGGCTGCCGTTTTACCTGTTCCCGTTTGGGCACAGGCTATCAGGTCATGCCCCGCAAGAATTTCAGGAATTGCCTGTTCCTGTATTGGTGTGGTGTTTTTAAAACCCATATATGAAATGGCATGGAGAATATCATCGTGTACTCCTAATTCAGAAAAATTCATTCAGTATGATCTATGTGATGTAAAAAAAGTTGGAAAATCAATTTTCCCACGGCAAAGTAAATGAAAATTATTGATTTGCGGGGGATTTATTCCAAAGAAACATGCTGAATAAGCAACACCCGGCAGGCATGGTAATGAGCTCGTGACCGGATGAATGGCCTGTGCCGGGCTGCTCCCGGGAAGAAAAAAAATGCTTCACTCATGAGGATAATCGACTGGTTTCTTTTCGCAGTTTTTTATAACCTTCCCAATTAAAATTTTGAATAAAGTCAAGTCCTTTTCGTGCTCCGAGCAAAAACAGTTCTTTTTTCTTTTGGTTGTTCATGTTAAAATGAAGCCAGTGATAATCCTTGTCGGCATCAATGAAGCATATCAGTTTTCGATAATCGGGATTTTGCAGCAGGTACAGGTAGTCTGCATCGTGGCGCATGGTACTCACCAGGGATGCGATAAATTCAGTCCAGGTGCCAACCCGGGCACAGGAATTTCGATAGGAGCTCAGCTTGACTCCAAAAGTTGGTTTTTCGGGAATTATGCCTGCAGGGGTATGGAATTCCTTAATTGGAAAATTAGAAATCAGACCGCCGTCAACAAATTTCACTTTTCGTGGAATCGGACCAAAATAGTGTGCATGTTTAATCCATTCGTTGCCTGCCGGGGTATTTGCTCCGGGGATATGATCTATCTCAAACGGAACAAAAAAGAATGGGATGGAGATGGATGCCCGGACCATTTTGGCCGGAGAAATGGTTTCTGCTCTTTCCCCCCAGTACAGTCGGGCCATCTGGGGAAAAAGTACGCGGGTTTGTGTGGTAATGTCGGCAGTAACCAGATGAATCTTTGCCTCCTCATCCCTGACGGGTTCACCGGTAATCCTGTTTCGCAATCCGTTTGGGAAGTACATTTTTTTTCTTTTTTGAAGCAGTTCTCCCAGGGTGGTAATCCGGTTTGGTGACTCACGCAATATGGTTTCAATCCACTCCTCCATTTTGTTCCCGGGGTTCATCCCCATCTTTTCAACGAGTGCTTTTTTAACCTTTCTGTAATACCAAATCAGTTTTACTACCAGTTTTAATCCTGATGTTCCGCAAATGATGCAGCGACATATTTTTTGCATTGCAGGTTCTCCATCGATGAACTCAAGCAGGTCCTGCCGGGCAAGCTCATCAAGAATGCGTTTCGACTTGGCTTTTTCCATGGTATCGATACCAGCCAGAAGAAGGGTATTGATTGCTCCAGCCGAGGTGCCCGCCAAATGAAAAAACCGAATTCCTGCCGCTTCCAAAATATAGGTATACCCCACTAATGCAATTCCTAAAACACCACCCCCTTCCTGAACCAGATCAACATATTGGTGGCCTGCTGAATCGATGATGTCGGAGAAGGTTTTTTTTCTTAGTTTTTCTGCTTCGGTTACTAATTTTTGAAAGGTTGTCTGTTTGGTAAAGTCTTTGTATGTCATTTTTAAAGGGTTATTCCATCAGGATATGGATTGGTGCCCCACACCTCTTACACTGCCCGTCAAACCCGGATTGAAGTATTCTTGTATGATAATGGTTGCGTTCAATCAACAGTTCTCCACACCCGGGACACCAGGTGGATGAATAGGTTTCATCAGCAATATTGCCAAGATATACAAACTTTAAATATTTTTTTGCAAGCGTATACAAACGGGTTAACGTTTCAGAGGGAGTAGGAGGAAGGGATAATTTATATTGCGGGAAATACCTGGAGAGATGCAGGGGAACATGAGTTCCCAGTTCTCCGGCAATCCATAGAACCATATCTTTAAAAACGATTTCATCATCATTCAGCCCGGGAATGATCAGCTGGGTAATTTCCAGATGTTTGCCTTCTTTTGCGATGATCTGTAATGCTTTTAACACAGGTTTTAGTTTTCCCTTGGTTTGTTTTTTATAAAATTTTTTTTCAAATGCTTTCAGGTCAATATTGAAGGCGTCGATAAGTGGAAGAATTTCCCGAAGTGGCCCGGTATTTACAAATCCATTGGAAACAACCACATTGTTTAATCCATTGTTGTGCGCCAGTTGGGCTGTGTTGTACATGAATTCATAAAAAGTGAAGGGTTCATTGTACGTATAAGCAATTCCCACATTGCCTGTACTTTCAAGCGCTTTGTCCACCAGCTGAATCGAGGTAACCGGTTGAAAACCATTGAACTTGGTTGCAGAGCATTGGGAGATATGATGGTTTTGGCAAAATGTACAATGCAGGTTGCACCCGACTTCACCTATTGAAAGAATTTTTTTACCTGGTTTAAAATGGAAAAGTGGTTTTTTTTCGATTGGGTCGAAGCTGATCGTAGAAACCTTATCATAAACTTGTGTGATCAGAACGCCATTTTTGTTCTCCCGAACTCTGCAATTTCCTGTTTTTCCTGGTTTTAGTTTGCATTCGTGGGGGCAAAGAAGGCACTGAACACGTTCATTTTCGTATTTTTTGTAGAAACGGGCTTCCTGCATTTTTCTTCATTTTCTCCAAAGTTACAAAACTTTTTTTTAGCTATTGTTTCCGCCCGAAGAATTGGGATTTATGCCAGTTATAAATGTAAAAATGCCCCTGGTTTCGATTGCCAGGGGCATTTTTTACAGAAGGGTTAGCTGCCGAAGTCGTCGAATGCCACATTTTCTTCGGGAACCCCCAGGTTGTATAACATTTTTTGAATCGCGTCGTTCATCATGGGTGGGCCGCACAGGTAGTAGTCAATTTCTTCGGGTTCTTCGTGTTTATTCAGGTAGTTATCGTAAATCACCTGGTGAATGAAACCGGTAGGGCCTTCCCACTTATCTTCAGGCAGAGGTTCTGATAAAGCCAGATGGAACTCGAAATTGGCAAAGTTCTTTTCAATTTCGCGAAACTGGTCATAATAAAATACCTCTTTCCACGAACGTGCACCGTACCAGAAAGTTACTTTTTTGTTGCTTTCTTTGACTGTGTGAAACAGGTGGAAAAGATGGGATCGCATGGGAGCCATTCCTGCTCCACCCCCAATAAACATCATTTCATTGTTGTTATCTTTCAGGAAAAATTCACCGTAAGGTCCTGAAATAGTCACTTTATCGCCAGGTTTACGTGAGAATACAAAGGAAGAGCAAATACCCGGATTAACTTTTTTGAACCCATTTATTGCCCGATCCCAGGGTGGAGTGGCAATGCGAATGTTTAGCATGATGATGTTCCCCTCAGCCGGGTGATTCGCCATGGAATAGGCACGGAAAGTTGGAGACGGATTTTTCATTTTCAGATCGAACATCCCAAACTTTTCCCATTCATCGCGGAACTTATCTTCAATAAGTATATCTTTAAAATCCACTTCAATTTTGGGAACATCGATTTGTATATATCCACCCGATTTAAATTTCAGTGTTTCTCCTTCAGGTAATTTTACGACAAATTCTTTGATGAATGTTGCAACGTTTTTATTGGAGATCACTTCGCATTCCCATTTTTTAACCCCCAGCACTTCCTGTGGAATTTTAATTTTCAGGTCTTCTTTTACTTTAACCTGGCATGCCAGCCGCCAATGGTCATTCTGTTCTTTTCTTGTGAAATATCCGGTTTCTGTGGGTAGAATGGAGCCACCACCTTCCTCAATCCGGCAACGGCACATGGCACATGTTCCGCCTCCTCCGCAAGCTGAAGGAAGTAGTATCTTGTTGTTACTCAGTGTCGTTAACAGGGTGTCTCCCGGATTTGTTACGATTTCACGTTCACCATCATTGATGTTAATGGTTACTTCTCCCGACGGAGTCAGCTTTTTCTTGGCATAGAGCAGGATAGCAACCAGCAGTACAATCACTGCAAGAAAAACAGCTACACTGATAATGACAACAGTTATTTGTGTTGAAAGCAATAGCATTGAAGAATAATTTTATTATTACAGTTTAATACCCATGAATCCCATAAATGCCAATCCCATCAGCCCGGTTACAATAAAAGTAATACCCAGTCCGCGCAAGGGAGCCGGCACATTGGAATATTGAATTTTTTCCCGGATTGCGGCAATTCCAACAATAGCCAAAAACCAACCCACACCGGATCCCAATCCGTATACCGTGGCTTCTCCAACATTCAGGAAGGCTTTTTGTTGCATAAATAGTGATCCTCCCAGGATGGCGCAGTTAACAGCTATGAGTGGAAGAAAGATCCCCAGTTGCGTGTAAAGCTCCGGGGCAAATTTTTCAACGACCATTTCTACAAGTTGAACCATAGAGGCAATCACGGCAATGAACATAATAAATGACAGGAAGCTAAGATCAACGTCGGCTAAAGCCGGGCTGATCCAGCTCAAGGCGCCTTCTTTTAGAATAAAGTTTTCCAGCAGGTAGTCCACGGGCACGGTGATCGCCAGCACAAAAATGACAGCAATACCTAATCCGGTTGCTGTTTTTACTGTTTTGGAAACTGCCAGGTAAGAACACATGCCTAAAAAATAGGCGAAAACCATGTTCTCAATGAAAATTGACTTAACAAATATATTAATCAGGTTTTCCATGATAAAATTGATCTAAAAATTAATCTTCAATAAGTTTGCGATTACGGCTACGTTGCACCCAAATGATAACACCCACAGTAATTAGTGCCATGGGAGGAAGGATCATCATGCCATTGTTTTCATAAAAGCCGCCATTGGATAAATACCAGTTTTCAGGGATGATTTGATAGCCAAGCAGCGATCCTGAGCCTAAAAGCTCACGGAAGAATCCTACCACGACAAGGATCCATCCATAACCGGCAGCGTTTCCAATTCCATCGAGGAATGATTGCCATGGACGATTACCCAACGCAAATGCTTCCAGTCTTCCCATAATGATACAGTTGGTAATGATCAATCCCACGAATACCGAGAGTTGCTTACTCACATCAAAGACATAGGCTTTCAGAATTAAATCGACCAAGATGACCAGTGCAGCCACAACGACCAACTGGACAATAATCCGAATCCGGTTGGGTATGGTGTTACGCAACAGGGAAATAATCACGTTGGAGAAAGCAAGAACAGCCATTACCGATAAAGCCATAACCAGCGCAGGTTTCAGTTGGGCTGTTACTGCCAGGGCTGAACAAATTCCAAGTACCTGCACGGTAATTGGATTGCTGCTGTTCAGCGGTTCGGTTAGCAGGGTTAAATTTTTCTTTGAAAATAGTGGATCGCTCATCACTTATGATTTTTTCTTTTTTAAGAATTCTTTGTAACTGTTGAAATCTTCCAATAGCATATTTTCCAGGCCTTTACTGGTTATGGTGCCACCAGAAATGCCATCGACGCTATGTGCTTCCGGTGCTTCCTGTCCTGCCTTGGTGATGGTAATAGAAATCAGGTTGCCTGTATCGTCGAAGATCCTTTTTCCCTTAAAGGATTCCTGGAACCATGTGGTGGATATTTCTGCACCCAATCCGGGTGTTTCTCCCTGATGGTCGAAATTGGCACCGTAAATGGTGTTCATATCTTCATTTAGGGATACGAATCCCCAAACAGGTCCCCATAATCCGCTACCGCGCATGGGAAAAATATATTTCAATCCATTTTCCGTTTGGCATTCAAAAACAGGCAATAGTTTTTCTTCCGCCTTTTTGCTTTTTTCTTTCCTGATGTCGATTAGAAAAGCATCTTCTCCCTCTACAACTTCTCCTTTCGTATTAATAACATACTGGTTTTTGATTTTTTCGGCATATATTTTTTCAGCATCAGAAGTTGTACTGGAAATATTAACCGAGGCGAGGATATTTTGCTTTTTTTCTACTTCTATATTTTTGTTTTGGCGGTCTTTTAAGGCCATGGCCACCGATGCAAGTATTGCAGCAACCAGCACAACCATAATTGCTGCATAAATGAATGTATAGGTATTACTATTTCTGTCCATATTCTTAATTTTTATGCAGATAATTTGGCCCTGTTTAATCGGCGTTTGATGTGTCCCTGAATTACATAATGGTCAATGAGAGGAGCAAATGTATTCATCAGGAGGATAGCCAGCATCATTCCTTCGGGATATGCGGGGTTGATCACGCGGATGAGTATAGCCAGGATACCAATGAGAAAGCCATAGATCCACTTTCCTTTTTCTGTTTGCGCAGCGGATACCGGATCAGTAGCCATAAAAATTGCGCCGAACGCAAAGCCGCCTAAAATCAAATGATGCCAAAAAGGCATGGCAAAAAAAGCTGCCGATTCAGGAGAAAGTCCGGTGCTTCCGGCAAACAGGTTAAGAATAATACCCATGATTACGCCGCCGGCAACAGTTGAAACCATAATTTTCCAGCTTCCGATACCCGTAATTAGCAGGATAGCAGCTCCTAATAAAATGGCAACCGTTGATGTTTCTCCTATGGAGCCGGGGATCAAACCGAAGAAAGCATCGGCAACGCTGAAGTTTACGTTACCTGCTGCAATATCGGCTAAGGGAGTGGCTCCGGTAAAACTATCAACAGGAACATCCGTTTTGCCCATAGAAACCCAAACAGCATTTCCCGACATCTGAGCCGGGTAGGCAAAAAAGAGGAAAGCACGGGCAATGAGTGCCGGGTTCCAGATATTCATGCCTGTTCCCCCAAATACCTCCTTGCCGAAAACAACTGCAAAAGCAGTAGCAATGGCTACCATCCATAAAGGCGTTTCAACAGGCATAATCAGGGGAATGAGCATGCCTGAAACAAGAAAGCCTTCGTTTATTTCATGCCCGCGCATCTGGGCAAAGGCAAACTCAATTCCCAGCCCTACCACATAGGAAACAACCACAATGGGCAGCACTTTCAGCAATCCATATATAAACAAACTGAAAAATCCAGTGGAGACAAGCTCGCCAATAGCCTTGTAATGCTGAAAACCTACATTGTACATGCCGAAAAGTAAGGCCGGTACCAATGAAAGAACAACAATTGACATGGTCCGTTTCAAGTCAATATAGTCGTGGATATGCGACCCTGTCTGGGATGTGCTCCGGGGAACAAATAAAAAGGTGAAGAATCCATCGTGTACGGAGTTTAACCAATGAAACCTGGCTCCTTTTTGTACTAGTGGTTCTGTTTTTTCAAAAAAGTCTTTTAAGAATTTCATCCTGTGTTGACTGATTATTATATTCTGTGAAAATTATCCAAGCTCCTTAATGACGGTGTTTATGCCGTTCCGTAGAATGCTCTGTACCTTAATTTTTGATGTACATACAAATTCACAAAGTGCCATGTCTTCTTCAATCACTTCGTAAATCCCAAGCTGCTCCATTTTATCGAGGTCGTTAGCCAGAATGGCTTTCAGCAAATGTACCGGCAGAATATCCATTGGCAGGACTTTCCCGTATTGGTCAGATAAAACGAAGGCTCGTTCTCCTCCATGCAAATTGGCATTCAGTATATAATTTTTCCTGGGAAACAACCTGGATAAATAGGTGCGGGAGGCACTGAATTTTTTAACTCCCGGGGTGGCCCATCCTAACAGTTCATATTCGTCACCTTCCGGAATCACAGTTACCTGTGCATCGTAAAAACCCAGGAAGTTTTGGGATTTTACTTTTTCTCCGGTGAGCACATTCCCACTAATGATACGTTGGCTATAGCCGGTCTTTTTTAACCGTCCCTCTGTGATGGAAGTAACTGAAGTGCCCAATATCGTTTGTAAATATTTTGGTTGTTCCACTTCTGAACCGGTCAGGGCAATTATCCGGGTGAAATCAACTTTGCCTGTTTCAAAGAGACGCCCGATAAACAGCACATCCTGAGGGTTTACTGTCCACACTACCTCTCCCTTGTTGACCGGAGAGATATGGTGTATTTGCACGCCTGCATTTCCTGCCGGATGAGGCCCCGTAAATTGCCTGATTTCAACCTGTTTGATGTTGGTGAATACGGAAGTTTTACTTACCCCCAGGTATATTTTTCCATGCGTTAGTCTGGCCAATGCATGAATCCCTGTCTGAAAAGTCTCCAGCTGTCCTTCCATAATAAAGTTATAATCAGGAGCCAGTGGAGCTGTATCGAAGGTTGAAATAAAAATATCCCTGGGCTGTTCCTGGGGCAAAGCAATGGTCCCGTATGGGCGGCGTTTGATAAAAGGCCACAAACCGCTTTTCAGAAGCTGTTCTTTTATCTCCTCCGCAGAAAGATTTTGTGGATCGGCCTGCCTGAACTGAACAGAACCGGAACCAGGATCCGTTGAAATGACTACCTCCAGAATGCGACGACGCTCACCCCGGTTGATCGACGCTACTTTCCCTCCTGCCGGAGCCGTGAAAACTACCTCGGGATGATATTTGTCGTAAAAAATAACATCTCCAACCTGTATGACATCATCCTGCTTTACAACCAGCTTGGGTGTGAGCCCGGGAAAATCTGTCGGCTTTAAAGCGACTGAAGAAGGAACCGGAACGACCTCCATTACAGGTTCTGCAGAGCCTTTGAGCTTGATGTCAAGCCCTTTCTTTAACTTAATAACCTCTGACATCTTTATCAAGAATAGTTTGTATTTCAGGGTGGCAAATGTAAATAATTAATTCTCTTTTACCAATGGGATTTGTTGGAAAATACATAGTTCAAAATATGCTGATAAGTAGATGTATGGAACAGTTATTGTTTATTCCTTCCTGTTTTGAGATAAGTGGAATAATAATATTCAGGTAATATTCGTTAATGAGTTAACTTTTAATCTGATTAAAATGATTAGTTTTCTAAGGAACCAGATGGAACTCGCGGAATTTTATCATATTTGTTTGTGTTAAAAATGATCATGCTGGTTTTAGATCGTACCTGGAAAAAAATATTTTTGTTGTTGGTGAAATTTTTACCCGGTAAAAATAGTTACATGTATAAAGTTCGTTTTGTTTTATTGTCGGTGATGGCGCTGTTCCTGAATAAGATATCGGTCGGGGAAGGCAGTTTTTATTATGAAAATGCCGTATACAGGGAAGAGATCAAATCCATGCAGATGTTTCGGGAAGGGTTTGAACTATCGAACCCGATCTGGGAGCTGGGAGAGAGGAATCCCCTGGTTTTTAAATTTGATGATCTTTCCGGTGAAGCAAAAAATTTTTTCTATACAGTGATTCACTGCGATGCCGACTGGAATGAGAGTTTTATTCCCCAAAGCGATTATATTGATGGCTTCTCAGAAAATCCGGTTCATGATTTTTCCCACTCTTTTAACACGACCTTCAAATATGTAAACTACCGGATTAACATTCCCAACGAGAATGTGTCCTTTAAGCTTTCAGGGAATTATGCCCTGGTGGTTTATGAGGATGGGAACAAGGAGAATCTTGTTCTGACACAACGGTTTTATGTGGTAGAACCCCGGGTTGATATTGAAGGTACCGTTCGCCGGGCAACCCTCGACGCTTTTAAAGGGGAGAACCAGGAGGTGGATTTTACTGTTTTTCATGATAATTTTCCCATTGAAAATCCACAGCAGGAAGTGAAAGTTGTAATCATGCAGAATAACCGGTGGGATAATGCAATCCGGAATTTAAAACCGTTGTTCATTCGCGACCGCGAGCTGGTTTACGACTATAACCGGGAAAATGTTTTCGTGGCAGGCAATGAATTCAGGTATTTCGATAACCGTACAAACCGGGTAAATGGGGAAAATGTCCTGGCTACCGATTTTCATCATCCCTATTTTCATAAAACCTTGATGAGTAACGAAGTACGTGTGAATCGCCGGTTTTTCTCCTATGAAGATATGAATGGAAAATATGTTATTGAAAGCCAGGACAGGGAAGTAAAGGACTTTGATACGGAGTGTGACTATACTTTTGTGCATTTTTCACTGCCATTGGAATCCATTCTCCTGGGCGGATCAGTAAATGTTTTTGGTGGTCTGAACTACTGGAATGCTAACAAAACCAACGAAATGACATGGAATTTCGATACCGGCGCCTATGAACTAACCCTGCTGTTGAAGCAGGGGTATTATAACTATATATTTGTTTATGTCCCCCAGGGTTCAGCTGTGGCTGACCATAAAAATCTGGAGGGAAGCTTCTGGGAAACAGAAAACGACTATCAGATATTTGTTTATTACCGGGAGCTCTCAAGCCGTTACGACCGGTTGGTAGGATACCGGCAATTCAATTCCGTTTTAAACCGGTTTTGAGAGTCTTCTGATTTTTCAACACTCAGATCAGGGCATTTTCTTTCATTTAGGGCGAGTGTATTTTAATGAATCAGAATTCCCCTATTGAGCAAGGGATGGTTCACCTGGAAATGATCTGTAAAAACCTTTTTTATCGATCAATGCCCATACTTTTGGAGGCAGGAAATGCCGCATATCCCGGCCTTCTTTTAGTCCTTCCCGGATGAAGGAAGAGGAAATCTCCATGAGTGGAGCTTCTGATGCAATTTGTATGTTTTTATGCTGTTTGATCTGCGACGCATCAAATTCTGGTCGCGGGTAGACGATCACACCAAAATCATCAACGATAATTTTGTAATTTTTCCACTTGTGGAAATTCTCCAGATTATCAGACCCCATCAATATTTTGAAAAACAATCCGGGATGGCGCTTTTTTAAATACGTCAGTGTTTCAATGGTATAGCTTGGTTTTGGCAGGGAAAATTCGATGTCTGACACACGGAATCTGGAATCTCCTTCAATAGCAAGTTGTACCAGCTCCAGCCGGTCATGGTCGTTCAACAGACTGGCCTTTTGTTTATGCGGGTTTTGTGGAGAAACAATAAACCAGAGTTCGTCCAGTTCAGCATATTCCACCATGTAATTGGCAATGACCAGGTGACCGATATGTACAGGATTAAATGAACCGAAGTATAATCCGATAATTTTTGGAGAAACTGCTTTTCCTGGCGGATTCATTTTTTGTTGATTCATTGGATTTTAATTGGTAATACCTCCTCATTTATTATCACATCCATGGGTTGTCGCTTTCAGATTTCACCAGACCTGTTCAGTTGGTCACCCAGAAATTTTGAAACTGCATTTACAGCATCATCACAGGCTTGGGATAACTGATCGTTGACAATGATCAGGTCAAAATTCGGGGCGTAAGTAAGTTCCTTTTCAGCTTTTTTTACCCGGGTATTGATCTTCTCATGGGTTTCAGTAGAACGTTTTTCCAGTCGCTTTCTCAGTTCATCCAGTGAGGGAGGTTGAATAAATATGGCCAGGGCTTCTTCGCCATAATATCTTTTGATATTCAACCCTCCAATAACATCCACATCGAAAAGGACATGACTGCCTGTGTTGCGAATCTGTTCCACCTCACTGATGAGGGTGCCGTATAATATTCCATGGTACACTTCTTCCCATTCCAAAAATTCCCTGTTTTCAATTTTTTTCCGAAACTCTTTTTCCGGGAGGAAGTAATAATCTTTTCCGTCGGTTTCTCCTGGTCTTGGCTTTCTGCTGGTTGCTGAAACGGAAAACTTCAGGTTGAAATCCAGTTGCAGTAAATGTTTAACCAGGGTTGTTTTTCCTGCTCCGGATGGTGCTGAAAATATAATCAGTTTCCCCCTCATTTACAGTACATTTAACAGTTGCTCCTTTATTCTTTCCAGGTGGTCTTTCATTTGAAC
>Ga0172382_10006930_pt1 | contig 16268 bp, 18 predicted proteins | sample Leawel138RmetaG_FD_122245 | JGI IMG/M metagenome (GOLD analysis project Ga0172382, IMG submission 122245) | Leachate microbial communities from a municipal landfill in Southern Ontario, Canada - Leachate well 138R metaG | ecosystem: Engineered > Solid waste > Landfill > Unclassified | place...
GTTAAATGCCGAGCAAACGAACTGCTATTGCTCTTGCAGTGGCCCCAGAATTAAACCTTACTGAAGCCGATGATCTTTTAAAACGTGCGGACTATGCCCAATCTCACAGTCAAAAATTTGATGTAATTATAGAGCACTTTATCATAAGTGGCAAATACGATATTTTTGAGATTAATGGGATGTTGTTTAAATATGACCGGCCTCTTTTAGGAGATAAGCAAATGAGATAGATTCTTTAATTCAAGGGGCATCATTAGCAATTGGTAGGCCTATACCAAGGGGAAAATATGAATTTCTTGATAGATGTTTGCCTCATACACAACCCGCTCGATTACCTGCCGGAAAAATGACAGTATATATGTTTTTATTTAATAACGAGTTTTTAAAGGAAGTAAGGGGGGATTATAGTTTGGGTAATGTAGATATTGTTATTTCGCTGCTGATTCTATCCACATTGATTGTGCTGTATTTTTTGTTGTTAATAGCAAAAAGAAAACCGAAAAAACAGATTCACTACGCTGTTTTAAGTATAACGTCCAGTGTTTTCCTGTGGAATGTCGCGGTACTGTTATACTCTACCTTAAGCAATATCCCATGGATATCGGCAATTTGCGAACGGATATACTTTTTGGGCGCTATTTTTGTATCGGTCTCAATATTGTTTACCGGGTTAATATTTGCTCAAACCAAAATAAAATTTAACTGGAAGCATGCACTGCTGCTGGTAGTTCCTGTCCTGTCTATTGCTGTGCTGCTTACAAATCAAAGCCATAACTTGTTTTATACCGTCTTTAGCTTGATACCCTCCGAACAAGTATATGGCATATATTTTACTGTACATACCATATACTCCTATCTGTGTATAGGAGTTGGCTCGGCGTATCTTGTGATTTTTTCTATTAAAAATTATGGCGTTTTTGCCAGGCAATCCTTGTTATTATTCATTGGCATTATTATCTCGCTGATTATCGATACTATCAGCACATTTAAGATCTTCGACTGGCCGACGGCAATTGAAAACATCGCCTTTGCCGTGTCCGTTAGCTTGTTTATATTTGCGACGATTAAGTTTGATTTCCTGAATGTGATACCCATCGCCCTGCAAACGGTCGTTGATTTGATTTCCGACAGCTATGTTGTAATTAATGAAGAATTGAAATCATTGATTATAATAAGGCCTTTCTTGGCAGTTTTGCCGGAGTTGGCAGAAAGGTCGGCATTATGACAGTAATCAAGAGGAATTTTAGCGATTTCGATACCGCCAAGTTTATGCGCTTTTTGAACGAAGCGGTTCGTAAGCAAGAAAAGGTAAGTTTTGAAATGACCAGGCCTGTAAACGAAAGTGTAGTCCATTATCTGGTCGAAATTACGCCTATTTATATCAGAGGCGATCATATAGGAACGATCGTTTTGAAAAAGGATATTACGGAGCACAAAATGAATTTAGAGAAGGTCATGCAGCTCAATAGGCAGCTGCATGGTCTGGCGACCAGAGACGGTCTGACTCAGGCTTACAACAGGTATTTTTTTGATGAAAGGTTACAACAGGAAATTGATCTTGTAAACAGACTGCAGGCTTACGGTCGGAAACCGGACAAAAGCATCAATAATTTCGGGTTAATCATGTTTGATATCGACCATTTTAAAATATATAACGATACCAACGGGCACCTTGCAGGGGACGAGCTTTTACAAACAATAGTTTCGATTGTTAAAGATGCATTGTATCCGACTGATGTGTTATGCAGGTACGGTGGTGAAGAGTTTGCCGTGATCTGCAGGCAAACCCCCGAAAAAGGGATCAGGGTAGCTGCGGAAAAAATCAGAAAAACTGTTGAGAATTATAATTTCAAATTTCAGGATAAGCAACCGGGCGGAAATCTGACAGTCAGCATTGGCGCCGCATACTGTTCAACAGCTAATATGCAAAAAGACGATTTAATAAAAAAAGCTGATAATAATCTATATTTAGCTAAAAATAGCGGAAGAAACAGGGTTGTATTTTAGCACAGATAGATATGGTGCACCTGGGAGGATTTGAACCCCCGGCACACGGTTTAGGAAACCGTTGCTCTATCCTACTGAGCTACAGGTGCACAATAAAGAAATTGTTGTCTCATATGCAAGAACCATTTTAACATGTTTTCAATCAAATATCAATTGTTAATATTGTGAATAATTCGGGACTTTTTCGGCAGTCCCGAACTTCACCCCATGCGTTATTGTTTTTTTATCAAATCTACACCGCCCATGTAATTTTTCAATGCTTCCGGAATAATTACATTTCCATCCTTATCCTGATAGTTTTCTAATATGGCGGCAACTGTTCTGCCTATCGCAATCCCTGATCCGTTGAGAGTATGAACAAATCTCACCTTGCCTTTTTCTTCCGGTCTATATCTGATATTCGCTCTCCTTGCTTGAAAGTCTTCGAAATTACTGCAAGAAGAGATCTCGACATATCCGTTATAACTTGGCATCCATACTTCTATATCATATTTAAATGCCGCAGTAAAGCCTAAATCCCAAGTACATATTATTACCACTCTATATGGGAGTCCTAGTGCTTGCAGCACTTCTTCCGCATCATTTATCAGTTTTTCAAGTTCATTGTATGACTCTTCGGGTTTAACAAATTTAACAAGCTCTACTTTATTAAATTGGTGCTGCCTTATTAATCCCCTGGTATCCCTTCCGGCAGCCCCTGCTTCAGAACGAAAACAAGGAGTATATGCCACATAATTGATCGGCAGATTTTCTTCAGGAATAATGTCATCCCTATGAATATTGGTAACGGGCACCTCCCCCGTAGGTATCAAAAAATAATCTTTTTGCGGTATTTTAAACATATCCTCTTCAAATTTCGGTAATTGTCCCGTACCTATCATACTGTCTCTGTTCACCATAAACGGGGGTAATATTTCCAAATATCCGTGTTTTTCAGTGTGTAAATCCAGCATAAAATTAATCAGTGATCTTTCAAGCCTTGCCCCTAATCCCCTATACAGGGCAAATCTTGCTCCCGTTATTTTTGATGCGGTCTCAAAATCAATAATGTTCAGACCTGCAGCCACATCCCAATGCGGCTTAGGTTCAAAATCAAATTCGGTAGGTTTTGACCATTTTTTTATCTCTACATTGCATTTTTCCGCATTACCCTGTGGTACATCCGGATGGGGTACATTGGGTATTCTGAGCAGCGCATATTCCAATTTGCTCTCTATCTCTTTTATCTGCCCGTCTAAGTCTTTAATTGATGTTGAAAGATCTCTCATCTTTGCCATTATTTCCGAAACGTCTTTTCCTTCTTTTTTTAATTTAGGAATTTCCTTGGATACTTCATTTTGTTCGCCTTTCATCTGCTCTACTTCCTGGAGCAGGTCTCTTCTGTCTTTATCTAATTCAACAATTTCATCCAGGTTAAAATCTTTTTCCCCCCTTTTGGCCATAGCTGTCTTTATTTCATCTAAATTGGCCCTTATCCTCTTTATATCTAACATTGCTACTTTTCCTCCTCTTTTTATAAAAACAATAAAGCCCTCCGTCCCTATCAATAAAAGGGACGAAAGGCTCTGTTCCGCGTTGCCACCCTATTTGATCAGTTCAACTGATCCTCCTTAAAGCATTATAACGTATGCTATCCGTTTCCGCTTACTTGTTTTCCGCAGAACACTCGGAGATGGATTCAGCAATCGCTTCATCGATTTTCACCGGCCATCGACTCTCTAAATAAGCTTCATGCTTACTATTTCTCTTCATCGTTTTATAGCTGTATTTTGATGAAAACACCAAAAGATAAATATTTTCTAATACTCATATCATATTGTTAAAATTTAAAATTATATATATTATACACCCTTTTGGTTCTATTATATACATTTTTGTATATTTTTATATTATCGGTCCATAATTTAAATATACCATTAAACTACCATAGGGGGTAATATCTGTGAACAGTATAGATTTAATAAGTCAATTGGGGGATTTAAAAGAAATTGATTATAGAAATACATTGGCTATAGCCGCCTTGATAGAACTTTTGATAGAAAAAGGTATCATCACTCGCGGGGAGTTTTCCAAAAAATCGCACTATTTAGATAATATGTCCTTAGAACAGTTAAGGAGATTCCGAACGAGCATTTAAATAAAAGAATACTTTTTAATTCGATTTAAAGGACATTCTCCAAGTTTCGCTTTTAGTTATCGATCAGGTACCCTTTTTCATTTAATGCCCTTTCCATCTCCTTGAAATTTTTTTCATTTTCTATCTCCACGGTATGGATATGAATACCTTCCGTCAATGTGGAGAGCGGCTCCGCCTTTTTTCCGGTGATTTTATTCATAAAATCATCCAAATCTTTTTTATGGCCTATGTTCAGCATACCGGTTATTTCCCCATACAACGGATGTTCTACTATTACATCTATTATGGTCGCTCCATGGTCTACCATAATCTGCAATTCTTCCTCCATGGCATTATATCCTTTATGTTTACAGGCAATCCTTTTTTTTATTTTATCATCTTTTTTAAAAGGAATCATATAACCCTGTGGGGTTGCGATAATATCCTCCCCCTGAGCTCTTAAAAGAGCTATATCCTGCACTATAACTTGTCTCGATATATCAAACACCCGGGCCAGATCAATCCCCCTGATAGGCTCCTTACTTCTCATGAGTTTATCCAATATAATTTTTCTTCGCTCCGTATTATCCATAAAACCACTCTCCATCATACCGGTTCCCATCGAAGTTTTTTAATCTCCGGTTTCCAACCTCTCATCTATACTATACTAGATTCGCGCCACATTTAAAAGCCTTCTTATTGATATCTACAAATTGTTGTTTTACATTCCCCTCTATAATTTTTTCCCAATCTATATGATCCAACCCCATTGATTTTATAGTAGCACCCAACAGGATAACATTCATAACCTTGGAATTTCCCATATCCTTAGCATGCCCGGCCGCATCTATAACCACAGTATCCACTTTTTCCGAAATTTCTTCAATTATTCCTTGCGGATAATCGATTTTACCGGAAAGAATAGATATGGGGCTTATCTCATAGTTATTGATTACAACTTTTCCGCCGGGCTTTAGAAATTCAAGCCATCTTAAAGCCTCCATCTTTTCAAACGCCACCAATATATCCGCTCCCCCCAATTCAATGACGGCCGATTCTACCTTTTCACCGTACCTGACTTGAGATGAAACAGAGCCGCCTCTTTGAGACATTCCATGAATCTCACTCATCTTTACATCATATCCTGCTTCCATAAGGCCTGTTGTCAATAATTTACTCGCAAGAATTGTTCCCTGCCCGCCTACTCCCACTAAAAGAATGCTTTTTACCATATTATGTCCCCACCTTTCCTATAGCCCCTACGGGACAAACCTGAAAACAGACGCTGCAGCCCACGCATTGTTCCAAATCTATAGTCGCTTTCTTTGCCGCATTATCAAATGATATAGCAGGACAACCCGTTTTGATACAGACTTTACATCCCGTACATTTGTTTTGATCAATACTGTATTTATCTTGAAATATTTCCTTAAATTCTTCCTTATCCTGCAAGGACAATTTTTTCAACACACATGGCCATCTCGTGATAATAACAGAGGGTTCATCGAGGCTCAAAGCCCAATCGAGGGCAGCCTTCACCGACGTAAGATCATTCGGATTTATCTGCACGACGTTTTCAATACCGATTGCCCTCACAAGTTTTTCTATGTTCAATTCAACCGTTTTTTTACCCTGTAATGTATATCCCGTTCCCGGATTGTCCTGATGTCCCGTCATCCCTGTTACCCTGTTGTCCAAAATTACAGTAACAGCATTACTCCTGTTATAAGATACATTGATGAGGGAGTTTATTCCGGTATGAAAAAATGTCGAATCTCCCATCACAGACACTACCCTTTTGCCGGAATCCTTTTTCATATCAAATACCTGCTGCGCCCCATGTCCCATACTTGCGCCGGCACCCATACATATGGTGAGATCCACAGCATTATATGGTTCTGCAAATCCCAACGTATAACATCCTATATCTCCGGACACTATGATGTCTTTTCGCTTCCCCAACTGATAGAAAAATCCCCTATGCGGACATCCCACACAGAGAGTCGGAGGCCTTGGAACAACTTTTTTTCTGTCATATTCTATTGTTTTATTTGCTTCCCCAAATACGGACTTTCTTATGACATCCGAAGTCAATTCACCATAGGAAGGAAACAGATTTTTTCCAAAACAATCAAATCCTAAAATCCTGACCTGTTCCTCAATATAGGGATCATTTTCTTCAATGACGTATATTTTGTCGACATTACCGGCAAATTCTCTTATCTTTTCAGCAGGGAGCGGATTTGTAAATCCCAATTTTAAATAAGATACAGAATCTCCAAATACCTCCTTAGCAAATGTAAATGCGGCTCCCGAGGCGATCACACCTATCTTTTTATCATTCCATTCAAAATAATTTAATTCCGTAACATCGGAGAAATCCGACAGTTTTTGCATCCTTTCTTCAACCTTTACCCTCAGTCTTTTCGAAACTGCCGGTACACATACATATTTCATCACATCTTTTTTGTAATCTTTTATTTGAACTTCTTTTCTCTCACAACAGTGCACTATACCCTTCGAATGACATACCCTTGTTGTCATCCTCACCAAAACAGGCGTATCGTATGTCTCACCGATTTCAAATGCCGTTTTTATCATATCCTTTGACTCTTGACTATCCGAAGGTTCCAGCATCGGAATTTTAGCAAATTTTGCATAGTTGCGATTATCCTGTTCGTTCTGAGATGAATATTGTCCCGGTTCGTCCGCAGTTACAATAACCATCCCGGCATTTATTCCCGTATAGGAAATTGTAAATAAGGGATCCGCCGCAACATTGACACCTACATGTTTCATAGCAGCCATCGATCTGGCTCCGGCGACAGATGCACCCATGGCCGATTCCAATGCAACTTTTTCATTTGTTGCCCATTCAGCTAAAATATCCTCCGTATATTTTGCTATGTTTTCGAGTATTTCGGTACTCGGGGTTCCGGGATATGCAGATGCATATTTTACACCTGCCTCGTATGCTCCTTGTGCAACAGCTTCATTTCCGGTTAATAGTTTTTTCACATTTTTGTCCCCCTTGACTTATTATCATATGCCGTTAAATCCATATATCTGATAAAAATAAAAAATAATTTCTCCTCTATCATCATGCTAAAATACAAAAACACCCGTCTATTGAATAAATTATAACAAATTATATCGAATAGGCAAAATTATTATAACATATTTAGGATTTATCCACTACACGAATACACATGGAGATAGGACCTGCCAACACATGAATATACATGAGAACGGAACGAAACCGGAACTTTTTCAGTGACTTCGAAGGGAACCTTCCGGAAGATTAAATATCAAAAATATCCCTGTATTTATCTAAAATCAATATGAGGGGATATCCTAATCCGTAGCAAACTATGGTCTGTCCCAGAGCTACCCAGGCCATAATAACGGGAAGTGCCGTTTCATCCGCAGTACCCAAAAATATATAGTACAACATGGCACCTATAATGACGGCATTTATTAAAATAGGCGGTAATGGTGCCAATATTTTTCTGTGTGTTTTATAGGTAAAGTACGCCGCAATCAAGGTTGCCAGTGTTCCAAGGATGATATCCAACATTCCGTTAGGCCCTAAAGTGTTAGATATCAGAACACCCACCGTCAATCCCGGAACCGCCGCAGGTGTAAAGTAAGGCAAAATTGTCAATGCCTCCGCAACCCTCACCTGCATAATGCCGTAACTGACAGGTTTAAATATCTCCACCAAGATTACGTAAATTGCCGCAATCATGGCTGCCTGTGTCAAAAATTTTGTTTTATTCATCTTGTCCTCCCTTAATAAGGGCGAAACTATATGCCCGCCTTTTTTCGGGTAGACACATGGGTCTACCCCTACTGTTTTGTTAAAATGAGCTATCCTTCTTTAGGGTAGACACATGGGTCTGCCCCTACTTCCTTGAAATGAGCTGCCCCTACAATTCTGTTTGTTGAGATATTCTGTCTACGTGCTTTTTAAGAATAGCCCCTTCTTCCGCATTACATTTTAATGTTTCAATTTTTTCACTTTCGAAGTTTTTTAGATATACGGTGAAGAAACGTTCTTTTTCATCAATTTCATAATTGATACATCTATATCCATCGTCATACAACTCTTTAAACCTATCCGTAACCGTATCACTAAATTCTCTGTTCATGACATTAAATCCTCCCTGATTAAATTTTACAACAATTTTATCCGGTTTTTTGTAGAACAAATTACTTTTTAAAATTAAATTTATGGTAATATATAATTACTATAAATTTTTAGATGTCTAAAAAAGTTTCACGTTTAACTTTTCTAAAATAATATTCAGTATATAGTATGTCCGGTAATATTAGTATGCTATATATTGTATGTAAAATAAGTTTTGAATTGTGAAATTTTCTTGTTTAATAAAAACACGGTAAAATTGTGTTGACTGTTGCTAAATTTATATTTATCAAGATCGATAAACTTTATACGGTATAAATATTATCTTATTTTGGAGGTAAATTTTAATGAAAAAGGAAAGATTAGAAAAATTATATGACGGAATTGCAAAACTGACAAGGGATCCTTATATAACCGGAGACGGAAACGCAAATGCCAAAGTTTTACTGATCGGTGAGGCTCCCGGTGCAAGAGAGATAGAACTCGGAAAACCGTTTGTAGGACAAGCTGGTAAAGTTTTAGATGAGTTTTTAAGTGTGCTTGAAATTCAACGAAAAGATATTTTTATTACAAATGTTGTCAAAGCAAGGCCATTTAAAATAAATAAAAGAACAGGGCAAAAAATTAATCGCCCTCCCACGCAGATTGAAATAGATGCTTTTTCAGGCATTTTAAATAAAGAAATAGATATTATCTGCCCAAAAATTATTGTAACCTTAGGAAACACTCCCCTAAGGTATATCATGAATGACAATACGCTGACCATAGGTAATATGCACGGTGAACTGTTAGAAAAGGATAATTTATCGATAATGCCTTTATATCACCCGGCAGCAATAATATATAATCAAAATTTAAGAGAAATCTATTTGGCAGATCTTAATAAGTTAAAGCAAGTAATAAATAATATTTAGGTATAGATTATTAAATGTATCATAACCCCTGCCCCGATTATTGGCAGGAGATTTTGTCTCTTGCCAATACTAAATTTATATCGATAATGTTTACTGTTTCGGAATGTTTGAATATTTTTTAACAACACCCCTCCGAACATGTTTATGCTATATTCCTTTATAACAAAATAATGATTCAATTAGATTCTTCTCTGATGGTTGACAATACACGCATAAACAGATTAAAAGTATTTTTGCGATCGTCTTCTTCCGATTTTTTTAATTTATTTATATGATATATATCGTTTTTCTTCTGTTTTGCTTTTTTATCTTTGTATTTGCTCAACTCTATAATTTTGTTGATGCCCATGATTTCACTTCCTTTTAAATTATTTTATTAAATTTAAAATCCCAATTCCAATAAGGACTATGTTTTTCAAAGGGGTTCATTTTTTATCTTTAATTCCACTATATATTGCTTTAATATATCTTCAATTTTTTTTCTTAAAATCCTTCTTTTACTCCCTGTTTTTATTCCATACTTTTTTTGAGTTCCATTCTAAATTTTTCTATAATACGCTTCTCCATCCTGGAAATAGTCATTTGAGAGACTTGTAACTCCTTCGCTACTTTCATCTGTGTTTTGCCTTTAAAAAATCTATCTTCTAATACTCTCTTTTCGACCTCATTTAATCTTTTCATTGCCCTTTTCAAAAAATCTTTGTTTTCGATTTCATCAAATCTTTTATCTATTTCCCCTATAATATCCAACAACTGTATGTCCCTATTTTCCCCGTCATTATCATATATTAAATCTAAAGATCTGGAAGTATAAACCTGGCTGGCCTCCATCGCCTCTATTATCTCTTCCTCCGTACAATTTAGGTATTCGGCTATATCTTTTACTGTAGGCACCCTCTGTAATGTTTGCTGAAGTGTGTTTTTAGCCATATTAATTTTTTTAGATAACTCCTGTATTCCCCTAGGTACCCTGATAGACCATCCCTTATCCCTAAAATATTTTTTTATTTCCCCGATAATAGTAGGTGTGGCAAAACTTGAAAATTCAAAACCTCTGTCTACATCAAATCTTTCAATTGCATAAATCAATCCTAATGAAGCAACCTGAAAAATATCTTCATATTCTATACCTTTATTTAAAAATTTCTTGGATAAAATCTCTGCGATATACAGATGTCTATTTATTAACTCATTTCTTATTTTAATATCCTTAGTAGCAGCATATTTATTAAACAGCTCTTTTTCCGTCAGTTTTTCGTGGGATTTATTTTTACTTGGAATAATATCAATTTCATTAGTCTCTGCCGCAATCCTCATTAAATACCATCCCCTAAATATTTTATCATTCTTATCATCATCCCTTTGCCTTTTTCCGATTCAATTTCTACATCATCCATAAGAGACTTTATGATAAAAATACCTAACCCTCCTTCTTTAAGATTATTGTAGTTTGGTTTTCGTATGTCTTCTAATTCGCATTTACATCCTTCTCCTTTATCGTAAACGGAAATTGTTAATTTTTTCTCGGTTAGAACAAAGTTTATATTGTATTCTCCTTCATCACAGTATCTGCATCCATGGGTAATTGCATTATTACATGCCTCAGAAATAGCAATCTTCATATCCTCTATTTTCTCAATATCAAAACCTATCCGACTGGCAATAGCAGCCACTGTCAGTCTTGCAACTCCCACATATTCGGGTTTATTCGGAATAGACAACCTAATCTCATCACTTTGGTTTGCTTTCATTTTGCTTTGCTCCTTTTCACCAGATATTGTTACCAAACCCTCACCCCTCAATAATAAAGACTTTATCCAGTCCTGTAATTTTTAATAGTTTCCCTATATTTGGCTTAATATTGGAGATGATTATATCTTTATCTTCCTGTTTTAATCTTTTCAGTGCCCCGATCAGTATTCCCAACCCTGTACTATCAATGTATTCCAATTTATCAGCATCTATTTTTATGTTTTCCTTTTTCTCTTTAATAATGAGCTTAAAGGCCTCTTTCAGCTGTCCTGCAGTATATACATCCACTTCTCCTTCTAATTCAACAAGCCAATAGTTGTTTTTACTATCAAAATCTTTTTTTATTTTTAGTGACATAATATTTATCCCCCTTTTTTGTTTAATTAAACATGTTAACGTTGGTTTTATAATTTATCTCCTTATTATATCAAATTATTATATCAAATTTTCAAAGTTTAAACCATCAATTAAACAAATATTCCGAATATTTGTTTGATTTATCATAGAAAAAAGGGCGGACACACGGGTCCGCCCCTACATACTGAAAATCAAATATCGGCTTTTCAACAAACTAAATTTGAAATCAAATATCGAAATCCAAATTTTTATCTGTTGTTTTCCTCGTGTTCCGGCATCAATGCTATAGAAACTATAAATTGGCCTTCCTCTGTTTTCATGAGGGTAACTCCCCTGGTATTCCTACCCTGTCTCGATATATTGCCGACTTTCAGCCTTATTACAGTTCCGTCGTTGTTTATTAACAATGCCTCATCTTCCTTGGTCACTATTTTAGCGCCCACCAGTTTTCCCGTTTTCTCAGCCACATTGTAGGTTTTAACTCCCTTACCGCCTCTGTTTTGTACTCGATATTCATTTATATCCGTCCTCTTTCCAAAACCTTTCTCGCTTACCACCAATAGATCCGTATCTTCCCGCACAACTTCCATAGAAACAACATAATCATCCGGTGACAGGTTGATTCCTTTTACACCCATAGCGGTTCTGCCGGTACTCCTCACATCGCCCTCTTTAAATCTGATGGTTTTTCCTTCGGCCGTAACTAAAATTATCTCCTCATTTTCATCTATCAATTCAACCTTTATCAACTCGTCGTCTTCTCTGATGCTGATAGCCATCAGCCCACTCTTTCTTGTGTTTTCAAACTGATCCAACTGGGTTTTTTTAATTATACCGTTTCTGGTAGCCAATATTAAATATTTTGCATTCCATTTTCTGTCTACCGGTATTGTGGCTGCAATCGTTTCATTGGTACTGAATTGAATCAAATTGATTATCGCTGTCCCTCTCGCTTGTCTTCTTGCCTCCGGGATTTCATAAACATTTAACTTGTAAACCTTACCCAAATTTGTGAATATCAATAAATAATCATGGGATGACGATATAATTAAATTTTCAACAAAATCCTCTTCCCTCGTGGTGAGACCTGCTATTCCCTTACCACCGCGTCTCTGGCTCTTATAGGTATCGACAGGAAGGCGTTTGATGTATCCGAAATGAGTCAGAGTAATAGCCACATCTTCCTCTTCAATCATATCCTCTATATTTATTTCTTCAGCTTTTGTTGTAATTTGGGTTCTCCTCTTGTCTTTATATTTTTCTTTTATTTCCAACAACTCTTCTTTTACTATATTGAGTACCAATCTTTCATTGGCCAGTATTTCCCTCAATTGACTTATCAGCTTTATTGTTTCTTCATATTCTTCTTCTATCTTCTCTCTTTCAAGCCCTGTAAGCCTTTGAAGTCTCATATCCAGAATCGCCTGTGCCTGTTTTTCGGACAAGTTAAACCTTTCCATCAGGCCTTTTTTAGCTGTTTGTCCGTCTTTTGACCCCCTGATAAGTTTAATAACTTCATCCAAATTGTCCAATGCGATTTTTAGCCCTTCTAATATATGAGCTCTCTCTTCGGCCCTATTTAAATCAAATTGTGTCCTGCGTGTTATTATCTCTTTTTGATGATCTAAATAATGGACCAGCATTTCTTTTAAATTTAATACCTTAGGTTCTTCATCTACTATGGCCAACATGATGATACCGAATGAGTCCTCCATTTGGGTATGTTTATATAGTTGATTGAGAACGACATTAGCATTCGTATCCCGCCTGAGTTCTATCACAATCCGCATCCCTTTTCTATCGCTTTCATCCCTCAGATCCGAGATCCCCTCTATCTTTTTGTCCCTCACCAATTCGGCTATTTTCTCGATCAATCTAGCTTTATTTACCTGATACGGTATCTCCGTAACAATGATATGCTGTCTTCCTTTGCCGATCTCCTCTATCTTTGCCTTCGCTCTTATCTTGATTATTCCCCTGCCCGTATTATATGCTTCCCTTATCCCTTCTTTTCCCATAATAATAGCACCGGTTGGAAAATCCGGTCCTTTTATATTTTTCATAATATCTTTTATTTCTGTCTCACTATTATCTATCAAGGTGATAACGCCATCTATTGTTTCACCCAAATTATGAGGTGGAATATTGGTCGCCATACCGACAGCAATACCGCTTGAACCGTTGACTAATAAATTCGGAAATTTGCTCGGTAATATAGTCGGTTCATTCAGAGATTCATCAAAATTCGGCCTGTAATCTACGGTCTCCTTGTTGATATCCTTGATCATCTCTATAGACAACCTGGTAAGCTTTGCTTCAGTATATCGCATGGCAGCCGGGCTATCCCCGTCTACAGAACCGAAGTTTCCCTGCCCATCCACCAGCAGGTACCTTGTAGAAAAACTTTGGGCCAGACGCACCATTGCATCGTATACGGCAGTATCTCCGTGAGGATGATACTTACCCAAAACATCCCCGACAATACGTGCCGACTTTCTGTAAGGCTTATCAGGTGTTAAACCCAATTCCATCATCGCATATAATATCCTCCTGTGAACCGGTTTCAACCCGTCCCTGACATCAGGTAAAGCCCTTCCTACAATAACGCTCATAGCATAGTCTATATAAGATCTTTTCATCTCTTTTTCTATATTTATAGGGATTATTTTGTCTCTTTTTTCCATTATTTTTATCACCCCTTACTATATATCTAAATTTGTAACTAATTTTGAATTTTGTTCGATAAACTCACGTCTCGGTTCTACCTTATCACCCATCAGGGTAGTAAATATATCATCCGCCCTAGCCGCATCTTCAATGGCAACCTGTAAAAATGTTCTCGTTTCAGGATTCATTGTGGTATCCCAGAGCTGTTCGGGATTCATTTCTCCAAGCCCCTTATATCTTTGAATATCTATATTCCCGCCTATTTTTTCTAATTTTTCCTGCAGTTCTTCCTCCGAATAGGCATATTCTTCTATTTTACCTTTTTTCAGCCTGTATAAGGGAGGTTGTGCAATATACACATGCCCCCTCTCTATCAGAGGTTTCATATGCCTGAATAAAAATGTCAATAACAATGTTCTTATATGAGCACCGTCCACATCCGCATCAGTCATTATTATTATTTTATGATATCTGAGTTTATCTATATCAAATTCTTCTCCTATGCCCGTGCCGAATGCCGTGATCATAGCTCTGATTTCTGCGGAATTTAACATCTTATCCAATCTTGCCTTTTCAACATTCAATATTTTCCCTCTCAGCGGCAATATGGCTTGTGTATGCCTATCCCTGCCCTCTTTTGCACTGCCGCCCGCCGAATCCCCTTCCACTATATAAATTTCACTCAGTGCGGGGTCTTTTTCCGAACAATCCGCTAATTTCCCCGGAAGTGCCGAACTCTCCAATACATTTTTTCTCCTGGTCAGTTCCCTGGCCTTTCTTGCGGCATCCCTTGCACGTTGAGACATCAAGGATTTTTCCACAATGATCTTTGCCTCCGCCGGATTTTCTTCCAAAAAGGTTTCCAATGCTTCCAACACACTGCTTTCAACAAAACCCCTTATTTCACTGTTCCCTAATTTTGTCTTTGTCTGTCCTTCGAATTGAGGCTCCGTGAGTTTAACAGAGAGCACACCCGTCAATCCTTCTCTTATATCTTCCCCTATAAAATTAGCATCTCTTTCTTTTAAAAATCCGTTTTTTCTAGAATAATCATTGAATATCCTCGTTAAAGCCGATCTGAAACCGCTTAAATGAGTTCCGCCTTCCTGTGTGTTTATATTATTTGCATAACTGAGAATGTTCTCGGAATATGCATTCGTATATTGCATGGCCACTTCCAATATGTTATTTTCTTTTTCCCTTTCAAAATATATTATCTTATTATGGATTGGCTTTTTGTTTTTATTTAGGTATTTGACAAATTCTCTTATTCCTCCGTTATAATAAAACTTTTCTTCTTTTTCTTTTCCCGTTCTTTTATCTGTCAAAGTGATCTTTATTCCCCTGTTTAAAAATGCCAATTCCCTCAAACGGTATTCTAATGTTTCATACTCAAAAACTATCTCTTCAAATATATCCGCATCCGGTTTAAATATTATTGCCGTTCCTTTTTCTTTGGTCTCCCCTATCAATTTTATATCCTCTACAGGGTCCCCTCTTTCATATCTCTGCCAATAAACCTTACCGTCTATTTTAACAGTAGCTTCTAAATATTCCGACAAAGCATTGACAACGGCAACCCCAACACCATGCAATCCTCCGGAAACCTTATATCCCCCGCCCCCGAACTTTCCTCCGGCATGGAGCATTGTAAGCACTGTTTCCAAAGTGGATTTTTCGGTTTGAGGATGAATCTCTACGGGAATACCCCTTCCGTTATCATTTACCTCTATGGAATTATCATGATTTATAATTACATTGATAATATCACAATGACCGGCTAATGCCTCATCTATGCTGTTATCAACAACTTCATAAACTAAATGATGCAATCCCCTCGGTCCTGTTGTGCCTATATACATGCTGGGCCTTTTTCTTACAGGATCTAATCCCTCTAAGACTTGTATCTGGTCTGCACTATATTCTTGTATTTGTCCACTTCTCATATCTAACCTCCCACTATAATTACTATTTTATAAAATCAGCCCTTTTTAGTAATGTAAGGGCAGAAATAGGTGAATAGTAAATTTTAATCCTATGTACAGTTTTATTTTCAACCGTTCCTACGATAATAAAAGAACGTAATTTATCATTCATGGCTCTATCTATAAACCCCTCTTCTTCACATGTTTCTAAAAATTCTCTGCTGATTGTCGAATTCAATGTAGATTTCATATCCAAAATAGCTATAATATCTCTTTTGCAGATAACTACATCTTCACCCAGATGAAGAAACATTTGATATCCCCCCATATATATAATAGCACATCTATTCATTATAACCATTTTACAGCAATAATAAAAGTTA
>Ga0172382_10006934_pt1 | contig 16264 bp, 12 predicted proteins | sample Leawel138RmetaG_FD_122245 | JGI IMG/M metagenome (GOLD analysis project Ga0172382, IMG submission 122245) | Leachate microbial communities from a municipal landfill in Southern Ontario, Canada - Leachate well 138R metaG | ecosystem: Engineered > Solid waste > Landfill > Unclassified | place...
ATCCGTGTCCGGTTTAATTGGGGGCTACAACACCCAATTAACGTCCCCAATTAACGTCCCCAATTAACGTCCCCAATTAACGTCCCCAATTAACGTCCCCAATTAACGTCCCCAATTAACGTCCCCAATTAAGGAGAAATGTGAACCCGTCCCCAATTAAGGGTGCTTGACAATTTGTGTGTGATTCATTAAAGAAATCGGAAAACACAGGGTGCCGGAGGCGGGTAGTTGCAGGAGGCAGTGGCCGGATCTGTCAGGAGGGAATGGTGAAGAAAAAGATGGTTGTCGGCATCCTGCTTGGAATTCTTTTTTTCTACCTTGCAGTAAGAAATATAAAGTTTCATGAGGTGATCGAAAGCTTCCGCTCGATTCGTTACGTGTACCTTGTTCCTGTGTACATGACCATGCTTGCAATGCATCTTTTGAGAGCATACAGATGGGGAATTCTCCTCAGACCGATAGAGCGGATCAGGTTTGTGTCTCTCGTTTCCATTACCAGTGTGGGTTTCCTCGCAATTATGGCGGTTCCGGTCCGGGTGGGGGAACTTGCCCGCCCGTACCTCATTAAAAGGTCAAGCAGCATAAAAATGTCTTCGGCCCTGGGCACAATTATCATTGAGCGTCTTTTTGATATCTTTTCAATACTTGTCATGTTTTCTGCCGTGGCATGCATCATACCGATTCCGCAGTGGATTGTCAGGTCCAGCATGGGTATTTTAGCGCTTGTGGTTCTCGGTATGATTTTTATAAGTGTTCTTGTTTTAAACCGCCGCCGGGCCGGCCGGATAATCCGTGTTCTGCTTTTAAAAATGCCTCGTCGCCTTTCATTGCGGATCGAGGAGATGATCGTTCATTTCACTCTCGGGCTTGAATTGATGACGGACATAACCCGCCTGCTTGGGGTTGCGGCGCTTTCATTTATTATCTGGACGATTGGCGCTTTTGCGATATATCTCCTTTTTTTTGCCTTCAATTTTTCTCTTCCTCTCATTGCCGCATTTGCCGTACTGGTGCTGGTGACGGCAGGGATTTCCATTCCGGCTGCGCCCGGTTTCGTGGGAAACTGGCATTATTTTTGTGTCCTGGCGCTTACATTTTTCAGCATTCCGAAAGCCGATGCCATGGCCTTTGCCATAGTCCATAACTTTCTCAGCGTGAGCCTTACCGTGGTGATGGGGCTGTTATTTTTGCCTTTTGTGAAGAAATAGCGCTATAGAAAAAAGATGGTTCCGCACCGTAAATGCGTAGCATACCCTCTGCGGCCTTTCGGGTATATGGTCTACACTCTGATGGTGGTGTTCAGAATGGCCTCGCAAGAGCCGGATCACGAATACTGTCCGCTTGATGCGAATGCGTCGAGAGAGTGCCGGCCGCTAAATTCGGAATATTTGTGTTCTCCGATAAGACGGCGGGGCATCTCATCGACCATTGCGCGGGCGGCATCAAAACCGACGATCTTTGCAGCCTCTGCAATTGCTCCGGCAAGGAGGGGAGGGCGCCATTGCGCCGAATGTGCATCGGAGGCGATAATATGGACAAGTCCTTCTTTGAGGAGTGTGAGCGCCGTTTTCTTTGCGGCGGCACCGAAATCCCCTGTGAGGCTCATGCCCGTGATCTGGATGAGCGAATCGAGGGTGACCAGTTTTTTGACATAACCGGGGTCCTTCCGTATTTGAGGATTACGTTCCGGGTGCGTAATGATGGGGATAATGTTGAGGGCACGTATTTGCCTTACCAGATCTATTACCGCTTCCGCAGGGAATATATCGGTCAGTTCCAGAATAATGTGCCGACCCGTGTCGCTTATTGTCATAAGCCTTCCCTGCCTGAGCAGTTCCGGAATCTCAGGGGAAATCGCCACCTCCGCCCCCGGGAGTACGGTTACGCCGATTGCTGCGCGATCAAGGGACTCGTTTAAAAGGGTTGCCTTTGTGCGAATATCTTCATTTGAAAACGTATAGATATCATAGAGCATGTGGGGTGTGGCCACGATCGTGCGAATCCCTTCGGATTCCGCCATACGGCACATGGCGATTGATTCGCTGATATCGCGGGGACCATCATCAATACCGGGAAGAATATGGCAGTGTGTATCAATCATAAAAGCAGATCCAGAGTCCAGGATGCAGAAAACAACCTCTTGCAAGCGAGCTTGACTCGATTATGCGGTCTTGCGCTTCCTTTTCTTTTCTCCCTCTTCGTTTATATAATAATCATATTTGTAGTACCGCCGGTAATAGCGGTAATAGCGCCCGTAATAGCGATCCTTGGCCACTTTTGCTTCATTGAGGACTATGCCGAGGATCTTCGCCTCCACTTCCGCAAGTTGTCTCAAGGCGTGTTTGGCGGCCTTTCTGTCGGTGCTTCCGCTTTCGACGACGACGACCACGTTTCCGGATATCTGGGTTACGATGAGTGCATCGGTAACCGACATGACAGGCGGTGTGTCGTAGACGATAATGTCGAAATTCTCTTTAAGATATGCGTGAAGTTCCGCCATCTTGTCGGAGGTGAGAAGTTCCGCCGGGTTTGGGGGCGTCGTTCCCGAAGGGATATACGAAAGTCCCGAAATTTCCGTCTTCCTCACCGCATCTTCAAATGAAATTTCACCGATCAGCGCGTCCGACAGGCCGGGCGATTTTTCGACGCCGAATATCTTATAGCTGCGGGGCTTACGCATATCGGTTCCCACAAATACCGTTTTCTTTCCCATGTTGGCGAAAAGGATGGCGATATTGGACGAGAAGAGCGTTTTCCCTTCGCTCGGATTTGTGCTCGTGACGGCAAATGACTTTTCTCCCTGTCCTTTAAGCCGGAATGAGAGATTTGTTCTGATATTCCTTACCGATTCGGACACATGTGATTTGGGATCATAGTAGGAGAAAAGTTCCCAGTTGGGCGAACCGTTATTTGCATTTTTTACATATCCCATGGGCCCGAGAAAAGGTACACCCAGATGTTTCTCAATATCCTCAGGCGATTCAATAGAGTCATCCAGATATTCGAGAAAGAACGCGAGGCCTACGCCAAGGCCAAGGCCGACGACCAGGCCAAGAAGAAGGTTCATCTTCTTCTTGGGCTTGACAGGATTCACAGGCACTTCGGCCCGGTCTATAATTTTGATATTGCTTGTATTGAGTCCGCTTGTGAGAGACGTTTCCTTCACCCTTGTAATCAGCGTGTCGTATAGTTGCTTGTTACTTTCGACTTCGCGCTGCAGAACGGCAAATTGAAGCGACTTTTTCGTCAGATCTTTGGCACGGTTCTTTTCTCTTTCCAGCTCTTCGCGAAGAGACTTTTCCCGGTCAAGGGCAATGTCATATTGTGTAGAAATGGAACGGGCGATCTTTTTGATTTCTTCTGCGATCTTTTCTTCCTGCTGCCGTATTTCCGCATTAATGGCAACCATTGCAGGATGCTTTCCGCCGTATTTTTCCTGAAGCTCCGATTTTTTTCTCAGAGTCGCGGCAAGCGAGCTCTTGAGATCGTTTACCAGATTGTTGTCGATCACCTTAGGGAACGATTCAATGAGATTTCTGCTCCCTTTAATATCTTTGAGCGCATTGCGCGTGGTTTCCAGATTTATCCTTTCGATCCGGGCAGCCGTGAGCGCCGAATTGAGTTCCGATACCTTCTGATGGATAATGCTGTCTCCACTGGTATTGAGCGTCACTATATCGCCAAGCGATACGATATCTTCCTGTTCTTTGAACCGCTGAAGGGCATCTTCCGATTCCTTTAATTTTTCTTTGACGCCGACGAGCTTTTGATTCAGCCAGACTATGGCATCCTGGGCCGCCTGAAATTTCAGTTCCAGATTTTTATCGATATAGGCTTGCACATGCGAATTGGCGATTTCCGCCACAAGGCCCGGATTATATCCTTCAAAACTGATATCCAGAAGTCTGGTGCGCCTTACGGGCTCTACTGAAAGCCGTTGCAGGTATGTGCCGACAAGAGGCGAATAAATTCCTTCTTCCCGTATTTTGCCTGCCGTTTTATCTGTTTTGATAAAGAGGCCCCTGATGAAATCAGTGACGGATTCTTTTAGCGATGTGAGCCACTCCTTGGCGGAGGCCAGCCATCCCGGATCTTCCTGTTCCTCGGGTATTTTAAATTCCGGGCTTTCCTCCAGGTTCATGCTGAGGATCACGTTATTGGCAAGGGAGCGGCTCTGGAGGATATCGACCTGCGAAAGCAGGTAATCGCTCTGACTGGCATCGAGCTGAAGCACCTCCTCGAAACCGACGACATTCGGGTTTTCCCGTTCGATGCTTATCCGTACTGTGCTCTTGTAGACCGGACGGGTCATGAAAGTTCCAATTGCCACTGTGACACATACGATTACAAAGCAGGCGATAATCACCCATCGCCTCTTCAATACCACATCAAAATAATCTCTGATATTTATCGTTTCTTCATCCATAATTACACAATCGATTTCGACTTTCTGAGTGATCAATTAATAAAATAACGTATCCGCCTGCGCGGCAGACATTTTTCGCAATCGGCATGAAATCCGGAATGCCCGAAGAGCGCCGGTGGAAAAAATGCCTGCACGTTCCTGAATCACGCCTGACATCGCATTAAAAAAGGCTCTCCGGAACGACAACAATATCTCCGGACTGAAGCGGTATGTCCTTGCTTTTTTCTCCGCCTTTTATAATATCGTTTGCCCTGACGTAAATCGTTTTTTCTATACCGTCTTCTACCCTGATGATTCTGGTTTTATTGGGGGAAGCAATTCGGGTGAAGCCGCCTGCCATCGTAATGGCTTCAAGGACGGTGATTTTATCTTTTATAATGGGAAAGGATCCTGGGTTTTTGACTTCGCCGATAATGTACACCTGTTCTGCTTGAGGCACAAATACTACATCCCTGTCTTCAATCGGGACATTGAGGCGCATGTCCCCCTCCTTCAAAAGCCGTTCCGTCGCGATCCTGATTACGCGGCCGCTTTCTTCGTCTTCGCTGGTTTTCTCCCCTGAAGCGGCGCGCCAGATCAGGATATATTTGCCTGCACTTTCATACAATATTCCGCCCGCCGTTGAAATCAGTTCGAGGAGGACGGCATTACCCTGAAGCGGATATGATCCCGGTTTTTCGACGGCTCCAAGAATAAAAGCCTTTTTGCTTTGAAAACTTTTCACGACAACCGTGACCTGGGGGTTTATAAGATACCCGTCGGATAAGAGTTTTGTGATTTTCTTTTCTATTTGCAAAGTCGTGAGTCCCGCAACCGATATCCTCCCAACCAGCGGCATGGAGATGAATCCATCCGCCGTTACAGTGCTTTCTTTTAAAGAGAGATCCTCCTCACCATAGACGATGACGGATAGAATATCTTTTGCCCCGATAAGGTACTCATGAACCGATATCTCGGGAATTTTGGTTTCGGCAACGGTGGAAGTAAATTTTTCTTTGTAGGCAGGCTTTATGTCCACTTCAGTCCGGGCTATTGCCGCTTTTCTTTCCGTTACCGCGGGAGTCGGGGCGCATCCCGAAATAAAAAGAGATACCAGTGCTAAAAATGTGCATATACATGCAGTAAATTTCATATTCAAAAAAATCCTGTCTGGGTGTTTTTTATGTAGAATCGGGACCATGCTAGTAAATACAAAACAGAAAATCAAGAAAAAAGGGCGGAAGACCACTACCAACCCTCCAGCCCTTTTTAGAATGCTCATGTGACGAATCCGCAAAAAACCGGCACTCGGCAGGAAGCCTCAGGTAAAGAAGGAATGATTAACACACAGCTCCGGCTTTTTGCGAGAACATCAATAAAATTTACAGAGAACCGGTAATCTTGAACATCGTGATATGATCGGTATATTCCTCGCCAGGCCACTCGCTGTTGGCGCTCAACTCCTTGAAGGTGTAGGCGACACCGGCGCTCAGCCAGTCCATTATCTGGTAATCGAAACCGGCGCTTAACCGGTAGATATTGAATTCTTTCTCCCTGGATGTCACATCGGAGTTATAGTCGTCAATTTCATAGTCGCCGCCGACATTGATCACAAGCTTGTGAACAACCGTCTGCCGCACGTCAATTCCGACCAGGAGCTGATCATAAGAATAGTAAAGGTCGTCTACGCTGTCGACTTCACCCTTTATTGCCGTAAAGTTGACTAATGTGCGCGGCCTCGGCAGCCATCCCAGGCCTACGCCTACTGTCCACGTGTTGAAATCCTTGAGCGGATTTTCGAAATTGTCCAGCCTGTTGTCATAGCGCTGCCAGCGATACCCTACATTCACCTCGCCGTTCAGCTTTTCCGTCTGGTCCCATACAAGCCCGAGAGTGACGTCATGGCTTTTCGAATCTTTTCCTATATCGGCGGGAAACGTTCCGGGATTCAGCCGGGATTCCGTCTGGTAATCAAAGAATTCCCGTATACTGTAAGCGTATCCGATTTTGGCGAACGTCTTCGGCATGACTTTGTAATACAGGGCGGTTCCTATCACGTGCTCTCTTTTATTGGAATCTTCATCCCGGACGCTGTCATATTTCAGCCAGTTATTCGTATAGGAAAGATGAATGGAGTAAAGCCCGCCTATGCCGTAGCCTACTTCGACCCCGGCGGTATTCGATTTGTAATCGACAGCCTCACCGCTTCTGTACCGCGGGTCGATAAGGCCGGTTTCGTCGGCCTGCGCATAAGGATCGGTCTGATCGGCAAAAGAATCCCTGACTTTAAAAAAGAGGCCGGACTTTCCGAGTTCCCCGTAGCGGCTCAGGAAGTCGATCCGGTAGTTTGTGGCATCGTTTTCGTCATAATCCATATATCGCACAACATCCACCAGGACACCCAGACTGACGTTCAGAAGAGGTTTGTTAAGGTTGAACGTTACGGCAGGCGAAATGATATTGATAAAATCGCTCCGCTCCTCTTCGGCGGGCCCGGTGCCCGCATTGAGATCTATATTGCTGTCCCACATGCCCTGTTCAGTGATCGAAGGGTGGACCTCTATAAGTCCGATCTTTATATTGCCCACTGCCCAGACGGTGTGTGCCTGCATTATCAAAAATACTAACGTCAATCCGATGATTCCGGTAACCAGTTTTCTCATTTATCAATTCCCCCTTCCAGTTAGAACACTATTATGGACATGCCGTAGTCGTCGTCGTTGAGGCCGTCGTCGTTGTGGTGGTCGTTGAGGTCGTCGTTGTAGTCGTCGGCTTTGTCGTTGTTGTTGCCCACGTGGATGATGTTGTCGGTGCCGTCGTGGTGGTTGATGTCAGCTGTGTCGTGGTCGTCGGTGCGGTAGTCGTTGTTTCCGGCGCGGTGGTTGTCGTTTCCGGCGCGGTAGTCGTTGTTTCCGGTGCAGTAGTCGTTGTTTCCGGCGCGGTCGTAGTGGTCTCCTGCTCGGTGGTGGTGGTCGTTTCCTCTTCCGTCGTTGTTGACACCTCTTCCGTGGTGGTAGTCGACTCTTCCGTGGTGGTTGCTTCTTCTTCGGTGGTGGTTGTCTCCTCTTCCGTTGTCGTAGTGGGTGCCGCGGTTGTCGTGGTAGTCAGGAGGAACTGGTCGACTTCCTCTTGTATTTTCTTCGCCTGTCCCGGAGGCGCCGCTTCAACCGCCGCTTTTACGACAGCGTCTTTTTTGTCGGGAACTTCCGCTGCCGCGGTCTTCGCGATATCCGCAGCCAGCGCGGAAGGCGCAGCTTTTACCGCTTCTTTTGTAATATTTTCAACTTGATCGGGTGCCGCCTGTACAATCGCTTTTGTAATCGCTGTCACTTCCGAGGGAGGGACTGCTTTCACAACCGCTGCTGTCACGGCCGCCGCCGCTTGCGGGGCTTCCTTTACCGCAGCAGAGGTCACGGCAGCCGCCTGGGTGGGCGCTTCTTTGACCGCCGCCGCAGTGACGTTTGCCGCCTCCTGCGGAGCCGCCTTTACGGCTTCCGCGGTGACCTTCACTGCTTCAGCAGGTGCAGCCTTGATCGCCGCCGCAGTGACATTTGCCGCCTCCTGCGGAGCCGCTTTTACAATGGTTGAAGTAACCGTTGCCGCCATTGCCGGGGCCGCCGCCACAAGATCGCCCGTCAGCTTGGCGACATTTTTTATAGTGCCGCTTGCGATATCCGCGGCCAGTTTTTCAGTATTGACCGTTCCGTCCGGATTGAGGTATTCGGAAACATCGGTAGAAGCGTTATCCTGGGCATAGACCGCAGAAGTCAAAAAAACCACTGTAATAGTTAACAGTAATAGAGCGAGAATTCTTTTTTTCATATCTCTTTCCTCCTTTTCCTCCAATCCGTTACGAGCTCCAAACTCATTGCGATACCTTTCCTCATTTTAAAATTTCAGCAATGCGCGGCTTATTCCGCCCAGCTGCCGTATAATTCGGTGCAGATTTCTATTGATTTCCAAGTGTAAAAATGTCCGCCTATTTTAGTATGAACTGCCCTGTGTCAAGAGAAAATAAAGAAATTGTGATGCCCGTCACAATTTATGAATTCGTAAAAAAATCTTTTTTCTCCTGCCCTCCATCCTTTCGTTCCAAACACGGAATGACAAAAATGAGCAAAATCTGCCCGGTCCGAAACCATAAAGCATAACTGTTTTGTTTATTATTCAGATTGCCCTGCAAGAAGGCTTTCGAGACTTGAGTCGGTAATATCAGTGGAAATGACAGCCTTCACCCCACCCTGTATTTGGGAGCTCTGATAAATACCCCAACAGCGTCGTGCCGAAGACGATCCGTCAGCCGGTATTTCAGAATACATTTCCGATTTTGGATCGCAATCCCCCTGATGATGCGAAGTGGTATGCAAAGCTCTTTTATTATTCTTAAAAAAACGGGCTCCAACCTATCGAAAACAAACAGCCATGTCAAGAAAAAAAGAGAAATTAAAGGTACTTTCCTGAAAAAAAGAGAAAGTTTTGTGTTCAGCTATATCCGTTTCGCAAGTATCTTCGCCAATTTTTTCCGGTAGCGTTCGGCCCCTTTCGAGAGGGTCAGAGCGGTGGAAAGTTCGTCCGCGGCACGATCGAATTTTCCGGCCTGCACATAAATATCGCCCAGCGTCTCATGGAGCTCCGGATCCTTCGGGTTATCCGCGATCGCGGAGAGCGCCACGGTTTCGGCCATATCCAGTTTACCCGCTTTTGCAAGCGCGCGGGCGTATGCCTGCCTGTAGGCTGTGTCCTTCGGCGCCATCTCAATTGCCTTTTGGTAATGCGCTTCGGCTGTTTCGAAATCGCCTTCCTCATTCTTGAGTTCGGCATAGCGCATATGTCCCGGAGCATTTTCGGGGTCGATCGTGATCAGTTCATCAAAAAGTTCGAGCGCTCTGGCCTTTTTATTCTCATGCAGGTAAATATCCGCCGCCGCCGTATAGTAGGCAGACAGCCACGGGCGAAGGCGGGCAGCGTTCGATGAATCGCTTTTTGCTTTTAAAAACCGCTGCGTTGTCGTTTCGAGATCGGCAAAAAAGGCGGATCTGTTTGAAAGCCAGGCGTTGTTTCGGTAGAGAAAGAGAATAAGGGCCTGCAAATTGGACGGGGAAAGGGGGAGCAGTGATTTGAGCTTTTTATAATCCCGTGTCGATTTGAAATATTCTGCCAGAAGCAGATTGAACGAAAGCATCCGGTTGAAATGATTGCGGTACCCTCGATTCAGCAGGGCGGCTTTTTTGAAATTTTCAAGGGCCTGCTCCCGCTCCCCTTTTGTGTTATAGAGATTTCCCAGCAGAAAATACCCCCTGGCGTTATCAGCGGTGTCCGTGACGATTTTGCGATAGGCCGATTCAGCCCGTGCGAAATCCTTCCGGTCAAGACAGATGGTTCCAAGAGCCTCGTAAAGGGCTGATTCCGCCGGATATCGGGAAAGAAGTTCCTGCAGTTTCGATTCCACTTCATCCGTTTCGCTGCACGAGGGCAGAACGGCGATATAGCCGCGAAGCCATGAGCGGTTATCCGGTTCGGACTCGAGCGCCCTGCGGTAGTGCGTGCAGGCCGAAGGATCATTCACCTTTCGCGCCAGGGCGGCAACGCGCCCGTGGACCGCGGCGTTTTCAGGATCGAGGGCGAGGTAGGCCTGCAGAGTACCAATGGCTGATCCGGTGCGGGTATCCTTTTCATAGACTGAGGCAAGGGCGTCGTAATATGCGTAGATCGCGTCCGGATCGCCCGGTTCCTGATCAAATTTCTTCCGCGTGCGATCCATGCGGGCGAGGAACTTTTCAAAATTCGCCTCCCAGCCGGCTTTCCCGTGAAGGAAAAGCAGAAGTGTCCGCATTCCGCTCGCATTTTCCGGCACTATCTCCTGCAGTGTATCGAAATCGGTCGTCAATGAAGAAAGAACATTCAGTGATGAATGAAGAAGGTGCGGTGCAAGCGAAACGGCCCGGCGGTATTGCACGAGCGCCTCGGTAAAGAGGGCTTGCGATTCACGTTCATACCTTTCCGGATCGTCTGCTCTCTTTCGTATATAAAGGATGTGCGACACCAGCCATTCGGCAAAGGCCCGGCGGTTGAAAGACCGGTTCGGCGCCATTTCGACTGCAGTGGAAAACCGCCGGAAGGCATGGGCCGCCGAAAGAGGGTGCTTCGAGGCCTCTTCGGAAAAATCGACAAGCTCATCGAGCGGAGGGTCTTCAACATAGAGCTTTGCGGCGATCAGGCGGGCCAGGTCCAGATGAAAATAATTCGCGGCAGGGTTGCGCTCTATGGCCAGGCCGTACTCGGAAAGCGCCATTGTTTCGAATTGCTTTGACCGTGCTCCCTGGACAAACCGGGTGCGGCCGCCTGACTGCTCCCAGGTACCGTCGGCAACGGCCGCCTCATGCATCATCCGCTCGTATTGTTTGGCAAGTTCATAATGATATACGGGATTTGCCGGAGCCCAAGATATGGCCTTTTTTAAAAGCTGCACGCACCCGGGCCTCGCCAGAGCATTGCGGCCGGTGATCGACGCCTCCACGCAGTCCATTGCGCTATGGAAGTAGCGGTCCGCCACAAACTGCTTCACCACGAGCCACTCGAGCAGGACCACCAGGCATATAAGAGCCGGAATGCCGAAATAACGCAGTACTCTCTTTTGTACGTTCGATGTGCTTCTGCCGGTGGATGTCAACGTCATGTGCCGAGTCCTGAAGAATGGAACCGAAATTTCCTTCGTTTCCGTCTCATTTTTCCCGATAGGGAACTGCGCATCGGAAAATCACGATCGCTTTCCTGTTACATTATAGAAAATAAATCCGATCAGCATTACAAGTCCCGCGATGAAGATGCCCCGGTTCATGGTTTTAAAAATATTCCTGCGCTCACCTATTGTGAGCGGTCGGGAGGAAATTCGGGTAAAATGCCGGCCCTTTTCATCATATTCCGCGATTGCGTGGATCCGGCAGGTCGATCCCGGATTAAAACTCAAGTTGGAAACGGAAAAGGGGACACGCACCACCTGGCCTGCGCCGGCAGTGACCCGCTCTTTTTCGAGTATCACCTGCAGGTTCCGCGGTGCGACAAGCCTGAGAGCGGCGGATTTTTCAGTACCGGAATTGTTTTTCAGGAAAACTTCGCTTGCCGAAGATTCGGAGGAGACAAGAACAATCGGTGTGCTCTTTTCCTTATTCCTTTCCTTATCATGAAAAAAGATTTCCATTTCCGGCTGAGCCGCCTCATTCGCACATTGTGAGACAATAAAAGTGGAATATATGTTGTGATGATCGTCCGCATAAATCGTTTCGCAGATCAGGGGAAACGATCCCCTGGTCGTGGAAGCCTTGAACTGCATGTCTGTGCGCACTTTTTCGCCGGCGCGAAGGCGGGGCGCAAGCTTCACCGACTGCCTCGAACCTGTAAATTCCACAGTCGCCGATACATCGTGCGCCGGGTCATCTCCCGTATTCTTTATCTCAAGACCGACAAGAAAACCGCCGTTCGCCGATTCCGTAAAGAGCGTCGTCTGCAGCCGTATCGCCCCCGCATGCGCATCCAGCGCAAAAAGAATAATTATTGAAGTAAAAAAAGAAATATGTAAATATCCGCGCATAATGCGGGCAATGCTAGCAGGAAACGACAACCATTGCAACGACCCATTAATTGGGGACGGGTTCACATTTTAATTGGGGACGGGTTCACATTTCCCCTCGGGGAAATGGTGGAAATGGAGGAAATGTGAACCCGTCCCCAATTAAACCTTGTCAGAGAATAGGAAATGCAGAACAAGAAGTATGAAATTTTAATTGACATTCTCGTCCATCTTGGCATTTTCTTCTTTCTTCTCTCGTTTTTCCGGCCCGAGTATCTGCTGTCAGGAACGATCATCACCGGGGGTGATACCGGCTCTCATTATTACACCGCCGAGTATCTCAAAGAAGTCCTTCTTCCCCAGGGTAAAATCAGCGGCTGGACAATGGGGAATTATGCCGGATTCCCGATTCTTCAGTTTTATTTTCCCTTTCCTTTTCTGATCATGGTGGCGCTTTCCTTCGTGATGCCTCTTCAGGTTGCCTTCAAACTGGTATCTGTTCTCGGGATTTTCACTCTCCCGCTTGCCGTCTATGCCGCTCTTCGTTTGTTGAATCAGCGCTTCCCGGTGCCCGCCGCCGGTGCCCTTTTCACGCTCTTTTTTCTTTTTATGGATGCAAACTCAATGTGGGGCGGCAATATCACAAGCACCCTGGCCGGCGAGTTTGCATACAGCATCGGAATGTCTCTGACTATCCTGTTCGCAGGAACTCTTTACCGGGGCATCACCACCAACAGATATGCCATCGCAAACGGAATACTGGTCTTTCTTATCGGTTTCAGCCACGGGTATACACTTCTTTTCGCAGGCTTCATGTCTTCATTCTTTCTTTTCGACTGGCGTAACTTCCTTAAAAATTTCGTTTATCTGTGCAAAGTTCACGGCCTGGCATTCATACTTCTGGGCTTCTGGCTGATTCCGCTCATTGCAAGCACCCCCTGGACAACGGCCTTTTCAGATCGCTGGTTCATCAAATCGATTCTCGAAGTCCTGCCTCCCATCCTCTGGCCGGGAATAATACTGACCGTCCTGGGCGCCGTCGCTGTGCTCATAAAAATAGTGCTTTCGAGGAGAAACGTTAATCCCGGAGGTGCGGGACGTGCGGGAAATGTGAACCCGTCCCCGATTTATTTGGGGTACGGGATGGCTGTCGCCTGCCTCTTTTATTTGATCGGGCCCAGTATCCATGTGATCGATATCCGTTTTCTGCCGTTTCTGCAGCTTTATTTCATGATGACGGGAGCGGTCGCGCTCGGGTATCTGATCAGGCCACTGAGAGGAAAGATTGCGGTTCCCGTTATCCTTTTTCTTCTCGTCATTCCCGGAGTCAACCATTTCGAAAAGAAAATCCATACCTGGATTCCGTGGAACTACAACGGTTTCGAAACCAAGCGCCTCTGGAAGCCGTTTATTGAAACAAACAGGTATCTTGCCGGATCGGAAGCCGATCCGCGCGTTATATACGAACATGCCACCATACATAACGGCGCGGGCACGATCCGCGCCTTTGAATCGATTCCGCTCTTTTCAGGGAGAAATACTCTGGAAGGACTGTACCTGCAGGCCTGCGTATCCTCACCCTTTGTCTTTTACATACAGGGAGAAATGTCCAAACAGTCGTCCCGCCCCTTCTCCCAGTATCAGTATTCCGATGTGAATATCACGGAGGGAATCGAGCACCTCAAGCTCTTCAACGTGCGCGACTTTATCGTTGCGAGCGACGAAATCCGGGAAGAGCTCAAAAAACATCCCGAATTCACGCTCGAAAAAGAGATCCCCCCGTACAGCATTTATCGGCTTGCGACCAGCCAAAACCGCTATGTGGTGCCGCTTGCATACGCCCCCGCCTGGAATGACCGCCGGGAGTGGAAACAGAAATCCTATCAGTGGTTCCGCGATTACAGCGATCATCCGGGGATCCACCTGATCTTCGATGACGGCCTGCCTCCCCGGGGTCTTCCGGCGGCCGCCTGCGCCGGCTATGAAAAGGGGAGGGCGCTTCCCGCTCTTCCGATTACAGAGAAGCCCATTGTCACCGAGAAGGTCACGCACGAAGAGATTCGCATAACCACCACGAAACCCGGTGTGCCCCTTCTGATAAAAGTATCCTATCACCCGGGATGGAGGGTGGAAGGTGCGGACAAGATCTATCTGGCGTCGCCCTCCTTTATGCTCGTGTATCCGAAGGAAAATGATGTACGCCTCTACTACGGAGGCACACTGTGGGACCGCATCGGCGCGATTCTTTCAATCCTGGGAATCATCTGTATCGCCGCAGGAATCTTCTTTTCCCGGAAAGGCAGCACCGCTCGAACCATCCGCAGCCGTATCGAAGAATCTGCCGCCGCCCGCCCCGCGAAAGCTCTGGCCGCCCTTGTGAACCGCCGTCAGAAGGTCATTGTCGTCGCGCTCGCCGTTTTCGTCTGTGCAGCTTCGGCCTGGCTTATCGTCAAGACAGGGGACGATCCCAGGGTTCTTCACAATAAGGCCATAAAACTGCGCGACAAAGACCGCCTGCAGGACGCCCGCGAAATCTTCTACCGCATCCTTTCCGCATATCCCGACTATCCGAAAGCGGACGAGGCCTACTACTATTACGCCATCTGTTACTGGAAAGACCACAACTGGGAAAAAACCATTGAAGTATTCGAAAAGCTCACAGCCACATATCCCGAAAGCCCGTGGGTCCCCGAGGCCCTCTTTCATATAGGCAAAGCCCACGTATTTCTGAAAAATCAGAAGAAAGCCAACGAATACTTCGACCAGGTCATCCGAAACCATCCGACATCCCGGTGGGTGAAATATTCGAAAGAGTGGAAGAAATAGCACGGACGATGGTTCTCCATTTGTAATTCTCTTAGATGGAAAAAAAATTATATATGCAGCTTTCGAAAAAATATATTGATTCGGACACTTTCAATACGTTAATAGAGAAAACCACCTTGCAGGTTGTTGAATCGACGAATTACCGGCTCTGAGTGCGCGTACAAAGGCGCACAGGAGTACAAAGTCTAACGAATTTGAAGCTATCTATAAGGATGTTCTGCAAGTGCACCGCAAAATACAAAGAAAAGAGAACAAAAAACCGCAAATGGGGAACCGGGCACCCATAACAGTTTTTATCCCCGTCTACAATGAAGAAGCCATCTTGAAAGCGAATATCGAAACGCTGGCCCGGTATCTGGAGACACACTGGCCCGATTACGAGATCCTGATTGCGAGCAACGGGTCGACTGATCGTACTGTCGCAATATCGAAAGAATTGCACGAATCGAATCTCAGGGTAAATTTTTTCCATCTCTCCGCAAAGGGAGTGGGGCTGGCGTTTGAAGAGGGTATCAGAAAAGCGGCCTGGGACCGCATAATCACGGTCGATGCCGATCTGACCACCGACATGAATTTCATCCCCAGGGCGGCGAGACTCCTCGATGAGTACGAGATAGTCGTGGGTTCAAAGAAAAACGGCAGCCAGAAGCGCTCGCTTGTCAGGCTGGCAGGAAGCGGCAGTTTCATATTCTGTGTGCGCCTGCTCCTGAAGCTTCCCTATGTGGACTACTCCATCGGATCCAAGGCCTACCGCCGCTCCACCATCGCCCGCTATACGCGGCATATCAATTACGGATCTTCCTATGTCATCGAGATCATCTACCGCGCCTGGCGCCACGGATCCCGGATAACCGAAATCCCCGTCTACTGCGAAGACACCCGCGAAAGCAAATTCAACCTTGCCCATGAAGGCATCTACCGTTTCTCCAACTTATTCAAACTCTGGCTCACCCGCTAATTGGGGACGGGTTCACATTAATTAATTGGGGACGGGTTCACATTTTGCTCTATTCAAATCTAAATTGTCCAAAATGTGAACCCGTCCCCAATTAATTACCTTTCCCCTCGGGGAAATGTGAACCCGTCCCCAATTAGCGCAATTAACCGAAAAAATGTGAGTCCGGTCACATTTTCTTCTACTTCTCCTTGACTTCTTCGATATGCTTTACTATAACCCCTTGTTCAATCGATGAACATAATAACAAAAAGTTGTTCAATAACGTTACATAATTGATATTACGTATTATTTAACTCTGGATCGGAAACTTCAGGAATCCTGGATTAGGCCTCCGATGTAATTTAAGGGGCGGAGCTGTATCATCTGCACACAATTCGCTTTGTCCTGAGACCTTTGAACAACAGACAATTTTCATTAAACCCGGTTTTATGCCCGATTTTTTTGAAATACCTATTCGAGACCGATCCGATGTGGCCGGTTGGCGATGATGATATTTTTGTTATGATGA
>Ga0172382_10006935_pt1 | contig 16264 bp, 22 predicted proteins | sample Leawel138RmetaG_FD_122245 | JGI IMG/M metagenome (GOLD analysis project Ga0172382, IMG submission 122245) | Leachate microbial communities from a municipal landfill in Southern Ontario, Canada - Leachate well 138R metaG | ecosystem: Engineered > Solid waste > Landfill > Unclassified | place...
ACTGGTGGAGATACGGGATAATAGGCCGGTGCTCCGCCTACTGAAACACTCAGCCCCGGAACGGCCAGGCCTAATGAAAGATTGTCGGCGAGTGCTGGAGTGATCCCAACGGCCGATGAAAGGACGAGGGTGGTAGCCACCACCCATAGCATCGATTTTCGTCGAGCTGTTGAGGGGGAGGGAATGGATTTCATAATGATGCTCCCATAAAAAAGACCAAAGGCATACCAGCAAAAAGCATTCCTACAGGATTTCAGCCGGTTTTCATTCGGTCGAGCCCTACTGTACTGTAGTCAGTCCACTACAGTGGGACGCTGACTTATTCCATCTGGTTAATTTTTAAGCATTTGTGTTGTCGCTCTTCAGTCAGGTTGAGAATCTACCCGGAATAATAGCCACTGTCAGACGACCATTGGCCGCATGTGCCGCACAGCAGGGCAACTGGGAATGGGCGTCAGACAATACGCTTAATCAGCATTTTTATTGGAATGCGGCATGTTATAGTAAACGACACTGCCTGCAGCGCTTGCCGCCATTAACGGCAAGCAGCCACTGATCATCATGGCGGTGCCGCAAGCGATTATTATACGCAGGATAAAACCCAGCAGGCTTTGCAGTTTCTCTAACGTCCAGTGATCGTCTGGCCGTGTTTTTTGCGTCATGATTCGATCCTTCGTGGGGGTAGCTTTGGCTGTAAATTTTGGGCACGCATTCTGCATTAGATATTCCACATGGTGGTTGAAAAATCAAACCACAGTACTGGCATCATCAGTTCCAAAGAAAGAACAGTGGAGAAAAATACCCGTTCAGGACATTGAAAAATAGGAACAAAATGAAATATCAACATATAGCAGTGACCACAGCAGATCGTAATTGACGCCTTATGGCCCGCCAGTCCGCATCCTCTTTGGTCCTTACAGCCTGGATCTACGAGAATCATGGCCAGATGAAAGCCTCAGATGTTGGCTATAATGTAGTACGAGCAAATTTCTACGGACTATTGTCTGATAGAGAAATCCTTGAACAGGAGGTTACGATGTCTGGAACGGATATAAAAACTGCAAATCCTGCCGCTTCGTGGGTCCGGGCAGCCTTACTTTTGACAGCAGTGATGGCATTAGCCGGTTGTGCCAACATGAGCCCAACGGGCCAGCGTGCCCTGAGTGGCGGTGCTATTGGCGCTGCTGGCGGTGCAGTTTTGGGAACAGTCGCTGCGGGCGATCCTGCCGTCGGTGCTGCGGTAGGTGGTGCGGTGGGTGCGGGGGTAGGTGCTGCTCTCCCCCAAATAGAAAACAGCCTGAACGGTAATTAACCCGTTACTGCACTGAGTGTTAGGGCACCCGACTTATTTCCAGGGAGCTTGCATGCGGGTTATCAGTAACAATGTACGCACGGAAGCACATTACCCATCCGGCCCATTGAGATTTTTCGAGAGATATTTATGAATAATCCACAATCCCGCACGATAAAACGCACGACAATTTTTGCTGGCGTCCTTGCAGCAGCGATGTTGAGTTTAACCAGTTCATCGGCCATGGCAGCCGTTTCTTTAGGATTGGCGGTTCCCGGACTGAGCGTGCAATTGGGTACGCCTCCCGTCTACTACGCGCCACCGCCGGTGTATTATGCGCCGCCCCCCGTCGCTTATTACACGCCGCCACCAGTGGTCAGATATTATCCCGTGCCACCCCCTGTCGTTGCCTATGGACCCAGACCTTGGCTTCGGCGGGGGCCGCCACCATGGGCAGGGCATGGAAGGCCAGGACCCTGGCAACATGGCAATTGGCACCACGGACCCTGGCACCATGGAAATTGGCATCACTGATAGATCAAGAAGATGAGATGCGATTCGCCATGAAACAAAACAAAATTCTGCAAGTGGTCATGGATAATGAATGACCGCTTTCAGTCTGGAGCGGCCCTTGAGGACATAGGTTTCCAACCAGATTTTATATATAACCCATGCTTATCCGGTTGTCTCCCAAACCCACTACCGGTAGTGGGTTTGAAAATCGATGAAATCGCGGCAACACTGGTACGGCGATCCTCGCCAAGCCTTTTTAGGCAAAGCCAGTCGGTCATCGTAGGGTAGTTTTTAGGGGCTTTCACAGAACCCCATATTTAGTAGCATTGGGAGACAACCGGATAAGCATGATATAACCAAATAAAATAGGTAGGTAGCTTAAAATGTTGGTGCGCCGGCTCGCGCTGGGTTTGCCCAGAATGTTGACCACCAGCGTGTCCCCCTTCCACCAGAAGAACTCCTGGCTATCATGGGACTGGCCTTGGTCCCATTGGATATCCCTTACCAACGGCAGAGATCCGTGAATCCCCGAATCGCCCAAGTCCAAGAGGCTGCTCCCGGGTGCTGGATGACATACGTCTGCCAGAACGCAAGAAATGCCTGGGGGTGTGCGTGGATTCCCAAGACAAACGCCCCAACGAAAAAGGTGACGGGAGCCACGAAAAACAGGAAAAGCAGCGCCCACAGATATTGTTTGCCGTAGCCGTAGCGGAAAGGCAGAGCCAAGAGCCAGCCGATGGCCCTGAAGGGGAGGTTGAAGATCCAGACCGAGAATTCGATTTCTTCGCGAGTGGGTTTTCTCTTCCGCCTGGCACGTTCCGCTTCCAGCGCCATTTCCTGATTCCATTCTTCGGCATTTTCTCGAATCAAATCCCGTTCGCCGTTAGCCTTCCAGTACATAGTCATCGCGCTCACCAAGGATTACACGCCAGATTGCTGTATACCTTTAGGCTGACCTCACCCGATTGTCAACCGTTCAGTCGAAGTCCCTCATGTGCCCAACGTCGAGCTTGTTCACCCCCACCTTCTCTTTTGACTGGTTTATCGCGATATCCTTCGCATGATTCACAAAGCTATCTGTCAGCTTATCCACTGCCGACTTCGGAGCCGGAGCCGCCGTGCTTCCCTGACCGCCACCGCCAGAAGGCGTACTGACGGGCTCAGGAGCCGGAACCGCATTAACCGGGACGCGCGGCGCGTCGGGCTGGGGTTCGCCCCCTGCGAAGGGTTCGCTTGCGCTCATTTCCTCATCGTTCCGCTTATCCTGGCCCGATTCCTTTACAGCTTCCTGGAACGGTGCCTCGACACCCTTGGATGGGTTTTGCTGGCCCGTGGATTGCGTGCTAGGCGCTGGAGCCTGCACAGCCCTGGCTGCCTGGGGCGCCTCACCACCCGCCGAACCGCCCATGCCGGGGGCCGGTACGGCGTTCCCTGCGCCCACGCTGGAACTCGCACCACCGCCTGCGGACATCGCCCCAGCTTCCGGGGCCGCCACACCAGCCGCCGCGCCGGCTTCTCCCGCGCCTGCCGCCTCGGTAAGACCGCCTGCAAGGCTGGCAGCGCCTCCGGCCGCACCGCCTCCAACACCCGCCGCTGCGGATAGTCCACCAGCGGCAAGCCCCCCGCCCGCAGTGGCGGCCAGGCCCACTCCTCCCGCTGCCAGCGCTACCGTACCACCGGCGATCATCCCGCCTTCCTTGGCCAGTTCTCCGCCAGAGAAGGATGAGTTACCGGACAGGAGGCTACTGGCAATGCTGGAGGCCTTGCGGGGCAACAGGGCGATGAGGGCGCCCAGAATAAGTACCTCGAATCCAGCCTGCAAAGGATTCGTGACATTCTCCAGGATCGTCTGGATCAGCGGCACGATGCTGTAGGTCACCAGATACGCCAATGCGGTCAGGATAAAAAGACGGACACCCACGTTGATGGCGTAATCGAAATAACTGCCGACATACTTGGCCGTCCAGCGCAGTCCGCCGCCGGCCAGCATGATCACGCCCAGGGCGATCACCAAGTAACTCTCGATCTGGACCATCAGAAACTCCAGCGCCATGACCAGAATGCCCATCCCCGCCAGTAGGCCAATGATCCCCGCCAGGAGGGTCTCTACCAGGAGCGATGCCGGGTTGCTGCTGGCGACCGCTTTACCCGCAGAAGAAAAAGCCGCAGAGAAATTACCACTGAAAATGTCGCTGAAGGTATTGCCCAGGTTGTGGGTCGCGGCAGCTATTGGCGACAGCACGATCCCGAGAAATGCCTGCAGAGCCTCCGTTGCGATCTGCCCGGGCGTCACGGCCGTCACTCCAAGCGCGTGCGCTCCACCGGCCAGACCATTGATGATGTCGGGAATCCAGGTCCCGGAGTTATCCAGCAGGGTCAGAAAAAACCCCAGCGTCACCACCTTCTTGATGATACCGGCAAAGAGATCTTCGTGCCCACGTTTTTGCAGGACATGGTTCAGAAACAGGACGGAGAACTCGACCGCCGCCAGGACGTAGAACAGATCCGTGGCCGCCGTTTGCATGATACTTTGCCAGGGAAGAATTTTGCCCCGCAAAAGGCTTTGTACCTGACTCAACGATCCCGAACCCGCTGCGAACGAAATGCCGGGGACGGCACCCAGAAGCATGCCCATAATCCACGGAAACCTGCGGTGTCCACGCATAAGCCTGGTCGCTCCTTACGGCAGCAATGCGGGGTTGTTCGTACCGCCGGAGAAGAGTCTATTTGCCGCCTCTTCCTCCGACTGTACCGCCTGCGCCGTCCGGCAGTTCTTCGCCTCGCTATTGGAAACCTTTTCCGCCTTCGCACAGAAGGCGATTTCCTTTTTGAGCGCTGCCCTGTGGGTTCGGTAATACTGCGCGGTGTACACAGGCTGGTGTGCGCAACCGGCCAGCAAGGCGCCCAGCACCGCAAGTAATAGCGCTTTTTTCATCATCATCTCCCTCAAGGCAAAAGGCTGGGGTTGTTCGTGCCACCGGAAAAGAGTCCGTCTGCCGCTTCTTGCGCAGTCACGTTCTTTTCCGCCTTCTTCTGCTTCAGATAAGCGATCTGCGCGTCCTCGCCAGCCATGGTGATCTGCTCCAGTTGCTGGATCGACTTGGTGGTGACGTTGGCTGCAGCCACGGCAGCAGCGGCCACCTGCTCCCGGCCTTGAGCTGTCTGCGCTTCATTCTGGATCGTCTGCATGGATGCATCCTGTGTCGCGAAGTTCTGCGCCGCCAGGTGCTGGGACTCCAGAGCGTCTTCCATGTCGGTGTTGGTCGTCTGGTTCCAGTTGGCATAGACGGAGGACAGATTCTGGATGGATCTGCCAGCCCCCTGATACTCCTGCGCGAGTTCAGCGCCGATATTCTGCCCGGCGTAGCCCAGCGCCTGGGCCTGGCTATAAATGCTGGTCAGCTTCTGAATGGATCCCACCAGCGGATTCCAGATCTTGGCGTACATGGCCGCCGGCATGTTCAGGGTGTTGGTCACCATGTTCTGATAGCGCTCGATATCGTTGGCGTACATGCTGATCTGCGTTGTTACCTCCTGCGCCTGCTTCGCCAACTGCTGAACTGACGTCGCCTCCTGGACGATCTGTTCGGGGAAAGTGGCACCGGCCACTTCACTGACGGCAAAGGCGGGCACTGGTAATAGAGCGAGGCTCACGCTCAGCATGACGGCCTTGCTTTGGATGCTCATCGAAAACCTCCCTGCGCCGATCCCGGCGCAATCATCCGGACTCCATGGGTATAGATCAGGGCTGGGTGGAGATGTCTGTCGCTTACTGCGATAGCAATTGCGTCAGCGCATTGGCCTTTGCTGCGAAATTCGCCTTCATACCCGTTCCCCCTGGTAAAGGGACTCCGCATAGCTCACCCAACCCTCCCGGATGCTGGGTGACAGCCGCTCTTTCAGCCAGGCGATCGGCCAGCGATCGCCGTGCTGTGTCTTGAGCTCCGCTACCCGCTTGACCTCACGCGGATCAGAGACACCGCAAAAAGCCAGGGTGACCGGACCCATGCCAAACTGAATCCGGCGCTGCCCCTCTGGGGTGGACAGGTAGTAGTCCTGCTTCGGCGTGGACGCCGCCACCAGCTCGATTTGCCGGTCATTCAGCCCCATGTCGACATACAGGGGCTTGAGGTCCGGAGTGGTCGCTGCCCGGTTGGGCAGGAAGATTTTCGTCGGGCAGGACTCCTTCAGGACCGGGAGCAGCAGGCTGTTCCTGAGATCATTCAGCGACTGCGTGGCAAAGACGACGGCGGCATTTTTCTTCCGCAGTTCCTTCAGCCATTGCCGCAGCTTCGCCAGAAACAGCGCGTTGTCCAGAAAGGTCCAGGCCTCGTCGAGCAGAATGAGGGTGGGTCGCCCATCCAGCATCTGTTCGATCCGGTGGAACAGATACAGCAGTACCGGAACCGTTACCCGGTGCTCCGCTGGGCTGCCGTTCATCAGGTGACTCATCTCGAAAGTGATCAAGCTGGCATCGGCCATCGACAGCCCGTCACTCTCGGCATCGAGCAGGCTCCCCGTTTGCCCGGTCAGGGTGTAATACTCCAGCGCATCCTTGAGCGCACGGTTCTGGATCATCTGGACCAGTGCCGTGAGCGATCGTCCGGATTCCCGGGCCAGACCATGCACGGCATCCCGAATGGCCGAGCGCTCCATAGAGGTGACTGTCATCCCCTGCAGGACGGCCAGCGCCTCCACCCAGTCGGCCGCAAAAGCCGCCTCGGCCGGATCATCGACGTGCTGCAGGGGTGCAAAAAACAGATCGGAGGTCGGGCCGTTCAGATCATAATGCTGCCCACCCATGGCTTCCGTGAGGGCGTAGAGGCTCATGCCTTTGTCAAAGGCAATTACCCGACTGTCGGGATAACGTTGCCATTGCGCCGCCAGCAGGGCTAGGAGCGTACTCTTGCCGCCCCCGGTCATGCCGGCAATCAGGCTGTGCCCCAGATCGCCAACATGGAGATTCAGTCGGTATGGCGTATTGCCCGTGGTCGCCGCGTACAGCAAGGGCGGGGCTTTGCGGCCGTCAGACAGATTCATCAGCGGACTCGGGCAACGCGCTTCACCGGCCCAGATTTCCGTTTTGGGCGCGAAATCCGCAACATTCAGCGAGTGCATCAGTGGCCGGCGGATGTTCTCGTAGAGATGACCCGGGAGGCTGCCCAGGAACGCTTCCACCGTATTGGTCGTTTCCAGGTGGGCGACATAGCCCGCATTATCGAAGAAGGTCCTGATCGCCTTGATCCGATCCACGAGCACTTTTTCATCGGCGGAACGCAGCACGACGGACAGCGTGAAGCTGCCAAACTTCACAGCGCCCTCCCGTGCCTCATTGACGGCCTGCTTGGCGTCATAGGCGAGGTTCACCACCGTGTCGTCGGCGGACAACTGTCCCTGGGCTTCGCCCGTCATCTTCTCCATAAGCAGGGATTTCATGTTGGCCCGGGAGCCAAACCAGCGATCCCGGATCTTCGCCATATCCGCCACCGCATCCGGCGGATCGAGGGGCAGGAAGCGGAGCGTGTAGCGTAGGGGAATGGGCAGGCTATGCAGGTTCTCCAGCATCTCGGGGAAAGTCATGCCGGGATAGCCCAGAACCGTTACGACACGAATCTCTTCCCCGTCCATGGACGGCTCCAGACCGCCCACAAAATCATGGTGCCCGATGAGGGCATCCAGATACGCCGGAATGCGGGGCGCATTGACGCGATGCGTGGCGCCAGTCAGGCACTCATGGATATGGGTCAGCAGGGCATCGGCATCCATGGCTTTCACCCGGTACCCGTGCCTGAAAATGCCCAGGATCACTTCAATCACCTGCCGGTAGCGGGCCAGCGTGTCCCGGAATGCCGCATCGGCCAGCTGCCCGGATTGTTTGCCGGCTTTCTTTTGGATCATGGACTGTACCAATTGTACTTCCGCATCGATGGGCGTTCGCCAGGCAACGGTGAGGTAATAGCGGCTGACATAGTGATCGGTTTCCGATCCAAACTGCGCCCGCCTCTCGGCCTCGATGAGGCGCGACACCGGGTCGCTAAAGGCGCACTCCGATGCATCGATATAGCCGTCCGCCGGCTCGCGAATCGCCGTGACATGCACGCCCCAGTCCGTACCCAGCCGGGCGATGGCGTTGTTCCAGGTGGCCGAGAGCGCCTCCAGATCCTGCGTGGACTGGCTTTCGGGATCAGGCCCGTCATAGCGGAACCCCGCCAGAAAGCTCCCGTCTTTTTGCAGCGCGATGGCCATTTCCCCGGCATCCGTCTGCCAGCCATCCACCAGAAAAGCGATGTTCAAGAGATCTGGAAGACCCAGAGCCTTATCGCGGTACTGTTTCAGAGCACGCATTATTTCTTCTTCCTCATGAGGTTTGCCAGGGCCTTGAGCACGCCACCGGACGCGGCACTTTGCGTCTGTTCTTTGGGGGCTTTGTATTGGACTGGCGCATAAGCGCTGGCCCCACCCAGGTAGACGGATTGCTGGCTCCAGTGGCGACGCACGACGCCAAAGGATTGCGGATCGTGTTTTGCGAGTGTTCGCAGAAACGACTGCCCCACTCCGCCGACGATGAGACCCACCGGGATGAACCAGAGAGAGACCAGAACCGGTATAGAGAGACAGACGAACCAAAGGGCAAATGTGGCCTCCCGCTCACCCCCCGCGACGAGCATGGGCCTGGTCAGGGAGGGGTGGAGCGGGAGACGGCGGGTAAGCTCCGCCGCCATGGCTTAGAGCCCCACGACGTGCAGCGCGTGCGATGCGGCGAGGCCCAGGATGCCCACATGGCCCATCGTGGCGCCGCCGGTAATGCTGGTGGCGAGCGATTTCGCATTGGCCATGGCAATGCCGCCGACCGTCGCACCCAGGCCAATCATCATGGCCTTCTTGTGCTCGCCGCCATGCCACCAGGAGAGGCCCGTCGCGACTACGCCGCCAGCGGCGACCAGTCCGCCCATGTCCTGCATGCCCGTCAGGACCGTATTCAGCGGCCCCGTAATGGGAGAAAACACACCGCCGGACGTGGACGCCAGCGCTACGCCGGGGGCCAGGAACATGAGGCCCGCCGCGCTGACCTTGCGAACTCCAGAAAACATTGTCTTCAACCACTTTTTCATGTGAACCCCCTGTCGTGGACGGACATGCATTTGTCCCTGCGCGGGTATAGATCGGCGGGTTTTGGTATACCCAGAATCATTGGCGCACCTCCCCACTTTTCACATCGAGGATGGCCGAAATCCTGCGACCAGCGGGATGATTCGAATCACGGGCAATTTGCAAGACGATATCCACCGCCTCATGGATCAGCGTCTGCTGTGCGGGAACACCCGCTTCCTGGCAGAGCTGGTCCAGACGCAATAAGGCCGCCTCGGGGTTGTTGGCGTGCAGGGTGGCGATGCCGCCCGGATGTCCCGTGTTCCAGGCTTTGAGCAGCGCCAGGGCCGCCTTGTCGCGGACCTCACCCACCAGTATGCGGTCGGGCCGATAGCGCAGCGTGAGCTTTAAGAGGCGCGGCATGTCGATGTCCGCCTCATCGTCGGTCAGGAACTGGACCACATTGGGAGCGGTGCATTGGAGCTCCCGGGTATCCTCGATAATCACGATGCGGGTGCCGATATCGGATAGTTTGGAGATCCGGTCGATGAGGGCGTTGGCCAGGGTGGTCTTGCCGGATCCCGCGCCACCGCTCACCAGGATATTCTTGCGGAAAAGCACGGCATCAGAGAGGGTGTCCAGCTGCGCCGCCGTGATGATGCCCGCCTCAACGTACTGATCGAGTGTGTACACCGAACGGGCTGGCAGACGGATACTGAAAGACGCGCCCTCCACCATAGGCGGAATCGCGCCGGCAAAGCGGCTGCGCAGGAACTCGATGGGCATGGCCCCCTCGACGATGGGCCGGTCTCGGCTCACCGTGGTATGCAGGTAGTCGGCCATGAGCCCTAACAGGGACTGGACACGGCTCGCATCGATCTCGCCCAGGAGGGATATTCCCAACCCCAGACGCTCGACGAAGACCTGTCCGTCGGGGTTGGCCATGATCTCGACGACGCCAGTGTCATCGAAAAGGGCGGCGATATCCGGCCCCAGAATGCGCCGCATCTGCTCGACCCGGCGGGCATGGGCCTGCTGTTCTTGCTGATCGTGCACGTGGATATTCACTGATTTTCCTCCGCCGTCCCGATCCGCTGCTGAATCAGCTCTCCGATTTTTTTGAGGGCCTGCGGACGGTCGCCTTCAAAGGCCATGCCGACCTGCTGGATGAATCGTTCATACCGGGCCAGGGCGGAAGCCTGGGTCGCTTCCTTCTCCGTGCCCGGTTCCGGCAGGTGAACCAGCATAAGTTTGACGAAGGTGTCCAGCATCGCGGCCACCGTGTCGAGCTCGGCCTGTACGGCTTCGAGGTCACTTCTGGACGCCAGTATGGTTGCCGCAATCCGGCGCTCAAAACCGGCCAGTTCGCTGCCATCTTGCGCCTCTGCATCGAGCCCGCGCATGGCATACTCGGCGGTCAGGGCCGCCAAAGACATGCGCCGGGATGCCGCTTCGATCCGCACCTTGTCGGCGTAGGTGCCCGTGAGCTTGAGTTTCACGGTGATTGGCAGTGCCATGAATTTACCCCGCTGTAGCTATCATCAGGGTATAGATCAGCGTCTTCGCCGATAAACAAGCCGTGTGTGAATGCGTATTCTGGCATCTTGGGTATCGATTCTGGGAAACCCACAAAAGTACCCACGATGCCAGAATACACAGCACGGGGGAGACCGTGTCCGTGTGGTACCCCATGTCGTCGAAGCGGACAAACCGGGCCCCCGAGTTCAACAGTTAATCTTTCATCTCATTGATATTGCGATATTTAAAAACGCACTACAACAGCGTCAGTTGCTGAGACGCCGCCGTTTTTTTACCCGGAGGGCATGCAGTACCTCGCTTTGGCCATCGTGGATGGAAGACGCCCCGGATACGGGTGGGGCACCATTGAGGCGAACTCGGTGATGCTGAATGCGGCGGAGCTGCTCCAGGGCGCGCTCTGGTGTCAGTCAGCGTGACTCGCCCGTAAGCGACTGCGCATGATCCGGTGCAGAATCAGCGCCGCGAAACGGATCGCGGTATGCGCCCGTATCCGGGCCGGCAGACGGTGGTAGACCGGGTCAATTTCCAATTCCGATTTAAGCACTTTGAATCCGCGCTCAATATCGGCGAGGGATTTATAACGGGACACGACCTCCTCGGGCTTCAGGTCCTGCACATTGGTCACCAGCAGCAGCTTGCCATCCATGCGTTCCGCCCGCGTCCGTGCAGCGTCGTCAATATCGTGGCTAAACTGCGATGCGACCATGTCCACCTGATGATTTGGGCTGCAGCGAACTGGGAATAAACCAGACCCATAACAGCGCAATATAGCTCTATCAATACCCCCAAGACATCCTTCCTGAAAAGTTTTTTACGGCAGAACATCACCATGTCCTGAGCTTTGTCCTGCAGACTTGTCCCGAAGCGCGTTAACAAATCCAATGGACTATTTGCGCACATGATGTCCACTGCACGCCCTTAGTCATGCTTATAATTGAGATCATCCGCAGCAGCACCTCGCTGGCTTTATCTGGAGGGAAAACTAAAAATCCCAAAGACGCTTAGCAGCCATAAAATCACAGCAACGACTACGACCAGATTCAGTATGGACTTAATGGAAGATGCCATGGGTATATAGTTATTGACGAGCCAGAGAAGGACGCCAACCACGATCAGGACCAGCACTATGTGAATCAAAAAAGGTGTCATACCATATCTCCCCAGTCTGTATTGTAACAATATTTGGTTCTATCTCTAACACCCGCACCTCATCGGATTGGTTATGTTTACTAATGAAGCAAAACTTATAACCCACCAAGCAGAAGCACAGATTCCTCGACATTTTAAGTGGGTAGCATAAGATCCAGTTTACCCAGGATCAGGTAGGTCATGTTGATAAAGTTTTTGTGCGTGCGGTAACCCCGCGCTTTCGCCTTGGCGGATTGGATCAGGCTATTGAAGCCTTCGAGAATGCCGTTACTGATCTGGCTCTCAAACCAGCGGAGCACACCGTCCCGGTGATTCATAATGGTGTAGGCGATAAGGTCGCCCGGGCTTTGGGGAGATACGCATCGGCCCCTTTATGGAAGGCCGGAGACAGGCCCATGCCGACGTCCGTGATCGCTTGCGCACTACCCCCGTGGGCGCCGAGGTCTGTGGCGAATCGCGCAAAGGTGGGGGCGTCCTTGCCGGGGGTGGCAAACAATAACTGCCACGCTTCCAGATCGACGAAAAGCGTGATGGTGTCGTGACCACGCCGGCTGCTGGTCTCATCCACACCGACCGTATGAACGGCGGCCCTATCTACGCAGACACGCGCGGTTTCGACATAATGGTCAATGATCTGCCACAGACGCTTGTCGGTTTCCCGTATCAGGCGCGCCGCCGTCAACACGGGCATTGCCCGTACCAGGGTCATGACCAGCGCCTCGAACAGCAGGGTGAAATGTGAACCATCCCTTGCCCAGGGAACAGGCACCTGATGCACCCCATGCGCCGGACATTTCACCTGGGGCACACGCGCATGCAGATAAGCTTCATGCTGGAAGAAGCCCAGTGTCTCCGGGTCTTTTTCTGAACATCATGCACTGGACATTCCGCGCCGCAGACGCGGCAGGAGAAGCGGCTTCTCTTGGGAAAGGTGACCTGCAGATCCAGTCGCTTCTCTTCGACTTTGAAGGTCACGACATCCACCATCCATGGTGGTACCAGACCCAAGGCCAGGGGTGAACAACTGATTCTGATCCATCTTCATCATCCTCATATCCAGGCATCACATAACCCAGATTCCACCCCTAAGCTCACTCGACGCGTCGAGGAGCCGAAGAAAAATTTAAATTATCAATAGGCTACCACAACAAGCTCTTTTAAATATCGCCTTGAAGTATAGCATATATTTCATCGTCCACCGGCCTGTGTGTTGTCGTGATTCCTGTGGACTGACCAGATGATTAGCCTTGAGCAAACGGACAGACTCTGCGATTCATTCTGGCCTTATCCGAGCGGCACCATCAAGAGCTTTGCGTCGGCGGAAGCAGACCCGGGTGGTAAGCACATCGGCTGCGTCTGTATATTTGTTTCGCAATCCGTAGGCTACTACCGCCGCTCGATCAAGATTGCCAAAAAACCTGCAATCAGCACCGCGTCGCTGCTGATTGACCGTGTCAAGCCATTTTCCAGAAAATATCACCCAAATAGGCAGAAGGACACCGATGAGCATGGCCATATCAAACCAACCAATCCAACACCGCGAGCGTGGATCTGACATGAGATAGAGGGAGCAGAGCCCATTGACCGGTATGATTAGCGCCGCAACGCAACCGTCTAACCCCAAGCCCGCCAGCAGGCGGTTCACCCAGGGCAAAGAGATACCGGGGTCATATACTTCGGACGAGGATCACAAAACACGATCTTCGGCACTGCCCTCACGGCTTTCCACACTAAGGCTGATCCAGTGGCTCACCGCACAAAAAATCCACCGCCTTTCGCTTCCTGAATATGATCCAGCAGCAAGTATATACCAGCACAGTGAACGCGAGGTCCCCAATTTTGTCCATTCCACTCCTGAAGCGCTATTCGATCTCCGATCCCCGCTGCGGCTTTGCCTGTTCCCGGGCCTGTTTTTTCTGGGTATTCGTAATTTGTTGTGTATGGCGCATCGACCGGATCAAAGCCCATTCTGGTCGTGTTTGTGTATTTACCTAAAATCGGGATCGTCCAGTTCGTCAGGAGATTTGTGTATGGAACTGATCTTACTCGAGCCCAGCACCTCAGTGAGCAGTTGCAGATCCACCCCATAATTGATTTCTCCTTGTGACTGATCAAACTCCAAGGGTAGGCCCATCTCCATGTGGTAGAAAGCCGTGGTTCTTGTCGACTTCCGTTGAAATTTCGGTCGTTGCATCTGTTTCTTGTGGGTGCCACGAGTGAACAGAATCCTCGCCCGGAGCACCTCAAAGCTATAGCCCCGGCCCATGCGGTTTGTGACGCGGATCAGGTTGTTCAGGCTCTCCGTGAAGGCGTTGGTAACTTGATGGTCGAAATAAGCCAGGATATAAGGTTCCCAGTTTTTCCAAGCCGTGAGAATGGGTTGAAAGGCGCTCTGACATTCGGGAGAAACGGATGCCGCCCAGGTACGATATCGCTGACGTGCGTCCTCTTTGGTGGTTGCGTCGTAGATGGCGTAAAAGCCCTCCTTGAGTCGCCAGGCTTCAGCCAGTTCGGGAATATTCCGCAGCCAGCCGTCGAGTATCAGTCGCTCGCTGTCGTCCAGGTCTTTCTCGCGCTTGCGGAAAAGATAGGTATCCTTCTTGACCCCGGCGGCCTTCCTGCGCAAGCGATCAGCATCGCTGGATCGGAACAGAGAGCGGCGCAATTCATCCATCGCCTGGTTGGCCATGCGCAGAACGTGGAACTTGTCCACCACTACGGACGCATCGGGCAACACTTCCAGGACCGCATCCCGGTAAGGGCGCCACATATCCATGGCGACGGTGCGGATGCGGTCCTTGTGCTCCAGTGCGGCGAGGTAGCGCAAAATGTGGCGTTTATCACGATTAGGCAGGAGATCAATGACGGTATTATCCCGCAGGTTGGTGATTACCGCGCGGGGACGGCGCAGCAGATGAATTTCGTCAATGCCCATCCATTCTGGTGTCTCAAAATGAAACGCCTGTTCCAGCGCGTCCATATAGTCATGCGCTATATTGCGGACGGTACCTTCTGTAATCCCGATTTCTTCGGCAACACTGGTGAACGTATGGAGCAGTGAGTGCGGACCGATCCAGCGGGCCAGGCGTTCCGTCATGCGGCGCTTGCTGTCCACTTCAGGAAGCTTTTCCATGAAGGTTTTACCACAATCCCGACATTTGAAGCGCCGTGCGTCCACATAGAGTCCTACCCGTTTTCCATGCATCGGCAAATCATGGACCAATAATTCCGAGCGACCATAACCGACACATTGAATGCTCTGACACGCTGGACAGTTCGCTGACGGTGTCTGCGTCTCCATCGGAATATGGTAATCGTGGGCTGTTTCGCGCACCGTGCCGATCGTGTAACCCGACAGTCGGAGCAGGTTGGTCGGTGCATGGGGGATCATGCCCGACGAAACCGGTTCGCTGTTCGCGGAACGGCCTTGCCGAGAATTACTGTCCGCCACCGTCGATGTCCGCCGTAAAACCGATCGGGCGGTTTTGAGGATTAGGGGCTTGCATTAGTTCGCGGAGGGCGTTGATCAACCCGGCAAGGGCCTGATCATGGGTGGATACGGTGCGTTCCAGTGCATTCAGTTTCTCTGCCAATTCCTTGTGCGCCATTAACATCCTTCGCAGGTGGACGAAAGTGCGTACAACAAAAACGCTCATTTCGATGGCTTTGGCAGAGTTCAGGACCGTGGCGGCCATGATGGCTCCATGTTCGGTAAATGCGTAGGGCAGGTATCTACGGCCACCCCGCCCGGTGTTTGAGGTCGCAATTTGCGACCTCAAAATCGCGTGCTCCTCGTCATCCAGTTGAAACATGAAGTCCGGTGGAAATCGGTCCAGGTTGCGTTTGACCTGTTCATTGAGACGCTTGGTAGTGACACCATAGAGTTCGGCGAGATCTGCGTCCAAAATGACGTTGAGACTGCGTATGCTGTAAATCCGCTGGCTCAATGTTTCAATGTTCAGGGAGGATTCGGATACCGTCATATTCGCCTTGTACACATACACAGAAGATTACGAGGTCATCATAACGGTTACATCACCGAAGGTCGATACTTTCTTTTAGTGGGGAATTTCTGCGAGCAGGGTTTTCATATGCTCATAACCCATGCGCATCAGGCGTGTACGTGTCTCACGAGACATGCCGGCGTCGAGCATATTCAGATTTCCCGTATTCACCGCCACGAAGCGGACCCAGGAGGCGGCATGACGGTCCAGATATTCCTGACCACGCAAAAGATCTCGCACGCTCAGGGATGTCAGTGCGAAAAGGGTCGGTTCATTCTCATGCAGGCGTGGTGGCGTGCCGACCAGGTAAACACCCACGGAGGAGATCTGCGGATGATCGGGTAAAATGTTGCCGGGGATGTTATCCGTCAGACCACCATCAACGTAATAACGATTCTGAGTGCGTTTGGGTGGATAGACAAAGGGCAGCGATGAAGATGCCCTGGCTGCCGTGGCAATAGGGAGATCTGGTGTGGTGGCACGAGAAAATACCTGACGCTCCCCTCGCAAGAGATTGGTCGCGCAAATGAATAACTCCATCGATAGATCTGCAAAAGACTGGCCTTCCGTCTGTTGGATCAGAAAGGTGTCCAGGGCGGTTGTTGCGCAGATACCCCGTCGGGTCAGCAGTCGCCAGCCGTTGGTCCAGGATTCAAAATCCATGAACGGTCTCCAGTCC
>Ga0172382_10006938_pt1 | contig 16260 bp, 16 predicted proteins | sample Leawel138RmetaG_FD_122245 | JGI IMG/M metagenome (GOLD analysis project Ga0172382, IMG submission 122245) | Leachate microbial communities from a municipal landfill in Southern Ontario, Canada - Leachate well 138R metaG | ecosystem: Engineered > Solid waste > Landfill > Unclassified | place...
CTGTGGCTGAGCTGATTCCAGAAGTGGTGGAGTGGAATCAGGGGCCGTTAGGTGAATGTGCAGGCAGGCCGTTGGCCGATCCGCGCAGCCATGTACGTTTGGGCGATATCGTTGAGTTAATCAAACAAGAACAGCCTGATTTTGATGCTATTTTACTTGATGTCGATAATGGTCCAGAAGGCATTACCCATAGCAATAATAACTGGCTGTATTCCACTGCAGGTTTAGAAGCGTTGTATAACAGCCTGCGCCCTGAAGGTATGCTGGCCGTGTGGTCTGCAGGTGCAGATTCGCTGTTTGTTATTCAACTGAAAAAAGCTGGTTTTAACGTCAGCGTACAAACCGTTCGAGCTCGGCCTGGTAAAGGCAGTCGGCATACTATTTTTCTGGCGAAAAAGCCTTGGCGCTAGTTCGCGGTGCTGCTTTAGTTAATGCTTAAGCGCTGTCGAGATTGACTCGAGTAGCGCTTTTTAGCGTGGAGCCTAATACGTTTTTAGCGACTTCAATTATTGGATTTCTAAGAGTTCTACCTCAAAAATCAGCATAGATCCCGGTTTTATTTTTCCAGCTGCGCTATTGCCGTAGGCTAGGTTGGATGGGATAAAAAATTTAAATTTGTCACCCACTACCATTAATTGAACGCCTTCAGTCCATCCTGCAATCACTCGGTTTAAAGGAAAACTGATGGGTTCGTTACGCTCTACTGAGCTATCAAATACAGTACCGTCTAATAGCGAGCCATGATAATGCACTTTTACCGTTGAACTGGCACTTGGGTGAGTAATCCCGTCGCCTTTTTTCAGTATTTGATATTGCAGGCCTGAAGCGGTTTCGAAGACGCCTTCGTTAGCTTTGTTGTTGGCTAAAAAATCACTCCCTATCGCGATATTTTCTGGCGCTACCTTTTTAGCATCTGAGTTTCTCATGAAGTAAAAGACTACAAAGGCAATGATTAAAGCCAAAAGAACAAATTTCATTAGTTATCCTATTAATGTTGGGGCGTTTGTATTCGCGCATTCGATTTTTGAGGTAAAGCTGACGAACAGACCATCCCTGTTAATTGATTGGTTTTTCGTCTATCGGGTGATCAACGCACAACGGTTCGTTGCTGCGGACTTTTGTTACAGAGCGCCGTTCAACTTAAGGGTTGGGCGATAAGAAGATAGCTTTGATTCTAGGTCTTGTAGTATTTGCACTGATCAGTAAATGGTGTGGAGTAACCCTTTAGGGGTATCCACACCATTGTGCGTTTTCATGGCAAAGTGTCACTGACTACTTTTCTTAGCCTGATGCAGCTTAGCTATTAATTGTAGACATCAAACACACCCAAAGCATGACCTAACCATAGATGAACCAGCATACTGGCAATGTAACCCAGCAAAATAACAGGGGTCCAGCGTAAGTGGCTCATAAAGGTGTAGTGACCACGTGCAGCACCCATTAGCGCAACACCGGCGGCAGAGCCCACAGACAGCAAGCTACCACCGACACCCGCTGCTAGAGTCACTAGCAACCAATGACCATGACTAATCTCAGGGTTCATTTCGAGTACGGCAAACATGACTGGAATGTTATCGACCACGGCAGAAATAAGACCAATACCAAAGGCTGCCCATGATGCGCCTAGGCCGCCAAATAGTGCCACAGAGACTAACTGCAAGTAACCCAGGTAACCCAAGCCACCGACGCACATGACCACGCCATAGAAGAATAACAAAGTATCCCACTCAGCACGCGCGACGTTTTTGAAGACGTCAAAGGGAACCACGCTACCTAAGTAGCTCAGTTGACGCTGGTCGTGTTTTTCCTCGGCAACTGTACGCTTTTTGGCCAAAGACGATGGCAAACTCATGCGTAGGAAGTAACCGAAGAACTGCAGGTAACCCAGACCAACCATCATACCAAACACAGGTGGTAAGCCTAAGAACTGGTGACCACACACAGCCGTCACAATCGTCAGCAAGAACAACGCCATAATGCGACGAGCGCCACGCTTGAGTTCGACTTTTTCAGTAATGCTGTCAGGTTTTCCCTTAGGGATAAAGAACGTCATTATTATTGCGGGTAACGCAAAGTTAACCACTGCAGGTAAGAACAGATCAAAGAACTCTAAGAACTGAACCTTGCCTGCTTGCCATACCATTAGTGTGGTGATATCACCAAATGGGCTGAATGCACCGCCGGCGTTTGCGGCGACAACAATGTTAATACAGCACATGGCTATAAAACGTTTTTGACCTTCGGCAACCTTAAGTACCACGGCACACATCAACAACGCTGTGGTTAAGTTATCTGCTACAGGAGAGATAAAGAAGGCCAAAATACCGGTCAGCCAAAAGAGAGTTTTATAGCCAAAGCCTTTTTGCACCATCCATGCACGTAAACCTTCGAAGACACGACGCTCCTCCATAGCGCTGATATATGTCATAGCAACCAGTAAAAAGAGCATCAACTCACTAAAATCAAGGAAGTTTTTGCTAAAGGCTGCACTTGTTGCCGCGTGGTCTGTGCTAACAATCCCGACCAGAAGCCAAATAAGACCGGCAGCGACTAAAACGGGCTTAGACTTACGCAGCTGTAACTTTTCTTCAAGCACAACAACTAAGTAAGCAATAGCAAAAATAAAGACCGCCAAATAACCGGCAAGGGTCGATGTGGCATCTAAGTGGCTGATTGGTTCAGCAGATACACTGGCTAAAGCTGGCATCGATAAAAATGCTGCAGCAACAAATATAAACAAACTTCGTAACATAAATGTCTTCTCAAGATTGGCCAAAGGGAGGTAGCTGCAAGGCAAGCGCTACGGATTGTTTTAAATGGTAACAAAATGTAAGACTTTAAGCTTGAGGATCGTCAAGAAGTTTGAATTGTTAGTAACAGACGCTCCTGCGTCTCGCCGCTGACTTCCGCTGTGAGGCCTAGCATTGCAGGGTTACAGAAGAATCAGGGCTTAGCAAACGTCATAGGAAAAGGTGTTTTTAGTTCGCCCAAGAGTGGCTTTGAATGTCGATCAAGTCGAGATAAAATCATGCGCTAGCCTTTATATGGACGATGCGCAGCTATAGTAGGTATTCAGCTACCGTTAACATCTCACTTAAAATCGCTTGCGGTCACCGCTTGAATGTTTTTCAGGACAGCGCTTAATACAGTGCTAGCCGTTAAAAGAGGACCGTCGATGTATGCTTGAACGTCAGCAAGACCCCGCAAAACCTGCAAGAGTGCTAGACGTTTTTTTGGCTTTTTTGAAGCTGGGACTCACTTCATTCGGCGGACCTATTGCACATCTGGGTTACCTTAGAGCTGAGTTTGTCGAGCGGCGCTGTTGGCTCAACGATAGTCAGTTTGGGCACCTCTTGGCGATCTGCCAGTTTTTGCCTGGCCCTGCCAGCAGTCAGCTAGGATTTAGTATTGGTTTGCTGCGGGCGGGTTGGCTCGGTGGGCTTGTGGCTTTTTTAGGTTTTACGCTGCCTTCGGCTATTTTGCTGGTCGGATTTGCAGCAGCGTTACCTCTTCTATCGGGTCCCGTCGGGCAGGCCAGCGTGCACGGTCTAAAACTAGTGGCGTGTGCCGTAGTTGCCGATGCGGTTCTGGGAATGTCCAAAAAGCTTTGTCCCGATACACCGAGAAAAATCATTGCTGTGTTAGCGACTATCGCTTTGCTCATCCTCGGGACTGCTATGGCTCAGTTGGCCGTTGTGGCGTTGGCTGCAATCGTCGGCGTGTTTCTTCTTCGTGGCAAAATCACATCCAATCAAACAAGCGAGCTGCTAGTCCCATTTGGGACGCGTACTGGAAGTGTTCTCATTGCGCTATTCGTTGTGTTGTTGATCGCACTGCCTATGTTGGCCACGTCAGAATCTGGATTGCTGTCCGTTGCTGCAGCATTCTATCGAGCCGGCGCCTTAGTTTTTGGTGGCGGTCATGTTGTTCTGCCATTGCTTCAGGATTCAGTTGTTGCTTCAGGTTGGGTTTCGTCCAATGACTTTTTAGCCGGTTACGGTGCATCACAAGCTATTCCCGGCCCCATGTTTGCATTCTCAGCCTATCTTGGCTCCGTCATTTCACCTGCTGACAACTCTTATGTCACAGCAGCAACGGCCTTATGTTTTATGTTTCTCCCTGGCTTGCTACTGATCGCCGGAGTTCTGCCATTTTGGCAAGTGCTCTCTCACAGCTCTGCCGCGAGCAACGCCATTGCCGGCGTTAATGCCGCCGTGGTTGGTGTGCTAGGTGCTGCTCTGTATGACCCCATCTTCACCGCAGGCATATCCAGTCTAACTGACTGGGTCATTGCGCTTGTTGCTTTTGGGATGCTGGTGGTGCGGCGTGTTTCTCCGCTAGTCGTAGTGCTATGGTGTGTTGTCGCCAGTGTTTTACCGGTTTTGCTGTAGATTTAGGCCGTTGGCGATTGGCAGCTACATTTTAGTAAGGAGTACAAGATGCACATCGCTGTCCTGACCATGACTTTTTCTCTACCTGGGTGCGGCTCTCTAAAAGAAAAACGCCAGCGTATCGGCGGCATGCATGAACGGTTCGGGCGTAATCCGGCGGTGGCGGTCTGTGAGAGTGGCGAACAGAACAAACACGATGCCAGCGAATGGTCATTTGTGGTGGTGGCAAACTCCAAGCGTGAAGTCGAAGCGCAGTGCAGCCAAATCGAAGACAAGATACAGCGCAGCGTAGAAGGGCGTGTGATAAACGTAACTCGTGAACTTCTCTAATTAAAAATGAGTCGCTATATTAACAACATTGATTCACTCAGAGAATTGACAGGACTCATTATGAAAAAAATACAGATAGATATTGTTTCCGATATTGCTTGCCCGTGGTGCGCTATCGGTTATGCACGACTGGAGTTGGCCATGCAGCAGTTGGCCGCAGAGTATGAATTTACTGTTGAGTGGCATGCCTTTGAACTGAATCCCGAGCATAGCGGAGAGGGTCAGCCTATTTTGCCGGCTCTGGCTAAAAAATACGCAAGTAGCGAAGAACAGATGCGCGCCAATCAGAGTCATCTACTGACGATTGCCCAAGGTCTTGGGCTCAACTTCGAGAAAATACAGGACCGGCTGACCTGCAATACTTTCGATGCCCACCGTTTAGTCAAATGGGCGGGTGAGCAAGGCCAGCAAACTGCGATGAAGCAAGCGCTGTTCGACGCGTATTTTGGTAAAGCGCTGGATGTCTCCGAGCACAGTGTTCTATTAGGCTGCGTTGAAGCCTTGGGACTGGACCGAGCACAAGCCAAACGCGTCCTCGAGTCGGATCAGTACGCTGCCGACGTGCGAAAAGACGAAGCCACCTATCAGCAGGCCGGTGTGAATTCCGTGCCGGCGTTCATTATCAACAGCAAGTACCTTATCTCCGGCGCTCAGGAACCCGAGACCTTAGTGCAGGCCTTGCAAGATATCAGCGCCGAATCGGTTTGAGCTATTATCCAGTCAAACTAACCCTGCACCCATGGCCATCACGACATAATCACACGGAAGATATACCACGCTGCCGTGCTTGTTGGTGCAGATTAGCGGGTTCTCGCTGATGCGCTTTAGATCGTGCATTGCTCATGCTATTTCTTGAGCGTTAGGCCTATGTTGTCTACAATGGCGCACTTTTTATCGACACTAGGTCAAACATGAACGACACGACAGCACTACCTGCTTTACCCGATCGTCTTTCGGGTAATCCACAGAGCCCTCATCATGTGGCAAAAATTTTCGAGAATAATATTGGTATTCGGATCAACGGCAAAGAGCGTGTTGATGTTGAGGAATATTGCATCAGCGAAGGTTGGGTGAAAATTGCTTCGCCTAAAGCGAAGGACCGTCGCGGTCAACCGCTGATGATTACGCTAAAAGGAACTGTTGAAGCCTTTTATAAGTAAGTGATTTTTTAAGATTGCTTATTCTGCTGCTAAAAGGGTCTAGAGGCATTTAGACCCTTTGCATGATTACAGCCGCATGCGGCGAACCTCGCACGTCCCCAAGCCACGGTTTGCAAGACAACAGTCTGCTTATCCTCTGCTCAATAACCCCCTCAAGGTGTTAGCGCGCTAAAAAACCTTGAATACTCCGCCGTGTTGGGCCTTCAGTGCCCACGAAAGACAAGCCACACATTATACTTATTTCCCTAGCGATACCTTAGATGGGGCACAGTAGGGTGCTGACAACAAATAAGCTCGCAGCCATCGGTGCTTATTAGTCTTTATGCCGCCAGTGAGACATATATATGAGCCAAGCCATTAGCAATATCTTTGAGTTTTTACCGGATGACATCAGCAATGAGCTGTTTGAAAATATTGTCACTGGACAAAATATAAAAATAGAGCGAATCATATCTAAAGGCCATTCCTCACCGCAGTCAGGCTGGTATGACCAAAGCGAAAACGAGTGGGTTATTGTGCTCAAGGGTCAAGCAAAAATAGAGCTTGAAAAGCAAGCGCCTGTTCATTTGCTGGCTGGCAGTTACCTCAATATTCCTGCACACACTAAGCATAAAGTGGCTTGGACAGACCCAGACATCGAAACGATATGGTTAGCCGTCCATTACAAATAAGCGTTGCAACAGGTCGCGCAGTGCTGTGATTAACCGCATCGGTGAGTTAAGGAGCCAGTATGACTAAACGAGTATGGATCACCCTACTCGCGATAGCGCTCGCTGTGATGTTTCGAGCGCATCGCCATAAAATTTTGTTGCAAGGTGAGGTCGATGCACCTGAGGTGGTTGTTACCTCAAAGGCGAAAGGACGTTTGCTGACTCGACATGTTGAGTGCGGCGAGTCCACTGCTGACGTTGACGCGGTTACCCGATGCCTACTTTGTGTTTAATTTGCGTGAAGATATTCTGGTTAATATGCGCAAGGGTAATCAAATTAACATACGGGTTCCAGCGGTCGGTGAGCAGATGATTGCGGCCGAGGTACGTTTTATTTCACCGATAGGGGATTACGCGACTAAACCTGCGACCCGCGCGAAGCATCACGCAATCCTGTCTTGCATTGGCTCTGTTGGTTGTTTCCACTGATTTTGTTTGGATTGATCAGTAGTAACTTCTCTGAGGGCTCCATGCTGACCTATGATGAACTGCTCAATCAATACAATCGCGATAGGTTGATGGCGGCTGGTTTTGACCGCCAGCAAGCGCAGGTTATCGTGCGGCCGATACAGGCGGAGCTGGTTGATCTCTTCAACCCCGGCACGGGCTTTGCCGCCATAGTCTTTCCTAGATTGCTGATTATGTTGGTGCAGTACAGGCTATTAATTACCAGGATTCGGGTGATTATTAGCATGCATAATTTACCGACTGGCCGGCCACCGTTTTCGGTGTACTTGGGTGCAGTGTGCGGTTTATTATCGATTTGGTTTTTCCTTTCGATTGTTTTATTTGTGCTCTGGCCTTGGCTGATGGGGTATCGACAGATTGCCTCGATTGGCGCAGTGCTGTTACTGACTCTGCCGTTCTTGATTGCGGTGCTGGGCATGGGCAAATTCATCACCGAGTGTCTTGGTCGAGTTGAGCTCACTTATCTCACCGTGTCCTTTGTTACCGTGCCAGTGATGTACCTGTCGGATTGCTATCTTGTGCGCATGCTCTACTGTGTTTCAGACAATGGGGTGATGGTGATCAGTACTCTAATCAGTTAGAAAATTAATCTGTAAAATAATATGAAGATATTTGTTAACGATGAAAAGGTTGAAATATTTCAAGGGGCTAAGGTCTTGGATGTCATACGCGCCTATTATGCGCAGCATGGCCAAAAACTACCCGGTAAATTGCCTATCGTGACCGATGGCTATGGCAACAGTATTGCTCCGGATGGCGAACTCAGTGAAGGGAATCAGTTGTATATGAAAACTAAAATAAATGCGAGAGCAAGCAAAGCCATACGGGCTATTGCTTTGCTTGCTGTGGCTTTATTATTGGGCTGCAGTACCAAGCAAAACGTTAAGATTACAGAGTTACCAGCAGCAAGAACTATAGAAATTCTTGCCGTCAATGATATGCATGCTGCCTTGGATAATTTTCCACGATTTGCTTTTATTGTTGATGAATTGCGGGCCATCTATCCTGATTTGTTGCTTATTTCGGCGGGTGACAATCAAACAGGAAATCCTGCAAACGACCAGTATCCTGAAAAAGGGATGCCGATGATTGAACTGATGAACGCGGTTAAATTTGATCTGTCGGCCGTTGGTAATCACGAATTTGACTCTCGCCTAAAAGGCTTTGAACACATCACACATAAAGCGCAGTTCGATTTCCTCTCGGCGAATATGGCGTTGCCTAAAGATGCTGATTTTCGCATCAAGCCTTACAAAATAGTGCAAGTACCCAATGGCCTCAAAATAGCTTTTGTGTCCTTACTGGATATTAATGCCAATGGCATGCCGGACTCGCATCCTGATAATGTGAAGGGGTTTGTGTTTAAAGATCCGTTGCAAACAGCGGAGGACTATCTCTTTTTAAAGAATGATAGTGATGTGTTGATTATGGTGAGCCACCTAGGCTTTGAAAAGGATGTGAGGCTAGCGATGCAACTGCCAGCCAGCAGCCTTGATGTCATTATTGGTGGGCATTCACACACCAAGGTTGAAAAAGATCAAATCCATAATGGCATTATGATTACTCAGGCCGAACGTCGACTTAACTATGCAACGCTGATTCAGCTGACCGTGAGTCCCGAAGGTAAGGTCGATAAAGCGATGCAGTTGCTGACTGTGGGCAGTACAGGAAACACGCGAGCTGATATTCAGGACATGGTTGATACCTACAATAGCAACCCAGCATTGACTGAAACCATTGCCATCGCCGAAGACTATTTTTCGAGCTATGAAGAAGTAGGGTACTTGATGACGGATGCCATTCGTGCCGCGTCGGAAAGTGATCTTGCCTTTATCAATGCTGGGGGTGTGCGTGTGTCAGCGCTTGCCAAAGGTCCTATCCGTGCCAAAGACGTGTACGAAGTTGATCCGTTCGGCAATGAAATGGTGACGTTCAATCTTTCTGGCCATGAAATCCGTCGTCTATTTCTCAGCGCATTTGCGTTTGATGAGAATAAACCTCTTTTTCCTTCGGGAATGACTGTTCGGTATTTACTTGATCTCGATGGTAGTCTTAAAGATGTGGAACTTCTCACAACGGATGGTCAGCCGTTTGATATGAGCAAAACGTATTCCGTTGTTATGAACCATTATATGGCTTCGGTTTACAGATATGAGCGCGAGGATTCAGGTCAAGGATTGTTTCGTCCTACAGCAGAAACCACGATTGATTATCTGAAAAAGCAGAAAAACATTCCAAGTTATAGAGGAGTGAAAAGAGTGGAGATGGTAGAAACGAAGAAATAGGACCATTCGTCGGACTGGCTTTTCAACCTGTCAGGTGGGTAATCCAGCTAGCATTTTGGAAAAATGTCTTCTGCTGCCAGCAGCAGACGCTTGTCGTAAGGCGTTAGCAAACGAAGCCGAACATCGGCACATTAGAACTGTCCAGTCCAATCAGTTCAGATTAGACCATCACAGATCAATAAACCTAACGTAAGGTAGAGGTAAGACTCAGAAATCAAACGAATGAGGATAAAAAGATGAGTAGTAATGCAGATATTAATATTCGCCCCGATTACGATCAAGTCATCCAAGATATCGCTGATTATGTATTAACTTTTCAAGTATCCAGCGAAGAAGCGCTCGATACCGCACGCAACTGTTTAATCGATACCTTAGGCTGCGGGCTGCTCGCTCTACGCTTTCCCGAATGTACAAAACACCTCGGCCCCATCGTGCAAGGCACCGTTGTGCCCTATGGTGCGCGCGTGCCAGGTACATCACTGACGCTCGACCCAGTAAAAGCTGCGTGGGACATAGGTTGCATCATTCGCTGGCTGGATTACAACGATACCTGGTTGGCCGCTGAATGGGGGCATCCATCGGATAACCTCGGCGGCATTCTGGCCGTGGCCGATCATTTGTCGCAAGTGAGGCTATCTAACGGCGAGCAGCCTCTGCTGATGCGTGACGTGCTGGAAGCGATGATTATGGCGCATGAAATCCAAGGTGTGATTGCGCTAGAAAACTCGTTTAATCGGGTCGGCTTGTGCCATGTTTTATTGGTTCGGGTTGCCTCCACTGCGGTTGTCACGAAAATGATGGGTGGCAACCGAGAGCAAATTATGGCGGCCATCTCGCAAGCTTGGGTCGATGGCTCGGCATTGCGCACCTATCGTCATGCACCCAACGCTGGCTCGCGTAAATCTTGGGCCGCAGGCGATGCGACTTCAAGAGCGGTGCGTTTAGCAGACATGTCGATGCGCGGCGAAATGGGTATTCCTAGCGTATTAACAGCGCCGCAATGGGGCTTTTATGACGTCTCGTTCTCGAAAACCAATAAAGATCAAAAGCTTAAGCCTGAGAATGAGCGCCAGTTTTCATTTTCCCAGGACTATGGTTCTTATGTGATGGAAAACATCTTGTTTAAGATATCCTTTCCTGCTGAGTTCCATGCACAAACGGCTGCAGAGGCAGCGGTTATTTTGCATCCTCAGGTCAAAGATCGCTTAGCAGATATCGACAAGATCGTGATTCGTACCCACGAGTCAGCCATTCGCATTATTTCAAAAACAGGCCCACTGGCTAACGCGGCAGACCGTGATCATTGCTTGCAGTACATGGTGGCTGTGCCGTTGATTTTCGGCGACTTGATCGCTGAGCATTACGAAGATGATTTTCATCAGGCGCATCCGCGCATTGATGAACTGCGTAACAAAATGGAAATTGTCGAAGATAAACGCTTTAGCGCCGAGTATTTAGAAGCGGATAAACGCTCGATTGCTAATGCAATTCAGGTGTTTTTTAAAGATGGCAGTCGCACCGAAGAAGTGGTGGTCGAATACCCCGTCGGTCATCGCCGTCGTCGTGCCGAGGGGATTCCGCTGTTGCAGCTGAAATTTAAAGCTAACTTAGCCACACGTTTTCCAAACCAGCAAAGTGAAACGATTTTCAGCCTTTGTAAAGATCAAAGCACGCTGGAGGCTACGCCGGTTAACCGCTTTATGGACTTGTTTGTTATTGCCTAGGTTTCGGCAAGCGTTTGCTGTATTCAGACTCTTGCATTGCAACATCTCTGGTCATATTGTTAGTGCTAACAATATGACCAGAGATGAATAATTAACATAACGAATGGGGTCTAAGATGACTGATCAAAATGAGCATCGAATGGCAAATTACATGGCCTTAGAAACCGCCATAATAAATGGAGAAGAGGCGTTGGTGGAAAAGCTATTGGGCAACCGGCCTATGCTTGATATTGAAAGAAGCTACCTTCTGGATTTAGCCAACCTAAATAATAATCACACCATCATAAAACTACTTGAGAACCTGCCAATAAAGAAATAGCTAAGAAACGCTTCTGCTATGCTGAGAAAAAGGATGTTTCCGGCGCGATAACAGAAGGGCCAATCCTTCGACGATGCGGTCATTCACTGTGACGCTCAAAGTTAAGCGTTTTTTTAATTTTGAACTGGCCCATTTTGCAGGGCAAAGCGTTCGGTTAATTCAGGTAGATTTTTGCTGTGGGTGAGAATCAGTGCTTCGTCGTTTTCCTGTAAATGGGTCTCTGGATTAGGCGTTAGGAACTGCTTGTCGCGGTAAATTCCGATAATGCGCGCTTCATCGGGTAGATCGAAGGAGGAAACTTTCCCTGTGTTATCGGCGCTGATCTTCACCGTGATAAAACGAGCCTCGTACTTGATCAGCGAAGAGAGTTCGAGAATATCAACTCCAGCGACTGTGTCGGCGAGGTAACGGCTGATCGTTTTAGATGGGGTGACGGTGTGCTCAAGACCCAGTTCACGGCAGATATTGAGATAATCGACATCATGGATCTGCACCACGACATGACCATAACCTAGGGAGCGTCCTACTAGAGCGGCAATGATGTTGTACTTGTCGTTTTCGCTCAGACAGAACAGGTAGTCCGCGTGTTCGGGGCCAGCCTCTTGGAGGATATTAGGACGGCTGCCATCGCCATGCAGAAAACTGCAATCGAGAGTGCTACTGAGGGCGTCGATGCGTTCCTTGTCCTCTTCAATAATCACCACTTCATGACCACGGCTGATCAATAGGGAAGCAGTTTCTACCGTGAGTTCTCCAGCACCAATAAATACAACTCGCATCAGACACCTCGCTTTCTACCGATCCAAGTCCGGTGATAAAAGAAAATCAACCACGCCACACATTCGAGACGACCAAGAAACATATCCACACATAACACACTTTTAAGTACGGCTGGCAATGCTTGTGTGGCGATACCGGTTGATAAACCTGCGGTCGCGGTAGCCGAGACAACTTCAAACAAAGCATCCAGCGGCGCGTAGCCATACGCAACAAACGCCAGCCACGACAGCAAGATCACCCCGACGAACAGCAGTATGATCATTAGCGCATTTCTAGCCTCGCTTGGATCAATGACCCGTTTACCAAGTTTTTGCTCGATAACAGTATTGGCTGGCACACAAAGGGTGTGCACGAGGTGGCGGAGAAGAGAGATCAATACCAACAAACGCAACAGTTTGATGCCGCCAGCGGTAGAACCGACACCACCACCGATGCCCATGGCAAAGATTAATAATAGTTTGGAGACATTGTCCAAGCTACCCGTCTCTAGGCTGGAAAAACCGGCAGTAGTTTGCGCCGAAACCACCATAAATGCCGCATGCTGCAGAGCCTCGCTCCATGCATAGCCATTCGCCCATAACGCAAGGCACATCAGTGCAGTAAAACTCAATATAAGGATGAATAACAGACGGACTTCAAGATTTTCCAGCAGCGAGCGCAGGCCATTGCGCCAGGCCTGATGATAGAGCATCAGTGGTAGCGTTCCGACTATGGTGAAGAAGGTCGTAAGCCAAGCCAATCGAGCATAGGGCAGATCGGCTAAACTGCCCGCAGTGGGGGTAAAACCGCCAGTGGCGATGGCGGGCAGAATGTAGAGCACCGCGTTACGCAGCGAGCCACCGAACAATAACCAGAGAATGATGCCTGCTAAGGTCAACAGACAATAGATTTCCAATACCCGTCGCGCATGGAGGCGAGTGCCACCGACCCAATCTTCTGGCTCATCCAGGCTGGCCAAGCGCAATGCTGATCTGCCCGGGCGTATCACCAACGCTAACGAAAATACCACGATGCCCAAACCGCCATACCATTGCATCCAGGCACGGGAAAAGCTGAAAATCAGTGGCTGTCCATCCAAACTGGGTAGGGTGCTGAGTCCGGTGGCGGTGATCGCGGAGGTAGTTTCAAACAGCGCATCCATAAATGGTATGCCGGCGACCAGCAGCGGCACAGTCATAATGAATGCCACGCTCAGAAATACCAATGCCACCAACACCATGGCTTCGTTCATCTGAATATCTGCGTCGACCTTGACTCGACGGAGCATCAGCCAAACGGATACTAAAGCGACAATAATCAGCAGGTGGCTGAGCGAAACCTGCCAAGTGGCTGAGGCCAGCGCGACCGCTAAGGTAACAAGGTTTAAACCCGCAATAATAAGACAGAACTGAGCAAAATAATGCCCAATAAGGCGTGGTCGTACAGCAAAAAATAATTCATGGCCGGACGTGGACATCGAGGCTCCTAGGGCGGTATGAGTTTCAACCCGCTAAGTTGAACCTATTGCGTAGGGTGCGCGTAACAAGTTTAGCACTACAGCATGAGGTTACTGCGCATAAAATATGAGGTATAGATTGGGATCCGTCAGACTGATTCATTCAAATCTAGCAGTCGCTTTTCCAGCAGGCATAAAGCGTAAAGTCTAAACAGACATCGACATCTGACGGATGATGCAAGCGAGTGTTGTCTCTGTTAGTGGCTTGAAGCGGTTGGCTGTTAAGCCGTGCAATTCATGGGTAAAATACCCCTCAGCCTGTATGCTGATGTTTGTACTGATGTCATTTCTGTGATGCTAAAGAGGGTAATTTGATGAGACTTTTACATACGATGCTGCGTGTGGGTGATCTGGATGCTTCGATTGCTTTTTATACTGAAGTGTTAGGCATGCAACTGTTACGCCGTCGTGATTATCCAGAGGGTAAGTTCACCTTGGCGTTTGTTGGTTATGGTGATGAAGCCAGTAACAGTGTGGTTGAGCTGGCGCATAATTGGGGTGTTGAAAAATACGACTTGGGTGATGGTTACGGCCATATCGCTTTAGAAGTGGATGATGTCTATAAGGCCTGTGATGATATCCGTACGCGCGGTGGAAAAATCACTCGCGAACCCGGACCTATGCAACATGGCTCAAGCATTCTAGCTTTTGTTGAAGATCCAGATGGCTATAAGATAGAGCTGCTATCGCCGCAACGTGGTGATTAATCAGCATCTTGCCAAGACCAATAAAAACGGGCGTCTGTATTAACAGGACGCCCGTTTTTATTGCTGTGCGACTTGATCGGCAGCGCTTTCGTACAGCGTTATGGTTGCTGTGAGTCGTCCTCGGTATAACCACCACCTAAGGCTTTATACAGATTGATTTCACTGACCAACTGCGCAAACTGAGTGCTGATGCGTTGTTGTTGCGCATTAAATAACAAGCGCTGCGCATCCAATAGAGTCAGCTGATTATCAATCCCTTCACGGTAGCGACGATCAGCCAGTTTTAAATACTCATCACTGGATTTAACCAGGTCATCATGGGCGGCCAGCTGTTGCTTATAGGTGATGCGCTCAATCAGACCGTCAGCCACTTCTTGGAAAGCCGTTTGAATGGCTTTTTCGTAGCGGGCGATATTGATATCTTTTTGGATCTTGCTGTAATCCAAGTTAGCGCTTAAACGACCGGCATTAAATATCGGTATATTAATGCTTGGCATAAACAACCATGAACCACTGCCGCTATCAAACAACCCCGATAAGTCAGGGCTTAAGCTACCCGCATTCGCAGTTAAGCTAATGCTGGGGAAAAACGCTGCACGGGCGGCACCAATATTGGCGTTAGCCGCTTTCAGTTCATATTCGGCTTGCAGAATATCGGGGCGACGCTGCAGTAAATCAGCAGGTAAACCGACGGGTAACTGTGCAAACTTAAACTGACTGAGAGGTACGGCTTTAGTCAGGTCGGTTGGCGCTTTGCTGCCTAACAGTAGGTTGAGTGCGTTACGGCTTTGTACTGTTTGTCGTTCAAACTGAGCCAGGCTAATCCGCGCACCATGAGCCGCAGTGCGTGCTTGTTGCAGCTCAAGTGAGGCTGCAATTCCAGCATCATAGCTGCGCTCAACCAGTCCCAAACTGTCTTCATAGGTGGTTAAGGTCTCGCGCACTAAGGCTAAGGTTTCTTGATCTGCTTGCAGAGTCAAATAAGCAGTGGCAACACTAGCGATTAAACTCAACTGCGTACTGCGCTGGGCTTGCTCGCTGGCAAAGTAGGTCTCTAATGCTTGATCACGCAAGCTGCGCACACGACCAAAGAAGTCCAGCTCCCATGCGGTAATACCCACATTGGCCGAGTACTGACTGTTGATCGTCGAGTCACTCCCAGCAGGGTTCATACTGCCCGGGATACGCTGACGAGTGGCACCGCCACTGGCATCGAGCGAAGGGTACAGAGCGCTGCGTTGAATACGGTACTGCGCGCGGAATGCATCAACATTCAGTGCAGCAATACGCATATCACGGTTGTTGTCTAAGGCAGTATTGATCAGAGATTGCAATACCGGATCTTGGAAAAACTCACGCCAGTTGGGGAGGGCCGCTAGGCTCTGTTGCACATCTGTATCACTCCACTGTTCAGCAACAGGCGCTTCGGGTTGCTGATAGTTAGGCATCAGTGAGCAACCGGTCAGTGCCATCAATAACGCAGCGGCGAGGGCGGTACGCTTCATGATGCGTCCTCCTGTTTGTCAGCGGTTGTTTTAAACAAAGAACTCACAAATACATAAAACAAGGGCACAAAGAAGATAGCCAAAACCATTGCGGTTAACATTCCGCCGATCACGCCGGTTCCGATTGCATGTTTACTGCCCGCACCCGCACCCGTCGATATAGCCAGCGGCGTTACGCCGAGGATAAAGGCCAGCGAGGTCATGATAATCGGGCGTAAACGAATACGGCTGGCTTCTACTGCCGCTTCAGCCAGACTCATGCCTTGTTCATGCAGAGATTTTGCAAACTCAACAATCAAGATCGCATTACGCGCTGATAAACCAATGGTGGTGAGCAAACCAATTTGGAAATACACGTCATTGGATAAGCCACGACCATAAGTAGC
>Ga0172382_10006940_pt1 | contig 16253 bp, 24 predicted proteins | sample Leawel138RmetaG_FD_122245 | JGI IMG/M metagenome (GOLD analysis project Ga0172382, IMG submission 122245) | Leachate microbial communities from a municipal landfill in Southern Ontario, Canada - Leachate well 138R metaG | ecosystem: Engineered > Solid waste > Landfill > Unclassified | place...
AGGTCTTCATCCCGGCATTCGCGCGGGCGGCCCTGCAACCCCAACCAGCGATGCCGCCCGCGCTGGCGCCACGACCATCATTGCACTAACAATCAAATTGGACCCGTCCGTGGGGGCCGATCAACCATTGCGCAACAATCTGACTGGTTTGTGCAAAGAATAGCGCTCACGAGTGAATCCAGGAGAATCGTGGCGAATTGCTTCGTAAATCTTGGAGGGGATGGGCCTGATATCCAACCTTCTCCACCACAAGTCTTTGATTTTGCACGAAAGAAGCACGCGCCCAAAGAATGCGCTTACTGAATTGAGCCGTCGGCGGCTGCTCCGTGCAATCGGAACACATTCCTTCCAACGGTAGCTTCTTCCATCGATGCCCTTTCCTACAGCCTACAGCTAGTGCTTTGACACTAGAGGTTTGGTACATCGCGATGCCGTCAGGGGAGAGCGGTATCCACTCCATCTCTGGCAGACTTTGCCCCGATCTTCGCAAGTCAACCGGAGCCGAAGGGGCGCACCCAAAAGACGACCAGGACCACGTAAACGGCATAGACGACCGGGAAGACCAGCACCTGCCACCGCCGGAAGCCGGTTTCGCGCCCGCCCCACCAGAGAAGCGCCGCATAGAGCGCAGGCATAATCGCCACGAAGGCCAGGCTTACCCAGTACAAATGCAGATTACCGATCGGCATTGCGATGATCGTGAGCGGGATGAAGGCGATGGTCATTGTCGCCGCCATGTCGCCTATAACGTCGGTCACCGCCGCCGTGATCTGTCCCTTGCGGGCAAGGCTCCATGTGGCGAAAACCTCCGGCAGCGCCGCCACGGGCGCAGTGATGAACAAGCCGCCGACGATCTTCTGAATACCAAGGGCGCTCACGATCTGCTCGGTCGAGAAGACGATGAAATAAGCCCCGACCGCAAGCGCGGCCACGCCGCCGCCCGCGAACCATTGTTCGCGCCGGGTCCATTCGACTCCCTGCCCCTCCTCGCGACCGCGCAAAAGCGCCTGCGCGAGGTAAGCCAGATAGGCTAGAAGCAGAATCCAGCCGTCAACCGGCTGAAGGCCCCGCCACGGCGCCGGAAGAGTGAGCAGTGCGACCAAGGCCAGAATGCCGAGATAAGGCAGCGCCTGCACCGTGATCGCGCCGGGGTCCACGGGCAGGAAGTGCTCGCGCAGATCTCGTTCGTGATCGCCGTGCTCGTTGCCGAGTTCCTTCTTACGGGTGGCGAGATAGGCGGTGACCACGAGAATTGGCACAACTATGATGTTGGCGCCCAGCATGGCTCCCAGTCCAATATCGGCAACTCCGCGGATGGCGCTCGTGACGTTGATGCCGATCTCCGGGCTTGCGGTGGCAAGTCCGATAAACGAGCCTCCAGCGGCGACGGAGAAGCCCCACTGCCGCCGCAGCTTCTTTAGTGGGTCGGCCAGGTGTTCCGCCCCCCAATGCGCCAGCCATACGGCAGCAAGAAGAACTCCGGCCCAGACAGCAATCACGACTCACTCCGAGGTCTGACATTACTCATCATGAACCGGCTCTTCGGTATGGCCGGCAATCTCGCTGTATCGATCTACAGATCCTGATCCGGCACGTCGTAATCGACAGTTGCCGCGAGAAACCCGCAGGAGACTTTCATAAGCTCAATCGTGATCCACTCGCCGGGGCAGCGGTGGTTGCGGGTGTGGTCGCCGCCTCCCTGCGGAATGAAATTGAAGGGACTGCCATCCCAATCCCGAAAGCGCTCCGGCCGGAACTCCTCCGGCGCATCCCAGGCTCGCGGATCGCGATTGGTGCCGTAGAGGTCCAGCATCACGCGCCGTCCCCGCGGAAACCGATATCCGTTCCATTCGAGATCACGCCTTGCGCGCGCCAGCACCGCGGGAAAGAACGGATAGAAACGCCGAACCTCCTGCACGAAGAACTCCAAACTCTCATCGTCGGTCCGAAGCTCCTGGCGACAGGCCGGAAAACGATGCAGAGCGTGCGCGGCGAATGTGATGAATACGGAGACGGCGACGGTCGGCCGCAAGATGTTCAGCAGTTCCACCGCGGCGACGCGTGGACTCAACAGCGCACCGTCCAGGTCCCGCCATGTGGCGATCACACGCGCCGCGCTGTCTTCCGGTGGGTTCAGGCGGCCGGCACGAACCTGCTCTATGACGTCCTCGATCCACCGCTCCGAGCCCTTGCGGGACAGGCGCGACCACCAGTGCCTCGGTCCGATCGCCCCCGCGTCGTCGAACAGCGCCGTCAGCTGTGCGGTGCGCCGACTCACCTCCGGTTCGGGCAGTGGAACGCCGGCCCATGCGCAAACGGCTTTCGTCAGGAGCTCTTGCACCTCATCATAAAGGACGACCCGGTCCATCGCTGCCCATTTCCGAGCGTAGACGCGCCACAGGCCGTCGACCAGCTCTCGCAAATGGTCGATCCGCTCGGGCGCCATGAGCGACATGAACATCTGCTTGCGGTGTCGGTGCGCTTCGCCGTCCATCCCCTGAACCCCGCCCCGTCCGAAGAGGGTCTTCTGGATCCGGCCCGGCGTAGCGCCCCGCCGGACGAACAGGTCCTGCCGATAGAACAGTTCGGCCGCCTCCGGCCCGGTCATGCAGATCGTCTTGCGGAGCAGGATTCGCGCGAGGAAGAGATCGGACCGGTAGCGTCGGCACCTTTTCGAGACAAACCCGTAGGGGTCCAGGAGCAGAGCGATCGTGCTATCGGGATTTCGGTCGCGCGGGATGCGAGGCATCGGCTATTCTCCAAACCTGTCGGGAGGGGCCGGAGGTAGTCGCCTCTGTAGGACTGCTCCGCACCGTTCGCCACTGGTGCCTCCGTTGCAGGGCCGGCCTTTGCTTGCGGCGGTTTGCTCGCTCTCAAGCTTCCGCACGTCTTCTCTCGTCCTTCGCGCGAAAGCTGTCCAATATGAGCAGGGCGGCGCCACAGACCACCGCCACGTCGGCAAGGTTGAAGGCCGGCCAATGGTAGGCCCCCAGATGGAAATCGAGAAAGTCGGTGACCGCTTGAAAGCGCATCCGGTCAGCCACATTGCCCAGAGCGCCGCCGATGATCAGCCCAAGCGCTGCGCTGACCACCCGGCCTTGCGCTCGCCACAGCCAGACGGAAAGCCACGCCACAATGGCGAAGGCAAGCAGAACCAGAGCCCACCAAGGCACGATCCCGCTGAGCATCCCGAAACTGACACCGCGGTTTTCCACGAGGACGAGGTTCAGAACGGGGAGCAACTCGACGCCGTTCGCCAAGGCCGGCGAGCGAAGGGCGAAGGCCTTGCTGCCCTGGTCCAGAGCGAACGCCGCTACAGCGCAGGCTATGCCAACCCCGCGGACGTTCATGCAACCTCCCGCAGGTCGGCTCTCGCATCCCGGATGATCGACGATGACGAATGCAGGAACAGTCCGGCTATGATGGCCGCGACAACGAGATCGGGCCAGGCTGTCCCCGTCCAGGCGACCAGACCCGCCGCCACGACGACCGCCGCATTTCCTATGGCGTCGTTGCGTGAGAACAGCCAGACCGCTCGCACATTGGCGTCCCCGGTCCTGTGCGGCAGAAGCGGAAGAACTGCGACCACGTTGACGACGAGTGCGATCACGGCGAAGAGACCCATCAGCCCGGCTTCGGGCTGCTGCTGCACCAGCACGCGGTAGGCAGTGTTGACGAGGACCCCGAGACCGAGCGCGCCAAGAAAAAGGCCTTGGATCATGGCGGAACGGGCGCGCCAGACCAGACTCCATCCGATCGCGAGCACCCCGAGGAACGTGATTAGGCCGTCACCGAGGAAATCGAGCGCATCGGCTTTCAGCGCCTGCGAGCTGGAGATGAACCCGCCGACCATCTCGATGACGCCGTAGCCGACATTCAGCAGAATGACGATCCACAGTGCTCGCCTGTAAGCTGGCGTGATGTGGCTCAAGTCCTTCGGGAGATCGTCGAGGTCGCCTTCGTGATCGACATTGAGGCCGTCCAGACGGTCCAGCCGGTAGCCGATCCCCGCAACGGCGCGCTCCACTTCCGGCAGCTGCACGCCCGGATCGGACACATGCAGCGTCATGACCTGCGTTGCGGTCGAGACCTTCACTGCCTCCACGCCGACCGATCGAACCGCTTTCTCGATCTTTGCGGCGCAGGAGGGGCAGTCCATCCCTGTGACGCGATACCGGGCCATCTCTTCGGCATTGTGGATCAGGTCTGGGCTGCTCATTAGACTCTTCCTATCATTGGCACGATAAGGTATCACTGAGGGCTGATATGTCTAGTGTAGAAATCCAATCCGGGGATAGGGAAGACTCCGAGGTCTGCCTGAAGCGGGCCAAGCTTCTTAGGGGCTTCGCCGATTCCTCCCGACTGGCAATTCTTCAGGCGCTGAGGGACGGTCCTCTGTCGGTGGGGGAGATCGTCAGAGCGACAGGTCTCTCGCAACCCAACGCGTCGAACCACCTACGCTGCCTGAGCGAATGCGGTCTGGCGGTGGGAGAGCAACGGGGACGCCACGTCCATTACCGCTTGACTGACCCGCGGATTTCCCAGCTGCTTGAGCTCCTGGACGAAGTACTGACCGGCGTGGCGACTGGGGTTGAGAATTGCCAGAACTACTAGCCCGCAAGTACATATGCTGCCCGCTCGTTCAGCCGATCCGCGCAAGGACCGGGAAGGCGTCCAGGAGCCAGTAGGCCAGTGCACTTAGCCGACCAGTCACCATGGCCAGCCCCATCAGAATCATGACGCCTCCCGCAGCCTGATTCAGGCGGCGACCCCAACGACCAATGCCCCGCAGCTTGCCGGCAATGGCGTCGGTGAAGCCCGCAACAATGAGAAATGGGATGCCGAGACCCGCCGAATAGAACGAGAGCAGAGTGATCCCGTCGGCGACGGTTGAACTGGCTGCGCTGGCCGTGAGAATGGCGCCTAGGATCGGACCAATGCACGGCGTCCAGCCGAACCCGAAGGCAAGCCCGAGGACGTAAGAGGAGACCGGTTTCCCGCCCGGGAGGTCGAGATGGAAGCGCATATCCCGTTCCATGGCCGAGAAGCGCGCAGCTCCGATCATGAACAATCCAAACAGGATCACAATCCCACCACCGATGATGTTGAGCTCGTAGCGCCAGCGCAGCAGCGCCTGACCGAGCGCCGTGGCGGAGGCGCCGAGTGAAATGAAGATCGTGGAGAAGCCGAGGACAAAGCAGAGGCTGAGCCACACCGCCTGCCTCCTCGACGGCGCCTTCTTGCCGGAGACCGTTCGCCCGGCGACGTAGGAGACGTAGCCGGGAACGAGCGGCAGGACGCAAGGCGACAAGAAGGAGATCGCGCCCGCCAGCAGTGCTGCCGAAACCCCAAGGAGGGAAAGGTCGACCATCATGCGCCCGGCCGCAGTCCGAGAGCGCCTCGCGGGAGCCGCAGGGCCGCAAGGTAGGCGAAGGTGGGAACGATCACCCACTGCAACAGCGGCGTGAGACCCGCGTCGAGGATCGGAACGACCGGCATGATCTCCCGATAGGCCCAGGCCGCTCGAACGACGATGTTCAGCCATTCGCTGAAGACCGTGTAGGCGACGCCGAACGCCACAGCCACGACCAGGACCCGGCGTACCCGTTCGAAAGGCCACGTCGCATCCCCAACCAGGAAGAGCGACAAGAGCATCGTGCTCATGGCGATGAGAATGTCCCCACCCGTGCAATGCACGATCGCGAAGGCGATCTCGCCCCAGGTTCCCTCCAGCCAGATGGTGTAGAGGGGGATGTGGCCGATCTCCCAGACCAGATGTGCGACGGCCGAGAACAGCACGTATCTCCGGAGAACCAGGAGCCAGTCTGGTGCGGATGCTCCGTGAATGGCCGCGCTCGTCATCTGACCAGCCCCAGGACACGATCCAGAAGACCCGGCTCGGGCGGGCGGGCGTTGCTCAAGCCATTGATGTAGAGGACCATGTTCACATAGCCGAACTCCTCACCGTGGAAGATGCCGGCGTGACGCCCGCCGCGGTCGAGAACATGGGCCTCGGGGCTGATCTCTTCGCGCGAGGAAAGCTCGGCAAAGCGTGTCGCCAGGGAAGCGGCTGTGGCGCCGTTGGACGGGTCTACGGTGATGAGGTTTGACGCGGCCGGCTTCTCGCCGCCGTCGCCGCCCTCGGTAACCGCAACGAACGAAACCATGTCGCGCATCGGTGTGACGTTCACCGCCTCCCGGACCTGAGCGAGCAGCGCCTGCTGCGCGGCGCAGGGATCCCCGCAGCCTTCGGGCACGAAGCTCAGGACCACGATCTGATCCGAGAGACCGCCGAGATCGAACGGTTCGCCGGAACCATCGACGACGTCGAGTTCCGGCGGACGCCGGACATCCGTGGCTTCGAAAGCAGGCTCCTTCTCCGCCACGGCTTCGTCGAGCCGGTCTTCCGGATGGTTGGCCAGGGCCGGCCCGGCAAGAAGCAGCACCACGAGGAAGATTACTGATTTCATGGCCGTTCCTCCGTGGGGCCCATCGCGCCGGGGCCGAGGACCGGGACGTCCACCGTCACCTCGCCTGCGCCTTCGAAGACCAGCGTCATGGGGAAGCTCTCCCCCTCCTCGAGCTTCCGCGAGAGGTCCATCAGCATCAGGTGCGAGTCGCCTGGGGCGAGCGTCACTGGTGTACCGGGGGAAACGTCCAGATCTACGATGTGCACCATGCGGGTGACGCCCGCAGAATCGGTCTCGACTCCGTGGAGCATCACGTGTCCGGCCACCGGGCTCGTCACTTCTAGCAACCGATCGGGCTCATCGCTGGTCAAGGTGAGGTAGGCGGCGCCTGGCCGCGAGGCGAGAACGCTGGCGCGGGCCCAAGCGTCGGTGACAATGATCTCGGCCTGCGCTGCCAGCGGCCAGGCGAAGGTAAGGAGGGATGCGGTGAGCAACTTCATTCCTGCTGTTCTTCCTTTTCGATCTGCATGAGGATTTCCTTGGCGACGGCTTCAGGCGGCTGGTCGCGTTCCTGAAAGACAGCCTCGAACCGCCCGTCTGGATCCATCAAGTAGATGTGGCCGGCATGCGCCATCATGTAGCCGTCGGGCGCGGTCTTCTCCTCGACCCGCTCGTACCAGGTTCGGAAGGCTTGCGCCGCCTCGGCCACCTGCGCCTCGGTCCCGGTCAGGCCGTCAAGGCGGGGATGGAAGGCGGAGACGTATTCGGCCATCACCGGAACCGTGTCGCGCACCGGATCGACGGTGATGAAGAGCGGCGCCACACGGTCTGCCTGAGGGCCAAGCAGATCAAGCACGCTTGCCATGTAGGCCAGCGTCGTCGGGCAAATGTCCGGGCAGTGGGTGAAGCCGAAGAATACAAGCTGCCATCTTCCGGCGAAATCGGCCTCCGTCACGGCACGGCCGGTATGATCCATCAGCGCGAACTCCGAGCGGATGTCCGCTTCTCCGACAGAAGTCGCTCGGGGTGCTGGCGGCGCCATGTACGTGCGCACCGTCAGCGCGCCGCCTGCCAGGAGCAGGAGAGCAGCCGCGCCGGCCCAGAGCGCCAGCCGGACGTGCCGGAGAGTTTGCGTGGTGGGTTTTGAAATCATTGTCCAACTCGGGATGGTCCGCCCGGGCCGGAACCCGGGCGGAGTGGTGTCAGCCGTCCTGCGGCTCGGCTTCCGGGGCCTGCATCTGGTCGGTCTTGGCCTGCATCATCTCGGTGCAGGCCTCCATCATCGGTCCCATTTTCTGCATCATCTCCATCATCGGCATCTTGCCCTCCATACCGGACATATTCCCGCCCATCATGTTTCCGGGCATGCCGTCCTGGTTCTGCATCGTCTGACCCGATGGCTGGTCCCCGGCCTCCTGGGCGAGGGCGGCCGTGGTCAGGAGCGCCGCCAGAGCGGTCGTGGCAAAGCCGAGCTTGCGTGTGGTATTCATTTTCGTCTCCTTCAGGGTTTTGGGTTCAGTTCTTCGTCGGGTCCGGCTCTCCGGCCGGATTGCTCTTGCTCGCGCAAGATTTCGAGCCGCCCATCATGCAGAGCCCCAGCCCACACATCACGGCGCAAGGTGCGAGGCTGAGGATCAGCGGCGCCGCACCCACGGCGGTGAGCCAGCCCCAGTTGAAGGCGAGACCTGCGCCGATCAGCGCCATCGCGGCGAGCATCAGGCCTCGACGGCCTAGCGGCAGTCGCAGCGGGACGGCCCGTCGTGTTGCGGGCATGGTTGTCGTCTCGGTCATGGCCTATTGGCTCTTTTCGTCGATGAGGGACTGGATCTGGGCGACGGCTTCAGGGCTGTCCCATTGGGCCGGGCCGGCAAGGCGACCGCGCTCGTGCCCCGCGCGGTCGATCAGGATCGTCGTCGGCAGCCCCCACGGCGAAGGCAAGCATCGCGCGAATGTCCTCGGCGAGGTACATGTCGAGGTGACGAACGCCTATCTCTTCGTAGAAGCGGCGCACGGGCTCGAGTCCCGCCCGATCGATCGATAGCGGCACGACGTGGAAGTCCGGCCCCCCAAGGCGTGCTTGAAGCGCATCGAGCGTCGGCATCTCGTGGCGGCATGGGGCGCACCAGGTGGCCCAGACGTTGAGAAGGACGACCTTGCCGCGCCAGCGGTCGAGCGTGAGGGGGTTGCCGTGTTCGTCTGCAAGCGAGATCGCGGGGACCGGCAGCGGCGTGTCGTGCAGCGGGACGGCATTCGGCCCTTCCGCCATCGCCGCGGTCGAGCATACCAGCCCCAGCACGAACCCGAACGCGGGCAAGGAATTCATCGGCTCGCCTCCTTTTCGCGGCGGCTCATCGCGGCTTGGTGCTGCCGCTCGCGCTCGGGCCAAGTGCTCTTGATGAACTCCAGGACCTCCCGGATTTCGTCGTCGGAGAGCACCTGGTTGAAGCCAGGCATGTCGCTCTGGTAGCCGCCGCCGCCGACGGCGGCAGGCCCTTCCCTGGTGATGCGAAACAGCACGTCATCGGGGTGGTGCCAGGTGTGTCCCGAAGCGTCATGCGGCGGCGCGGGCAGGCGACCGGACGGCAGACGGCTCTTCCAGTCCGGCTGACCTTCGAGCTTCGCGCCATGACAGGACGCGCAGTTCGCCGCGTAGATCGCTCGCCCGTGTTCGAGCCGTTCGGCGGATGCTTCCGCCGGACCGCTCTGATCAAACCTGATCCAGAGCAGCCCGGCCACGGCGCTTCCGCCGAGCAGTATCGCGGCGCCAAGAACGGCGCGGTTCATCAGCGCTTGCCCCCGAAGAGGTATTTGACCAGCGCCGCGATGCTAAGGACGAGCAGGACGATCACGAGCAGCCAAACAAGGCCCATGCCCCACATCATCATGCCGCCCATGCCGTCCATCATGCCCATGCCGATGCTGGTCGGTGCATTGTTCATCGGAGAATCTCCCTATTCGACCGCGTATACGGACGGCTTGCCGTCACCCACGGTGTAGATCGTAAAAGGTTCGGTCTTGGCGCCGCTCATGCCGGGCGATCCCATCGGCATGCCGGGCAAGGTCACGCCCTTGATGTCCGGACGTTCCGAGAGAAGGCGGTTGACGGTCGCGACGGGCACATGACCGCTCACCACATAATCGTCGATGAAGGTGAGGTGGCAGCCCTGGAAATCGTCCGGAATGCCGGCTTCGCGGCTCATGGCGACGAGCTCGTGGGTCGGTTTCACGGTCACGGTGAATCCGTTCTCACGCAGATAGTCGGCATAGCTTTCGCAGCAGCCGCATTGCGGGTTCTTGTAGAGGCTCACTTCCTCGGCGACCGCGAGAGATGCGTTCGTGATGTAGACGCCGGCACCGAGGACGGCTGCGGCGAGGGCGGCGACGATGATCTTGTGCATTATGGTTCTCCTTGAATCTCTAGATCAGACAACGCGGATGACACCCATCATCCCGCCAGCCTGGTGTTCGAGGATGTGGCAGTGGAACATCCAGTCGCCGGGATTGTCGGCGACGAAGGCAATCTCGACCTTCTCCCGTGGCGCCATTAGCACCGTGTCCTGCCATTCGCGGTGCGGCGTCGGCTCGCCGTTGCGCGAGATTACCCGGAAGGAATGGCCGTGCAGATGGATCGGGTGGTGCCACGCCGTCGCATTGGTCATGGCGATCACATGCGAACCATCGCGTTCGAGCGTCAGCATCGGGTCTAGCACATGGCCTTCGGCGGCCTTGCCATTGACGAACCAGATGCCATTGCCGTGCATCATGCCCATCATGCCGCGCATCATCCCGCCGCCCATTCCCCTTGATGTTCCTTCGCCCATGCTGCCGCCCATCTCGGCCATCACCATTCCGCCCATCATACCGCCGTTGAAGATCACCTCGTGGCGGAGCGCCGCAGCGACATTTGGTTCGCGCAAGGGATTGGCGGGCAGGACGATCGGCCAGTCAGGCATGGTGTCCCTAAACGCTGTCTCACCGTAGGCGAGGTCGACCAGCCGGTATTCGAGGTCCCGATAGAAGCGGTCAATGACCGAGACCCGACTGCCGGGCTCGCCCATCATGTCGAGAATGATGTCGGCCCGCATCGCCGGTCCCAGTACGACGAGGCCGCCCATTGGCGCGTGCGGCGTTACCGGCTGGCCGTCGAGCGCGATGACCGTCGGTGTATGGCCTTGGAAGTCGAGGCTGAAGATGCGCGCGTTCGCGGCATTGATGAGCCGCAGCCGGATGCGCTCGCCGCTGCGCACCGGACGCGCGTCCGGCACGCGACCGTTGATGGTGACGGTGTTGCCGATCCGGCCATTGTGGCTCATGTCATGGCCGTTACCGAAATCGTTGGAGATCTCGGCAGACTTCGTGAGCCGCCAGTCGTCGAGCACCCAGACGAGTTCCCGATCGACTTTTGGCGGTTCGGGCTCTTCGACGATCAGCGGCCCGTACAGGCCGCGGCCGACCTGCTCGAAGCTGCGCTGATGCGGGTGATACCAGAAGGTGCCGGCATCGACCGCGTCGAACTCGTAGACGAAGGTTCCGCCCGGCGCGATCGGCGGCTGGTTGAGATGCGGCACGCCATCCATGGCGTTGGGGACCCGGAGCCCGTGCCAGTGGACTGTGGTCTCTTCGGCAAGCCCGTTCTCGACGGTAATCCGAAGACGCTCGCCCTGACGAACGCGGATTTCAGGTCCGGGGACGGTCTCGTTATAGCACCAGGCGGGCGTCTCGCCGTGCGGCTCCGGAACGAGCCGCGCCCGTCCCGGCGCGGCCCGCAAGGAGAACTCCCGGACGCCGGCCGCACGTGCGGGCAACATAAGGCCAGGCATGCTCAGGCTTGCAGCGCCGGCGGCGCACGCCTTCAGTAAAGTTCGGCGCGATAGCGCCAAAGTGATCGGTGACATGGTTCGCTCTCATCTGATTTCCGCTGTGCTTCGGATGCGCAGACTCGGGTCTGCACACGCATTGAGCGGCGGCTGCCCGCGCGGTCGCCCGGGAAGCGCAGCAGGGCGCAGCGGTCGGAGCGTACCCCGACCGGCGTCCGATCAGATGAGCGTTCGGGGAGGGTAGGGTTCGGGCGGACCTGTCCGTCCGGCAAGATCGTAGAAGGCGCGGACCGACGGAGATATGCCGGTCACCAGCGGAACACTGCCCTCGGGGCTGAGACTGGCCAGGAGTGGAGTGACGCACACCATGCTACAGCTAAGCCCGCCGTCGTCGCCGTCACCGTCGGAGCCGCAGCCCTGACAGTCGGCCATATCCATGGCGCCGCCATCGGCGAGCGCCATCTTGATCGACATGGTGGTTGTGCTCATCGCGTGCGCGCCCGAGCCGACCGCGAATGCGGCGAGCAAGGCGAACACGAATATCCGTACAAGCTTGACCATCATGTATTCATAGGCTGTCGTCGGAAACTTGTCGAGTTCCAAGGTGTCGCGGCTACTTGAGGATCTTACCGACGCAGCAGGAGAGCTTGGCCACGCCCCTGTCGAAAGTCTGGGCGGCAAGCTTCAGCCCTTCGACCGTGGTCAGGTACGGGAAGATCGTCCCGGCAAGCGCCTTGGCGGTCATGCCGAACTTAAGCGCCAGCGCCAGCGTCTGAATGCTGTCGGTGCCCTCGGGCGCGAGGTCTGACCGTCCGGCAGACGGTCGGTGTTGGCGCCCGCCACCAGCTTGATCAGTCCGCGCGTGTCGCGGGCTGCCCGTGCGCGTGGCACATGGTCGAGCGGCACGATGGATGTCTTGACCTCATGGCCGGCGGCTCTCGCCGCGGCCTCGCTCAGGCCGACGCCCGCCACCTGCAGGTCGGCGAACACCACCCAGGGCATGGTGCTATTGTCCTAGGCGAGACTGTTCCCGTAGAGCGCATTAAGCGCCGCGAGCTTGGCCCTGCAGGCGGCCATGTAGACGAACTGGTTGCGTCGTAGCGGCACGGCATCCATTTGATGAGGTAGAACCGTTGACCTGCCAGAAGCATCATGCTAGCCAAGCTCCATGGGAAGTACCTTCTTCACGCTGAGTGATGGTATGAGGCGCCTATTAGGCGCACTCGTCGCTGTGGCATTTCTCATGGCGAGCGTCGGCATTGGCCACTCCATGCCCGCATCAGGTCCCCATGACCATCCGGTCGAGACCACATCGCCCCATGCGGACGACTGTCATGCGCGCGTCTCGCAAGTGGAGGATTGCGGCGAAACCGCAGCACAGCAGGACCAAGGGCAGCCCGCGACGCACGGGACCCTTGGAAACTGCTGCGTCGTCGCTTGCTCTCCGACTGTTATCGTCGCCGCCATTGCGGAAGTCGCCGTCATCACCTTTTCCGGGATACGGCTGGGTGTTCATGTAGACCGGTTCGCCGGCTCGAATGCCCCGGACGGCCTTTTCCGTCCTCCCCGCGCTCGCGTCTGATCTCCGCGCGGCTGCCCTGATGGGGCGGGGATCGGACATGGCGAGACCTTCTCGTCTCTACTGACGCAAGAATTTCGTTCGTTCGAGCGTAGTAGGTCCGGAAGTGCGCTTGCGCACGGCCCGTCTTCCTTTCAATCGGCTGTTGCCGCCTGGAGATTTGCTCCCGGGCTATGGAGATCTGCGCCCTTAATCGGCCACCGTTCTCACATCAACGCAACAACGAACAGGATTCTCAGATTATGTCGAACACACTCCCGAACCTCCTCCGCATTTCCCTTCTCGCTGGCTTCACGACTATCGCCGCCGGTGCCGCTTCCGCATCTCCCGGTCATAGCCTGCCGTTCGGCGAGCCAGCTAAAGCCGAGCAGGCCACGCGCACCGTGACGATCACCATGCGCGACAACCTGTACGAACCCGAAAGTCTGACCGTAAAGCCTGGCGAGATCGTCCGCTTCGTGCTCGTGAACGAAGGCGAGCTCCTTCATGAGTTCAACATCGGCACCCCCGCCATGCACGCCAAGCACCAGGAAGAAATGGCGATGATGATGGAACACGGAATGCTAACGCCGACGGGCATGAACCACGATATGTCGAAGATGGACCATTCAAAGATGGGCGGCATGAACATGGGCGATATGAAGCATGACGACCCCAATAGCGTATTGGTTGAGCCCGGCAAGACGGCCGAACTGGTCTGGAAATTTACGCAGCCGACTGAACTGGAGTTCGCCTGCAACATCCCGGGTCACTACGAGTCCGGTATGGCCGGCCCCATCAACTTTACGAAGTGAACGGGAGGAGCAGACGATGAACAAACCAATCTCTGGCTTCTCGCGACGGGACGCGCTCAAGCTCGCCGGAGCGGCGGGAATTGCAGGTACCCTCGTGGTCTATCCCGGACGTCGCAGCTTTGCGTCCTCGACGAAGGAGTACACCCTGAACGTCGAAACAGGCCGCATCGCCGTCGATGGCGTCAGCAGTAACGCCATCCTGATGGGCGGTTCTGTGCCGGCGCCGACAATGCGCTGGCGGGAGGGTGACGAGGTCGTGGTCTATGCGACCAATCGGCTCGATGTGCCCACGTCTATCCACTGGCACGGCCTCCTCATCGAAGGCGTGATGGACGGCGCGCCAGGTTTCAACGGCTTTGTCGCCATCCAGCCCGGCGAGACCTACACCTACCGCTTCAAGCTACGCCAAGCCGGCACCTATTGGTACCACAGCCACTCCGCGATGCAGGAGCAGCAGGGCATGTACGGCGCCATCGTCATCGAGCCGTCCGGGCGCGAGCCGGTGCGCGCGGATCGCGATTATGTCGTGGTCCTTTCGGACCATACTCAGGAAGATCCAAAGCGCGTGCTGTCTAACCTGAAAGCTGATGCCGGGTACTACAATTACGGGAAAAGAACCCTCATCGACTTTTTTCGAGACGCAAGCCGCGACGGGTTCAATATCGCTCTGAAGGACCGCCTAGATTGGGGCGAAATGCGGATGGACCCGACCGACCTCGCGGATGTCACCGGATATACCTTCCTAGTCAACGGCCGTGGACCGCAAGACAACTGGACCGCTCTTTTCAAGCCCGGTGAGCGTGTCCGCCTCAGATTCATCAACGCATCCGCCATGAGCTTCTTCGACGTCCGCATACCGGGCCTTCCCATGACCGTGTTCTCGGCCGATGGGCAGAATGTCCAGCCGGTTCGGGTCGACGAGTTCCGCTTTGGCGTCGGCGAGACATACGACGTCATCGTGCTTCCACGCGATGACAAGGCGTTCACGATCTTCGCAGAGCCGATCGATCGTTCGGGCTATGCCCGGGCGACGCTGGCGCCGCGTGAGGGTATGGAGGCTGCTATCCCCGAACAGCGACCGCGCACGATCCTCAGCATGGCGGACATGGGCATGGCACACGGTGGCATGGACCACGGTTCGATGACGGGGATGGATCATGGCTCGATGGCGGGCGGCGCCATGTCCGGTGGCGCGATGGCTGGCATGGACCATAGCAAGATGGGCGGGGCTCCCATGGCTGGCATGGACCACGGCGCCATGGGTCATGGCGGAGCCGCGGCGGAGGGAGGAGAACGCCGCCCCTTCGGTTGGGCCGACGCAAGCACGCCGCCGGGGGCGAAGGCTCTGGACTACGCGGATCTGAAAGCGTCGACCCCGAACCCGGACGGCCGTGAACCGAATCACGAGATCGAAGTGCGGCTGACAGGCATCATGGAACGGTACATGTGGAACCTGAACGGCCGTCCCTTCGGGAAGGACGAGCCGATCCGTGTGGCCTACGGGGACCGGGTGCGCTTGAAGTTCGTCAACACGACGATGATGGCGCACCCAATGCACCTGCACGGCATGTTTGTCGAACTGGAGAACGGCCAGACCGACAGGAAGCCGCGCAAGCACGTTGTCGTGGTACCTCCCGGCAAGACCGTCTCTGCGGTGTTGACGGCGAACGAGCCGGGCGACTGGCCGTTCCATTGCCACCTTCTCTATCACATGGAAGCTGGGATGATGACGCGTTTCATCGTCGAGCCGAAAAGCGCGTGAGGCAGAACGATGAAATCGATGATTGCACGATACAATTCTCGGCAGGAACTTGCGTTCCTTGCCGGTTTTCTCCCCGCCGTGTTCCTGTTCGGCCCGGCCCAGTCCGCCGAGCCCGGTCAGCTGTTCACCTTCTTTCAGGCCGAGCAATTCGAATACAGGGCTAACGATGGGCACGACAGTCTCAACTGGGATGCCCAGGGCTGGATCGGGAACGACGACCACAAGGCCTGGCTCAAAACCGAAGGCGAGAAACCGACGGATGGACGACTGGAGAAGGGAGAGATCCAGCTCCTCTACAGCCGCCGGATCTCCGACTTCTTCGATGCGCAGGCGGGTGTACGCTACGACATCGAACCCGGCCCCGAACGGGGATTCGGCGTCTTCGCCCTGCAGGGACTGGCCCCTTATTGGTTCGAAATCGATGCCTCCGCGTTCGTCAGCAACGAAGGCGAGGTTTCGGCTCGTTTCGAGGCCGAGTACGACCTCCTGATCACACAAAAGCTGATCCTGCAGCCAACGACAGAGGTCAACTTTGCAGTCCAAAGCGTCCGGGAGAGGGGCATCGGCTCCGGCATCAACGATGTCGAACTCGGGCTTCGCCTCCGCTATGAAATCGAGCGGAAGTTCGCGCCCTATATCGGCATAAGTTGGGAGCGAAAGATCGGCGAGACGGCCGATTTCGCGCGGGACGAGGGAGAAGATATCGACAACCTCTCCTTCGTTACCGGCATCCGTTTCTGGTTCTAAGCAGGAGATTGGTATGATCGGCCCCCATTGAACGGGTCCACCTTGAAGTATGGTTTTGACCATGAAGGAGGACCACAATGGCAAACAAGCGACACAAGCCCGACGAGATCGTCACGAAGTTTCGGCAGGTTGAGGTTTTGCGCG
>Ga0172382_10006941_pt1 | contig 16250 bp, 14 predicted proteins | sample Leawel138RmetaG_FD_122245 | JGI IMG/M metagenome (GOLD analysis project Ga0172382, IMG submission 122245) | Leachate microbial communities from a municipal landfill in Southern Ontario, Canada - Leachate well 138R metaG | ecosystem: Engineered > Solid waste > Landfill > Unclassified | place...
AAGCGACCAGAGAGGTAGCCCGTCTCTTCTAGCTCAGCGAGGGTTTGGCTGATGAGGGTGAGGCTCTTGCCAGTGTAGAGGGAAGGACTCTCAATGAGGAGCATGTAGGTGGTGGAGTACTCATTCTCCTCCGCCTCCTCTTCTTTCAGAATCTCCTCTTCAGGAACTTCAGCGCGAAGGCCCCCTTTTACTCCCCCTTGGTACGTTGAATTCGCTGCATCAGGGGCGAGCAGGCCGGTGTAGTCGGCATCGAGGGTGAGAAAAAGGGTGTGGTAGAAAAAGAAGGCGGTGAGCAGAGCGATAATAATGATCGTAAGAACTGCATACTTGTTGATTAATTCGAGGAAGGACCTCTTCATACCCCACTCCTAGCGTCGTCGTTTTGGTTTTCGATAGGAACGAGGGTGCCGATCACGTTCGCCTTTACGGCGAGAAGAGAGGTTTTTCCCATTGGGGTTATCGGGCTTTGCCCTGCTGATAATCGTTGGGGCGAAGGCCGTAAGAATCTGCTCAGCAATCGGGCTTGGGGCGCTGACAAAGGAATATGCATCCTGAACCGTTACCTCTTGAATATCTCGATTTTCTGCTCCTACCTTCGATACAAGGTAATCGACGAGGTTGCGTTTGTCTAGCCCATCCTTGCGGCCCCGGGCGATAAAGAGGCGGATGTACTCTACCCGAGCATTTTTCTTCCGCTCAACGCCCATTTCTCCGATTTGACGATACTGTTTCACATCGAGGAGGTTCTTATAACGACTTGAAAGAAGGGCAGCTAAGACGACTTCGGGAAGTTCATTGCCGGTAATCTCTAAGGCGAGTTTGAGGAATTCCTCATCGGGTTGGGGAAGGGCTTTCATCGTTTCGATAATCTGCTTGCGCTTAGCGGCGATAATCGCTTCAGCGGGGGGAATTGTTGTTCGTTGGATTTCGCTGTTGGTTAAGCGTTTGATGAATTGAAGGCGCTTGAATTGCCTTTGGGCGACAAAGGTAATGGCGATACCTTTTTTACCTGCTCGGCCGGTACGGCCAATGCGGTGGATGTACGCCTCTGGATCTTCAGGGAGGCTGTAGTTAATAACGTGGGTTAAATCACTGATGTCGATTCCCCGCGCCGCAACATCGGTGGCAACGATGATGGCGAGGTGGCGGTTGCGCATTCGATTAAGAATCGATTCACGCTGCTTCTGAGAGAGGTCTCCGTGGAGCGCTTCAGCGTTGTATCCTCGTTCAACGAGCTTTTGGCCAACTTCATCGCACTGCAATTTCGTCCGGCAAAAGATGATGCCGTAGAAGTGTTCTTCAATATCGATGAAGCGAGTGAGCGCTTCAAACTTATCGCTCTCACGCACTTCAACAAAGAGCTGCTCAGTAAGGTCGGTGGTAAGCGTTTCATCAGCGACGCGAACAATTTCAGGGTTTTTCATATACCGCTCAGCGAGGCGGCGAATTGGGTCAGGCATCGTGGCACTGAAGCAGAGGGTTCGTTTATCCTCTGGCGCTTGAGCCATGATCGCTTCGATATCCTCAATAAAGCCCATGTCGAGCATCTCATCCGCTTCGTCGAGGACGAGGAACTTCAAGTGATTAAGAACGAGAGAGCCGCGGCGGAGGTGATCGAGGATTCGCCCGGGAGTTCCCACAACAACGTGGACCCCTTTCTTCAGCTGACGCAGTTGATGAACAATCGCAGCTCCACCGTAGACGGCAGCGATTTCTAAGGTTCGCTCCCCTTTGAGGGAGGCGATCTCCTCTGCGTTTTGGATGGCGAGCTCGCGGGTTGGGGCGAGAATGAGCGCTTGAACAGCTGTAGTTTGTTCTTCAACAATCTCAAGGATAGGCAAGCCAAACGCCGCCGTTTTTCCCGTTCCCGTCTGCGCTTGGCCGATCACATCGACGTGGTCTTTTAAGAGAAGGGGAATACACGCCGCTTGAATGGGGGTAGGGTGGGTAAATCCTTTGGATGCAATTGCTTCAATTGTTTGAAGTGATACGCCGAGGTCGGCAAATGTAGTGGTAGTTGTCATGAATCTCCAGGGTCGTTAGACACCGTGGTGAGTGTATCGAAACGATGACCCTCTTGCAAGGGCGTTACCACCGATTCCGGACTTCTTCGGCAAAGCCAGCAAGATGGTCGATCGTGATCGTCGTATTATCATCGAGGACGCACGTACCGCTATAGTGGCCAAAGAGTTGGTGTTGTTCACTGGCGATTAGTACGAGGTTGAAGTGCGAAGAGCGATCGGCGACGGGAACAAAGGTAAGATCGAGCCGTCCTTCATCATCTTTGATAATCCACCGATCCATAAACGAGGTAAATTCAAAAGTCACTGTGTTGAGTTTATGGACCTTTGAGTCGTAGATAATGACGTTCTCACTCGCTACTGAGCGATCGGTAAAGCCGTAGCCAAGATTGAGGCCGATTGGGATTTGCTCGATGGTGCCACTGGCGGACGCCCAATACCACGTGTTCTTATACGTCCACTTTCCCCGCCCCCAGTCTAACACACCAAATGTTGATCCAATGGCGAGACGGCTTAGTTCACTGCCGCGCCTAATCGTTCCTTTCGCTGGAAGGCAGTTTACTTTTTCATTGTGGTAGAAGCAGTGGCGCTTCTCCTTCCAACTCGTTGCGATCGTCATCGACTCCAAGGAAAGACTTTGAGTGAGGGTGACATCAACATCAAGGCCAATACGCCCATCCCCCACTTCTAAGGTGGGGCACGCGTACATGAGGTGGCGCTCCTCTCCCCGTTTGATCAAGGCAATTCGAAGGTGTTTGTTTGACCACGCAAGCTCATGGTCCTCTGTTGAGGTTGTTGGTAGACCAAGCTTCCCCAATGAAAGGGGAGCGATTGCATCAGTTTGACTGACCGCCCCAGTTATTAGATCGACGTAGGAGATGGCAAAGAGGGCGGCGTAACCAAGGTCGCTGAAGGTAACAGAACTTGCCCATCCCTCCTCTTGGTTGATGATCGCGTAGTACTCCCACTCTTTAATGAGGAGCCGCGAGCCTTTCACCCGGTTGCGGTTATACGTCCACACGGGCGTTCGGGCCCATCCTTCTTCGGTGATCCTTCCATTCTTTCCTAAGAGGAGTTGGGGGTGTGTTACTTCGTGTTGCATTACCTTAAGAGTACCACATCGCGGGAATATGGGCTAGAAAAAGCCGGCCATGTGGCCGGCTGGAAGATTAGAGACCGCGGAAGACCCGAGCGTACGTTTCATCAAAGGTACTGGCGTGTAAATCCGAGGAGTAGAAGATCTGCTCCGAGTCTTGGTGAATCTGATTTGCACTGTTGTTGCTGTACATCATCGTTGCAAGGTTGCCGATGACATCATCGGTGGAGTCTTCACCAACTTCAACGAGGAGGTACGCTCCATCGAGGTAGATTGGGTCTAAGAGGGTGTGCTCTTCGGCAGTGAAGAGTCGGTTCGTCACGTCAGTGGTGAGTGTGGAAGCAAGAACCCCCATCGGGTCAGTGTAGGAGAAGGAGTAGAGGAGGCTGGTGGCGTTGCTGACGTTGTAGCTCGTCGGTAAGACAGCGGCAACTTCAAGGCCAAACTCTTCCGCTGCTGCAGCGAGGCCGTTAGCCTGAGCAGAGGCGTTTACTTCTTCAACTAAGTTACTGAGGTAGCTCGACATCAGTTCGCTTTCGTAGGAGGCGATGTAGTTCTTCACTAAGTTCAGCGTCTCATCAGAAGCAACATCCGCTTCCTTGGCTCCAGCGTTGATCTGATAAATCGCCCATCCGCCATTGGTCTCAAAGGGTCCGAGGATCGAACCGCTACCTGCGCTGAGAAGTGCAGAGCCTTCCTCTTCGTAGCGGAAGTTCGGCGTAATGGCAAAGTAGGGGACTTCTCCAATGTATCCTTCCCCACTGGCGTAGGGGTCGAGGCTCTGCTCGCGCGCTGCTTCTTCAAAGCTGTAGAGGCCACTCTTCAGTGACGTATAAAGCTCTTGGGCGTCTTCTAGGGACGCGAGGCTGATAATTGAGATGTCGATCGTTTCAAAGAGGCTCTTGTGTTCAAGGGCGTAGGCAACCGCTTCACTATTGGGGTAAAGGGCGGGGCTGAGGTAGAGGTAGGAGAAATCACGGACAGCAGAGGCCATCGCCCCGACGTACTCGGTTTCACCTTCGGCGGCGAGGACGCTACTGATATCGCCCATTACCGTTTCATGAAGGAGGGAGTGGCGAATCGAAGACTCAACTGCACGCTTGCGCTCAGTGGTAGCCTTGTTGTACGTCGCTTCATCGAACTTTCCATCTTTGTGGTAGACACCACTATTAATGATCGCTCGGTTTAAGACATCGCTGTTGATATCAATCTTCGCTTGTTTGGCTAATTGGTTGATCGCGGTATCGACTACCGTGGCGTCGTAGGCGTTGCGCCACATCCAGTAGTGCATCAACTCAGGATTTCCCTGGAGCTCCCGCGGGGGGTTCGCATACGCTTCTTGGAGGCGGTCGTAGAAGTAGTTGTTTAATTCATAGCGGATTTTTTCTTTTCCGTACGTTCCAAAGACCACCGAGCTCTGGGTACGCTTACCAACGAGTGCTCCAATTGTGGGTCCTAAGACGAACGATGCGGCGATTAACAGAAGAACTGCCATCCCTAAAATCCACCCGAGCGTTACCCGGGGTTTTACTCCTGGTTTTTTCTGCTCTTTTTGCTTCTTTCCTTCAGTAAAGGAGAGAGACTTTTTACTCTTGTCTTTATCGGACATCATAGACCTCTTTCTACCATCGTGTCTCCGCAATGCGGACACTGTCAAGAAAAGTACCATTTCGTTCTTTCGGTGTCAATCGAACGTCTTACCTTGACATAAAAAGATGGAAGCAGATATATTGGCCCTTGGCTATGAGTAGCGGGCAGTAGCGCAGGGGCTAGCGCACTTGGTTCGGGACCAAGGGGTCGGAGGTTCAAATCCTCTCTGCCCGAAGAAGGGAGTCGATGATACGCATTGGCTCCCTTTTCTCATATGTACCCCCGAGAGCGTAGATTATTTCTGAATTTGGCCATTTTGGTCTTCACTTGGCACATCTTTTTGACAAAAACACCAAATGGTAGCAAAAACCTTAATGAAATCACCTATTTCTCTTATGGTAAGAAGGTGAGGATATGTTACAATGCTAACACTAAATCTCGGACAAACCATAAGGAGGGTTATCCATGAAGAAAGTAACGATTTTACTCGTTGTCTTAATCGTTGGAACTGTTCTCTTTGCTGCTGGCGCAAAAGAAGTAGCCAAAAGCGATGGGAAACCAACAATTCGCCTCATCACCGACGCAACCGGAATCGATGATAAATCCTTTAACGCCGCTGCTTGGCGTGGAATCGTAGACTTCTACGGTGAGACGGTAGCTAATACCCCCTCACGCGGAAGACTCTATGACGTCGTCACCAGCCAAACGCAAGACGAATACATCCCGAACCTGCGCAACGCCGCTGAAGAAGGATACGACTTAATCATGGTCACCGGCTTCACCTTTGCTGATGCCCTTGGTGAAATTGCCCCGCAATACCCCGATCAAAAGTTCACGATCGTTGACGTTGATTGGGTTGGCCATCCCAACGTAATGGAGTTCATCTACTCCGAAGAGCAAGGCTCCTACCTCGTTGGTCTCGCTGCTGCCCTCCAGGCGCAGGAAGATGGTATCGCCAATCCTCGCTTCGGTTTCATCGGTGGAGTCCCTGGCTCAACGATCACGAAGTTTGAGATGGGCTACGTCCAAGGTATCCGAGCAATCTTCCCCAACGCTCAAATTATCGACTACTACGCCAACGACTGGGGCAAGCCTGAATTAGCAAAGGCCCAGGCGAAGAACTGGTACGACATGGGTGTGTATGCAATCTTCAGTGCTGCGGGTGGAACTGGAAACGGAACGATCGCCCAAGCAAAAGAATACCGAGCTCAAGGCCGAAACGTCTGGGCAATCGGTGTTGACTCCGACCAATATGAGGACGGAATCTACAGTGGTGATAAGAGTGCAGTCTTAACCTCAATGCTTAAGCGTGTTGAGAACTCCTCCCTCCACGTTCTAAACGCAGTTGCCGACGGCACGTTCGTCGGTGGTGTTGTTCAGATGGGTATGGCGGATGATGGTGTTGGCTACTCCACGGCAAACCCCGAGCTCTCCAAGAGCGTTATCGCTCAAGTTGAAGCTGCGAAGGCAGACGTCATCGCTGGAAAGGTCAAACTGTACAAGACGTACAAAGACGCCCTTGCCGCTGGCGCAGCTCCGGCTGGCCTCGCTGCATTGGACGACTAAGAATCGAGCCGGCAGGTTTCTGCCGGCATCTATCCCTACCCACCTGCGTCAAGGTGGGTAGCGGTAGATTCAGATGTAAGGAGCTGCGGGTGAGCGAGTATGCGATCACGATGAAGGGAATTACGAAGACATTCCCAGGGGTCATCGCAAATGATAAGGTCGACCTCAACGTTAAACAAAAAGAAATTCACGCCCTCCTCGGGGAGAACGGCGCTGGTAAATCGACGCTGATGAGCATCCTCTTTGGGGCGTACAGTGCTGATAGTGGAACGATTCTCATCAACGGTGAAGAAGTTGAGATTAAAAACCCCAACGTTGCAACTGAGTTGGGTATTGGAATGGTTCACCAACACTTCAAGCTTGTTCAAAACTACACCGTTACAGAGAATATCGTCTTAGGGATGGAGCCAAGACGCGGTCAAATCCTTGATTCAAAGCGGGCGAGGGCGGATGTAGCTGCTCTTAGTGAGCAATACGGCCTTTCCGTTGATCCTGATGCAAGGATTGAAGATATCTCCGTTGGTCAGCAGCAGCGCGTTGAAATTTTAAAAACTCTTTACCGCAACGCAAACATCATTATCTTCGATGAACCGACCGCGGTACTCACCCCCCAAGAGATCGACGAGCTCATTGAAATCATCACGAAGTTGAAAGAAGAGGGGAAGACGATCGTCCTGATCACCCACAAACTCCGAGAAATTAAAGCGGTTGCTGACCGCTGTACCGTCCTTCGGCGGGGCAAGTACATTGGAACGGTGGAAGTTGCCGATGTCAGCGAAAGCGAATTAGCAGAGATGATGGTCGGACGCGCCGTTCGCTTTGAGATTGATAAACCTGAACAACAACCAGGTGAGGTCGTCCTTCGACTCGAGCACGTCACTGTAAAGGACCACCTCGGCTTAGAGAAAGTTACTGACCTCAGCCTCGATGTGCACAGTGGCGAAGTTGTTGGAATTGCTGGTATTGATGGTAACGGTCAAAGCGAGCTCCTTGCGGCGATTACCGGTCTTCTTCCATTAACTGGCGGTGAGATCTACCTCAACGAAGAGCCCATAGGCCATCTTTCGATCCGCGAGCGCATTGAAGCGGGCCTCGGCTACACCCCCGAAGACCGCCAGCGCTACGGCTTAGTCGCTGATTTTACCATTGCTGAGAACGCCGTTTTAAAGAATTACTACCACAATCGCTACACAGGGAGCTTTGGTATCCTCAATGAAGAGGCGATGCACGAAGAGGCAAGTGCCCTCATCGAGCAGTTTGATATTCGCGCCGGGGAAGGATCACACACGAAAGCCGGCAGCTTAAGTGGGGGAAACCAGCAGAAGGTAATTGTAGCGCGGGAGATCTCCCTTGAACCAAAGGTTCTTATCGTAGCTCAACCGACTCGTGGCTTGGATGTTGGGGCGATTGAGTACATCCGCCGGCGCATCATCGCCGAGCGGAGTCGAGGCCAAGCAATTTTGCTCGTTTCATTTGAACTCGATGAGATCATGAACCTCTGTGATCGCATAGCCACGATTAGTAAAGGCACGATTGTAGCAGTAAATAGGAGCGAAGAAGTGACCGAACGTGATATCGGGATGATGATGGCTGGCTCGCAGCTGAAGGAGTCAGTATGAAGAAGAAAACCCCCTTCCTGCAAAGCGATGGGGCGGTGAGTGTCCTCGTTGTTCTTTTGGGCTTCCTCGTTGGAACGATTCTCGTTGCCTTAGTCGGGAAGAACCCCCTAAATATGTACAAGGCGATCCTCCAAGCCCTCAGTGGGTATAACATCGACAATGGGCGGATGAATGTTCGCTACATCGGCGAGACGCTTAACTACTCGGTGCCCTTCATCCTTTGTGGCCTTTCAATGGGCTTTGCTAACCGAGTCGGGCTCTTTAACATCGGAGGCGAAGGTCAGTATATCATGGGGATGACCGTTGCCCAGATCATCGCCCTCTTAGGTCCTCAAATCCCCGTTCTTCACTGGCTTCTTGCCCTTCTTGGGGCGATGGTAATTGGAGCAATCTGGGGTGGGGTCGTTGGAATTTTGAAAGCGAAGTACGAAGTCAGTGAAGTCGTTTCAACGATTATGTTAAACTACGTCGCCCTCTACCTCTCGCGAATTATCTGTTTGCAGCTACCCGGGGCAACGACGTATAAGACGGCGAACTACCCCGAGACGGCGTTAATTGGTAATGAATTTTTCCAACGGATTACCAAGAACTCCCTCTTAAATAATGGAATCTTCTTCATGATCCTCGCCGTCCTCGCCTTCTGGTTCATCATGGAAAAAACGAGCCTCGGCTACGGGATGAGGGCCACTGGGTTTAATAAAGATGCAGCTCGCGCCAGTGGTATTCCCGTTGTGAAGTCAATTTCTATTTCAATGGCGATCAGTGGAGTCTTCGCGGGCTTAGCGGGAGGAATCATCGCCCTTGGTTCATTTAAATATGGGCGCGTGATCGCTGGTATGGATAACTACGGCTTTGATGGAATTGCTGTTGCCTTAGTCGGAAACTCAACGGCGTTTGGGACGACAATCGCCGGCTTGCTCTTTGGCTTGTTAAAGAACGCCCAAGCGTTGATGCAAGCAAAGCAAATTCCCAAAGAGATTACCTTTATCATCCAAGGCCTCATCGTTATCTTTATCGCCCTGCGCTCAGCGTTGAAGCTCTACCAAGAGTACGTCGATAAGCGCCGGCTTCAAAAGGAGGTGGGGTTATGATGGTTTTAAATATGCTCCCCTCAGTCTTAATGATTGTTGCCCCTATCCTGATCACTGCTATCGGGGGGATGATTAGTGAAAAGAGCGGGGTGGTGAATATCGCCTTAGAAGGGTTGATGATGATCGGGGCGATGACAGCCGCTGCAGCTCACGTCCTGATGGAAGGCTCGGGAATGAACCACACCCTCAGCCTCGTCCTTGCCCTGGCCCTCGGCCTTGGGGTGGGGGGAATCTTTTCCCTCATTCACGCAGTAGCCGCAATCAACCTCAACGCCGATCAGACGATCAGTGGGACGGGAATTAACCTCTTAGCCAACGGAGTGACGATCTTCGCCTCCCAAATTCTCTTTAACGCTGACCGGACGAAAGAGTTTAGAATGGGGATGCAAACCGACGCGCTTGGTTTCTATCCAACGGCGTACCTCGCCCTCATCGTGGTACTTATTTCATGGTTTGTTCTCTATAAGTTACCATTTGGAATGCACCTCAGGGCGTGTGGTGAACACCCCGGAGCTGCTGAAAGTGTTGGAATTAACGTGAAGCGAATCCGCTACATCGCCGTCTTAGCGAGCGGAATGCTTGCCGGTCTCGCCGGCGGATGTGTCGTATTAACCCAGACGATTCAATACACCTCCAACACGATTAACGGGCGCGGCTTTATCGCCCTTGCCGCTGTGTCTTTCGGTCGGTGGCGCCCTGTTGGGGTTGCCGGGGCGGCACTCCTCTTTGGAACTGCCCAAGCGTTTGCAATTATCGCAAACAACATCCCTGCCCTTCGGATCCTGCCCACCGAAGTCTTTAACATTCTTCCCTACGTTGTCACCCTTGTTGCCCTCGTCGTCTTCAGTGGTAAGAACTACGCCCCTGCTTCAGTGGGTAAACCGTACGAGAAGGGGGCGAGCTGATGAGCTTTCACATCGCCGCCAAAGAGGTAGCTCCTATTGTTCTCGCCCCAGGCGATCCGATGCGGGCGAAGCTCGTTGCTGAGGTCTTCCTCACTGACGCAACATTAATAACCGATGTTCGGAACATTCTCGGGTATACGGGTACATACAAAAATAAACCTATCTCCGTCATCGCAACGGGGATGGGTGGGCCTTCAATCGGAATCTACAGCTTTGAGCTCTTTACCGAGTACGATGTTCAGGCGATTATTCGAATCGGTACGTGTGGAGGCTTTAAAGAGGAGATTCTTCCTGGTGACCTCATCCTCGCCCTTACTGCCTCCACTGATAGTGCCTGGGCTCATCAATACAACCTCAAGGGAACGCTCAGCCCGGTGTGTGATCCTAAGCTTCTCGTTCAAGCGATCGAATTAAATCCCAACGCTCACTTAGGAATGGTCTTCTCCAGTGACCTCTTCTCCTCCTATAACGCCCTTGGTGGTGATAGTTGGAAAGCGTGGGCGGCGATGGGCGCCTTAGCCCAAGACATGGAAACGTACGCCCTCTATGCAACCGCAGCATACACTCACAAGCGGGCCCTTTCGATTCTTACGATGACTGATAGCTGCGTCACCGATGCAGCGCTAGAAGATCATGAACGTCAAATTGGACTCTACCCGATGATTGAACTCGCCCTTGAGGTAGCAAGTAAGGAACTATCATGATGAACTTTCTCGAAATCATGCGTCATCGTTTTGCGTGTAAGCGCTACGATGAGAAAGCCCCACTAACCAAAGAAGAGATTGATGAGATTCTTGAGTATGGGCGACTGACGCCCACCTCCTTTGGCCTTGAGATGTGGCACTACCACGCAGTGAGCTCAAAAGAGATGCTAAAAGAACTCTACGATGTCTGCTTTGAGCAAGTTGGCGTCTTAACAAGTGGGCTCACCGTTGCAATTGTGACAAAGGCGCCAAAGCACCTCGATCCCGATGGACCGTTTGTCTACGAGCGGGGGATTCGCTTCCCCAGTGATATCGATTGGTACATCGAAGATTACCGCCCCTACTACGAGTTTCTGAAAGAGAATGGACGCCTAGAAGGGTGGCTTCGTAGCCAAGGCTACCTTGCGATCGCCAACATGATGAGTGGGGCACGGTCACTGGGGATTCAAAGCTGCGCCATTGAGGGCTTCGATGAAGAAGGGGTAATGCGGGTCCTTAATATCGACCCAAAAGAGTGGAGTGTCTCGCTATTGTGTACCTTCGGTCACCCTGCTGAAGAAGAGCGACCGAAGATTCGGATTCCACTAGAAGAACTCGTGACGTACCACTAAGGAAGACTCTTCAACGAGCGCTCAACCAATGACCAAAACCACGCTCGATCAATGTCCGTTGGGATCGTAACGCCCCTAGAATTATTTGTACTTTCTTTTCTCGTCTCGCCATACGTTGCTGAAGTGGGGTCGATATCGACGGTAACGTGCGCGTAATCAAGAGAAAATTTTGTTCGATCGAGGACGTATGCCACACAAAGAGGGTCGTGCATCTGTGGCCAGCCTAGCTTCTTACTTGCGTAATTTCCCATGTACGTATCCATACACTGGCTATACACCTCACTCGATCGGCCCCCGATTGCCTTAAGGCCATCAAGACGTTCTTTGCTTAATGTGACTGTTCGGGTGATATCTAATGAAAGGAGGGCTAATGGAGCTCCTGAGGAAAAGACGATCTGGGCAGCTTCGGGATCAGCGTAGGTGTTAAACTCCGCTGCCTCGGTAACATTTCCCCCGCTAAATGAGCCACCCATGATGACAATCTCTTTAACTAAGGAGGGTAGTGAGGGTTCTTTCTTCAACGCCCTAGCTACGTCAGTTAATGGCCCGACGCTGATAATAGTAATCTCTTGGGGGTTCTCCTTTACTAAGCGGATGAGGGCTGAGACCCCATCCTCTTCTTGGAGGGTTTGGATCTTCCTTGGTTCAAAGACCGGGCCATCGAGGCCACTTTCACCGTGGAAGTCCCCCGCTTCAACACTCTCTCGAACAAGAGGGCTCGAAGAGCCCGCATAGACTGGACCCGTATAGTGGACGGTTTCCATAATATTGAGGGTGTTTTCAATGGTTTTATCGAGGCCAACATTTCCTGCAGTCGCGATAACGGCAACAATTTCAAGTTCTTCTAATCCTGCAGCTAAAAACAATGCAGCGGCGTCATCAAGACCAGTATCAACATCCAGAATAATCTTCTTTTTCATAGAAAATAGAGTATCAGGTCTTCACTGGTGAAGCAATGGAGGTTTCAAACGAAGCGAGCTGTGCTACTATGCTCACATGAGAATCATTCAAACCGCAGTTGGCCCTAAGCGGGTCCCATTAACAGGCTATCTTCAAGATATGACGATGGATGGGGGAATTCGAAATATCCGCCCCACAATTATCATCCTCCCCGGTGGGGGCTATACGATGCGTAGTGAGCGCGAGCGTGACCCAGTGGCACTGCACTTCCTTTCGATGAGCTACAACGTCTTCATCCTCGATTACTCCGTCAATGAAGATGCCGGGGATTTGAACCCCCTCTTAGAAATCAGCGAGGCGTTGATTCGAATTCGAGAAAACGCCGTTCGGTGGATGTGTGATCCCACCCGGGTCGCGGTGATCGGCTTCTCAGCTGGAGCACATCTTGCTGCCTCGATCGCCACCCTTCATAACCACAAGCGAGTTACTGATGTACAGAAGATTACCGACGGTAACAACCGCGCTGATGCAGTCATTCTTGCCTATCCAGTAATCACAACCGGTGAGTACGCCCACCGCGGGTCCATCGAAAAAGTAACAAAGAATGATGAGGGCCTTCTTGAACTTCTTAGCCTAGAGAAGCAGGTAACTGAGGATGCGTCCCCCGTCTTTATATGGCACACCGTTACCGATAGCGCTGTCCCGGTAGAGAATAGCTTTCTTCTCGCCCAGGCGTATCGCAATGCTAACGTCCCATTTGAGCTCCACCTCTTTGAGAGTGGAGACCACGGCCTTTCGATGTGCACTGAAGAGGTCGGCACCCCCCATCCTGGGGTGCGCCCATGGGTTGGCCTTGCAACAAACTGGCTAAACTTGCGCTTTATGCACAACCTATAATGAGGCGATCATTCCTTCAGCCGCGCGGATACCGCTTGCCCAGGCACCGGTAATCCCGCGGCTTGTTCCTGCCCCATCCCCAGCAAACCAGATATCCTCAGCCACGCGGAAACTCTCATCGAGGTAGCGGGGCTTATTGGCGTAGAGCTTAATCTCGGGGTAGTACATAATCGTCGATGGGTGAAGAACTCCCGGAACGATCGTATCAAGGTTCTTCATCGCCCGCCAAATTGAGCGAAGAATCTTGGCCGGGGTTGCAAGGGAGATATCCCCAGGGGTGGCACTCTTTAGCGTAGGTTCAAAGTCATACAAGTCCCCACTAAATGATTCTTCTTTACTTCGCGAGCCTAAACGGAAGTCCCCAACGCGCTGCATCAACGGCTTTCCTCCACCCATGAGGGCAGCTTGAAGGCCAAGGTGCTCGGCAAACGTTGAGCCACTAGCTAAGGGAGCGGTGAAGCGGACTGTCTTAAGCATTGCAAAGTTCACCAGCCCATTATCCTTATTAGGATCGGGGGCGAAGGCGTGACCGTTTACCGAGTACCATAAATCCCCGCGGCTTGTTGCGTAGCGCTCCCGCACGACGTGGGCGTTTCCACTGTTGGTGCAGAAGGTCCGAACTTTTTCGGGGAAATAGAACTTCGGGTCGTAGTAGTCTCGAACAATCGGGTAGTGCTCGATTCGCGTTTCAATGCGGACGCCGATGTCAACGATATTATCGACAAAGGGAATCTCAAGCGAATGCATAATCTCTTGAAGGAAGTGAAAGCCTTTCCTCCCAGGAGCAACTAAGAGTTTCTTATATCCAATTTGACGCGTATCAGTGGTGATAAAGCGCTCATGTTCATTGACCCCTTGGACGGTTTCACCGAGAGCTAAATCAACACCCGCTGCATCGAGGCGAGCGAGGAGTTCTTTAATGAGCTTAATGCCTCCATCAGTACCAAGGTGCGTTTGCTTAATTTCAAGCAGGGCACAGCCAAGGCGCTCAGCGCGCTTTTGGTAAATATTGATGTTGTGTTTATCAAGGAAGTCGGGCTTTAGGAAATCAATGACGTCTTTGAGGTAATGTTCTGCAGCGTCCCGACTCCAATACTCTTCAGGAAAGCCAATGGGGTAGGTGAAGTTCATCTTACAATCGTTGCGCATTCCTCCCGTAGAGGCTTTCTCCCGATCGAGGATAAGAATTCGGGTCGATGGCTTTTGCGCTAAGATAGTGAACGCCGCTCCCATGCCTGCCGGGCCACTTCCAACAATTACAACATCATATGAGTTCACTGACTCCTCCTTGGACAACACTAGATTATCGCCTTTTCATCCTCCTTGGTAAAGGCGCCTCTTGAATGGAAAATCCACCCGTGGTAATAGTCCAATATAGGAAGGATAGAGCGATGTACATGAGCGTAAAAATGGCTGCCGAGCGATGGGGGATTAGTGAACGGCGAGTTCGAGTTCTCTGTGAAGAGGGGCGAGTTGATGGGGCAGTACGAATTTCCTGGGCGTGGAATATTCCAAGCAATTCCCCTAAGCCAAGTGATGGGCGTAGCCTCCGTCATAAAAAATCGAACCTAAGGCTTGGGAAGATGGACTTTGCTCGCTTTGAAGTTCAAAGGAAATTGATTGATCAAAACAAGGAAGCCATACCAATGCTCTCCAACGCGTTAATCCCTAGACTCATCCTTGGACTTTTCCAACTCGAAGGCCTTGATGTGAAAGCAAGTGACCTCGCCATTCTGTTTCAACAGAGCTTTGTCGCCCACCTAAGCTTTGAATCCCAGATTATCGCTCTGAATATGCGCTCGCTTCTTAGAAGAATGAGAAGAACAAAGACGAAGATGAGTGAGCAACAGGTAAATACCCTGTACAACCAACTCTTCCAAGGTCTTGATGATAATCCTCCCCAATACCGCGAAGCATCGATACACCAAGAGATGGAAATACTCTTTCTCCACTATGAGCAGGAGTGGGTCCACCTTCACCCAATTGCCCGATCACTCTTTCTTTTCGGCCAACTGATGCGAATAAAACCGTACAACAAATATAATTCCTTTATTGCTGCGCTCGCCTTTAGTGAAGAGATGATCAAGGAGGGCTACCTTCCAGTTCTTGTGAATCAGGAGAATGTTGATGAATTCCGAGCAGCACTTCTGCTCACTAATACCCAAGGGAACTACCAGAACCTCCTTACTCTTCTCGAAGGCCAACACAAAAAAGCTGTAGAACGACTCTAAATACTAAAAAATTTATATATCTAAGTATTTCTTTAGGAGATACACTTGTAGACAGAAACGTGTTTTTGCATGGTGAAAGCATCTCAGTTTGAGATATTACTGTTTATACCTCTTGGAGGCGCACCATGAACAAGCATATTCGTGTATCACTTATCGCACTCCTAATCCTTATTGCCTTTACTGTAGTGAGCTGTGATATGTTGGGTCTTGATCCGAATATTATGACAGATGAAGAGAAAGCCCAATTCATTTTTGAAACTGGAACATATTGGATGTTGGACATACTCCTCGATAATGAAGAAGCAGAAGGGCCTGTATTGGAGAATACAACTCTTAATGTTACGCAGGGACGGCTAGATGAAATATTCTCTACATATGATGGTGAGGATGAAGATTTGGAACTGGAGTTTACTTACATAAAAGATGGGACGACGATTGAGATTACCTTTGATGGGTCAGGCGATGATATATCTGATTTTAATAAAATCAGCTTTACAGTCCGAGGGCCTGCTGTTCCCGGAGGAACTGTAGTGTTTTCACTCACACCAGTTGAAGGGGAGGAAGAGTTCACGGTGGTGTTCAACGGAGCACCTTTTGAGTTCGATGGATCCATATTCGATTAATTAAATTAATAATATCAAAACTCTCAAGAGCCCCTTCGCGGGCTCTTGGGTCTTTTAGATCAAGAACCATGGAGGCATGGTATGAACAATCGCCACCGCTACATACTAATTGCTATTTTTATGTTGCTGATGCTCTCTGTCATCAGCTGTGAACTTTTTAATCAGTTAACAATGGATAATGAAAAGACTCGCCTTGCGTTTGAAGGGATCGAGTATCTTTCCTATATCTCACATACTGGAGGAGACCCCTTTGAGTTTTCTGGCCAAGAGATTACCGTTGATTCAAGTAAATTTGCTCAGCTGATTCACGATACAATATTAAATAAAATTGTCTATCTGAATAATGGAACGCTGATTTCCATTGAGAAATTAAGTGGAACCGATATGAGTGATGCC
>Ga0172382_10006943_pt1 | contig 16248 bp, 12 predicted proteins | sample Leawel138RmetaG_FD_122245 | JGI IMG/M metagenome (GOLD analysis project Ga0172382, IMG submission 122245) | Leachate microbial communities from a municipal landfill in Southern Ontario, Canada - Leachate well 138R metaG | ecosystem: Engineered > Solid waste > Landfill > Unclassified | place...
AGCCTTCTACAGCAGCAATCAGTGGTTTTTCAGCTGGTTTGCGGACAATTCCAGCAAAACCACGACTGTCCGTGAAAGGCTTAATGTTTGTTAAAAATGCTTTTAAGTCCATGCCGGAACAAAAGCCTTTACCTGCACCAGTAATAACACCTACATAGAGGTTGGGGTTGTTATCGAGTTCGGTTAACGCTGCATCCATGCCTTCGGCAATGGCGCCGTTTACTGCGTTGCTAACTTCGGGGCGATTCATGGTGATGATAAAAACACCATTATCTTCACGGGTTAGTATGGCTGATTCTTTTTCTGTACTCATGGGAAATAACCTTCTTTAAATTATAAAAATGAGCCAGAAAACTATGGTTCTGACTTCTAGAAAGTAATAATGCTTTAGAAACAGTATTAGGAAATCGTCCGATGCGACAATCTATCGTAATCGGAGGTCTACTATATGGACGGTGAAATATAAGCGATTTTGCTAATTTACTCTTCGCCGATGGCAAAAGAGGAGGTGCTCGTAATTACACGGGCTTAGTGCTATCAGTAACTGATTCGTCGGCAGCAGTTTACCCCAACGCTTAAGTAAGCGAGAGATGTTAAAAAATGGCCTATCGGGGCGTTTCTATTGTATAAGGCCAAGACGTCTTGCGATACTTACTGCTTGTGTACGATTACTTGCCCCAAGTTTGACATTTATTTTGCGCAAGTGAGCACGTACAGTGGTTTCACTCACGAAGATATTTTCCGCAATTTTTACATTAGATAATCCTAGTGATAGTAATTCAAGAATCTGCGCTTCTCTTGGGCTTAGAGCCACACTGGAAGCGGCGATTATCGCATCATTCGACTGCTCAATGCTTATCCCCGCCGTTTTCAGTATTTTTGTGATAAAAGCAGTTAAATCTGCGCTCAGCGAACTATCCGAACTACTTTGTCTGACTAAGGCAAATTCCCGGATCAATTCAATGATTGCTGTGCCTTCGTCCAGAAAAACCCGGACTTGCCCATCCTGGGCAGCAGTATCCAATGCTGATTCTAGGGTTCTCATCGCGAGCCTGGAATGACCGCCAAGTTGTTGGGCTTTTGAAAGCAGTATATTGAGTTTCAAAGCTCGCCTTAAGCGTCTTTGAGCGAGTGCGGTTTTGACAGCATTTCTTATTTCTTGAATAACCTCTTCTTTGATCGTGCCAGTTAACAATAATCGGAATCGGCAAAGCTGCAAAGTTTCAAGGTCGTTGGCCGACATAATCAAGCCTTTCAGACTTTCCCATGCTTGAGGGTAGGATGCACGCTCAAAGTGTTTTTCAGCAAGAAGATGATTGTCAGTTTGAAGAGCAATCCTTGCACGCTCTAGTTGGGCAGAAGCAATAACTCTGGGTAGGTTACAGCTTAGACCCAAGTGCTCAAGTTCACTAATACGCAGGAACGCACGATCGACGTCACCGCGGTTATAGGCAATTCGCGCTTCGATAACATAGCCAATAATGACAACGTCTGGTGGCCCATACTCCCTCACTATAGGCATATAAAGCGCAAGTAATCGCTCAGCTTCTTCTGTTTCTTCCACCTCATAAAGGATTTCAGCTAAATGAATGGCGGCAATAGATTTTGTAATGCTGCGCCGATCGAAGTGTGATTCTGTATCTCTTATAACTACACGGAAATGAGCTATGGCTTGGCGCAAACGGTTTTGGCTCAAATCAACTAAGCCCTCTATACAGCGTGTATAGGCTACGGAAAATTCTTTGCGGTTTGTCGTACTTGATAATTTTGACCGCTCTAGAATTTCAATAGCAGCATCGAATTGGTTGGCAGCGACTTTGAATGTTGCCAATGTTGTGACATAGATGGAATTGGCGAAATCAGACCGTGACGAACTGATTAAAGGAATTTCATTCATCAGGAAAAACAATTCGTCGTTTCGATCCAGGGTGGCCAAGATAAAAAATCTTAGAACATCCATTTCACTGTTAAATGTGGTGTTCTTGGCTACTTTAACATCGCTGGCTAACGATTCAAGCAGGCGTAGCGCATCGGCAGCACGCCAGGTAAAGGCTAGTGCCCATACGTGAGCCAAACGCAGCTTGTATCTGCTGGCAATTAAATCTGTAGATTGGGCATTGAGCCAGCGTGCAAGTAAACGAAAGCGTCCCCAGTATAGAAGATCATCCGCATGTTTTTCGAGTAATGCCAGAGCATACTGAGTATCCCCTGATTCAAGAGCATGTTCTATGGCACGTACTGGGCGTCCAGCCTCTTCAAACCACTTGGCTGCTTTAAGGTGAAGCTTGGGAATATCTTCGGGGTATTGTTTTTCAAGCTGAGAGCGCAAAAAATCTGCAAATAGACTGTTATAGCGATAGAGCTTGTAATCTCCGTCAAGAACACTCTCGCAAAGGCTCGAAACTTCTAATTGAGCAATTATTGATGCGCTATCTTTGGTGCCACAAACCTGATCGCACAGAGGGCTGTAGAGTTCTCGCAGAATACTGCTTTTGATGAGAAAGTTATATATTTCGCTGCTCTGATGAATTAACACGTCTTCGGCAAGGTATTCAGCAACAGCTGTATTTGAGCCAGAGAAAGAGGCTATAAAGGTGCTTGGATTTTTTTTCCCCTCCAATGCTTTTGCTGCCAGCCAAAGTGCCGCGGGCCAACCCTCGGTATCACCCTGTAGCTTGAGGATATCCGCATCAGGTAATAAAAAGCCACATTTTTCCTGTAAAAAACTGGCGGTTTCACTGTAGCTAAAACAGAGTTGAGGTTGGTCTATTTCCACCAGTTGTCCAAGCGCTCTTAGCCTTCCCAGTTGCAGGTTGGGAACTTCTCGGGAGGCAATGACCAATTGACAATTTGGCGGCAAGCGATCAAGAATCAAACGTAGTAAATCATCGCAGGATTGATTGCATACAAGCTCAAACTGATCGAGAAAAACGGAAAAAGGCTTATCCAATGCACTAATTTGATCTAAAAGCTCTAATGGTAAATTTTCATTGCTTGATTGAATGTTACTGATTTTTTCCGCCTTATTTTTTCCGAGGACTGCAGCGCGGAAAACTGCCATTAGGTGAATAAGGAAGCGTTGAAACTCACTGTCAAGTGCGCAAAGGGTTAGCCAACCTGAAGGGCGTTTCTGTTGTTGCAGGTGGTCGTAATATTGGCGCATAGCGGCTGTTTTGCCAAAGCCAGCTCCACCTCTTATAAGTATCAGCTTGGCGCCTTGGTTAGTATTAATACGGTCAAGAATTTTTGTGCGAAGGATGGCATTTTGATTGTGACTTGGCGGCACGAGACTTGACCATAGCACGTGCGGTTTGATAGTTGAGGGTGAGCCTCTAGTATTGTTGTCGGGTGTTTTTTTTGCCATGACTTTTCAAGTAGTTAAGACGTACGGATGTGGTGCCTTATTAGAGTTGCAAACCGCCAAGGCCGAGTTAATGTTATGCCTGATTGTGCATGGTACAGAAAGTTATCTGAGCATTATAAAGCCACCTTAGGAATTCGTTTTGATTATATGGCAGATTAGCCATTAGACGTCAAGCAAGTTATAAGTTGCTTTGAGTCAGACAATGATTCTAAATGTCTTACCAATTCAATTAGCCGGGTCATCTGTTCCTCGCTAAGCGGCTTCGCTGCGAACGGTACACATTGCCAGAGTTTCGCCTCCAGATCCAGCCAAGTCATAGGATTTTCACTGTGTCCGAGGACATAGTCGCTTTTTTTCAAGAATTTTTGGCCGTTTTTCAGTGTGATTGCTACGCTAAAACCCTCGAATTGGTCGGTGATGCTGGAATCACAAGTTACAGTTATACACTTCATTAACTCTCGTTTATCGTTTCTAGCAATTTCTGCATCACTAAACGCATCTAAAAAGACACAGCCCGTGATCGCTGCTGTAGCAACGGTATAGGGAGTGCTGTACATGGCCTCGGCGGCGCTAGCTGGATTCCATTTGGCTTCAGCGGGTTCAAATGTCATTTTTGAACCCGCCGAGCCGAAGCAGTCAATTGAGGAAATTTCACGCCAGTCAAGTGAGTGATCGTTCATTAGCTGGATAGTTGCATGAATGAAGGAGTGGGTATATTTACAAGAGGCGTAAGGTTTTAACGAGAGCCCTTTGCCTAGCATCCAGGAGCTACCCAGATTGTCAATAAGAATGCTTGGCTCAATCCCATCCCAGGCAATGTGTCTTAGTGCGCCCCCGGGAACCCCAAGCAGGATGCCTTTTGGGCCGGTAGCGCCTCGTTGGGCTAAGATACATGCTTTTACAGCGGTGTCAGCAGCAAAGCCGTGTTGCAGGCGTACCATTTGTGTACCCTCAGCATATTTTTGCATTTCTGACAGACTATGGGTCGAATAGGCTATGCCAAGGGCGTTCCAGGTTTGCTCTATGTTTAATTTTAGCAGTCGAGCTGTGGCCGCGGTACAGTAGAGTGGCCCGTTAAATTCGCCAGGCAGTCCATGGGCTGAGTGAGAGGTTCCTTTAAAGCAGGCATTGATACGGATGCCTAGCTCAGCAGCTACGATGTAGGCAGTTAAGAAGTCTTTACCAGTAATAGGCTCTGGGGCAATACTAAGGGCTGTCAGCAGCGAAGGGACTACCCATTCGGTAACATGACCGCCTTGTTCGTGAACATCTCCCATGTCGATAGCGCGCGCCATGGTGCCATTGACCATAGCCGCCATGGGGGCGGGAACCTTGTCTCCATAAATCAATACTGTGCTCTCAGGTCTCCCGCCCCAATGTCTGACCATGTCGGCGACGGCGGGGACAATCTGCCACCCCGAGCCTGCAATAGTTCCCGCAATAGTGTCGAGAATGGCTTTTTTGGCAACTTCGATAACAGCGACAGGAATATCTTCGTAACGGGTATTTACCACCATATTGGCCAAGACCCCCATCGGATCCTGTTCTGGAGATATAGGGTTGAATTTGTTCATGAGTTTTTCTCCTGCATAGCGGATAATTGAGCAGTCAGTCTGAGATTAGTCTATGGATTTCGACCTTCGAGACATGCAAGGGCGATTTGTTATATTTGACAACCTCATGCTTTTTATTTGCCGATGGATCTGTTTGCGCACCATTATGAACTATAACGTTACATAGTTGTAGCAATACTGCACCATGCCTCATGTAATTGCGACTGTAGTTCCGGTTCTGCAATGGCAATTAAGGCCTTGGCTCGTTGGTGTACGCTCAGTCCCCGTAGATCAGCGACGCCATGTTCGGTCACAATAATATCCACATCGCCACGCCCAAGTGACGCAACGCCAGGCCCCCCAAGCTTGGGCACAATACGTGAGATTGTTTTCTGCTTGTAACTTGAGACAAGTGCAACAATGCTCAGACTATCATTTCTATAACGGGCAGCACGGGCAAAGTCTGACGACCCACCAGCACCGCTCATCGCTCGTCCGGTGACAAACTCCAGATTGCATTGGCCAAACAAGTCAACCTCCAGTGCAGAATTAACCGCAACAAAGTTGTTCAGTTTTAGTAGGTTTTCTGGGGAATGGGTCTGCTCACTACCACGGAGTTGGATAAACTCATAATTTGGTATCCAATCATATAGTTGCTGGCTGCCAGCCAGGGCACACCCTATATGAATGAAGCCATCGGCGAGAGCACCTGCTTCTGCAAGCTGCATAAGACCATCAGAGATTAATCCAGAATAAAGACGTAGGTTTTTACGGTTGCATAATAACTGCGACAACGCGGTCGGTACTTTACCTGTCCCAGTTTGAAGGGTGCAGCCATCGTCAATCAATGCGGCAATATGAGAAGCAACGGCTTCCGTCGTTAAGTCGGCGCTGATCTGATACTGAGGAACTGGCATTTCAGCTTGACAAATGTAGTCGAACTGGGCGAGGGGGTATTTAAGGGCATTTTGAACAAGGGGCAGATATGGATTAACAATGGCAAGTACTTTATGGCTTTTACTGATGGCCGCCGACGTAAATTCAACTGTATGACCAAGGGTGCAGAATCCGTTATGATCGGGTGGAGTAACCTGAACCACAGTGAGATCAAAGATCAATTTATATTGAATATACTGAGCAAATGAACTGTAACTCATTGGCAGCATATTAAACTGGCCGCGACGTTGCGCTTCGGCAAAATCTGGTTGCATAAACAGCCCTGAAACCATGGCGCTGTTGTCCAGTCGCTCAATTGAAAGTGGGTTATCAATGCCGGGAGCCAGGCTGGTAAAAAAATGAACATAACTCGAGCTTTTTGGGTTGTCCATCACAGCATTCATAAATACCGCTGGAAAACCCGCTGCGCCGGGTAAATAAACATTGTGTCCCGGTTCGAGAAGTGTGCTCAGTTCGCTGATTTCTATAAAATCTGGCATGGTCTTTGGCGTACCTTAATTTGTGGTTTGGATTAGTGGTGTAAACCAAAAACAGTTATGGCTGCTATACATTGATAAGGTACGCCACCTAAATTATGGGTTAGACCTACGCTAGGAGTATCTAGCTGACGTTCGCCTGCGCGACCTAATAGCTGATTATAAACTTCGTAGGCCATACGCAATCCTGAGGCGGCAATGGGGTGACCAAAACATTTTAGGCCGCCGTCAATCTGGCAAGGAATCGTGCCGTCGGCATCGTAGAAACCATCGAGGATATCTTTGACTGCACCACCATCCTTGGAGATAGCCAGGTCTTCCATAGTTACCAGTTCGGTTACGGAAAAACAGTCATGAACCTCAATGAGATCAAGTTGTCTTCGTGGGTTGGTGATGCCAGCTTCTTCATAGGCTCGGTTTGCAGCTAAACGGGTGCTGCGTACATGGCTGCCGTCCCAAAGCGTGGTAGATGCCTCTACGCCTGAACTGATAGCTAGCTGGACAGCTTTGATGGTAACAAAATCAGTAAAACCCATTGAGCGGGCAATTTCCGGCGTGGTCACTATGGCGGCTGCTGCACCATCGCTGACGCCACAGCAGTCAAACAGACCAAGAGGCTCGGCGATCATGGGAGCGTTTATTATTTGATCCATGGTGACCCGCTTGCGTAAGTGCGCCTTAGGGTTGATAGCGCCGTTTTCGTGACTTTTCCATGAAACATGCGCCATAGCCTGTTTGAGATCTTGTTTGACAATGCCATGCTTTTTGCTGTAACCGGACGCCAGCTGGGCAAAGCCCGCTGGGGTCGAGGCATGGGGTAGCCAAAGATCGTTAAACGTGCCTTTGTAAACTGGGGGTAAGCCGCCGTAGCCTGTGTCTTTTAGTTTCTCTGCTCCAATTGCCAGGGCAAAGTCAGATGCGCCGCTTGCCACAGCGTAAGCCGCAGCACGTAGAACTTCACTGCCTGTGGCACACATATTTTCGATATGGGTGACGGGTATGCCATCCAGCCGTAATGCCAGTGACGCAGGGATCGCTGAGTTCCCTACACTAATGGTGTCGGAACAAGAACCAAACCAGGCGGCATCCAATTGTTTTCGCTCGATTTTTGCATCTTTCAATGCTTCTTCAAAGGCTTCAGCCATTAGTTCTGATGGGCCAATATCCCAACGCTCGCCAAATCTTGAGCAGCCCATGCCAATGATGGCAACTTTGTCTTTGATACCTGTAGGCATAATTAACTATCTCAATAATGTGTGTGGCTCAGTTGCCATTGATAGGTACGGCTTTCCAAAAATACCGAGGGTAACCACGGGTAGTGTCTGTATCCTTGATACGGAATGCCATTCGTAACGGAGTGCCAACTTCAAGGCCGGAAGAGCCTACATCTGTCATTTCCATTAATAGCCGAGCGCCGTTTTCAAATTGCACAAAGCCAACATATAGTGGTGGTGCTGGGTGGTAAGAGAGCGCGTCAGCGGTGTAAGTCAGTACGCTAGCAGGTTCATCAAAGAGTGGATAAGGCGAAAAATTTGCTCGCGGCGAATGGCAGCTAGGGTTGACACAATAGGGCAGTTGCGGAAACTGAATGGTGCTACAGGTGCCACATTTCCCCGCAGTGAACGCAGAGAGTTGGTCGCTGGAGCGATATTGCTCGGTAAATGCCGTTTTTACTTGTTTCTCTGCACGCATACCCCACTCGAGATCGATATTTCCACGGTATGAAAGCATACGCAGATAATCTTCGTGGTGCTGGGCGTCAACTAAGGCAGCATTTACGCCACGACGAGGTTTGAACGAAGTTATTGCTGTTGTGGTGCGAAGCACCAGGACATCACCTCCTTGCCCAAAGCTAGCGATTACAATAATTTTATTTGCGGAGGCTATTTCCAAAGTATGAGCAAGCATCAACAGACCGTGAGCGGTGCCTGTATAACCACAGTTTTCGGTTAGTGGGTTTGCTTCAGCTTCCTGCTTGATGCCCAGGTTGCGAATTACTGCAGCAGCACTCCCGCGGAGCGGTGAGGCCAAAATAAAATGATCGACAGCGCCAGGATCAATATTAGCCTTAGTGAGGGCTGATTTAATGGTGCTGGATAATAGCTTTAGATAACCTTCGTCTCGTACCCAGCGCTCTTCCCAATGATAATCGTAATCTGCATCAGCAGCACGAAAATGATCAGTAAAAAGGGCGGTCTTACTGGAGACGCTAATTATCTCTGCGAGAATATTGTCTGTTCCGAGGGTAAATGCTGCGGCACCTGCACCGTTGCTTATTTCTTGGGCACTAGCCGGTTTACCCGGAGGCTGTTCGCTGACAATAAAAAGTGAATCGCCCTGCTGCTGGAATGCACCAATAAGACCAGAAGTGGAGGCTCGCTGAGAATAGCCAATATCCAGGGTGCGAACAGTGTCATTCAAGTTCAGGCCGGCAGCGACAAATGCGCTGCTTTGTAAATCGGCAAAGGGCAGCGTGGTGGAGGCGAGGGTTAATGACTGAATGCAATCCCGGGGGCGGTTGCCGAGAGCATCTCGCGCTGCTTCGACAGCCATGGTTATAGGATCCTCGTCCCAATTGCAAAAGGCGCGTTGTCCTTTTGCTAATCCACGGAGCGAAGGCGCCATCCACTTATGGGCTGCAGCTATACAGCTACGTTGCATCCGCAAGCGTGGCACATAGCCTCCAAAGCCGGTAATGCCTAGAAAGTATTTTGGATCCAAAATTTGGGTTCTCCTGCAAGGGTAGTTCTAGTTATGGTCGCCTGAATACTACTTTTGGATCATCGTCCGATACGATAATTTCTCTGGAACCATTAAAAACTGTCTTTTTCGACGTAGTCAGTATATTTACCAAAATTGCAAAATGAGCTATTAGAGTTTTTTGAGGAATGTGGGATGGCTGGACCATTGACTGGTTTAAAGATCATCGAAATGGTGGGTATAGGCCCTGCACCGTTTTGCGCTATGTTGTTGGCGGATATGGGGGCGGAGGTGATTCGTGTTGATCGCTCTGGTTCTTTTGACGCCTCTGGTGTTGCCGGGACTCCTTTCGATGTGCTTTCCCGTAGTCGCAAGTCTCTTTGCATCAACTTAAAAAAGCCCGGTGCCAGGGAGTTAATGCTTGATTTGGTCGCGCAGGCGGATGGGTTTGTTGAAGGTTTTCGTCCTGGCGTGATGGAACGCATGGGATTGGGGCCGGAGGATTGTTTAGCCGTTAATCCCAGGTTGGTGTATGGTCGTATGACGGGGTGGGGTCAAGATGGGCCGCTAGCTAAGTATGCCGGCCATGATATTAATTACATTGCTGTAAGTGGTGTTCTAAACATGATCGGCAAAGCGGGCGAGGAGCCTGTAGCGCCGGTTAACTTTCTCGGGGATTTTGGTGGCGGCGGCATGATGTTGGCGTTTGGGTTATTGGCGGCCATGTTAGAAGTAAAAACTTCTGGTAAAGGGCAGGTGGTCGATGCAGCCATGGCTGAGGGCGCGTCACTGCTGGCAGCTATGACCTGGGGTTATCGCGCTGCTGGTTTCTGGAATGATGAGCGCGGCACGAACATTATTGATGGTGGTGCGCACTTTTATGGAACTTACCTTTGCGCCGATGGTAACTATATCGCGGTGGGTGCGGTGGAACCACAGTTTTACGCACAACTTTGTGAAAGAGCAGGGCTGGATGATCCTGAATTTCAAGCACAGATGGATCAAGGTTTGTGGCCGAAGTTAAAAGTGAAAATGGCTCAGATTTTCCTGAGCAAGACTCAGGCTGAGTGGTGCGAGTTGATGGAGGGTGCTGATGCCTGTTTTTCGCCGGTGTTGGGGTGGGATGAGGCGCCCTTGCATCCGCATAATCGGACTCGTCAAAGTTTTATTGAGATTGAAGGAGTTGTACAGCCTGCACCCGCGCCACGGTATAGTCGAACTCAGCCTGACAAGCCGCGGCCTGCAGTTTTGCCTGGCACTCACACTGACGAAATTCTTGAAGCTTGGGGGGTTAGTGCCGAAAGGCTGGCAGAACTGAAGCAGCGTGGCGTTATTTAAATAGTACTATAAGCTATCAATAACCAGTTTTATCCTTTCGGACGATAAGTGCCAAAGTGAGTCTGTCTACAATTTCTGTTATCACATTTAGATATGACCAAGGCGATTTATTTTTCTATCTTTTAATTATCTATAGCCGATTATGTCGGTATAACCATTGAGGATGTTGATATGACAGAACGTGTAGCGTTAATTAGTGGCGCAGGTCGTGGCATTGGACGAGGCATTGCCCTGGAAGTGGCCAAAAGCGGTTATGCCGTTGCTGTAGGCGACTTGAACGAGAAAAACTCACTTGAAACGGTTGCGATGATTGAACGGGCCGGTGGAAAAGCGATTTTTGTGTTTCTGGACGTATCCAAAACGGATGTTGTTGCCGAAGCTGTTGCTAAAACTGAAGAATCTTTGGGCGTTATTGACTGTGTTATTAACTGTGCAGGCTGGGATGCTCTGATGCCTTTTGTGAAAACGGACGAAGCCTTTTGGAATAAGGTGGTTGATATCAATTATATCGGTACCTTGCGTATGTGCCATGCAGTTTTGCCAGGGATGATTGAACGTGGTTTTGGTCGTATTATCAATATTGCCTCGGATGCAGCCCGTGTTGGTTCGTCTATGGAAGCCGTTTATTCCGGCGCCAAGGGTGCGATTATTTCATTTGGTAAAACACTCGCGCGAGAAACCGCCAAAAAAGGCATCACGGTTAATGCCGTGTGCCCCGGTCCCACCAGAACACCAGGTATGGAGGAGACAATGGATGTGGGCAACCAAAAGTTAATGGAGGCAATGGTGCGTGCCGTGCCCATGGGGCGCATGGGAGAACCAGAAGATATAGGTGCAGCTGTTGCGTTCCTGGCTTCTGATCGTGCTGGCTTTATCACCGGCCAAACTCTCTCTGTGAGCGGCGGCTTAACCATGGCCTAAAGCCATTTATTAACAACAAAGGAATTAACCATGACAGTGTCTTCGGAATCTGTTTTGTACTCAGTCTGCCCAAACGGTATAGCCACTGTTGCCTTGAATAAGCCAGAGGTTCGTAACGCGTTTGATGATGAATTAGTGGCTAGTTTGTTAGCTGCTTTTAATAGAGCAGAGGCGGATGATGCTGTGCGTGTCCTGGTGCTTACCTCCACTCACGAAAAAATATTTTCTGCGGGCGGCAATCTTAACGGTTTTGCTTCAGAAGAGACGGTACTGCAAAAATACCAGCGCAATAGCTCCGCCCCCAAACTTATTGAGACCATGATGGGCTTGAGAATACCCGTTCTCTGTGCACTTAATGGACACGCGCTTGCTGGTGGTTTTGGGCTGATTCTTGGTTGTGATCTTATTCTGGCAAAAGAAGGTGTTCGTATCGGTACTCCTGAAATTAATATTGGTGCATTTCCATTCATTATTTCTGCTCTGATGATGCGGAATATTCCTCGTAAAAAAGTAATGGAAATGCTGTTTTTAGGGGATCAAATGGGCGTTGAAGAAGCTCAGGCTTTGGGAGTGATTAATCGTGTTGTTCCCGCAGGTCAATTTGAAGCTCTTGTACAAGAGTGGGCAGAAAAACTAGCTTCTAAATCACCCTTGATGATTAAACTTGGCAAAAAAGCCTTTCAAGAGCAACAGGACAGGCCGCTTTTTGAGGCATTTAGACTATTGGAGCACTATCTGACATTGGCGCAAAACACGACGGATGTAAAAGAAGGTGTTGCCGCATTTATGGAAAAGCGGGCGCCAAAGTGGAAAGGCTGTTAGTGATTTCTGCAAGACAACGACTTATTGGTAGATATTATGGGAAACCCTTTTAAAAATCAGTTCAAACGCGACCTTTTTGATGAAGAACATCTCGCTGTAAAAGAAAACTTTAAGCGTTTTCTGGAAAAAGAAGCAGTACCACAGGCTGAGGAATGGGAAAAAAATGGCATTATCCCTCATGCTTTTTTTAAAAAAATCGGTGCACTGGGATATCTCTGTATGCCTGTTGGCGAACAATATGGTGGTGCGGGAATTTCCGATTTTCGTTTCAGTGTTGCGTTAAACGAAGCCTGTATGGATTACGGTTTGATGTCTTTGGCGACTGATATGTCATTAATTAACGACGTTGCATTGCCTTATTTCTTAGAGCTGACTAATGACGAGCAAAAGTCACGCTGGTTGCCTAAAATGGTTTCAGGTGAGTACGTTACAGCTATTGCTATGACTGAACCAGGCGGTGGCTCGGATTTGGCTGCACTTAAAACGACCGCTCTTTGGGATGGCCAAGACTATATCATGAACGGCTCAAAAACCTTTATTACCAATGGCATTAATGCTGATTTGGTTTTGGTTGCAGCCCGCACTGATATTGAAAAGCGCCACGGGGGAATCAGCTTGTTTGTTGTTGAACGGGGTATGAAGGGTTTTGAGAGAGGCCGTAACCTCGATAAAGTAGGCGGGCATGGCCAAGATACTGCAGAGCTGTTTTTTTCTGATGTAAGGCTGCCGAAAGGGAACTTGATTGGTGTGGAAAACGACGGGTTCCGTCAAATGATGTTTAATCTGGCGCAAGAACGCCTTGCTATTGCTTCGTCGTCACTATCCTACACCCAATCAGCATATCGATGGACTAAAGAATACATTGTCGAGCGTAAGGCTTTTGGTCAATCCATCGCCTCTTTTCAAAACTCGCGTTTGGTGATGGCGGAAATACGTACGGAGTTGGAAATCGCGCAAATATTCATTGATCGATGCATTATGGATCATGTAAACGGAAATCTTACATCCGAACAGGCAGCCATGGCTAAATGGTGGATAACAGAACTTCAGGGTCGAGTGATGGATCGTTGTGTGCAACTACATGGTGGTTATGGCTATATGACGGAATACCCCATAGCCAGAGCATGGGCTGATGCGCGCATTACACGTATTTACGGCGGTGCCAACGAAATTATGAAAGAAATCATCGCTAAGGCAGAAGGTTTGTTATGAATCTTCCTACTTTGAATCAACAGTGGATTTATCTGGCCAAGCCCGAAGGATCATTGGAGCTTGAGCATTTTTCTTATCAATCATCACCCATGCCTGAAGTCTCTGCTGGACAGGTGCTGGTTAAAGTGCTTGCTCTTTCTGTCGATCCCGCCCAGCGCATGTGGATGAACGCTGAAACTTACCGCCCCATGCTGCAACCAGGCGATGTAATGGCCTGCTATGGAATCGGTGAGGTTGTCGCTACCAGCGCCCCAGGCTTTAGGGTTGGGGATTACGTTGAAGGAGATTTTGGTTGGCAGCAGTACGCTGCCATGAATCCCATGGAATTAGTTCGTAGGGATTCTCACCAGTCGTTAGAGCATCTGATAGGTGTGCTCAATATCACTGGTCTTACAGCTTATTTCGGTTTGTTGAAAATTGGAGTGCCTCGCCCTGGTGAGACAGTGGTGATTTCAGGCGCCGCCGGAGCGGTAGGCTGTATTGCTGTTCAGCTTGCTAAGCTCGCAGGGTGCCATGTGGTTGCTATTGCTGGTGGTCAGAGCAAATGCCAGTGGTTGCGTGATGAACTAGGTGCAGACGCGACGGTAGATTACCGAGCGGGCAATGTTTATGCTGACCTGAAAGCCGTCTGTCCACGGGGTATTGATGTGTATTTTGACAATGTGGCGGGCGCAATACTTGATGCCTGCCTGTCGTTGATGAACCTTAACGGGCGTGTTGTCTGCTCGGGAGCAGTTTCTCAATACGATAGCGGCGGTACTTCAGGGCAAAAGCAACTGCCAGGGGTGCTGATTCGCAAACGGATTCGCATGGAAGGTTTCATCGTCTTCGACCATTACGGCGAGCGTCAGCAGGCAGAGGCCAATCTGGCGCAATTGCTTACTACCGGCAAACTCAATGCCCTTGTCGATATCGTTGATGGTCTCGACAATGCGCCTCAAGCTCTAATAGATCTTTTGCAAGGTAAAAATAGTGGCAAGATGATGATAAGGGTGGCTGGATAGCTCACTGACATTAAAAATGGGGGCTGATTATTGTGCTTACGGCGCGAAAGGTTATATTGAAAACAGTTGCTAGCTTCCCTGGGGTCAGCCTTCATCTGCCCAAGTCGAGGGAGTGGGACATCCTTGCTTAACGGGGTCATTACTCGGTATTTGAGCGCGCCTCACAGTTCAACTTGGGTCGTTTTCCAATACCACTTAAGCAAGCAATGCTTTCTGAGCTGGTAAAGGGCTAGCTTTATGAAGCTGATAGATGTCCATTGCCATGTCTCCCCTAAGGATTTTCCCCTTTCTCCCAATAATTCGGTGTTAGGTCAATGGCCTTGTATGCGCTGCCAGGGAGAAAGAGCAACTCTCTATATTGGTGAGAAAATGTTTCGGATTCTGGATGAACGCTCCTGGAGTCCGTCAAAGCGACTGGAAGATATGGCGCGGGATCATGTTGCCATGCAAGTACTGTCTCCCATGCCAGAATTATTGTCTTATTGGCTAAAAGCCTCCGAGGCTGAGATTTTATGTGACCACTCCAATCACCAAATTGCTGAAATGATTGCCCTTTACCCCAACCATTTCCGTGGACTTGGCGCTATTGCCCTGCAACAACCAGAGTTGGCTCACCAGCAGCTGTCCAAGCTGAAAAATGAATTCGGACTTTCCGGCGTGGAAATTGGCAGTAATATTAACGGTACCTTGTTAGGAGATGAATCTCTCGAGCCATTCTGGGCAGCAGCAGAGTCATTAAAAATGGCTGTCTTTGTTCACGCACTTCACCCATTAGCCACAAAAAATCTCGACGTAAATGTCGCTTATACGGCTTTTGCCGGCTTTCCACTTGATGTCGGAATGGCAATTTCGTCGCTCATTATGTGTGGTGTGCTGGAGCGCTACCCTCAATTGCGTGTTGGGTTTAGTCACGGTGGTGGCACTATTGGCGCTATGCGAGGACGTTTGGATCTGGGCTGGAAACAGACAGGAGGTTTTGGTGGTAAATTGGCCACTAAGCCATCCGAGCTGCTTAAACGCTGCTTTTTTGATAGCAACGTCTACGACGCCCACTATTTGACGTTACTTGTTACCCAGATTGCTCCTGGGCATGTGTTTTTAGGTACTGATTATCCCTACGCCATTCGACAAGAAAAGCCATTTAGCTATCTCCAGTCCGCATCTTTGGACGTGTTCTCACAGCAGTCATTAACTGTTGGAGCAGCAGAGAATTTTCTAAATGAGAAGCTTATTTAATCGTAATCATGAAAATCTATCTGTTTTTTGCTGCAGACAGAACACAATGATCTGGAGATGATGTTTTACTTTAACCGTGGCTAGTAATTTATCTGCGTGGAATTGAAGTGGTAAAAAGGAATAAAAGCTGTCAAGGCGTTGAATTCGGAAGTTGACATGCTGATCCATAATCTGCAATCTGGAGCGATAGGTAATATGGGCTTTGGCTGATTATTGTTGCCATTTCTGACTTTAGTTTGGCATAGAAACCCGCGTCCTTAGGACGCGGTCATGAGTGGCTGGCTTTGCCTGTCACGAATTAAAAAGCTCATGTTAAATCCTGGGTTGAGTTGTCCCCACAACATCAACCCTGAAGAAGGAAATAACATGAGCCGACTTGAAAAGTTAACGCATGTGCTCTGGCATTGCCAGTACCACATAGTTTGGGTTCCGAAGTATCGATTTCGGGTATTGAAAGGGCCGATTGGTCAAGAAGTCTACAACTGCATCCAGGTATACAGCAGTCGCTTGGGCTGCAAGATTGTGGAATTGAATGTGCAGGTGGATCATGTTCATCGTGTGCCAAGAAGTGGCGGCCTCCAGGAAGGAGAAAGCCACATGCTGTATGCAGGATGAGGGAAAGGCTCCTCGGACTCTGTTTTCAGGAATGGGATCCAAATCGCCCT